>OUNL010002369.1_pt1 | contig 9489 bp, 11 predicted proteins | sample 1779831 | NCBI WGS metagenome assembly OUNL01 (sample SAMEA3914863, study PRJEB12502) | metagenome | biome: forest; material: soil | place: USA | collected 2011-09-16 | depth 0.1 m | reverse complement strand
GCACAATGGTGGTGATGGCTGCGTCGATCGCGGCGCGCACCTGCGGATGCGCCGGCTGGCCCAGAAAACCCATGGATGCGGACAAGTCTGCCGGACCAATGAAGACGCCATCGACACCGTCCACCGCAGCAATCGCTTCCAGTTGGGCCAGCGCCGCCACGGTCTCCACCTGCACCAGCAGACAGGCGCGGGCATTGGCCTCCTGCAGATAGTTGGGATAGGTGTTCCACCGCGAAGAACGCGCCAGCGCACTGCCCACACCGCGCACGCCGTGTGGCGGATAGCGCATGGCCTGCACCAGTGCCTGCGCCTGCTCGGCGTTTTCCACCATGGGCACCAGCACCGTGGTGGCGCCAATTTCCAGCACCTGCTTGATCAGTGTGGTGCTGCCTTCGGGAATGCGCACCACCGGGTGCACCGGATAGGCCGCCAGGGCTTGCAACGCGGCAAGGGTGCTGCGCAAGTCATTGGGCGCGTGTTCGCCATCGATCACCAGCCAATCGAATCCAGCGCTAGCCACCAATTCTGTGGCATAGGCATCGGCAAGGCCCAACCACAGGCCAATTTGCTTGTCACCACGAGCCAGGGCTTGTTTGAATAGGTTGTCAGGGGTGATTGCGTTACTCATACAAAATGCATTGAAATGGAGCCCAAAGGGCCATAGTCAGCGTGGAAAGTGTCGCCTGCCGCGCAGGCCACGGGCCGGGTGAACGAGCCGCTGAGCACAATTTCACCGGCCGCCAAACCTTCGTCATAAGCCGCCAGTTTGTTGGCCAGCCAGGCCACGCCGTTGGCCGGGTGGTTCAACACGGCAGCACCCAGACCAGACTCTTCGATCACGCCATTCTTGGACAGCAGCGCGCCGATCCAACGCAGGTCCACCGCGTCGGGCTTGACAGGTCGCCCGCCCATCACCAATGCCGCACTGGCGGCGTTGTCGGCAATGGTGTCCAGTACGGTACGCGGCGCTTTGCTGTGGCGGTCAAATTGTTCAATGCGGGCGTCAATCAATTCCAGCGCCGGCACCACATAGTCGGTCGCACCCAGCACGTCAAACACCGTCACACCTGGGCCACGCACAGGTTTGGCCAGTATGAAGGCCAGCTCGGTTTCAAAGCGCGGCACGATGAAGCGCGACGCGGCCACCTCACCGCCGTCGCGCAGCAGCATGTCGTCCAGCAGCGTGCCGTGGTCCGGCTCGGTGATCTGCGATGCGATCTGCATGGCACGTGAGGTCAGTCCAATCTTGTGCCCAATGACGCGGCGGCCATCGGCACGCTCCAGCGCCATCCAGGCGCGTTGGATGGCGTAGCTGTCGGCGATGGTCATGTCCGGATGGCGCTTGGAGAAATGTTCCAGTTGCGCTCTGGTGCGCCGAACGGCATGCAGTTCACGCGCGAGTTGGTTGTGGATGGAAGCGTCGAGCATGGGATGGTTGTTTGGAAGTAGACGCGAGTGTGCAACGTCACGGCGCGCAGCACAAGTCAGCAATTGTGTGCAATTCGTAAGTTTTACTGGATAATCGAAAAATGGCTCTCACCCGCACGACTCTGCGCCAATTCGAGGCATTTGCCGCAATTGCCGAACTGCGCAGTTTTGCGGCCGCGGCTGATCGATTGAGCCTGACATCGTCTGCCGTCAGCCAGTTGGTGGCCGAGCTGGAATCCACGCTGGGGTTTCGCGTGTTTGACCGCACCACACGCCGTGTCAACCTGTCCAGCGCAGGGCGTGACTTTCTGGCCAGCGTCGAGTCCGTGCTGCGCCATGCGCAGATTGCCGAGACGGTGGCCAATGATGTGCGCCAGCGCGCCACGGGTATCGTGCGGGTGGGCGCCCCTCTGGTACTGGCCAGCACGGCGTTGCCGCAAGCCATCAAAGACTATGCGCAACTGCGCCCCAAAGTGGTTGTGCGCCTGCATGATGTTGCGGTGGACATGCTGATAGACAGTGTGGCCAACGGCGACATAGACCTGGCCGTGGGGCCGGACCGGGTGACCGGCAGCACCGTTGCCAGCGAGGCAGCATTTGACAGCCCCTGGGTGCTGTGGTGTGCGCCGAACCACGCCTTGGCCCGCAAACGCAGCATTCGCTGGGACGAACTGCGCGATGTGGCCCTGGTGGCGGCCGGACGTGACCATGAACGCAGCGTTGCGCGCATGCTGGCCAACGCCCCACCCGACGCGCGCATCACGCCGGTTCAGGTGGTGGACAACGTATCAACGGCCATGGGCATGGCCGCGCACGGCCTGGCCGCAACACTGGCCCCGGCCTATGTGGAGGTACTGGCGCGGCACTTTGGCTTGGTGCAGCGCCGCATTGTCGAGCCCGAGGTCATCCGCCAGGTCTGCGTCTACCGTCCACTGGCACGCGCCATTTCGCCAGCAGCACAGGGGTTTTCCGAATTTCTACTGCCGTGGCTCGGGCGCTGGCGCAAAGGCATTCAGCGGCGTAAACCTGCATTGGTAGCCTAACCCGCAGCGCGGTGGCTATGATGGGCAGCAAACACATCCCACAGGAGACACACGATGGCGCACGCTGGATTCAACCGAAGAGTTCTATTGACTGGCGCCGCCGCCGGGGCGCTGCTAAGTATTGCGCACGGCGAGGCATTGGCGCAATCGGCCTGGCCCAGCCGTCCCGTGCGCATCGTTGTGCCGTTTGCCCCAGGTGGCACCACCGACATCCTGGCGCGTGCCGTGGCGCCAGAATTGTCCAAGGCCTTCGGACAACAATTCCTCGTCGACAACAAGGCCGGGGCCGGCGGCAACCTGGGCGCCGAGATCGTAGCCAAATCAGCACCCGACGGCTACACGCTGCTGATGGGCACCGTGGGCACGCACGGCATTAACCGCGCGCTGTACCCCAAGCTTCCCTATGACCCGATCAAGGACTTTGCGCCCATCACGCTGGTTGCCAGCGTGCCCAATGTGATGGTGGTCAATGCCGATTTTGCCCGCGCCAACAATATCAATACCGTACAAGACTTTATTCGCCTGGCCAAGTCCCGGCCCGGCAAGCTCAATATGGCATCCAGCGGCAATGGCACGTCCATCCACCTGGCGGGCGAACTCTTCAAGAGCCAGACCGGCATTTTCATGACGCATATTCCCTACCGGGGCTCCGGACCGGCCCTGCTGGACTTGGTGGGCGCCCATGTGGACGTGATGTTTGACAACCTGCCCTCAGCCATGCAGTTGATCAAGGCTGGCAAGCTCAAGGCGCTGGCCGTGACCAGCACCACACGCTCCGACGCCTTGCCCGACGTGCCAACCATTGTGGAGGCCGCAGGCCTCAAAGGCTTTGAGGCCACCAGTTGGTTTGGTCTGTTGGCGCCGGCCGGCACTCCACCCGATGCGGTGAACCGTGTGCAGTTGGAAGTGGCGCGTGCGCTCAACACACCCGCCATCAAGGCCAATATGCTGTCCCAGGGCGCCATACCCAGCGGCAACACACCAGCCCAGTTTGCTACATTGATTGGCACCGAGCACGCCAAGTGGGCGCAGGTGGTAAAGGTGTCTGGCGCGCGGGTGGACTAGTCTCCAGTGCGGCGACAGCCACAAACGTGGTACATAAGCCAAAGCTTCAATCCTCAGCACTGCATACTCTATTGCCATGAAAGTCTTCTATCGCCCGGAGCAAGTTGCAACCAATGCGTCCGCGCGCTCGCCATCTGCCTTCAAACCAAAGCAAGTCGTCGAGGATTGGCTTGCGTGCAAGCTTATCCAGCCGGAGGATATCCACAGCTTTGAGCCTGTCAGTCGAGTCGTTCTCAAGGGAGCTCACAACGCAGAAATGGTTGACGATTTGCTGGATTTAAAAATCGCGAATGGCTTTGGAAATTTCGATACAGAAGTAGCCGAATCTCTTCCATACACCAGCGGTTCCATGCTTTCAGCCGCTAAATGGGCGCTGGTGCACCGCAAAGCTGTATGTTCTCCGACCAGTGGATTTCACCATGCGGGGTTTAGGACACCCGACGGGTACTGCTCGTTCAATGGACTCATGGTAACCGCCGTGAACCTGCTGCAGAGTGGGCAGGTGCGGAGCGTTGCGATATTGGATTGTGATGCACACTATGGAAATGGGACAGATGACATCATTGATCATCTGAAATTACGTGACAAAGTGCGACACCACACCATGGGACAGCACTTTGAAATGCAAGACAGCGTTGGCGAAAACGCTGTTCATTTTTTCGCTTGGTTGCAAGCAGCACTGAGCGATTGCATTCAGACGGACCTCGTGATCTATCAGGCTGGTGCCGATGCACACATTCATGATCCCCTGGGTGGCTTTCTGGCATCAGAGGAAATGCGCCAACGCGACATGATGGTATTTGCAGCTTGCAAGCATGTTCCCTTGGTGTGGAACCTTGCTGGTGGCTATCAACGTAGCGCATCCGGTGGAATTGAGCCTGTGCTGGAACTACATCGCATCACGCTACGGGCTTGCATTGAATGTGGTGCAAGCTAGACAGCATAGGCTGGCCAAATTTGCGACCTAGATGGATGCCGCGCCTGCCTTTACTTTTGACGATGGGTTAATCCGTATGTGCTCCCGACGCCAGAACTGGGACTACCTTGAACCTTGCACTTCAGTGCAAAGCAGCCAACTCATCTTTCAACCATTGTTCATTTTCTCGAATAACATGGTCAAAGTTCGCCGCAGAGTGGTAGTCATGTCCCGGCAAGGCCTTCGCACCGGGAAGCATTGACGCCGGAGCATCAGCAGGCCACACCCATCTTGACCAATATTCCGACAGCCCGCCATATTTGCTTGGCTCGCTGCATGTCGGTGTTTTGAGACTCGCACATTTTCTGCAACGGCGAACACAGCTCAGATGCCGATAGATCACTATCGACAGCCAAGGTAGAAACCGGGCAGGGCATGGAGGTTTGAGAATCGTTTGGTGTCGCGTTGAATTCCGTTGCTTGGTTTCTGGGCGATGTGCATAAACCATTTCAAATTTTTCGCACCCAGGTATCCAGAGAGAAAGCACTGCCCGCCGTGTCCCCGGGCTCAACGATGCCGCCGATCCTCACCGCTTGCAACGTCCAATCTGCTGACAGCAACCGCGTGGGATAGACTTTTATACCGAGCGCCTTGATGGGCTCTCGTGCGTCGCTGACGACGGGCCACTGCAGGTCGTGCTTGCGGATGAACTTCTGCACCGTTGCTTGCGTCTCGTATGTCACAGACAGCACTGCAATTTCCGGTGTGCTTTTTTGGCAAATGCATTGACGGCTGAAACTTCCTGAATGCAGGGCGGGCACTCCGCAAAAAAGGGAATTCAAGATGACCGGCTTGTTACCAAGCTCTTCCCAGTTTCGCTTACGCCCCCGTGTATCCGACAGCTGGAGCGGTGGCATCTTGCTACCCACGGGTAGGCCAATCGCATTGGACGAAACAGCAGAGTCTTTGCCTATGCTCAATGTTGCGGTTCCCGTATCCTTGTTTTTGACAGCAGAAACAGATTTTGTCGCCGCCAATCGAGTGTTGAATTCATCAGCAGACAACGACGGGCGGCAACTCCCCATTTTTCAACGCTTGGATGTCCGCTTCAACCGCCGCCCGTTCCGCGCTGGGCAGCAGTGTCTGTGGCAGATCCAGTGCCGCTGTCGGGCGGCAGCTTTGCAGGGAGAATCCCTGATGCTTTGCTCGAAATGTTGGCAATAACGAACTGCAGGCAGGCAACCACACCGCCAGCAATAGCAGCAGCGTGGTCGCATTAGCGGCGTCTTTCCAGATGGCGGGGTTGCTGACGGCATGGCCCTTGCGAAACAGATGGATGAGGTCGAAAAACTGATTCATGTGGGTGTTCTCCAGACGTAAAAAATCCGCCGAGGCGGTTCATGGTGGTGGCTTGGGTTGATGGCGACGCACGGCGCCTCAGAGTTAGAACACCCGGTGGCCAGACGGCGGGCTGCGTGTCGTCCAGTGGCTCCAACCCGGAGTTGCATCCGGGTGTTCGATGTATATACCATGCGCGGCAAGCCGGGCCTGGATGGCAAGGCACCACGCATCAATCTCACCACCGGGGTCGTAGCGGTCCACCGCCATGCCTTCTTTGTGCGAGGAATTGACGGCGCCCTGCGGGCAGTTCTGTGGGCGAAAGCCGCCAAATGTCTGGTCGCTCACGCCGCTGTGCGTTGCAGGGTTGTCGGGAAACTTCACACCCAGCGGCAGCATCTCTGCCTCCAGCGCAACGCAGGCGGCCAGCAACTGGGTTGCGTTCTGCTGGCGCGCCGGCGTCCAATCGGGTGACGCGCTGTGTGGCCCAACATATTGAGCCAGCGTGATCATTTGTTGCCGCGCTCAATCAGGCGATCCAGCTTGTCGTTGATCTTGTCAAGCTGCGTGCGCAGCAAGGCAGCGCCGTCGCGCTGCGCGACTACTTGCACCTCCACCACGGTCACGCGCTGCTCGATCTTGTTGATATACATCAGTGCCGACACCGCAACGGTAATCGTGGTGATCAGGTGGCCCAACTGGATTTCCTTCTTTAGGTGCCAGCGTTCTTGTGTGCTGTTCGGTTCGCTCATGCGGCGCTTTCGTTGTGGATAAAAGTAAGGGATGAGCCAAACTCCAGAGCGCGTTGCACGATGGAGTCTGGTCGAGACTTGGGGGCGGCGTTTAGCCCGGCGCGGTTCAACGCCCCGGACGCGGCGCAGGCCGCACGGTTGTATCTGTGCCGTGGCCTAGAAATACTGCTTGCGAAGCGCAAGGTTTTCGCTAGGTGCCACTGGCGTGGTGAGGATTGCGGCCACCTCTGCATCCGTCAGGATGGGTGTAAGCATTGTCCCCAGACCAGCAGCCGTGTGGCCCGCCATGTAGTTCAGCGCAGCGGCAACACGCGGGTCTTTCAGATCAACCCATTGGCGGCGCCCGAGGTCTTTGTCAAATGCCATGACAACGGGATCGGTGCTGAAATCGACTGCTGTCTTCTTGTCGCCAAAACGGTCTGTGAAGGGGCCCGTGTCAATCAGCCAAGCGCAGGGATCAACGGGTGCTGCTGCAGGCAAGAAGGTCGCGTTATCTGCCGTGGTGCATCCGGGCCCAACCCATGCCGGGCAGGCAATCCAAACACCGTGTGCCTGGTCTGGCTGAGTAGTGGATTCGATGACCTGGGCAACCGTGTTGCCTGATAGTTGTACGTAGCGCTGCATTTTTAAACTCCGTAATCCCAAACTTCAATACATCCACCACCGCCGTTACCTCCGGTGCCAGCAGCCCCTGATGCCCCGCCGCCTCCGCCGCCATAGCCTGTTGCGGCGCCACCAGTGGCTGCTGCCCCATTGCCTCCTTTGCCCATCACAGAGTCCCCGCCGCCCGTGGTCTGCGTGGTCGCCGTGGATTGCCCGTTTGGTGTCAAAGTCGCGGGAACTACTGGAAACTCTGGCGCCCAGCCTTTCGATGTCCCACCATAGCCACCGGAGCTACCCGCCACGCCATTGACCCCACCCGACAAGAAATTTGTTGCGTCATAAGAGGAGACTGGCCCGCCCGCGCCAGGGCTTCCTACCCCACCAGTGGACCCGATTCCGCCTTTCCCGCCCATCGCAACCACGTTGTTAAATCGAGAAGCGCTACCGTCTGTGCCGTTTGCACCAACAGCGCCTACCCCGCCTGCACCTACGGCCCAGGTTGCGCCTGCAATGGGTATGCGCTCTACGGTCTCGACATACGCTCCGCCCCCACCGCCAGAGCCGCCCGGGGCACCTCCAGCAGGTGCGCTACCACCTCCGCCTCCCCCACCCTGGCGCTTGATAAGACACCTTGCGTTGTCTGCGGTGGGTACATATGTTCCGATGCCGGATGTGAGAACTGTTACCAGCTTGGGCTTTGTGCCCATCATAAAATCACTTGCACTACTCATTGTGAAAATCTCCATGTGCCATTCACGAAGCGGAATGTTGGGTTGCTATAGACGATGTCGTACGTCATGTTTCCGGCAACGCCATTGATGGTGCTGCCGCTTGGATTGATCACGTTCGTAGTCAATCCATTTTCAATCCAAAGCCTGATTGGTGGATCGCCACTCGATGGGCTGGCAGGTAGCGTTACCGTCGTCGCTGCCACATTGCGCAGCTCGTAATCGAATCCCGCAAGAGCGGTTTGGGTCGTGCCTGCCACCTGAACCAAAGGACGTTCGGTGTTCAGCAGCGCCCAGTTAGTGGCATCGCCGCTCGGATCCGTTGCGCCAGCCCCTGCCGTTAATCTCCTATACAAACGTCGGTCAGCCGGGCTATATCGAACATCCCCCATCGCATAGGTCGTACCACTCACCCAAGCCACAGCATTGGCATAGATGGCTACCGAAGCCGCATTCGCAGCGGTGGCCGTCGCGTCCGCAGCCGTCGACAGCGCGTTGGTGTAGGTGGCCTGCGCCGTGGTGTAAATCCACGCCTTCAGCGACGTTAAGAACGCTTGAAATGCCGGGAAGAGTCCCAGAAAGGCATCCCCCAGCACATCGAAGTTGGATGGATTGGCCGAACTCGGCGGGGTGCCGAAGGTCGTGCTATCCGCCGGTGGTGTAGTAGGTGCAGTTACTGACATGTTTAGATTTCCTCCAATGAAAGGGTGACGACGGCAACGTCGGGTTGGTCCAGGCTGATGTCGAACTGTTTGTAGACACCCAGCACCAGCAGCGACTCGAAATAGCCATCGGCGTTGTTGTCATCCAGGCCGCTCCACAGCGCGGGCACGGAATTCAGGTCGTAGACCAGTTGCAGGATGGCGTTCACGCTGGCCTTGGCCAGGTATAGCTTTTGATCGGTCTTGGGCACACTGCGCCGCGGCACCAGCGTGGCGTTGCCAAAGGCATCGCGGGTGACGGTGGAGAAGTTCAACGCGCTGCGCACGGCGGTGTACATGGCTGTGCCGATATACGCCGACTGGCCCATGACGATGCCGCCCACTTTGATCGCGCCACCTATAAAGGTCAGCGTCACCGTGGCCCCGGTGATCAGGGGGATATCAAACAGGACCAGGCTAGGCGAATAGCGAAACGCGTTGAAAAAGTAGCCCAACCAATCCGTCGTGTTGCGCACGACAGTCGAATACGTCTTGTAGTAGTAGTTGGTTCCCCCAACATCAACCGACACAGTGACGCTACTGGCCTGCAGGCCAACAATGCCCAGCGCGTTGATGCGCTGGCCCGGTGCAATCACCATCTGCAGGGATGTGCTGGCCGTTGTCGCGGTATTGCGCAGTGTGTCCAGGCTGGCCCAGCGGTTGCAGGGGCCGTTGTCTATCCAGTTGACGGTGTCCAGGTTGGGCTGCACGGTTCCGGCACCGGCCACTGTGCGGTAGTAGTTGCGGTTCAGGCTTGCCACCGTGCGAATATCGCCCACGGCATAGGTCGTGCCACTGACCCAGGCCAGCTCGCCAGCGGTAGCGTCGGGGTTGCCAACGGTCGAGTACAGCAAGCCCTGGCCGGTGAGTACATCGGCGGCGCGGGTAACGGCTGTGGCGCCGGTGATGATGGTG
>OUNL011205884.1_pt1 | contig 9492 bp, 3 predicted proteins | sample 1779831 | NCBI WGS metagenome assembly OUNL01 (sample SAMEA3914863, study PRJEB12502) | metagenome | biome: forest; material: soil | place: USA | collected 2011-09-16 | depth 0.1 m | reverse complement strand
CCGATGAATGGCGTGCTGGGCCTGCTCAAACTGCTGCAGCACACCGAACTGTCCACCCGCCAACTGGACTACACCCGAAAGGCCGAAGGCGCCACGCTGGCGCTGTTGGGCATCATCAACGACATTCTGGACTTCTCCAAGGTCGAGGCCGGCAAACTGGAGCTGCACAGTGAGCCCGTGGTGCTAGGTGAATTGATGCGTGACCTGTCCGTGATTCTGTCGTCCAACGTCGGGCAAAAGAATGTCGAGGTGCTGTTTGCGCTGGCAACGGATGTCCCTCCCGTTTTGCGCTGCGACGGTCTGCGGCTGCGCCAGATTCTGCTCAACCTGGCTGGCAATGCGGTCAAATTCACTGAGCAAGGCGAGGTCGTGTTGTCGATTCGGGTGCTGCAACGGCTTGGCGACCACGTGGAGCTTGAGTTTTCTGTGCGTGACACCGGCATTGGCATTCCAGCGGACAAGCTCGACCACATATTTGATGCCTTCAGCCAGGCCGAATCCAGCACCACACGCCGCTTTGGTGGCAGTGGCCTGGGGCTGGCCATTTGCAAGCAGCTGGTTCATATGATGGGCGGCACGCTGGTCGTTGACAGTATGCTGGGCCAGGGCAGCCGCTTCTCCTTTTGCATTGGATTGACCGCCTTGGCTGCAGCATCTGATGTGCAAGGCTATGCCCTTCGCCAGCACACGACGCCGACCGCGCCGGCGTTGCAATTGCCCGGCGGACGCGGTCTGCGTGTGCTGATCGTTGACGACAACGCACTGGCGCGTACCGTACTGCAGGACATGGCAGTATCCATGGGTTGGCAGGTGGAAGTGCTGGCCAGCGGTCAGGCCGCATTGCAGCGTCTGGCGCGCGCGCAGGGCTCAGAATTTGATCTGGTGCTGATGGATTGGCGCATGCCGGGAATGGACGGCTGGGAGGCCACCCGCCACATCCGCCAACTCAAATACGGTGGCAATGCTCCGGTGGTGATCATGGTCACTGCCGCAGGGCGTGAAATGCTGGCTGACAAGGGCAAGGACGAAACCGAAATGTTGGATGGCTATTTAGTCAAGCCGATCACCGCATCCATGCTGTACGAAGCGGTTGCCGACGCAATTGACGAGCGGCGTGGCGAGCGGCGCCTGCACCTGGAGCAATTTGCCGAGCAAGCGCTACGCGGCATGCGCTTGCTGCTGGTGGAAGACAATGCGCTGAACCAGCAAATCGCCCAGGAACTGCTGCAAGCCAATGGTGCGCACGTTGAGATTGCGGTCTGCGGGCTTGACGGCGTGAGCCAGGCGCTGGCGGCCCAACCACCTTTTGATGCCATTCTGATGGACATGCAGATGCCGGATATCGACGGCCTGGAGGCCACCCGGCGCATACGCAGCCACGTGCAGATGCTGAACGTGCCCATCATTGCCATGACGGCCAATGCCATGCAGGCCGATAGGCAAGCTTGCCTGGACGCAGGTATGGTTGACCACATCGCCAAGCCCATTGACCTTGCGCATTTGGTTGCGACGATCCTGCGCCACACCCAGCTCCACGAAACGGGTATTGCGGACCCACCCATGGTTGCAGCCGACACCACAGTCGTTGCCGCCGGCGCTCTGGTCGTTGACAGCAAAGCCGCCATTGCCCGCATCGGTGGGAATCGGGAGTTTTACGCCAAGTTGTTGGTATCGTTTCGCAAGGAAGCCACAGAACAGTTATCTGCGTTGCAGGCGTGCGTTGCGCAGTCCAAGCTGCAAGGGGCCGCGCTTAGCGCCCACACGCTCAAGGGTTTGGCTGCAACCGTAGGTGCATTGGTTTTGTCCAGACATGCTGCGGAGTTTGAAACGATACTGCTAGCCCCGCATGATGGCGCACACGGCGCTGCAGCGGCTGCGGCATTGGATGAAAGATTGCAAATGCTGTCTCTGGCTTTTGCGCAGACGCTGGATGCGCTGGATCGCTTGGATGCCTCGCCTTAACCAATATCCGATTGATTCCACTGCGCTTGGGGAAAGCCCGCATGGATGTCACTGTGCTCGGTGGTTACACTGTGGCGTCGTGGTTCACCACACGCAAACCACCCAGATTGTCTTGCCACCCAGCTATGCTGCCGACCTCAAACGCGCGTGCCCTTGCAGGTACCCCACCGCGCCACCCCTCTACCTTCGTTGTAGCCTGGTGTGTCGCCTGCGCAATGGCTGCAGCACTAACGCCAGCTGGGGCGCAAACAGCGGCCAGTACCGACAAGGCACAAGAGCGCTCGCAGCAGCAGTCGGATAGTGTTTACCGTTGGATCAAGTATTTTGCCGATCAGCCCAGCAAGGTGCGACCCAAGACCGACGCGCCGCAGCCGGCCAAAAAGCCCGTCGCCAAGGCGGCAGCGGAGCCCGGCAAGACAGCAGCCCCCGCTGCCGATACCGCTGCCGATACCGCTGCGGCGCCTGCAGCCGCGAAGACTGCCCCGGAGTCACTACAACAACCGCAACCCACTACGCCGAACGTCGCTGCTGCCGCACCTGTTGCACCTGCCGCGCCAGAGCCTGAGGTTATTGCTGAGGCGCCCAAGCCGCTTCGCCCTGTTCATGTGGTGGAGCCCACCATTCCGCGTGAGATGCGCGAGGAGACCTTCAATACCTCGGTGCGTCTGAGCTTCACCGTTCAGCCCGATGGCACCATTTCGACACCCGAAGTCATCGCCGGCAACAACCGCCGGCTGAACAAGTCTGCATTACAAGCCATCAGCCAGTGGCGGTTTGAGCCCATCCAAACGGCCCGAGCAACGCAAATAGAATTCGAATTCCGCCAGGAGTGAGGGCGCTATTCCACCAGCACGGCCCGCGCCGGGCTACCTGTGCAGTTTTGTGCTCTTTCGCACAGATCGGACAGAGCTCCGCTTAAGACAATCAGTCCGTTCTGCTTCAACGATCCCTTGCTTTTCCACGTTCAAGAATCTTGTCTGTGCGACCAAGCGCTTGTCCAGCAGTTCTATTCAGACTAACTTCAAGGAGAGAATCTTGTCCACTTATCGTTCGATTCATAAGCAACTGGGCAACGCGCTGTTTGCCTGCGCGTTGGTCACTGCAGTCAGTGCTTCAGCCCAAAGCACTGGTAGTTCGACTGTGCTGCCGCCAGTCCCAGGCACTGTCTACCTCACAAGCACAGTGGACCTCAGTGCAGGTCAAAATCCAAGCCTGTTTAAGTGCTTCATGGCAACGGCTCAGACAACCTTCGGCGCCAATGCGACTTATCTGGGCCAAACATCCTATGGTGCAGCCAGGATATCGCTAGGCGGAAATATCCTTTCCTTCTACCCTTTGAAAGCCAGCACCAATCTCACTGCGCTTGGCATTAACCAGGGCATGTACAACACGCAAAACGTGGGAACCTCTTGCGCCAATTTTGACATTGCACCAGCACTCTACAGCTTTAGCGATTTTGCTTCGTTGATGGCCAGCATGGGCCTGATTGCAACGTTTGATGCCAACGGCTTGATCACCATCACTAGCAATGACAATTCCTACAAAGTCGTCTATGTCGTCCGCCCTGACTATCTGGTAACGCCCGGTGCGCCCGGTACGCTTGGTGCCCCCACAATGATACAGGGAACCGACGGCACATACCGCTTCACCGACAGCGCTGGCAACACGCAGATCCTTCGGCCGGCATTTGTTGATCCAATCGCACTCACAACACTGGATCTATTGGCTTTGAGTTCGTTGGGCTCAACCACCGTCCAATTGGATGGCAGCGTCGTTTTCACGGACATGTTCGGCAAACGAACGGTGTTAAAGCCAGACCCGACCTTGACGCCTATAGCTGCCGTAAATGCAAACAAGCTGTGGTGGCAAGACTCGACAAACCACTTTTTCTATAGAAGCTCCTATTTGTCCATGGGGCAAGGGTTCACGGTGGTGGCGCAGTAGCCATTGCGCAATTACACCTGTACAGCCTGCGCCAGGCGCCCCACGCCTTCTTCAATCTTGGCGATGTCTGCGGTGGCAAAGCTCAGGCGCAGTGTCGTCAGATCCGGGTTGTTGGCATAAAACGGCGCACCCGGCACAAAGGCCACGCCCTTGTCGATGGCCCGTTTTGCCAGCTCCGCACCGTCTTTGAGCTTGCCGCCGGCACCGGTCAGGCGCGCCCAGACGAACAAGCCGCCTTGAGGTTGCACGAATTCAATGGCATCGCCTAGCTCCTTGCGCAAGGCGTTGCCCATGGCCAAGGCGCGTTCGCCATAGACCTTGCGCACCCGCGCCAACGTGGCGGGCATGCGGCCGGCTTTCAGGTACTGGGCCGCCGTGGCCTGGGCAAAGGTACTGGTGTGGGCATCGCTGAACTGCTTGCACATGGTGGCCTTGGCCAGCAATTCGGCAGGGGCGATCATCCAGCCCACGCGCAGGCCAGGGCTCAAAACCTTGCTCAATGAGCCGCAATGCACCAACAGCTCACGGCTGCCTGGCACGCCGGCGCTCAGCGCCAACAGTGAAGGCGGTGGCGCGTCGTTGAAATACAGGTCGCCATAGGGGTCGTCCTCGACCATCAGGGTCTGGTACTTTACTGCTAGTTCCAGCACCCGCATGCGCCCCTCCAGGCTCAGCATGACGCCACTGGGGTTGCCAAAGGTGGGAATCAGGTACACAAACTTCGGCTTGTGTTCGGCAATCAGGGCTTCGAGCTTGTCGGTTTGCACGCCGTTGGCATCGATCGGCGCACTGATCAGCTCGGCACCGTACAAACGAAAGCACTGGATGGTGGCCAGGAATGTGGGGCCTTCCACAATGACCTTGTCGCCCGGGCTGATCATGGTCTTGCCCAACAAATCCAGGCCCTGCTGGCTGCCCGTGGTCACGATCAACTGCTCAGGCGCCAGATCTTTGACGCCTTTGGCTTGCATGAAGCTGGCCAACTGCTCGCGCAATGGGTTGTGCCCTTCGGTGGCGCCATACTGTAACGTGGCGCCAGCCTCTTCGGTCAGGGCCGTGTTGACCGCTTCGCGAATGCCTTCCACGTCGAACATGGCCGGGTCTGGAAAACCCCCGGCAAAGCTGATGATGCCAGGCTTGCCCAGCAGCTTGAAGAGTTCGCGGATGGCCGAGGTTTCAACATTGTTCAGGCGGGTGGCAAATTGGAGCGACATGGCGGTATGAATGAAATGGTTATGCCGCAATGGTAGCGCGTCAAAATCCATACGACGTAATGCGTGTCTTGCATAAGGCCATGAATTGGCCGCGAAATGGCCCAATTTGCGTCCCAGCGGGGCCCGAGCAAGCCTAGAATCCGCGTCATCCAAAAGATAAACCGGAGCAAAACAATGACCTCTCCCGCGCTCGCCGAGCTGCTGTCCTATACCCATGAACACGCAGGACCGGCTTCGACCCGTATCACCGACTTTGTGGCTGCCTATTACGATGGCACCGATCCCGATGAGCTATTGGCCCGTGGCCCTGCCGCCTTGTTTGCCATTGCCAATGCCCATTGGCGCTTGCTGGACGTAGCCCGCCCGGCCCACACCGCCAAAGTGCGTGTGTTCAACCCCACCTTGGCCGAAGATGGTTTTGTCAGTGACCACACCGTGGTGCAGATCGTCAACGACAACATGCCGTTTCTGGTTGATTCGGTCACCATGGCCGTCAACCGTGGCAACCGCACCGCACACTGGATTGTTCACCCGCTGCTCAGCGTCACGCGCGATGCCAACGGCAAGGTGCTGACCGTCAGCAGTGCCGCAGCCGCCACCGCCGCTGGCCGCACGGACCCCGTCGAATCCCTGATCCAGGTCGAGTGTGACCGCATCGTCAGCAGCGCAGAACAACAGGCTTTGTCGGACGAACTGAACCAGGTGCTCAATGACGTGCGCAGCGCCGTCGAAGACTGGCAAGCCATGCTGGAGCGTGCCCAGGCCATGGCCGCAGCCGCGTCCAGCTCCACGCTGTCGGCTGTTGGGCGCCAGGAAGGTGTTGATTTTCTGCGCTGGTTGGAAGACCGCCATTTCACGTTCCTGGGCGCACGCGACTACGATCTCAAGCGCGATGGCGACGTCGTCAGCATGGTGGCCAAGCCCGAAACCGGCCTGGGTATTCTGCGCGGTTCAGTGCACACGCTGGAAACGCGTTTGCCGCCCGAAGCCGTGCAACTATTGGAGTCCAACGAACTGGTGCTGGTGACCAAGGCCATGACGCGCGCCACGGTGCACCGCCCGGCCTGGCTGGACTATGTGGCCGTCAAGCGTTTTGACGCGGCGGGCCAGGTTATTGGCGAGGCACGCTTCCTGGGCCTGTACACCGCTACGGCCTATCTGGCACCGGTCAGCGAAATCCCCCAGGTGCGCAGCCGCGTCGCCGCGGTGATGGACGCCGCTGGCGTGGTACCCAACAGCCATGCGGCCAAGTCGCTGCAGTCCATTTTGGATGTGTACCCACGTGATGAACTGTTCCAAATCGACACTGCCAAATTGACCGAGCATGCTATTGGCATTTTGCGGTTGCAAGAGCGCCAGCGCACCCGGCTGTTCCTGCGCCGCGACCCGTTCGGCCGCTTTACGTCGGCCATGGTGTTTGTGCCCCGTGAGCGTTTCAATACTGAGCTGCGCGTCAAAATTGGCAACGAGCTGATGTTGGCCCTAGACGGCCAGTCCATCGAATTCACGCCGATGCTGACCGACAGCCCGCTGGCCCGCATCCACTACCTGGTGCGCGCCAAAGACCATGCACCGCAAAACGTCAGTTTCTCCGCACTCGAGGCGCGCATCACGCGACTGACCCAGCGTTGGGAAGACGAGTGCGCCAACGAACTGCTGCGCTCGCACGGCGAAGGCCCTGGCCTGGCTCTGGCACACCGTTTTGCCAACGCCTTCCCCACCGCCTACCGCGAGGACTTTTCGGCCCAGGTGGGTGCCGAAGACGCCGACATGCTGGTGGCGCTGACCTCCGAATCGCCGTTGGCCGTCAAGCTGTACCGCCCGCTGGATGCTGGCGCCGGCATGCTGCGCTTCAAGATCTACAACACCACCAAGGTGGCCTTGTCTGATTCACTGCCAGTATTGGAGCGCATGGGCGCCCGCGTGCTGGACGAACACCCCTACCGCATCGACCAGAATGATGACACGCTGTGGATCCATGACCTGGGCCTGCAACTGCCACTGGACACCGATCTGGCAACAGTCAAGGCGCGTTTTGAGGCGCTGTTTGCCAAGGCCTGGCGCGGCAAGGTGGAAAGCGATGAGCTGAACCGCCTGGTGCTGGTCACCAACCTGGATGCCCGCACCATCTCCATCCTGCGCGCCTATACCCGCTACTTCAAGCAACTGGGTTTTGCTTTCAGCCAGAGCTATATCGAGGCGACGCTGAACAAGAACGCGCACATCACACAAAGCATCGCCGAGCTGTTCATGGCGCGCTTTGACCCGGCCCTGAGCGAAGACCGTGCCGGCGCGCAATTGCGCATCAAACAGCAGATCGACACCGCGCTGGGCCATGTGGCCAGCCTGGACGAAGACCGCATCCTGCGCCAGTTTGTATCGACCGTGATGGCCACGTTGCGCACCAACCTGTGGCAAAGCGCCATTGGCGGTGGCCACAAGCCCTATCTGAGCTTCAAACTGAACCCGCGTGAAGTGCCCGGTGTGCCCGAGCCGAAACCGCTGTTTGAAATCTGGGTGTATTCACCGCGGGTTGAAGGCGTGCATTTGCGCGGTGGCAAGGTGGCGCGGGGCGGCCTGCGCTGGTCGGACCGTCGCGAAGACTTCCGCACCGAGATCCTGGGTCTGGTCAAGGCCCAGCAGGTCAAGAACACCGTCATCGTGCCGGTCGGTTCCAAAGGCGGCTTTGTGTTGAAGAACGCGCCCCCTGCAAGCGACCGCGACGCCTTTATGGCCGAAGGCATCACCTGCTACAAGCTGTTCCTGTCGGGTCTGCTGGACATCACCGACAACATCGTCAAGGGTGCTGTCGTGCCGCCGGCCAACGTGGTGCGCCACGATGTGGATGACCCGTATTTAGTGGTCGCCGCCGACAAGGGCACGGCCACTTTCTCCGATATTGCCAACGGCGTGTCGGCGGACTATGGTTTCTGGCTGGGCGACGCCTTTGCCTCGGGTGGCTCTGTTGGCTATGACCACAAGAAAATGGGCATTACAGCCCGCGGCGCATGGGAGGCCGTCAAACGCCATTTCCGCACCCTGGGCGTCAACACACAGACTACACCTTTCACCGTGGCCGGCATTGGCGACATGTCAGGCGACGTGTTTGGCAACGGCATGCTGCTGTCCGAACAGATCAAGCTGGTCGTGGCCTTTGACCACCGCCATATCTTTATCGACCCTACCCCCGATGTTGCTGCCTCGTTTGCCGAGCGCCAACGCCTGTTCAACCTGCCACGTTCCAGCTGGGACGATTACGACAAGAGCCTGATTTCCCCGGGCGGCGGTGTCTACCCGCGCAGTGCCAAGTCGATCGCGCTAAGCCCCGAAGCCCGCGCCGTCATCGGTATCGATGTGGAGGAACTGCCCCCGCTGGAACTGCTGCGTGCCATATTGCAGGCGCCGGTGGACCTGCTGTACAACGGCGGCATTGGCACCTATGTCAAAGCCAGTTTTGAGACCCACGCACAGGTGGGCGACAAGTCCAGCGATGCCTTCCGCGTCAATGGCAATGAATTGCGCTGCAAGGTCGTGGCCGAAGGCGGCAACCTGGGTTGCACCCAGAACGGGCGCATTGAGTACGCGCAAAAGGGTGGCCTGATCTACACCGACGCCATCGACAACTCGGCTGGCGTGGACTGTTCCGACCACGAAGTCAACATCAAGATTTTGCTGGGCGGTGTGGTCGAGGCCGGTGACCTGACCTTGAAACAACGCAACGACCTGTTGGCATCCATGACCGATGAAGTAGGACAACTGGTGCTGCAAGACAACTACTACCAGACCCAGGCACTGGACATTGCCACGCACCGTCCGCTGTATGTGCTGGACGGCCAGCAGCGCCTGATGCATTGGCTGGAGGGCAGCAACCGGCTGAACCGCGCCATTGAATTCCTGCCCACCGACGACGAAATCGTCAAACGCCGGGCCCGCAAAGCTGGCTTGACGTCAGCCGAGAATGCCGTGGTGCTGGCCTACGCCAAGATGTCAGTGTTTGATGAACTGGTGGCCAGCAACCTGCCGGACGATCCATTCTTTGGTCGGGCACTGAAGGCGTATTTTCCACAGATATTGACAGAACGTTTCGGTCCGGCCATTGCGGCCCACCCGCTAAAGCGCGAAATCATTGCCACCTTCATCACCAACACCGTGGTCAACCGCACCGGCGCCACCTTTGTCAACTTCATCGCGGCCGAGGCCGGCGCCACCACCGCTGACGTGATCCGCGCGTTCACGCTGGCCCGCGAAATCTTTGATCTGGAGCCACTGTGGGATCAGATTGACGCGCTGGACTACAAAGTTGACGCGAATCTGCAACTGGACCTGCTGACCAAGTTGATTGCCATTGCGCAGCGTGCCTCGCGCTGGATGC
>OUNL010000084.1_pt3 | contig 9495 bp, 9 predicted proteins | sample 1779831 | NCBI WGS metagenome assembly OUNL01 (sample SAMEA3914863, study PRJEB12502) | metagenome | biome: forest; material: soil | place: USA | collected 2011-09-16 | depth 0.1 m | reverse complement strand
GTGGTACGCCAAGCTCGGCCTGGGTCTGTGCGGCGACTGGTGCCTGGGGCATCGCGTGGAAGACGCGTTTATCTCCGGTTTGGAACTGGCGCTAGCCATCGTTTAAGGCATCGTTTGCAAGCGTGGCGGCCACATACAAAGGTCGGTTTGCGCCCTCCCCCACGGGGGCGCTGCACGCCGGATCCTTGGTGGCGGCGTTAGCCAGTTGGCTGGACGCCAGAGCCAACGGCGGCATCTGGTTGGTGCGAATTGAAGACGTGGACCGCCCGCGCACCGTTGCCGGTGCCACCGAACATATTCTGCAACAACTGCGTGACTGCAGCCTGGTATCCGATGAACCAGTGGTGTTGCAATCCAGCCGCTCTGCGCTGTACCAAGGCGCGTTGGACCAATTGAAGGCAGAGCATCTGGTCTACCCCTGTACCTGTTCACGCAAAGACATTCTGGCGGCGCTGCATCGGGCCGGCATGGCACGCGAGCGCCATGGTGAGTTGGTCTACCCCGGCACCTGCCGGCCGGCCGAGTCCATAGGCACACCGAAGACAGCGCACTGTGCTTGGCGATTTCTGACCGATACCGGCCAAGCCGGTGCACGCAACATATTGCAGTGGACTGATGACAGACTGGGCACACAACAGCAAGACGTGGCCGCGGAAGTCGGAGACTTCGTCTTGCAGCGTGCCGACGCATGCTACACCTACCAATTGGCAGTCGTGGTAGACGACGCAGCGCAAGGCATTACCCATGTGGTGCGCGGCATCGACCTGCTGGACAACACGGCTCGACAAATTCTGTTGCAGCGCGCGTTGGAACTGCCGACCCCACACTACTGGCATACGCCGCTGGTGCTCGGTGCCAATGGTGAAAAATTGTCAAAGCAAAACGGTGCACAGGCCGTGGACACCGCCACGCCCCAGCTCGCATTGGCGGCACTGTGCCAGGCGGCACACGCGCTGGACCTGGCGCCTGCCGACCATGACAGCATCGCCGCCGCACTGGCCCGTTGGGTTGCCCAGTGGCGCGCGCGCTACCGTGCCACTGCCGCGCGCATGGACCGCGCAACATAGAGCAAACACGCCACCGTCATCAAAGCGCCCACCAGCACGCCAGGCAGCACCCGCAGCCAGTTCATGGGTTCGCCCTTGAGCACCAGCATCATCAAGGTGTTCTGCGCGAGGCCGGGCACCCACAGGTACCATGGTGCGTCACCGCCGGGGTTCAGCACGCTGACCATGGGTGCCATGGCCACTAGCGTGATCACCAACGCGCTGCCCGCCTGCGCTTCCTTGAACGTCTTGGACCGAATCGCCAAGGCCATCAGCGCCGCCCCCACACCGCAGGCCAACGGAAATTGCAGCAATAAGAAGGCCGCGACCTCAAACCAGCCAAACTGAAACATGGCCTGCAGGCTGTCGCTCTTGAGCAACCATTGCGCTGGCACAAAACTCAGGTTCGCCAACAAGGCCACCGCCATGCCCAGCAACACCACGGCGCCCCACTTACCCAGCACCAGCGCGAAATGCTGCACCGGATTCATCAACAGCGGCTCCAGCGAGCCACGCTCGCGCTCACCTGCCGTGCTGTCCAACGCCGCGGTCAGTGCTCCATACAACACAGCCATGATGATGAACATCGGAATGATGCCAGTGATGCGGGCCGCACGGGCCTGGGTGCTGGCCAGGTCGCGCTCCTGCACCATCACCGGCTGCAGTAATTCGGTGGACACGCCGCGCATGGCCAGATTCAACGTCGCACGCTCGCGGTTAAACCCTTGCAGCAGCCTTTGCAGCGCTGGCACGCCGGCACCGGCGCGCTGGTTGGCACTGTCACTGACGACTTCCACCGTGGGCCGCTCACCCTGCAACAACTGCTGCTCAAAATCGGGCGCTATCACCAGCACGGGCTCCAGCAACGTGGTGGCGCGCAGGCGCGCCTCATAGTCAGCCGGCGCTGTTTTGATGGTGTAGGTCTGGCGCTCCAGGAAATTGCGCAAGGTCGGCGCATGCTCCATGCCGACCACCAGCACCTCGCGCCTGTCGGCCCGCTCTTCCAACGACGATATCAGGCCCGACAGCGCCAGCAACAGCAAGGGGCCCATCAGCACAGCCGGTATCAACAGGCGCAACAGGGTACGCCGATCACGCAATGCGTCGGCCACCTCTTTGCGCAGCACGATCCAGAAAATTTTTAATACATCGGATGTCATGCCGGCTCCAGGCTGGTTGTGTGACTTGCACTGTTTGCGCCTGGAAAGGCCAGTTGCACGAAGGCGTCTTCAAACCGGCTTTCCCCAGCTTGTTCCAACAGTTCGGGCACCGTGCCCTGGGCCACACTGCGCCCATTCGCCACGACCACCACGTGCTCGCACAGTTGTTCCACTTCCTGCATGATGTGCGTGGAAAAAACAATGCATTTGCTGCCACCCGCTGGCGTGCGCAAATGGCGCAAGACTTCGCGCAGGGCGCGGGTTGCCAGCACGTCCAAGCCGTTGGTGGGTTCATCCAGCACGATGTTGGCCGGGTCATGCACCAATGCGCGTGCCAGCGCAGTCTTCATGCGTTCGCCTTGGCTGAAGCCCTCGGTACGCCGGTCCAGGATAGAGCCCATGTCCAGCAGGCGCGACAACTCTTCGGCGCGCGCATTGGCGGCGTCTGGATCCATGCCCTGCAGGCGACCAAAATAGATGACGTTTTCACGCGCAGACAGCCGTGGGTACAGGCCATGGGCGTCGCCCAATATCCCCATACGCGCCAAGGCTTGGCGAGGTTCGGTAGCGACCGCAATGCCGTCCACCACCATGCTGCCGCTGTCTGGGCGAAACAGCCCGGCCAGCATGCGCAGCGTGGTGGTCTTGCCCGCACCGTTGGGCCCCAACAGTCCGGTAATGCGCCCGCTTGCTGCCGTTACGCTCACGTCTTGCACAGCGCGCACGGTACGCGGGGCGGCGCGGCGGAAGACCGAACCGCCGGTGCGCGTCACAAATTGCTTGCTCACGTTGTCAATCTGGATCATGGTGTCTAACCCTGTTTGGGGGAGTTTGCAACGGCAGAAGCAGGCTTGGCCGGCTGCACCGGAATAAACGCGCCAGGCCGTGGGATTCCAACGGCGCAATGCGCATCCTGCGGCAATGCGGCCGCATCCTGTTTGGCATCAATAAAGCGAAACAGCAGATCGCCCATGCAGCCCAGGCTTGACACACCATGCCCGGCCTGCGGCACCACAATATGCTGCACCAGGCTGGCATTGGTTGCCCCCAGAGCCTTGGCAACGCGCTCACCATGGCGTGGTGGCGTGGCCGGGTCGGCCCCGCCGCTGAGCAAAAGCACGGGCGAACGCGTTGGCGGCAGCGTATAAAACGCGCTCGGTACTGCAGCACGCGGCCAGTTCTTGCAAACCTGGGTGTAGAGCTCGGCATCGCTGTTGCCAAAGTCGGCTCCTGGCTGATCTGTGCTGAGGCCCAGGCGCGGCACATCCTCGGAGCAAACCACCGCGAAATGCATGCCCAGCGCCAAACGCGTGGCCTTGCCCGAGTCCAGCGTGCTGCTCAGGCCCAACAGCGCGTCGAACCGTCCCTGGCTGGCCGCCACAATGGCCGCAGGCAGGGCCGCCGCCATGGCCGGCACATACAGCGGCGTTCGCATTGCGCGCAGCAATGATGCGCGCGTCAGCGTGAACTGCTCAGGCGCACCGGTCAGCGGATGGTTGATGCTGACGGTGCGCGGCAGACTCTGCAGCAATGCGGCCCATTGCTGGCGCAAATGCGGGTATTGTGTGCGGCACGGACCGTCTTGCTCGCAAGCCTGCAAGACCGCGTCCAGCGCCACCTGGCCATCAGTCGAGAAGCTGGCAGGCAGGACCATATCCGGCGGCGCCACACCATCGATCACCGTGCGGCGCACGCTGTCTGGGAATTGGCGTAGATACTCCAAAGCGGCGCGCGTGCCATAGGAGGCACCCACCAGGTTCCATTGCGGCGCCCCCAGCTTTTGGCGCACCGCCTCGATATCCTGCATGGCTATCGTCGTCGAGTAGAAACGCATGTCGCCATACGGCAATTGGGCCAACTGCAGCCGGCACTGGTCCAGGCGTTGCAATTGGGCCGCCACGTCCAAGGCCTGGGCAATCGGCAAGTTGCGTTCGTCGGCGCACAGCAGGGGCGCCGACTGCCCAGTCCCCCGCTGGTCGATAAACACCAGATCGCGTCGATTGTTCAGCCGCGCGAAGCGTGGCAACACCAGGGGTGCCACGCCTATGGCACTTTGACCGGGTCCGCCGGCCAACAGTAGTACGAGATCGGGCTGCTTGTTGCGGGCCATGGCTGGCACCACCAGGTAATGCACCGTGATTTGCACGCCACCTGGTTGCGCCGGATCCAGCGGACGCTGCACTTCGCCGCACTGCACCTCATTGGGCAGGCCATCAACCCGGCAGGCGTGGGTGGCTGTGGCTGCCGTCGGAGCCGCCATGGCAAGCGGCGCCAGCAGCGCAAAACTCCAAATTGCAAGCATCAAGCCGCGCGCTACGCGTGTCGGCGCCGACCCACGAGACGAGAAAAATATACGAGATCGCAAATGCATGTTCATGGTGCGCAGTGATTTCAGTGGTCGCCATTATGGGCTGACGCCAAACACCACCTTGGCCGACTGCGTCTACTACCGCATCAGTCCTTGAATATGGCCGCTTTACAGACCGCTATTCAGCGCATGTAACGGGGTAGGTTTGCCTATTGTTGCAGCACTCGGTGCAGATCGCGGTGCGCGACCCGTCAACCGTCACCAGGAGACTGACCATGGATACCGCCGCCGCCCCCCGCTACGAACTGCGCTTTCGCTCCCTGTTCGACAATGGCCGCAGCTACTGCTTCCCTTGTGACAGCCAGGGCCATGTGGATCTGGACGCGCTCAGCGATGCTGCGCGCAACAACTACCTGTATTCGCGGGCGGCCGTTGGCCACGATCTGGCGGTACCGGCGGTGCAAGCCTGCACCATTCACTGATAAGAGAGGATTGCGTAAGAAATGATCGATCTTGGGCTTGTAGAGATCGCCGGCGATGACTTTTGGTCTGACCACGAGGCGCAAGTATTCTCAGAGCGAATTGCGCGCTTTACCCGCGTCGAGTGGGAAGCGCTTGGTCGCCGAGGGGCACCTCGTCGCAGCAAGATTGATCGAGTACCAGTCGGTCAATCAGATTCTCGATGCCGTCGAGGCGAAACTTCCCTGAACAGGCGCGGCCTAAACTTTCAAGGGGGAGGATACCGCCACGCAAACCTGTCAATGGTGCACTTCACAAATACAATCCTAACGGAAGCTGCCGGTCGGCGCACAATGGTTGCCGCTTTGTGGCGCATGCCGTGTGCGGGACAGCGCCGGCGTCCGGCGTCTAGGAAAGCAAATACATGAAGAACATTCTCATTCTGGGACTCGCTGTGACACTCACAAGCTGCGCAACAATTGGCGATCACGAAGCTGAGTTGCATTACGATGGCGTCTATCAATCTGATCGCACAGAGGACTATTATTCTTATCTTCGCTTCTACCCAGACGGGACAGTCATCAACGTCAGTTCAACCGGTCAACCAAACGACCTCAGACAATGGTTTGCAAAAGGACATGATGGGGTGTCCTCCGGCAAAGTGAAGCTCAAAGACAAGCGCATATCATTTTCTGCTTTGTCGAGTAAAGGGACAGTTGACTACGATGGAGAGCTTGAAGGGAATCAGCTTCGCCTCCATTCTTATAGTCACATCAATGAGCACCGACGTAGCGGCCTGTACGTATTCGTCAGATGGGAAACCGAACCAGGCGCCCCAGCGGACGCGGGCAAGCCGCGCAACTGAGCTTTAACGGTAAACCTGCAAATCCTGAAATTTCGTGCCGTCTCACAACGGCGACTCCGGCGACTACATTCCCTAACGCTGCAGCACCCGCTGCAAGCCCAACACCAAACTGACCCCATCCGCCTCATTGCGCGCCACAATCGTGCCGCCCATCTTGGCCATATAGGTTTTGGCGACAAACAGACCTTGGCCCCGATTGCCTTTGGCGCCGGACTCCGCCTGGTCCGAAACCCCGTATTCAAATATCTGCCCCAGCATGTCTGGCGCAATGGTCGGGCCGGTGTTGTAGATGGTGACCGTGGCATCGGTCTCGGTCGCCTGCAACGTGATCACAATGGGTGAGCCGGGCCCGCGGCAGCGGTCGGCATTGTGCAGCACATGGGTTACCACGTCTTCCAATGCATATTCCTCGGCCCGCACCATGACCGCGTCGCGCAAACCGACATACTGCACATCGACCAGACCCACGCTGGCACTGTTTACCGCGATGTTGTTCAAGAAGGCATTGATATCCAAGGTTTGCACGGCCAGCGTCGACGACGCAATGGCCTCGCTCGGGCTGGCACTGCCATACAGGATGCGAATGGCCTGCTGCATGCGCAGGATGTAGCGCAAGCTGGGATCATGCTCCTGGGCATGCAGCACCATCAGCGATTGCAGCGGCGACATGATCTCGTGACCCACCGCATGCCACATGTCTTTTTCCTGTTCGGCACGGATGCGCTCACGCTCGGCATCTTCCTTGACCCGGCGCAGCAGGTCGTTCAGGCAGTTGGCCAAGATGCCCAGCTCGTCGTTGCCGCGCAGGTCGGCCAGGTCAAAGTGCTCCAGGCCACTGGTGGTCTTAACGGTTTTGGACAGCTGTTTGGAGCGTTTGGTCAGCCGCGCAATGCGGCGAATAATTCCTAGTTCAATCACCAGCCAGGCCAGCCCAATTGCCAGCAGCATGGTCAACACAAACCACGACAAGCGCGTTGCCACCACGCTCAGGCTCTTGTTCACGCTGCGGGCGTCACCGGTCAACTCTATGATGTAGTTGCCAAGCGGCGTTGCAACCTCGTCTTGCATGGTAATGGGCGCATCAAAGCTCTCCACCGGCAGTCGGCGGATCAGGCGTGTCAGCAACGGCGACGATTCCGCCGCGCTGGCCTCGGTACCGCTCACGCGCAGCACGTCAGGCGCATTGACGCCCCCGCTTTTGCGGATGCGCAAACTCTCCCCTGGCAACAAGAGACCACGCAGATCCTGCAAGGAGAACGGCGGCACAGCGCCTTCGGCATTACTGTCGAACAAGGCGCCTGCGTCACCGGGTGGCAGCACTTCGACCCGTACCTGCATCTGGCCCAGGTCGGCGGGCGGCCACACGGGCTTGTCTTTTTGAAACAGCGCGTCACGCAGTACAGCGACCGGCAGGCGCAGGGAGAAAAATGACTTTTTCTCGCAATCGTCATCTGCCAACGCACTTCCCTGCGCTGGGGCTGCCAGGCAGTTCGCACCCTGCCAGACCCAGCCACGAAAATCATGCACCGTGCGTGCATTGGTGTAGTCGCGCGCGCCTATGTCCACGTAGCCGGTAAAGCGCCCCCGTGTGCCTTCGCGGCGTGGGTCACCGGCATTAACAAGTGGTTCGAACGGCGCAATCCAGCGATAGGTCTGGCCGCGCAGCTCCACGCTGACCCTAAGCCTATGGGCAACGTCCAGGTATTTATCGCCCATGGCATGCGGCGCCAGCGCCGTGCTGGCAAAAGTGCCCGCGGCGTAGATATAGCCTCCCGCCCAGGGGTTGTTGCCGATGGCCACACACAGGCTGCCATAGTGCTTGTATTGCACCAGGCAGCCGGCCATTTCCACCGCGTTGCGTACCTTGGTCTGGTCATCAAAGTCCAGGGCCGAAAACGGCAGCAACACCGGGTGCAAGGGTGTCACCGAGCCGGTCATGTCGCTCGGGTTCAGCAATGCCAATTGGCCCGACGGATGCCGCAATTGCGCGGCGATCTGTTCCTTGGTCTTGGCGAAACTTTGCGTGTAGTTGTCGTAACTGCGCTGCTTTTCTTCCTGCAGCACATACACCGTCATGGTCAGTGTGGCAACCGCCAGCATCAGGAATGCCGTGCGAAACAGCACCCGTTGGCGAAACGACGCCAGCCAGGCCAGTGCCTGGTCCAACGACCGATTCACCGTCGCTCACCCGCCGGGTTGGCCAGCGTCCAACGAAAGCCCCGCATTGGAATATTCTCGATGCGGTCAAAGTCCTCGTCCAGTTCCCGGAATGCCTCGCGGATGGTGCTGATGTGCTTGCGGATGTTGTCTCGGTTGCGCCCGCTTTTGACAACTTCGAACAGGTCGTCGTAGGACACCACCTGCCCGCGTTGCTGGTACAGCGCCGCCAGAATGCGCTGTGCGGTCAGCGGCAGATTGATGCGCTGGCCGCGCCACAGCGCCGAGCGTTGGCGCAAAGGGTCTATGGACAATTCGTCGGCAACGGGCACAGTTGCCACGACGCCGGCGTGCTCCTTCGCCGCGCGCAATATCTCCAGAAAGGTATCGACAAAGTCGCTCTCGGTAAATGTGGTCTTTTGCAAGTAATCCCAGGCGTCCAGCGCCTTCATGATGCTGCGGTAAATGGCAGCCGGCATGGCAGACACTACCAGTACTGGCGTGCCCTGGTGGCGTTTGTTGATGGCGTTGATGATGGCAATGCCGGCGTTGCGCTCTCGCCCCAATTCGATGTCCAGCACCACGACGTCGTAGTTCTCGCGGGCAATGGCCGCTTCGGCGTCGTCGCGGCTGAACCAGGTGTCGACCTGGATGCCGGGCCGGGCAGAGCGTATCCATTCGGTGAGCTGCTGGCTGGTGGGAATGTCGTCTTCAATGACGGCGACCTTGAACATGGGGGGCATCCTTTTTCGGCATTACCGGTGATATCCCGAGTATCTCCTGAGCGCGCCGACGCAACAGCACCGCCGTGTGAGTGTTTCTACACGCCGGGTGAACAGTCTCGCCCCGCCCCGGCATTGATTGCTCGTGCCCTGGACGCGCACGATTGCACCCATCCCAACCAACCACCAGGAAATTACCATGTCATCACGTCTGAAGGCCATTGCCGAATCCATTGCTCGCCAATTTCGCGGGCTTTCCAATGGTTTGGTCGGCGGCGCCAGCACGGTCGCCAGTCAGTCTGCACGCCGCCTGCCCAAGCGCTCCAGCATCATCGCGGTAGCCGTCCTGGCGGCGGGCGGCTACGCCTTGTACGCCCACCCTCCGATGCAAAGTATTGCCCGCGGCGAGATGGGCATGCGGCTGAACCAACTCACCGGCTCGTCCACCGAGGTCCATGACGGTGCTGTGCTCATCATCCCCGGTTTGCATGAATTACGCCGTTTTTCGCTGCGCGACCAGGTCTACCGCCCTACGGCCAATACTAGCGCCAGCGGCGCGGCACCCTTTCAGTCGGTAGAAGGCCTGTCGATTGGTGTGGACGTCTCGGTGCGTTATGCGTTAGACGCCAGCAAGATTGCCGGCATGGCCAGGGACTTGCCGGAGAACATCAACACCGAGATTGTCGAACCCGTGGTGCAAGGCGTACTGTACAAAACGCTGGCGCGCTATACCGTGCGCGAGATTTTTTCCGGCAAACGCCAGGAAATCCAGCAACTG
>OUNL011262809.1_pt1 | contig 9503 bp, 6 predicted proteins | sample 1779831 | NCBI WGS metagenome assembly OUNL01 (sample SAMEA3914863, study PRJEB12502) | metagenome | biome: forest; material: soil | place: USA | collected 2011-09-16 | depth 0.1 m | reverse complement strand
CGGTAGGCCGCGACCAGCTTGCTGGTCATCTCAGGTGCAATCACGCTTTCCCCGCGCACGGTGCGCACGATGGCGCTGATCAGGGCATCACCCTCGGTGGTCTTGAGCAGGTAGCCTGCGGCGCCACCGCGCAATGCGCTGGCCAGATCGGCTTCGTCTTCACTGACGGTCAGCATCACGATGCGGGTGGCCGGTGCGGCCTCCAGCAGGGCCGGCAAGGCGTCCACGCCGTTGACGCCAGGCAAATGGTTATCCAGCAAAATCAGGTCGGGTTGCAGCTCCTGCGCGCGGCGCAGTGCCTGGCTGGCGTCACCCGCATCGCCGACCACCACGACCTGGGGGTCCCGCGCCAGTAGGGCCATCAGACCCCGGCGAAACAAGGTGTGGTCATCGACCACCAGAATGCGAATCGGTGTGGCAGCGGTTGGGGTATCGGGGCTCATGCGGAAACCATGGTGTGGGACGGGTTTTGTGCCAGCGCCGGTGCTGGCAAGCTCAGAATGATGGAGCTGCCGCGCGTGGGCGTGCTGACCACCTCCAGCGTGGCGCCAATGCGCTGGGCCCGCTCGGTCATGATGCGCAAGCCAACATGGGTTTCGTCCATCGTCTTGTGATCAAACTGGAACCCCACGCCATCGTCGCGGACCTCAAAGCGCCACACCGGTTGCTGCTGCACGTCCAACCACACCATGGACGCGTGCGCGTGCTTGCGTACATTGCTCAAGGCCTCTTGCACGATATGCAGCACCTGAATCTGCAGGTCGGGTGACAGCGGCATGCCGTGGCCGGATATGGCCAGCGCCGCCTTCAGGCCAGTCTGGTGCTCAAACTTGAGCAGCGTGGTGGCCAAAGCCGGTTCTATGTCCTCGGTGTTGGTGCGGGTCCGGAAGTGCATCAGAAGTTCCCGCACGTCACCATAGCTTTCACGCACACCCAGGTCGATTTCTTCCAGCACTTGCTGAATGCGGGTGGGCGACCCCTGCTTCAATGCATCGCGCATCAGTTGCACCTGGATTTTCAGAAACGCCAGCGACTGCGCGATGGAGTCGTGCAGCTCGCGCGCCAACAGGTGGCGCTCTTCGGACACTGCCGCTTCCTTTTCCAGCGCGTTGAGGCGCAGGTTCTCCATTGCGCTGGCCAGGTGGCTGTTCAGCGCTTCCAACAGCGAGCGTTCCGACTCCGATGGCGACACCTTGGCATTGAAGAACAGATCCACTTCGCCCATGGTTTTTTCATGCAGGCGAATGGGCACACTGACCACCGTGCTGAAGCCGGCTTTGGCGCAGTGCTGCAGGCTGTTGGCTGTCATGTCTTGAATCGGGATAACCTTCAGGTGCCCCGACAGCAGGGGCGTGCCGCAATGGCAGTCTCCGGCTTTCAAGCAATGCTCCTCATTGACCATGGCACTGGTGAGTCCGCTGGCGGCCAGCATCAGGTAGCGTTGGTTGGATTGGTCCGACCATCGCAACGCCACACCGTCGGCATGTGCGATACGCATCACGCGCTGCGCGTAGTCCTGCGCCAACTCGTCCAGCGATGTGGCGCGGGCCACTAGCGAGGTAACCGCATACAGAGACTCCAGCCGCTCGCGCTTATCTTCCAGTTCTGCGGTCTTTTCCAAAACCTTGCTTTCCAGGTTGCGGTACATGGATTGCAAGTGCTCGGCCATGCCATTGAAGCCATCGGCCAGCGTGCCAAATTCGTCGGACGTGACGATGTCGACCCGGGCACCCAGATCGCCGCCCAATATTTTCTGAATTGCCTGCTTGAGCGCATTCACCGGTTCCAGCACAAACAGGTAGCCGGTAAAGAGCAGGGTAGAGGCACCCAACACCGCCAGCACCAGGATGCACATTTGCAAGATATGCAGGATGGCGGTCCAGCGCGCCATATGGTCTTCGATGCCGGCGACCAGTTGGTCAATGTCCGCGACAAAGCTGGTAGTTTGCAGGTGCAGGTTGCCATTGTCCGGTGCACTGTTGTTCAGCGATTGGGCCTGAAACTGCTTCCAGTCGCTGGTTACCTGGGCAAAGCGCGCACTGACTTTGTCGTCCCAAGGTACGAACAAGGGGCGTTCGGGGTCGCCGGTTTTCAGCGTCGCCAGACTGTTGTCAAATTCCTGCTTCAAAGGCACCAGTGCGCTAGGTTCGCCGGTGCCCACGACCAGGGCCATGCGAAAGGCCTGCATGCGCATGCGACCAGCCTCGTTCACAGCTGCCGCACCGCCATCCAATTGCCAGGAGACCCATAGGGTTGCCACCGTCGAAAACAAGGCCAACAGCAAGAAAGGCGTGCCCACCAAGGCCAGTTTGGAGCCCAGTCCCCAGCGGGATTGAAAAAGTTTCATGCCTTGGATGCTAGGTCCACTGGCCGGCGCCCGTATTGACCTGGGTCAAGTTGGCGCGTCGGGCGCCGCATCGGGCGATTGATTTAGCGAATGGTGGGCGCCAGTTCACGCAGGGCATCGGCCGCGATCCAGCGAGCGGACTTGGTGTTTTGCTGCTGGATGCGTTTGGCCGCCGCAATGGCCTGTATGCGCAGCGCCGCATTGCGTTTTCCGATCTGGCGCAAGGCCCAGTTCACGGCTTTTTTTACAAAATTGCGTTCATCATGCGCGGCGGCCTCCACCAGCGCCAGCGCTTCAATAAATTGCGCATCACTGGCCGCTTTGTCATGAACGGCCAATGTGGCCAACAGGGAAAATGCGGCGCGACGCACAAATTCGTCCTTGCGATCAGCCCAGGCATCAACCTTGCGCCAGGCCAACGGGGACTTCACAAACGCATTCAAGCAGGTTTGGTCGCACACGTCCCAGGCAGCAAAGCCCTTGACCCAGGCATCCATCTGGCGCGACGTGAACAGAGCCGGTTCGGCCACCATGCTGGCGACAATGCGGGCATCGGGAATGCCGGTGTCCCACAACGCCTGCGCCAACGCATGGTCACGACCCAAGGTCCGCGCCAGACCGCGCATGGCCGGCACCGACAGGCCCAGGCGACCGTCGCCGGTGATGCCGAAGCGTGCCATGCCTGCAAGTTCCTGCGGTCGGGCGTTCTGCCGCAGCAGGTCCAACGCAGTGTCCAGACGTGCAGATGCGGCCACGCTGCAGGCTACTTCAGCAATCGCAAACCATTGCTTGGCGTATCAGTAGCCCAATGCCAACCCAGTATTGCGCCGCGGGTCGTTGGCGCCATAGAAACGGTTGCTGCCTACGGGCTTGCCTTCCAGCGACGGCGCACCCACCAAAATGGTCGCCAGGTGGTTGGCTGGTTGCGGGGCGCCAAACTTGTGGCCCATGCCCTCCAGAATCTTGCGCGTGTCGGGGCTCAGACCAAAAACATCAACATTGGTCAAGTCTGGCAGCCATTGCTGGTGAAAGCGTGGTGCATCCACTGCCTCTTGCACATTCATGCCGTAGTCGATGACGTTCAGAATGGTATGCGTCACGGCCGTGATGATGCGGCTGCCGCCCGGCGTTCCGACCACCATCACCGGTTTGCCATCGCGCGAGACGATGGTCGGGCTCATGGAGCTTAAGGGGCGCTTGCCAGGGGCGATGGCATTGGCCTCACCCTGCACCAGGCCATACATATTGGGTACGCCGATCTTGACGGTAAAGTCATCCATCTCATTGTTCAGCAACACGCCGGTGCCGCCCACCGTAACCTTGGCGCCAAACCAGTCGTTCAGCGTATAGGTAACGGCCACCGCATTTCCGTTCTTGTCGACGATGGAGTAGTGGGTGGTGTTGTTGCCTTCGTGCGGGGCCACGCCTGGCTTCATGTCCTTGGAAACGCCGGCCTTGTTCGGGTCGATGGCTGCGCGAATGCTGGCAGCATAGTTTTTGTCCAGCAGACGATCCAGCGGGTTTTTGACAAAGTCGGGGTCACCCAGATAGCTGTTGCGGTCCAGGTAGGCATGGCGCATGGCTTCAATCTGGTAGTGCACGCCCTGGGCCGAGCGAAAGCCCAATTCTTTGAGCGGGTAGCCTTCCACGATGTTCAGAATTTCGCAGATCACCGCGCCGCCCGAACTGGGCGGTGGTGCCGACACCACGTGGTAGCCGCGGTAGTCGCATTCCACCGGCGCCATTTCACGCACGGTGTACTGGTCCAGGTCGGCCTGGCTCAAAATGCCTTTGCCAGCCTGGCTGGAGGCAACCAGGGCGCTGCCCACTGCACCCTTGTAGAAGCCATCAGTACCTTGCTTGCTGATGAGGCGCAGTGTCTTGGCCAGGTCTTTTTGCAGCAATTTTTGACCGGGCGCATAGGCTTCGCCCTTGTTCAGAAAGATCGCAGCCGATGGCGCGTCCTTGCGAAAATCCGCTGTGGCGGTGCGCAGCATATCCACATCACCCTGATCCAGTGCAAAACCCTTTTCTGCCAGCCGAATGGCTGGTTCCAGCAACTGCGCGCGCGTCATGGTGCCGTATTTGGCGCGTGCCGCCTCCATGCCCGCCACCGAGCCGGGTACGCCGACGGCCAGATAACCATTGGTGCTCAAACCCTTGACCACGTTGCCACTGGCATCCAGGTACATATTGGCCGTGGCGGCTAGCGGTGCCTTTTCACGGAAATCCAAAAAGGCCTTGCGCCCATCGGCCAGTTGCAGCGTCATAAAGCCACCGCCGCCCAGGTTACCCGCTGCCGGGTAGACCACGGCCAGCGCGTAGCCCACTGCGACCGCGGCATCAACGGCATTGCCGCCTTTCTTCAAAATATCAACGCCAACCTGTGTCGCCAAATGCTGGGCCGACACAACCATGCCGTTTTCGGCAGCAACCGGAGCAACCGAGGCTGCCTGCAGGTTGGCACAGCACAAAATGCTGGCAGCACTGACCAAAGCCAGCCGGATGAATGTTTTTTGCATAGGGGTGAAGTCTCCGAATAGGTGTCGGCTGGGCACAGCCCGCCACGACCCGTTGAATATATCCAGCCAATGGCCCCTGCACAATGCCTCAGGCAGCCAAATTGGTATGCAAATATGGCATGGGGTCCATCTTTTGGCCGATGCCGCGCCTACTGTAAGTCTTTGACCAGCCGTTGAAACTCCGGCGCCTGCTCCAATAATTCGCGACCCGCCTTCACCAGCGCTTTGACTTGCTCTGGGGAGAGCTTGAAGGTGGTGGGTACCGCCATCATGCTTTTGCGCTCCAGTGGGTCTGCGATGTCGCGCAGGCTGGCCTCAATCAGGTAGAAATCCGGCACGCCAGCATAGGGACTGTCTGGTTGGGTGGCCGATGCGCGGGCCTCCTGCTGCCATTGGTGAAAGCTAGAGCGCAACCAGGCCTTGGTCTCAAACGAAATATTGTTCATCAGCGCGTCCAGCACGGTGGACGCCATCTTGCGGACGCTGGGCGCTTCACCGGACTGGTCCAGACCCGACTCCGGAACCACCTCGGCACTGACCACCAAAAACACCACTTTGCGCACGCCATGCACACCCATGCGCTGCAACAACGGTGCAAAACCGCCGCGGGCCAGGCTGGATTCCAACGGCCCGCGCAGGCCCAGGTTGTCCGAAATGCCACCGTCGATCAAATGGATCCACGGCCGCCCCGTGGTTTGGTTGGAGTCCTGATAGGAATCAAAGTCACTGGCGTGCCGCTGCGCGCGCAGAGACCAGGATTGGTCCTGCGGCCCGCTGCTGGCCGGTTGTATCCACTTGGGCTGCGTGTAGCCGCAATGCCCGCCGAAGTTTTTCAACGTCACCGGGCCAAACAGAATCGGCACCGCGCTGGACGCAGCCACGGCACGCGACACCGGCAACGTCGACAAATCGGTGCACAGCGGGTCAAACTGGTCCTGCGTGAACTGGAAATCGGCTCCGCGGTTCAGGTCGGTCGCGTGCATCACGATCAGCGGACGTTGCTCACGCGCTAACAGGTCGGCAAAGGTCTTGCCCGTAAACAGGCGCCGCTCAATGATGGCACTCAGTAGGTCGACCCGGTCGTTGTTGGACCAGCCCATGACCTGCGACATGCCATTGATCGACACAAAGTGGTCCCATAGTTCGGTCTGAAAGTCAGCATTCAGAAACTTGTCCGGAAATTCGTTGAAGAACGCATCGCCATACAAGCCGTAGTAGGCCGCAGCGTAGCTGCCACCCGACACCGAGTTGATGACATCCATTTCGTCCAGCAGCCGACGCGGTTTCCCGCCCCACTGGATGGGCGTGTCGCGCAGCTTCTCCAGGACGCCATAGGCCAATGCCGCCGAACGCGTGCCGCCACCGGAGAAGGCCACCACCATGAACAGGTCGTCACTGTTGTTCGGACCGGGCTGCAGGTTGGAGAATCGGTAGCCGTAATGGGAGTCGACCGCGTAGAGCGCCGCCGCGGGTGGCGGCGCTGGCACGACGGTGCTGCAGGCACCCAACAGCAGCGCCGCGGCCCCGACTAGTAGCCGCCGGGCCGCCCCAAGGCGACTACGGCCCCCTCGGGGGGCAGCGCAGCACACGCAGTGGCAAGCGTGGGGGCTACCTAGTATCCACCTCACAATTTGCGGATGGCCAGTTTCCAGTATTTCACCAGGTCGTCCAGACCCTCAGGGCCGGACACCGTGCCCAAGACTTGGGCTGCCTTGTCGGTATTGCCGGCCTGGGCGTAGGCCACTGCCAAGCGCAGACGGGCATCTTCCGGATGCTTGGAAATGCCTTTGGCAACGCCTTTCTCCATCAACTCCAGTCCCTTGTCGAACTGCTGCATGCCAACCATGTTCAGGCCAATATTGAACAGTGCCAGGCCGTCGGGCTTCTTCAGCGCGGCTGCGGTGTCGGCCGCCATGGTCTTGCGGTCTTGCGCGTTTTCAGCCTCCAGCTTGGCGCGCAGTTTCTTGTGCGCGTCGGCCTTGGGGCCGGTTCCCAGTTGTCCAGCGGTTACACCTTTGTCGAAGGCGGCAAGGGCTTCACCAGAGAAACCGGCCTTTTCGGCAAATTCAGCGTATTCCGTGTAATCCGAGGCTTCATCCGGCGTGCCGGTGTAAAAACCCAGCCGCGACACGTCGAGCTGCAGGCGCACCGCCAAGTCGGGGCGGCCCCAGACGCGGTTCACCAGTGAACGCCAGTGTTCCTTGGTGGGGTAGTACTGCACCATCAACTCCAGCGCACGCGTGTAGCCCGCCGCATCTTTCAAGGTATTGCGGGCTTGCGCCAGCATTTCCAGATAGATCTTGCGCGGTGCTTCGTTGGCTTTTTCGCTGGCCAGAATTTCTTCATTGATCAAGTCGCTGCCGCGTTGCCATTGCCCTGCGAGCAAATAGGCGTTCGCTCGCAACTCTCTGACCGAGTTCTCGGTGCCGCCGGCCTTGATGTTGCGCTCCATCCAGCTCGCGGCATTGGCATAGTCTTTGGTGCGGTAGTAGGCGATGCCCACGGCCTGCATCAGGGACAGATTTTCCCCCGGCTTGAGCCAATGGCCGGTTGCGTCGAGCTCCAGTACCTTGTCCAGAGACTTTGCGGCGCCTGGCGCGTCGTCTTCGTTAATCGCGGCGGACATGACCACGCGCTCAGTGATATACGTTTCAAAGGGCGTTTTGTCCGGCATTGCCACGGCCAGCTTGATTTTTTCCTTGGCTTCGGCAACTTTCTTGTCATTGAGCAGGGTTTGCGTATCCAGCAACAATGTTTTGAGGTCGTTGCGAATGCTCAGAGCGGGTGCTGACGCGGCAGAGGCGGGCGCCGCCGGCGGAGTTGCCGCCTGGATCCACGCCACAGGCGCCATCAGGCTGCAGGCCAAAACGGCACTTGCGCGAAATGCATGCATGAAGTGTGCTTCTTTCATGTTGGGACTTATTTGCCAACGGCGCACAGAGGGTGCTGGCTCATTTGGACCAGCAAGTCGCGCGTTTTGTTGACTTCTGCTGCGGATGCCACGGCGGCAATGTTGGAGGACAGGCTACCGACATACTTGGCAGTGGCTTCCGACAGCGACTTCAATGCCGTGCAGCGCGTTGCGAGCTGCTTCTTGGCAACGGCCAGGTCGCTGTTGTCCTTCATTTCGGCAGCGACGACGCCCAGTGCCACGACGCCATCGGCTGTCGCATCAACCAGGCCTACCTGGGTAGTAACCAGCTTGAGCATGTCTTTGTCATTGGGTGATGCCTTCTCTGAACGCTTGGTCAGGTCTGCCAGCGCTGCCGACAGGTCTTGCGACACTTTCAGGAACTCGTTGACGGATTTGCCGATAGCGGCTTTATTCTGGGCCATGGCGGGCTGGATCAACAGGGTGACGGCCAATACGGAGGTGGACAAAATGCGAATCGTAAACATAGATTTCAGTCTCTTGGATTGAACGAAGGGACGAACTTTACACCGGTTCTGTAAATCCGTCGCCATCGGCATCACAATTGGACAATATGTAACAGGAGGTGACACAGATGAACGCGTGGTCACCGTCGTAAATGAACTTTGATATTCGTACCCTGTCCATCATCACCGCGGTCAGTTCGCTGGTGTTCGCGTTTGCGAGCGTTGCCGTGTCACGGCTACTGCCAGGCGAGCGGCATTTGCGAGATTGGGCGATTGGTTCAGCGTTGACCGCAACCAGCACCCTGCTGGTCGGTTTGCGCGGTGTGATACCGGACATGCTCTCGGCGGCCGTTGCCAACACCTTGCTGACCATGGGCTTGACTTTTATGTTCATTGGCGCGCGCGGCATGGTGCGCCAACCTCGGCCAGGGCGCGCCGTGTGGCTTTTCAGCCTGTTTGCGTTCGTCGGCTTGACCTGGTACACGGTGGTCCAGCCCAATCTGCTGGCACGGGTGGTAATGGTTTCGGTGGTGGCCGCCCCATTGTTGGCGCTGACCGGGCTTGAATTCTGGCGCCATGACCGTTTGACCGGCCCCTCTGCGCTGCGCCAGGCCAATCGCCTGACGAGCCTGATCTACCTGGCCGGTGTTGGCATATTCATGGCGCGGCTGCTACCTGCTTTGAACAGCCCGAATGTGGAGACCTACCTGAACTCAACGAGTGCGCTCTTTGTTGCACCGTATTTTTGGGCAATTTTGTTCAATGTATGGCTGGCCATCATGGTGACCCTTTCCGCCAGCGCACGCCTGCTGGCTGATCTGGTCAAAGCCCGGGATCTGGCGCAGGCCAGCAATCTGGCCAAAAGCCAGTTCCTGGCCAATATGAGCCATGAAATCCGCACTCCGATGAATGCCATTCTGGGCATGCTGAAACTGCTACAGGGCACCGAGTTGAATCTGCGCCAGCAGGACTACACGAACAAGACGGAAGGCGCTGCGCGCTCACTGCTGGGCCTGCTCAACGACATTCTGGATTTCTCCAAGGTCGAGGCGGGGAAGTTGTCCATCGACGCGCAGCCATTCAGTGTGGAGCGGCTCTTGCGCGATCTGGCTGTGGTGCTGTCTGCCAATGTGGGGAGCAAAAACATTTCGGTGTTGTTTGACATAGACCCCAGCATCGCACCCCTGTTGGTCGGTGACGCCATGCGCCTGCACCAGGTATTGGTCAACCTGGGTGGCAACGCCATCAAGTTCACC
>OUNL010001183.1_pt2 | contig 9575 bp, 8 predicted proteins | sample 1779831 | NCBI WGS metagenome assembly OUNL01 (sample SAMEA3914863, study PRJEB12502) | metagenome | biome: forest; material: soil | place: USA | collected 2011-09-16 | depth 0.1 m | reverse complement strand
GCCGACGAAGGCTGGGGGCCGCGCCCGGTGCCGGTGGTGCAGGGGCACCCGGAGTTGGCGGCGCATATCGCGCAGTCGGTGATACAGCAGGACTTCGATCTGACGGTCGTCAACAAGATGGATGTTGACCATGGCCTGACGGTTCCCCTGTCACTGATGTGCGGCCAGCCGCAAGCCTGGCCCTGCCCGGTGATACCGTTTGCCGTCAATGTGGTGCAGTACCCGGTACCCAGCGGCCAACGCTGCTTCAACCTGGGGCGTGCCATTCGCCGCGCCGTGCAAAGCTTTGACCAGGACCTGAAGGTGCAAATCTGGGGCACAGGCGGCATGAGCCACCAATTGCAGGGTCCGCGCGCGGGCTTGATCAACAAGGAATTCGACAACGCGTTTCTGGACCGACTGATCGCCGACCCCCATGGTTTGGCACGCATGCCGCACATAGACTATGTGCGCGAAGCCGGCTCCGAAGGCATTGAGTTGGTGATGTGGCTGATTGCCCGCGGGGCCATGGACGACATGGCAGATATAGCTGCCGCTTCTGCCACCACTGCGCCGCATACGCCCATTGTCAAACACCGCTTTTACCATGTGCCCGCTTCCAATACGGCAGTTGGCCATTTGATTTTGGAGAACCCCCATGACGATTAGAGTGGCACTGGCCGGTGCTGGCGCGTTTGGCATCAAGCACCTGGATGGCATCAAGAATATTCCCGGTGTCGAGGTGGTGTCCTTGGTCAGTCGCGAGTTGGACAAAACCCGCGAGGTCGCCGACCGCTACGGTATTGGCCACATCACCACGCGCCTGGAGGACAGCTTGGCCTTGCCCGAGGTTGACGCCGTGATTCTGTGCACGCCGACGCAAATGCACGCCAGCCAGAGCCTGGCCTGTCTGCGGGCTGGCAAGCACGTGCAGGTGGAGATTCCGCTGGCCGACTCACTGCAGGGCGCGCAAGACGTGGTGGCACTGGCGCGCAGCAGCGGGCTGGTAGCCATGTGCGGCCACACGCGCCGCTTCAACCCCAGCCACAAGTATGTGCACCGCGAGATCACGGCAGGGCGCTTCAATATCCAGCAGATGGATGTGCAGACCTATTTCTTTCGGCGCACCAATATGAATGCCTTGGGGCAGCCGCGTTCCTGGACTGACCATTTGCTGTGGCACCACGCTGCGCACACGGTGGACCTGTTTGCTTACCAGTGCGGCAGCCCGGTTGTGCAAGCCCATGCATTGCAGGGGCCGATACATCCGAGCTTGGGCATTGCGATGGACATGAGCATCCAGCTCAAGGCCGCCAACGGTGCCATTTGCACATTGAGTTTGAGCTTCAACAATGACGGGCCGCTGGGCACGTTCTTTCGCTACATTGGCGACAGCGCGACCTACCTGGCGCGCTACGACGACCTGTTCAATGGCAAAGACGAGAAGATCGACGTCAGCCAGGTGGCGGTCAGCATGAATGGCATCGAATTGCAGGACCGGGAGTTCTTTGCCGCCATTGCGGAAAAGCGCGAACCCAATGGCAGCGTGGCCAGCGTCTTGCCTTGCTGCATGACCTGGAGCACCAACTAGCCGGCTAGGGTACAACCGACCTGTGCGGTAGACACAGGCGCATTGGCACGGTTACTTCTTTGTATAGTCTTCCATCGGCTTGTCGTTCAGATGGGCCCACGCCGCTTTGGTTGCGTCATTGGCTGGCAGATTCAGGCCGGTGTTGTGCGGGGCTACGGGCTGCACAAACCATTTGGCATAGATTCTTTCCAGTTCACCGGACTGCTGTAGCCCCCGTATCGTGTCGTCCGCCAATTTCTTGAGCGCAGCATCATTTTTGCGGAACATGATGGCAATGGGCTCAACGCTGAGTGCCTCCCCAACAATCTTGAATTCGGCTGGATTCTTGGCGTTGGCAATGCTGCTGGCCAGAATCTGGCCGTCCATCAAAAAGGCGTCCGCGCGGCCGGACTCCAGCAGCTTGAAGCTGTCCGCGTGGTCAGGTCCAAAAACCTCTTCAAATTCCACGCCGTTGGCGCGAGCCTGCTTGCGCAGTGTCTGCACGGACGTCGAGCCACGTGTGGTGGCGACGGTCTTGCCGCCCAGGTTCTTGACGGACCCGATAGCGGAGTTGGCATGTACCGCAAGGCGAACTTCTTCAACATAGGTGGTGAGCGCAAATGCGACGTCCTGCTGGCGCGCAGCGCTGTTGGTGGTGGAGCCGCACTCCAGGTCGACGGTACCGTTTTGCACCAATGCAATGCGATTTTGCGAACTCACGGGGACGTATTTCACGTCCACCGTGCGGCCCACAGCCTTGGCCATGTCGGCAATGATGTGTTGGCAGATCTCGACATGGTAGCCCAGGTACTTGCCGTCGCCGGCATGGTAGGACAGCACGCCCGAGGCTTCCCGTACCCCCACGGCAACCGTGCCAGAAGCTTTTACTTTGGCCAGCGTATCCGGTGCTTGGGCGTATATGGAGCATGGTGCCAACGCCAAGAGAACGCTTGCGGTGGCCACGGCGCGGAGTTGTTTTTTCATGTCTGTCTCGGTTGAATGCGGGGTGCCGTCGGATGTTATTACGCACGGCGCTCTCTGTTACACAAAGACAGGAAAATCATGATGCCGAATGTGCATGCAGATATGCCAGACAGCATCGGCCGGACTGGAATACCGGCATAATCGGGACCAATTTTTGACCACCGAAAACCAATGACAATGCACGTGAATTCCACGCGATCGAACGGGCTCGATACGCTGCGCGCCCTGGCCTTGTCGTTGGTTCTGATGTACCACTACATGGTGTTTGTATCCCATGAAGAGACCTTTGGCTGGGTCAGCGTGGTCGGTTGGGTGGGGGTGGACCTGTTCTTTGTGCTGAGCGGCTATTTGATTGGCAACCAGATTTTTTCCGGCATGGTGCAGCGTAAAAGCATTTCGCTGACGGCCTTCTATGTGCGCCGGGCCTTGCGCACCTGGCCGCTGTTCTGGGTGATTGTGGCGGCGTACTTTCTATTTCCCGAATCGATGGGTGGGCGCACGCCACCACCGCTGTGGCGGTTTTTGACCTTCACGCAAAACTACCTTCTGCAGCCTGGCACCGCGTTCTCACACGCATGGTCGTTGTGCATTGAAGAGCAGTTTTACCTGGTGTTGCCGTTGGTGGTGCTGGCGGCGTGCCGCTGGGGCAAGCGCCGCTACCAGGCCTGGATGCTGTTGGCCACGCTGTTGCTCATCGGTATTGTCGCCAGAGGCGTCATGTGGATGGAATATGGTCGTGAGGACTTCGGCGGTATCGCAAGTTATTACCCCAATGTCTATTACGGCACACTGGGCCGCTTCGATGAATTTCTGCCGGGTATTGCGGTAGCCATGATCAAGAACTTTCACCCGGTGTTGTGGGCCTGGGTGCAGCGCAACGGTGGGCGTGTGTTTGCGCTGGGGTGTGCCGCGGTTGCCGCCATGCTGTATGGCGTGTACGCGCACTACGAGGTCGACGGCTATGGTTATCTGTTTTTCATGACGGTCTTTGGCTACAGCCTGGTGGCGCTGGCCTTCGCGATCCTGCTGGCATCGGCGCTCAGTGACCGCTCGCCTTTGCATTACGTGCGTATTCCGGGGGCATACCATCTGGCGCTGTGGTCCTATTCAATCTACCTGTCACACAAGGCCATCTTCATGGCCATTGAGCGCTACTCCAAGCAGGTCGGCATGGAGCCGTCTCTGCGCTTGGCTATTGTTGCGGTGGCGTCCCTGGTGCTGGGGGCGCTGCTGTACCGGTTTGTCGAATTGCCGTTTATGACGCTGCGCGACCGGCGCTATCCCAGTTTGTACAGGGCGCCAGCCGTCGCTTGACGACGGCCTGGCGGGCGCCATGCACTGGGTATTACTTCGCAGGGACGACCACGACGGTCGCGCCAGTGCCCGTGCTGCCCGTATTGCCGGTGTTGCCCTTGGCGCCCGTGTTGCCGGTATTGCCAGTGGCACCTGTAGCGCCGGTGTAGCCTGTGCTGCCTGTGGCCCCGGTATCGCCGGTGCTTCCGGTAGCGCCCGTGCTACCCGTGCTGCCGGTACTTCCAGTTGCGCCGGTGTAACCCGTGTTACCTTGGTTGCCCGTGGCACCGGTGCTGCCTGTAGCACCGCGATTGCCGGTGTTGCCGGTACTACCGGTATCACCGGTGGCACCGGTATAGCCTTGTGCTCCTTGCGGGCCAGCGGGTCCAGTGCAAGCGCCCAGTGCGACCAGTGACATCAGCAAGACGGATGGAATGATAAGTTTCATGGTAAATCCTTTGGGTATTACGCGGTCACAATAGATCGCATGGCCCAACTGTGCCGGTCTAGGCACATGGCGTCTGTCCGCTAGGTCGCTTAGCGCGCAAGTGCTGCAGCTGCGCGTCTGCGATTTTTCCGCCATGGCGATGGATGCGGTAGCCTCGCTCAGATCGCTGGCAAAGCTGGAAGCAAAGCGTGACAGTGACTTCAACATGCTAGACACTCCGTCAAAGCCAGCCCAACTTTACCGAAGCGGTACGTAGTGGGGGCGCCACCTGGGGTAAAGCGGTGTATGGTTGCCTACAGTATCGTGCGAGTGGGAATGCTATTCCGTGCGCCGACGTACCCTGGAGGTAATCAACGTGAATAGGAGCTCCGTGCGCATGCCAAAGTCTTCAACTGGCATTTATTTTTGTAGCGCCGTGTTGGCACTCTTGCCACTACTCGCAGTGGCCGCGCCGGATGAAGCACTGCTGGGCAAGGCCGAAGGCTACCCAGCCGCCAGCACGGTGCCACAGGCCTATCTGCCGCACTATATGGTCGGATCGTTCAGCGCGATGGACAGTGTGAGCCCGGCGTGTACGTTGCCCGCGGCGGATCAGCCACTGGTTTTGAAACGGTCCGACAAAGAGCCTCGGTTTCAATACCGCAACGCAGGCCAGACGTTGACGCTGGACGACTATATGCAACGCCAGCGTGCGACGGCCGTGCTGGTGCTCAAAGATGGCGAGATTGTTGCTGAACGCTACAACTATGGTCGCGGTCCAGCCATGCGCATGCTGTCCAACTCCATGGCCAAGACGATTACCGCATTGGGTGTGATGCGGGCCCTGGAGCAGGGATTGATCCATTCGCTGGACGATAAGGCAGAAAAGTATGTTCCGACCTTGAAGGACAGCCTGTATGGCCAAACGCGTATCGTAAATCTCCTGCGCATGGCATCGGGCGCGCGCTATGTGGAGGACTACAGCGCGCAAGACGACCGTGCGCGCTTCAATGCCACGGTGCGCAAGTTTGGCGTCATCAAGGCGGCACAGGGAGTGACGGAACGCGATGCGCCAGAAGGCCAGCAATTCAACTATGCCGGCGCCCAGACCCAGGTGTTGGGCTTGGTGCTGCGCGCCGCTACCAACACCACCCTATGTGACTTTGTTGCGAAGAACATTTGGCAGCCCCTGGGCGCCGAAAGCCAGGCCACCTGGCTGCTGAACCCGGTGGACCAAATGGAGCTGGCGCAAGGCGGCTTCAACGCCACTGTGCGTGACTACGCCCGTCTGGGCTGGATGATGGCCAATGACGGCCAGGTCCAGGGCCACAGCGTGGTGTCGCAAGAGCACCTGCTGGATATGACCGAGCCCATGCGGCAACCGCCTGCCTTTCGCCCGGGCAGCATGCACTACAAGGGCAGCACCTATGCTGGCTATGGTTTTCAAACCTGGTTGATGCCGGGCACCCACCGACGCTTTGCGCTGCAAGGCGTGTATGGTCAAGCCATATTGGTGGACCCGGATCTGAAACTGGTGGTGGTGCACATGGCCGTCGGCCAGGATGCGTCGGGCGATGCCAGTGGCAATCATCTGGGGGTGGAGCGAGATGCCCTGTTTCGTGGCATTGTTGCGCAGTACGGAAAATGGTGACACGGGGTTGCCGCTAAGCCTGCTCGGCGGCGTCGCGGTCCAACTGGTCGATTTTGCGTTGCAGCTTGCGCGCGGCGAGCAAGTTGATCCCGATCACAATCAACAACACCAGTGCGATGGCCAGGTTGGCAATCCAGCCGCGGGCAAAGGGTGCGGAAGGATCAAGGGTTGATTCCACACCATAGCGAAACACCACCATGCCCGGAACCAAGGGGCCAACGTACCACAGCCATACCGAGCGCAGGGCATCGCGCTGGCGCACCAAGGCCGCACGGTGAAAGGCCAGGCAACTCATGTCTGCGCCGCTGCCCGGCATGCGCTGGCTGGACGCGCGGCGGTGCATTTGCCACATCAGGACCATGGAGCCCACAATGATGAGTGCGCTGCCCAGGCGCATCAACCAAAACGGGAATGCTTTTATATAGAAGGCAAACACCACGATCATCAGCACACCGGTTACGTATTCCATGCCGTTGCGCCAAGCAGTGCGGCGCTGAAACGTGCGGGCTTGTTTTTCCAGCGCCTCCTGCGTGAATGCCACGCTTGGGGTGGCTTGCTGTTGCCAGAGTTGCTTCAGGTCTTGGTCGTTGTTGTTCATGCTGGTTTGCCTCCACCCGCCAATTGGCTGGCCAAAAGTGATTTGATGCGGTGCACCTTGGTCGCGACATTGCGCGCCGAAATGCCGGTGATTTCGCCAATGCTGGCGGCGTCCAGGTCTTCCAGATACAGCATCATGACCTCGCGATCCAGCGGCGCCAGCCTATGGATCAGCGCCAGCAGGCGTTGCAGGTCCAGCCTGCGGTCCGTCAGAGCAATGTCTGCGTTCGGGTCAATGACAGCCTCGGCATCGTCCAGATCGATGCTGTCGCGTGCCGCCGTTTTACGGCTGCGCTGTATGTGGTCGACACCCACGTTGTGCGCCACCCGATAGACCCAGGTGCGCAGTGAACACTGCGCCTTGAAGCTGGAAAAGCTTTGCCACAATGCGACGTGTACCTCTTGCAGCAATTCCTGGCGGCGGTGGTCGTCACGTTCATAGCCGATGGCGAAACGGGCCAAGTCCGGGCCATAGGTGCTGATGGCCTTCTGGTAGAGGCTGTTCGGGTGCGCATCGGGCGCACAGGATGGCTCTAGGGTTGTGGTGATCATGAACGTTGTGCTGTGATTGTCGTGCTCAGTGAGGTAGTCCCCATCTGCAGAAGTTTCTTACAGGGTGATCGCATAAAAGCAGCGTACCGCGCATGGGACGCACCAAGCCCCTGGTGTTGATCCGATATTCTGTGGCCTCTACACTAGCGCGTTCTATGGTGAGTCAATATGCAAAAGCGTAAATTGGGTCCGTTTGACGTGTCGGCATTGGGCCTGGGCTGCATGAACCTGAGCCACGCCTATGGCGCGCCGGTGTCAGCCGAGCAGGGCGAGCGTGTACTGCACGTGGCGCTGGAGCGTGGCGTCACGCTGTTTGATACCGCGGCCCTGTATGGCTTTGGTGCCAACGAAACACTGGTCGGCAAGGTCTTGAAGTCGCAGCGCCACCACATCACCTTGACGAGCAAATGCGGCATGCAGGGTGTGGACGTCAATGGTGACGGCAAACTGGTGCGCGTCATTGACGGCCATCCGGCCACGCTGCGCAAGACCTGCGAAGACAGCCTGCGGCGTCTGCAGACCGATGTGATCGACTTGTATTACCTGCACCGCTGGGACAAGCGGGTGCCGATTGAAGACAGCGTCGGCGCCTTGGGTGAGCTGGTGCGCAAGGGGCTGATACGCAGCGTGGGTCTGTCCGAGGTATCCGGCGCGACGCTGCGCCGCGCACATGCCGAATACCCCATTACCGCAGTGCAAACGGAATATTCGCTGTGGACTCGTAACCCGGAGATTGCCGTGCTGGATGCCTGCAAGGAATTGGGTGTGGCGTTTGTTGCCTTCAGTCCGCTGGCGCGTGGATTTTTGACTGGTGGTTTGCAGGATGTGGACAGCCTGGACGCCAAAGATATTCGCCGCGGCATGCCGCGCTTTGCGCCGGCCAATTTCGCGGCCAATCTGTTGTTGTTGCCGGCCTACAGAAAGATGGCGCAGGAGGTGGGTTGCACGCCGGCACAGTTGGCACTGGCCTGGCTGCTGCACCAGGGGTCACACATCATCCCCATTCCGGGCACGACAAGCGTATCACATCTGGCGGAGGATCTAGAGGCAGAGGGAGTTGTATTGAACGCTGCGACGCTCGCCAAGCTCGATGATTTGATCAACCAGCAAACGGTGCTTGGCAGTCGCTATAGCGCGCAGGCCAATAGTGAGGTGGATACTGAAACGTTTTGACCAACGTGAAGCGATAGGCCTCCGCCCACCGCTTCTGCGAACCTTACTACCCACCTTTAGATGTATCAATTGCGCTCCAGCGGGGCTGTCGGCGTTCTTAACTGGACTCCGTCTGCCATTGGCTCTAGTAGACGCATTGCTGACGGCCAGCTTTCCAGCTAGCGGTCATTCAAATCCGTTGATTTACAACGCTACCTGCCAGGCCGTGAGTGAAACTGGCAAACTGACCTCACAAGAGTTGGAACACCAATGAACACTCCACAAACGAACAAAAAAACATCCGCGATTCCTCCAAAGGGTCCCGAGTGAATAAATGCATCAGGGATGTTCTTTGCGCCCAAACTAAAGCCGATAAAAGTGTCGATCACGGCAATAATAGCAATCAAAACGGCAGCAATAAAAGCCACGAAAACAGCGTAACCGCTTGACATTGGAGGAATTGTCGATTCTCTCCAAACACAAAGGTTTATAAACGTGAGCGTTGCTATAGCCGCGCATTGCAGCGGCGTGGACACGCTAAAGCCGTGCGTAGCATTGAGCGCTGCGACTAGCAAAACTGTTCCAACAACGATCCCCGCGATTGATGCCAAATGATGTCTGGCTCTGCGGTAAATTTCGCTAGAAATTGAATTCATTTGCGATTCATTGGTAGTGACACTGTCAGCAACTGTAGCTCAACGGACCGTGCGCCTGACCGTCGGCAAACGCTGCACTGCGGCTGTACATTGTGCCCCAAACCGGCGGCCCAGGTTTCTCTACAAGTTGCCGTCCGCCATCGGCTTCTGAATGCGCACATTGGTCGTTTTGGTCGCGCCAAGCCTAGGCGCCCCGCCGTGAGACCTACCCCAGCCCAATAGGCGCCGGCGCCCGCGTCACGATGCGGGTAAAGAGCTTGTCATACACCGGGTCGCGCGGATACTTGCCGGTCATCGGGTCGCAGTTGGTGGCAAATGCGGCGTCTATCTCCTGCCAGTCGGCAGCGGTCAATACGGCCAGCGCGGCGGGAAAGACGACAGCTTCTTCCAGTCGCATATGCTCCATGTAAAACGCGCAGTAACGCTTGGCGGCTTCGTCAAACGCGCCGCGGCGCGACTCACCAATCAACTCCCAGGCCATCAACAGGTGTTGCAGCGCGCGCACCGAGGTCTCGCCCTGCGCGTGGTCGTGTTCCAGTTTCTCAATCAGTTCCTGCACCTGGGGTGCCAGCCGTGCCACACGGGGAAACAGCAGCTGTGATTCTTTGGGGTGGTGCAGACGCTCGGGAAACTCGTCGATGTAGAACAACATGGCGCCCAGCACATCAAAGAAGCTGGCGGGATCGTCGCCTGGGCCGCGCTCCACCATCATGC
>OUNL010000251.1_pt3 | contig 9606 bp, 15 predicted proteins | sample 1779831 | NCBI WGS metagenome assembly OUNL01 (sample SAMEA3914863, study PRJEB12502) | metagenome | biome: forest; material: soil | place: USA | collected 2011-09-16 | depth 0.1 m | reverse complement strand
AGCCGAGGCCGCTTCTTCCGCAATTCCAATTACCCGGTTGTTGACACCTGCGGCAGGCGCTGCGGTAACCCCTCGGCCCACGCCGTCTGAGGTCACCATGGCGCCCTGTGCAACGGCGGCGCCCGCTTCGCAGTAGGCAATGCCCTGCATCACGACATCACAGCGCTCGCCGGATGCGGGAGCCACGTCGGCGTTGATGCCGATCAGGCTGTCCGTAGCGGCAGCGCCGGGTATGACGGTGTCGAGTCCGGAAAATTTGACGATGCGGTACGCGGCAATCGCGGCACCCGCCAGGAAGCTTTTGGTCAGTAGAAGGTTGCTCATGGAATGCTCCGAGTGGTTGTGTGGTTGCGTGGTTTACGAACGTTGGCGAACGGGGCGGCTACTTGCGGTTGCCGGTCACGAAAGCGACCGCCTGGGCATGTGTGATGTCCTGGCCCTTGGCGGCAACTTCCGTCTGATGGGCGGTAGCCGCATCGGAAATGGCCTGGGCGTCGGAGAAATCAACCGTCTTGCCGGCCCGATCCGATGTGGCGTGCTCGCCAAAGGGCACCACGCTGGGCAGCGCGGTCAGCATGGCCTTGACCTGGTCCATCAGCGGGGCGCGTGCATCGCCCTCGCAAAACTCAACGACAGCAGGCTGGCCGGCCAGGTGATCCAGCGTCGCCACGGCCACGGACCGGAAAGCTGGGGCCAGGCCAGGCAGTGCATCGCAAAACGCAACGTGGGCGCTGTGGATGCCCTGCATGCGCGCTGTCTGCGCTGCGGTCTCCAGTTCAGCAATGCGGGCGGCCTGTGCAGCCGATTGGGTGCGCAATTGCGCGGCTTCTTGTTCGGTCACTGTGGACTCCTGCTGTTGAGATTCGGAAAAGTTGGGTAGGGTTTGAAGCGGGTCATAGCCGCCTGCGTTGTCTGCGGCCTGGCGCACTTCGTCGGCTGCGCCTTGCTCCAGGTTCTTGACCTGGTAGCCGGGGATCACGGTGTCGGCTTCAGCCAAGCCGAATTTGCCAATGATCCAATCGCGCAGGTTGCGCCACAGACCGGCGTTGTCTACGTCATCCCATTCGCCAAAGGTCACGACGCCCTCTTCGTTGTCCGCAAAGGACGGCGACCGCATGCTCTTGACGGCCGGAGCCTGGGCACCCAGGAAGCCCACATGGCGCAGGTAGTACACGCCTGGCACGGGGTTGGCTGGGGATTCTGGGGAATAGAACGATGCGCTGATCTTTTTGAAGGCACCAGCGGCCACCATGTCCGCAAAGTCGGAATTGACCTGCGCGGGGGTGGCATCAATGCCGCCTTCAGAAAATTGCAACGACTGCACCCAGCCATAGGCGGGCAAATCATGTTTGGGGTGACCGACGACCAGAGGCGCTTCGTGCTTGGCTGGATCGTAGGCAGCAACTGTGGCCTGCAGGTCGGACTCAGAGAATGCCAACGCCTCGCCGCTCATCGCGGTATGGCGACCAGGCTTGAAGATTTGCAGGGTTCCTGCTGTGCTGAGTGAAGGCTTTGCTTGAGGCATGCCGCAAGTGTCGGCAGGCAGGTCCTGGAGGGATAACTAAAGCGCTTTAGTATTTGTGACGTGATGACCGCTTTGCCCTCTACGCGAAACGCAGACCCTACTCTTATACTGGGCGGGACCTTTTCTTGGTCTGCTGGGGGTTCCCATTTCTACTGAATGGCTGGTTCCCATTGGTTTACTTGTTTTGGCGGGTTAGACTTCCGACAAAACGCTAACCTGGGTTTTCGCGGTGCTCGGGCTTGTGATGCTGGGCTACTTTATGGCAAAAAGCAACAAGGACAAATGAAATGACTATTGGCAAATCCAGGCGCGAAGCAATTTGTTTTTTGATAGGCAAATACGACACTCAAACCGATTTCGCTGGGGTTCTCAAACACGAGACATTGACCCAGCCTATTTTAAGTTCAATAGTACGGGGAACACGCCCGTTGCATGAATACGAGGCGCGCGACGTAGAGCAAATTCTCGGAATTCCCGATGGGTGGCTTGATAAGGAACGTTGGGTTCTAGAGGGATGGGACCTAATTCGTGAATACCGAACGCTCGGAGTAAAAGAGAAGAGTATTGCGGATCGCATGGTTGCGTTTGCGCTTGGTCGTTGAACTACAAAGGATGCAACTACCATGGCCCCAGCATTTGTGAATGAGCGTATGCTTGCCCGCTTTGACGAGCTAATTCCTGAAGGAGAAAAGCGCTGGCAAGAATTTCAGAAGGACAAACCGATCGTCAAGGACATCGTCGGATATGCCCAGTGGTCTACAAGTTGCCTGAACCTTCTTGATAAGCTGTCGATCTCGACAAATCGCTTTGTTAGCCAATTTGAAGTATGGGCCATTGGTGGACCGGGCAAGCAAGTGAATATTGGCGCGGCACTTGGTGTCCTGAAGTCTGCTCGCCATGAGTACTCCTGTGGCCTTGCCATCGAATATCAATTGTCAGTGTCAGCTGCCGTTTTTAGTGGTCTATTGGACGAAGCTACCTATCTCCTCGACAAGGGGTACACCAGAGCAGCAGCCGTCCTTCTCGGGGCTGCGTTGGAAGAAGGACTGAAGGCCCGCGCTCGCGCCGTTCCGCTGGTGTTGTCGCCCCGAGAGACGCTGACGCCGGTTATTCAGAAGCTTAAGGCTGCTGATGTGGGTGTACTTACTGAGTTTGAGGCAAAGCGACTGGAGGCAATCGTCAAATTGAGAAACGATGCTGCACATGGCGGGGAGTTCGCTTACGCCGCAACAGTAGTTGAGCTAGCAATCAAAGAGGTCGAAGAAATGCTCGGAAGATTGTTGAGCGCAGCCTGAGTGAGGCGTTGAATGGTGGCGTGTGCCGCCGGGGCAATTATTCAAGCCCAGGCAACCCCTGCTGCCGATTCAGAAACTGCGCGCGCTGCCAGGCATCGACGATCTGGCGCACGCGCATTTCGGTAAGGTTGTATTTGCGGGCCAGCAGCTTGTAGTCGCCCCGAAACTCCGCACACATCTTGCGATCACGGGCAGAAAGGTGCGCCGTCACACCTTTCGCCAAGTACATCACGACACCACCCTTTTGATTGGCAAGGTGCTGCAACTGCATCATTGCCAGGCTGGCCCAGGCGCTCAACTGGTCGCCCCAATCATTTTGCGTAGGTGACTGCCCGCAGCGCGGGTCGGCCAGCACAGGCGCCTCGAACAAGCACACGGCCACGTCACGCATGTCGGGTGTGAGGCCTTCGGGCAGCATGGCCTCCAGGACCATCAGTTCCGCCGCCGTGACGCGTGGCTCATCCATGGGCCACTGGCTCCGTTGGCACGTTGACGCGCTTGCACCAGCGCTTGAGTGCTTCAATCACGTTGTTGATCTGATGGCCGTTGAGAAAGCGCCAGTGGTCCACCTTTGTCTGGCGGGCGACATAGGCCATCAAAGCAGCATCTGTGTCGATGCGCACGTGGCCTGAAGCCGCCAGAGACGCCCAAAGGGCACGGGCCTTGTACCAACGGTCGTCGCGGAAGTCACCCTGCACGTGTTCGGTGCGGCGGCGTTTGGGCGTGTAGGCTGGCTCTTCGCCCCGTTGTTTGGCCGCATCGGCCTGCAGTCCGGCCAGGTGCGCCAGCAGGCGCCTGCGCTGCTGGTCAGTCATGTTAGCGGCGCTGGCCTGACCCGTGACCGCTTGCTTGAGGGCGCACGCGTCGTCGGCGCTGATGTTCAGCGCCTTGAATGCCATGTGAATTGCAGCCAGGTAGTTCTTGCTCATGACCAGGCCTTAGCGGATCACTGAGAACTCGGCCCACAACTGCTTTGCAGCCGCGAGCCAGCTGGCCTTCAACGCGTCGGGCATTTCTTCCCATGCCACCGTGGTTTCTTTGGTGTTGTTGAAGAACTCCTTTTGAAACGCTTGGTAGGCCTTCTTTGCAAGCTGGTCGTAGCTGATCATGCTGCCTCCGTGGTATCAACCTCAAACGGGACGATGATGAAATCCTCCACGCCTTTCACAATGGATACACCGGGCACGCCGCGTGCCTTATCGGCTTCGTTGAGCATGGCCTCTTTGTTGACCTCCTCCTTGGTGCGGACGAAGGCAAGCATGCCCTGGGTCTTGAGCCAGACCAACACGGCCTCCTGGCCGCGCACAGACACGCTGGGTGGGCGCAGGCGCCACTGCACCTCGCCGGTGATCAAGTTGGCGCTCTTGCCCTTGCCGCAGAGTTCTTCGCGGTGGGCTTCGCACCAGGTCTGCACGCCGCCTTGCAATTCGATGATGCTCTCGCTCAATGCCTTGAGTCCAGGCGCCGCAGCTTTCACCAGGTCGGCAATGGTGTCGTTCAGGTTGGCACTGAGGCGCGAATGTTCGCGCTGCAGGTCGCCCAGCGTCTTGATGTCGTCTTGGACATCGGCCCGGCTTTGCGATGCGTAGGTGCGGGCAGTGGCCTTAAGTCTCTTTGCCATGGTAGTTTCTCGGTTAGTGGACTGAGTGTTGTGGGAGACCGGCCGCGTGCTGGGCCAGTCGCATAGATGCACGCATCGCTGCGTTGGCGGCTGCTTGCGTCCAGTTAGGCTCGGCCTCGGCTGCAGTCATGAACGTGTGAAGCAGCGCCTCCAGCACGATGCCGTATTCGTTGCCGACGACTGCGTCGGTGATGTTTTTTGCAAGCTTGCGCACTGCTTGCTCTTGTTGTTCAGGCGTGAGCATGGCAAGCGTCCATCTTGTTGGCAGCGCGCAAGGCCTTAGCCTTGTCTTTGCCGCGTTGCACCTTGGCCCCGACCATGGGGTCCGACTGGTAGCAGGCTTTGCACCATGAGTGGTAGCCGCCTTTGGGCGTGTAGTAGAAGAATTCCTTGTCTTCGGGCCAGAAGTCCTTGCACTTGGCGCACTGGATTTCGGTCCCGGCATCGGTTTCGATCCGAGCACGGCTACGGGGGGCGCTCATAGCCGCCACCCCGGCAAATCCAGATAGCCTGCCGCAAAACCCACCACAAGCGAAATGGCGCCACCGATGATGAAGGCAGCAACTATCTCAGGCCATGTGGGGCTCAGGGCGTACACCGGGCCAACGTCGATCACCCCCGGCGCGAACGGGAATTTGGTGGGCTCTACAACAGCGGGCCAGGAAGCCCCCCGATGTGCGCGCCGCACCCACCGCCCCAGAATTTTGCGTGGGACGTTTTGGGACGGCTTTCCGGCCGTTTTGGTGGGCGTTTTGCCGTCGCCCTGGCATCCATGTTGCTGATTCATGGTGAAACCCTTCTGGCGCTGATGCGCCTGGCATCAGGAAACAGAGTCAACGCTTGTACGGCTGCGTCGAATCCATCGGAATAGAGACCGTGGTGTTCGCCCTGACTGCCATCGGGCATGGTGATCAGGATCAGGTAGGCACGCATTTGCTTGCTCTGCTGTGTTATTGATCAGCAGCTCGCGATGACCGAGGCGTCAACCTTGGGCCAGCCCGCCTTGGTGGCCGCGTTCATGGCCCGGCATATCAGATTGTTGACAACCAGTGGGAAGCACATGCTGCGCATGCCTGTGGCCTTGGCTCCGCGTGGCGTGTAGTTCAGGCGCGCCCGAATAGCATGCACGGCGTCGGGTTCCAACACGTCGTCAACCTTCAGGTCGAACCGGCCGAACTTGTGTTTTAGGTAGCCTTCCAGATCGGCGTCTAGCGGGTCCAGCTCCACAATCTCGCAGCGCTGCATCACTTCGCGCACTTCGGCGTTTTGGCTGCTGAGCTTGTCGCGCAGTTCGGGTTGGCCGATCAGGGCCACACCCAGCAGGCGCTGCATGCCGTCCTTCAGCTCACAGAAGCGCTTCAGATGCTTGAGTGTGGCCAGGGGCAGGCAATGCGCCTCTTCAATCAGCAGCAGATGGCGGCGGCCCGCGCGGCGGCTGGCCTTGAGCAGCTCGTGCACTTGCTGGAAGCGTGCCTGGGGGCTGCTCTTGACGTTGAGCTGCGGGTCCAGCGCCGAGGCAATTGCTTCGGCAATGTGGCTGCTCTTCAGGGTCTTGCCCTTATTGTCTGTGGCCTCCATCGCCAGCACGTAGGGGCGGATCACCATCACTTCATGCTTGCTGGCCTTGATGCGCTCTTCCAGGTCTTCTGCCATGGTGCTCTTGCCTGCGCCACTCTCACCAATCACGGCGAGCAGGCTGTGGTTCATGGCAGCGTCCATGAGGGCGGCGCGCACGTAACGCACGCTGCCGGTCTGGTAGACGTCGTCAGGGCTTGTGACATCGTCCACAAACGGGCTGCGGGGCATTTTGAAATGCTCACGGGCTTGTGGGGTCAGGGCTTCGTTTTGGAGCAGCATGGTTTCTTCCTTTACGGTTTCGTAGGTTGGGTGGGTGGGAATAGGAGCGGGGTTTGCGGTTTGTTGCGCAGTGGGCAGGTGCGGCCGGTGCTTCATGGCACGCACCTGCAGCGAGTCGCACAGCGTTTGCACCTGAACGTCGAGCAGGCCACGGCCGTGCAGGTACGTGACGATTTTTTGCTTGACCAGGTCGACGTCGAGCAGCGGCCATTCGGCATGAGCACACAGGCGGCTGATGGCAGACCGGCTGATGCCCGTGGCCTTGACGATGCTGCTCTGCGTGATGCCATACTCTTCCAGCAGAGCGGCTGTCTGGCTTCGGGTTTTGTCAACGGCGCGCATCATGCGGCACCGCCGTTCACGACGCGCAGGCCGGTGCGCACTGTCATACGGGCATGCAACGTATCCAGCTCATTCTCTGGCACCCCATCGGGGTGCAGGCTCTTCAGCGTGGAAACTAGCTCGGGGTTCATCGTGACGCCCATTGCTACCAAGGCCTGGGCAGCTTCAAACGTGCTCAGGGTGCGCACGGGCAGCGGCGTGCTCGCGGTGGTGACCCTGGTGGCAAGCTCTTCACCACGCTTAGCCATGAACGTGCGCTGTGGCGCCTGCTCAATGACCTTGTACGGGTCTATGCGGCTGCCGAATGGCGTGGCGCCTGCAGCGCGCTGGGCAGCGGCTTCGGTGTCGGTCTCGGCACCATAGACAAAGCGTTGGACTTCCTTGCGGTTGGTGTCCAGCACGGTGTCAGCGGGGCGACCGTAGTCTTCACCGATGACGTTGGCGTCTTCACGGAAGCCGTCATCATTGCGGGCCACCAGCGGAATGCTGAGCAGCAGTTCGTTTCCGTCGGCATCCTTGAGCACCACCTGGGCCGCATCGGTCTGATAGGGGTTCAGTGTGATGTGCAGCTTCTCGCCGACCATGACGCTGGGCACGCCGCTCACGTCAAATTCACGGCCCTTGAAGCTCACGGTGAGGAAGTCGCTGACCTTGCGGGTCTCGGGCGTGTGGGTCAGCAGTTCAAAGCACAGCTCGGCGGGCGGAGCAATGCGGAGCTGCTCTTGCGCAATCGTCATCCACTGGTCATAGCGGGTCTTGCCGTGGCGGCTGTGCACCTTGTTTCCGTTGTACCAGCAGGCCCAGCGCTGCGCCTGGGCATTGAGTTCTGCCAGGTCGGCCACCGGCGCCAGGCGCAAACCAGATTCAAAGCTGCGCTCAATCAGGTCGCGGGCTTTTTCTACTTGGCCGGTGGCGCGGGCGTTGCCTGGTGCGTGCGGAATTAGCTGCACCTGCAGGCGGCGTGCCAGGTTGCCAAACAGGCCGCTGGTGTTGGCGCTGCCCATGTCCATCATCAGAATGAAGGGCACCCCGTGCATGGGGTCGCCATCGCGCTTTTGGATGGCTCCAATGAAGCTCTCGGCCAGGTTGGTGCCGGATTCGGCGCCCATCACATAGTTGACGTAGATGGAGCCGCTGTTGTGGTCTGTGACCTCATACGACCACACGCGGTCGGCTTCGATGCGCTTGAGGTTGCCGGGCTTGTTCTTATAGAACCGGTCGTGCTCCATCACCTGCAGGCCGCTCTCCTTCTGCGTGCGGGCGTTCAGGTAGTACAGGACGCACAGACTGGCGTCGATCTGCCACACATGGTTAGGGTGCAGGCTTTTGAGTTCCACGGCCGGTGTGGGTCGATTGAGCTGGTCAGGGTGCAGGCTATAGGACCGCAATGCGCGGGCAATGGCCGAATCGCTCAGGCGCTTGAGTTCGCCGGTCTCTTCGTTGCGAGACTCGGCGCGAATCTCGCCATTGGCGATCAACACGTCCACAGCCTGGCCGATGCTGAGCAGGCGCTTGCTGGTCTTGCGATGGCTGCTCATGAGCAGCGCGCTGATGGCGATGGCTTCATCGCGGGTCAGCGCTACGTCGCCAGCATCGCTGCGTTGTTTGCGTTCTGGTTTCACGGTGACTTCCTGTATGTGGCGGTAAAGGGTTGGAAGGCTGATGCCCAGTTCTGCACAAGCGGCCTGGTAGAGGGCCTGCTTTGTGCCGCGCGGGGCAGTTGCCACGGCTTGCACCAGTTGCACCAGGCGCTGCACGGTTGCGGGGTTGAGGGCCATTCGTTGATGTGGGTCAGCAGTCTTTGGATTCGGGGTCGCTTAGTGCTTCGCGGCCTTGGTCGGTTTGGCGTACTGAGCGACCTCGGCAGCAAGCGCCAGGTCTGCGGCATTGCTCACGTCCGGCAGGTTGAATTCCTCACGCAGCGCCGTCACGTCGGCTTGGAGCTGGCCCAGAATTCCGGCCATGAAGACGCTGTGGTCTTCTTCTGAATGATTGGTGATGGCTGTGAACGCGGCGCGGATTTGACCGCGCACGCAGCCCAAGGCGTCGTTCATCAGCACAGTGGCCTCCTTCTGCAGGTCGGCCAGCACCTGGTCGGGTGTGGACTTCTTGATGTAGCGGCTGAGCTTGTCGATCTTGGCGTTCTTGTCGGCCAGAATCTTGTCGTCCGCAACCTTCTCTGCGCGGGCATCCCGTATCGCGTTGCGCAGTTCACTGGCGCTCATGCGGTCAATGTCATCCATGTCGGCCAGGTTCGCCAGTGAGTCTTCGTCGTGTGTGACCAGTTCCAGGAACGCGCTGGCGCTTTTGACCTGGGTACTCAAAACCGCCAAATTGGCGGATTTGGCTGTTTTGCCTGCGGCTTGCATGAATCGCTGTGCAGTGCGGTCACTGAAACCCAGCATCTCTACTCTTTGGGCAAACTCACCGTGTGGCGTCAATTCCTTGAGCACCAGCAAGCGCTTGCCGGTCTCAAGAATGGCCTCTACCGTGCGGCGCTGGTAGAAGCGGATTTCATCCTCAAGGGTGCCCACCGTCAGTGAGCCCTGATAGCCGATTTGCGCAGCCATGGCAGTTGCGGCGGCGTTTGCATCAATTGTCATCACAGCCAATTGATTCGCAGCGCTGGCTTGCTCTACAAGCACGCTGTCGTTTACAGCGACGGCTTTGCTCTTTGGCGCAGGGGTAGAAGTTCGGGCCATGGATTTCCTTATGGGTTGGTTAGAAGAAAGGGTTACAGCGGCACCGCGTAGCGCCGGGTGATCTCGTCCAGGCGGCTCTTGGCTTGGCTCAAATTGGTAGCGACCGTGACGCTGATCCGGACAAAGGCAACGCCCAACCGCCAACGGTTGGTGCCTTCGACCTGCTCCACGAAGCCGGTTGTAGCCAGGGCTGGCAGGTTCACGCTTACCCAACTGGGTGCCACGTCGATGCCCTTGGCGATTTCACCGGGCGCCAGGCCCAGC
>OUNL010000241.1_pt4 | contig 9657 bp, 8 predicted proteins | sample 1779831 | NCBI WGS metagenome assembly OUNL01 (sample SAMEA3914863, study PRJEB12502) | metagenome | biome: forest; material: soil | place: USA | collected 2011-09-16 | depth 0.1 m | reverse complement strand
CGCCCAGTTTGACCATCAAACGCCGCAAAAACTCCGCTTCCAGTTCCGGGTCAGTGGGGCGGGGTTGCCAAACTGTATTGCCGGCCTCTTGGCGTGTGGACGTGGTGACAACTTCAACCATGCCGCGATGGCTGATGAAAATCTCGGTCTCGCCGTTGGCATTGCGCTCCAGCCGGGTGCGGAACTTGTCGCGCTCACCGGTTGAATAAACGGAGTCCAACAACTTGCCCAGGGTTTCACGAATGAAGCCATCAGGAATTTTCGCCCGGTTTTCGGCCCAATCGGTTTCCATGATGCCCAGTGCCGTCTGGTCGATGGCCAAGTTGAAGCCGTTTTGTTGCCAAAATTCCTTCACAGGCTCCCACAGGCCATCGGCTGGGCGTTTGACCACCAGCCAACGCTGGTTGCCCGAGCGCTCAATGCGCACATCGCCCATGGTGATTGCCGCAACGGCAGGGACTGTCGAGGCGCCTGCGGGCTGCCCAGCCTGGTAAGCAGACGCCGATACCGCGCCACCCACCACGGCGTAGTGCGAGTCCTTTGACAATTGAGTGAGGTCCGGCGGGACATCGAGCGACGGTGCTTTGACCTCGCTGGCGCTGCGGTAGTTCACCTTGTCGTTTTCGAGCACAGAGCAGGCCGACAGCGAGATGGCTACGCTCACAAGCGTCAATTTGAAAAAAGGGTTCACAAAAATCCTCAGAATGGAATAGGTACTTAAATCAGACCGCAAACGCTCAGGGCACGCTCAAGAGTTGGTCGATTATCTGGAGTCAAAACCGTCAATGGTAAGCGCAGAGCATCTTTACACAATCCCATGCGGGATACGGCCCACTTGACCGGGATTGGGTTGGATTCTACGAAAAGTGCTTTGTGCAGTGGCAAAAGGCGCAACTGTATCTCCATTGCGCGCTGAACATTGCCTGCAATGGCGGCTACACACAACTCGTGCATCAGGCGCGGCGCGACATTGGCTGTCACGCTGACATTGCCATGGCCACCGCACAGCATCAGCGCCACGGCCGTGGGGTCGTCACCCGAATAGATGGCAAAGCCCTTGGGGGCCTCCTTGATCAGCCATTGGGCGCGCTCAATATTACCGGTGGCTTCTTTGATGCCGACAATTCCTGGGACCTGGGCCAGGCGCATGACCGTGTCGTGTGCCATATCGGCCACGGAACGGCCAGGCACGTTATACAGCACCAAGGGTAGATCCACTGCTTCGGCAATCGCCTTGAAATGCAGGTATTGGCCCTGTTGCGTCGGCTTGTTGTAATAGGGCACGACCTGCAACTGGCAATCCGCGCCAACCTTTTTTGCAAAGCGCGCCAGCTCAATGGCCTCGGAGGTTGAATTGGCGCCGCAGCCAGCCATGATGGGCACCCGCCCAGCTGCCTGTTCGACCGACACGCGAATAATCTCGCAATGCTCTTCTACGCTGACGGTCGGGGACTCCCCAGTGGTGCCCACCACGCCTACGCAATCGGTACCCTCGGCAATGTGCCAGTCGATCAGCTTGCGCAGCGCCGGGTAGTCCACGGAGCCGTCGTCTTGCATCGGAGTGACCAGCGCCACGATGCTGCCTGTGATAGGACCTTGAGGTGAGTTCATGTCAAACATTAGTTTGGTAATCGACTATTTTATCCTGCGCTCAAAGTGCGCCTGGCACGCGCGCCGCTACGCGGTTTACAAGGTCAGACGGGCCCAATCGGCCATGCCGTGTGGCTGCGCCATCGGGCGAACCGCGGCAATGCGTTGTACTTGCCGGGTTGGGTCGCTTAAATGTCCGTTCTCATATGCAATGACGTCTAACTGTGCGCAATTGCGCATCAATTCTCCGGGCTGCAGCAAAAAATCTGGTCGCGACGGTCGTCCAAATACTTCGTTGCCCAAAGTAAAAGTCTCGTAAAGTAGCACGCCGCCAGGTGCTACGCTGTTTACCAGCGTCGGTAGCAGCGGGCGCCACAGGTAATTGGTGACCACGACTGCACCAAAGGTTCTCAGTTTGCCGTGCGCGAGCAGCGGCCAGGCGTTGTTTTCAATATCGGCACACACCAATTCGGCGCCGGGCAGGCTATTGCTGGCTTGCGCGATATCCTTGTCGACGCCGCTGACCGGGTGGCCTTTCTGCGCGAACCATTCCAGATGGCGCCCGGATCCACATGCCACATCCAGCACCGTGCAGCCCGGTGCCAACAGGTGCGACCAGCGCACGATCCAGTCAGAGGGCTTCAAAAGCACGACCACAGCTGGTTGGCGGTTTGCACCATGAAGTCCGGCCGGGTATACATCAGAAAAACCGCCACCAACGCCAGGACCGCAATGAGCCATGCCAATAGGCGCCGAGGTGCGGTCATGGCATCACTGCTCCGCTGGGCAGTTTGCGGGAAATGGCCGCCTCTTTGACCGGCAAATTGATCAACCCGGCAGCTACCCCCAAGCCTATGGTGATATACCAGACGATGTCGTAGCTGCCCGTCTTGTCATACAGAAAACCACCCAGCCAGACACCCATGAAGGATCCGATCTGGTGGCTGCAAAACACAAATCCACCCAGCATCGACAGGTGCGCCACGCCAAAAATCTGTGCCACGGTTGCATTGGTGGGCGGCACGGTGGACAGCCACAAAACCCCCATCACGGCCGAAAACACATAAACGCTGGCGGGTGTGATTGGCACCAGCACAAACACGCTGATGGCGATGGCACGGGCAAAGTAAATAAACGCCAGAATATTTTTCTTTTGCATTTTTTGGCCCAGTACGCCTGCGGCATAGGTACCAAATACATTGAACAACCCAATCAAGGCCAGCGCATAACTGGCGACTTGCGGTGACAAGCCCTTGTCTTTCAGGTAACTGGGCATGTGCACGCCAATGAATACAACCTGAAAACCGCAGACAAAATAGCCAGCCATCAACAACTGAAAGCTCGGGTATTTGAGCGCCTCGCGCAGCGCGTGACCAATGCTTTGCTCTCGCACGGGCATGCTGGTACCGGAGAAACCAGGTTCGCGCAGCCCCCGCGCCAGCGGAATCATCTGCAGACAACCAATACCCAGTACCACCAGCGCCAGTTGCCAACCATAGTCGCTGATCAGTGCGCCTTCTGTTGGCACCATCAGGAACTGACCGAAAGACCCTGCCGCTGCCGCCACACCCATGGCCCACGAGCGTTTCTCGGCACTGACATTTCTGCCAATCACGCCGTAGATGACGGCATAGGTGGTGCCGGCCTGTGCCATGCCAATCAAAACGCCGGTGCAGAGGGAAAATAGCAACGGTGTGTCTGCGTAGGCCATGCCCACCAGACCCAGCGCATACAGCACCGAGCCGACACAGATGACGCGAAAAGCACCATAACGGTCTGCTGCCATACCGGCAAAGATGCCGGAAATGCCCCACGTCAAATTCTGAATCGCCAACGCCAATGCGAACGTCTCCCGGGTCCAACCGTGCGCCTGGGTAATAGGCTGCAGCCACAGCCCAAAACCGTGGCGAATGCCCATCGACAACGTGACAATGGTGGCGCCACAAGACAGAACTTGCCACATGGATAGGGGTTTGGCGGTTTGTTGCATGCGCGAATTGTCACCATTCCCGTCACACATTGCTGACGGTTTCCTAAAGGCCTACAAGGTCTGGCTGTATTTATGTACAGCACTATTCTGGTCCGCGATTACAATGCTGCCCTATGTCAGTCAAAGCAACCCCAGAATATTCCGAAGGATCCATCCGGGTCCTCAAAGGTTTGGAGCCCGTCAAGCAACGCCCGGGCATGTACACCCGCACCGACAATCCGCTGCATGTCATCCAGGAAGTGCTGGATAACGCGGCCGACGAAGCCCTGGGCGGCTACGGCAAAAAGATCAAGGTCACGGTGCACACCGACAGCTCCGTCTCCGTTGAAGACGATGGCCGTGGCATTCCGTTTGGTATGCACCCTGAAGAGCAGGCACCGGTCATTGAGCTGGTGTTCACCCGCTTGCACGCCGGCGGCAAGTTCGACAAGGGCAAAGGCGGCGCCTACAGCTTTTCCGGTGGCTTGCATGGCGTGGGCGTCAGCGTGACCAATGCCCTGGCCAAGCGGCTGGAGGCAACGTCTTACCGCGAAGGCACGGTAGCCGCATTGGTGTTTGAGCATGGCGACGTCACGCAAAGTTTGCAGACGCGCAAAATCGGCGAGGGCGACCGCAAGTCTGGCACCACCATCCGCGTATGGCCGGACGCCAAGTATTTTGAGTCCGCCGTTTTGCCCATGGCCGAGCTGACGCACCTGTTGCGCAGCAAGGCTGTGCTGATGCCTGGCGTCAGCGTCTCGTTGGTGGTGGAAAAAACCAAGGAAACACAGACCTGGCTGTACAAAGGTGGCCTGCGTGACTACCTGACGCAAACGCTGACCGGTGACCCGGTCATTCCGCTGTTTGAAGGCGAAGGCTTTGCCGATGCCCAAAGCGACAACTTTGCCGACGGCGAGGGCGCATCCTGGTGCGTCGCCTTTACCGAAGACGGCCAGCCGGTGCGCGAGAGCTATGTCAACCTGATTCCCACCAGCGCCGGCGGCACGCACGAAAGTGGCCTGCGCGAAGGCCTGTTCACGGCGGTCAAAAGCTTTATTGAGCTGCACGCGCTGCTGCCCAAGGGCGTCAAGCTGATGCCCGAGGACGTGTTTGCGCGCGCCAGCTACGTGCTGTCGACCAAGGTGCTGGACCCACAGTTCCAGGGCCAGATCAAGGAGCGGCTGAACTCCCGCGACGCCGTGCGTCTGGTGTCCAGCTTTGTGCGCCCGGCGCTGGAGCTGTGGCTGAACCAGCACGTGGAATACGGCAAAAAGCTGGCTGAACTGGCCATCAAGGCTGCGCAAAGCCGCCAGAAGGCCGGCCAAAAAGTTGAAAAGCGCAAGAGTTCCGGCGTAGCCGTGCTGCCGGGCAAGCTCACCGATTGCGAGAGCAAGGACACCGCCTACAACGAGGTGTTTCTGGTCGAGGGCGATTCCGCCGGTGGCAGTGCCAAGATGGGCCGTGACAAAGAGAACCAGGCCATCCTGCCACTGCGTGGCAAGGTGCTCAACACCTGGGAGGTGGACCGCGACCGCCTGTTTGCCAACACCGAAATCCACGACATCTCGGTGGCCATTGGCGTCGACCCGCATGGCCCGAATGACACGCCCGACCTGTCGGGCCTGCGCTACGGCAAGGTCTGCATCCTGTCGGACGCGGATGTCGATGGCTCGCACATCCAGGTGCTGTTGCTGACGCTGTTCTTCCGCCATTTCCCCAAGTTGATCGAAACCGGCCACGTGTTTGTCGCGCGGCCACCGTTGTTCCGCGTAGACGCTCCAGCGCGCGGCAAAAAGCCTGCGTCCAAAGCCTATGCATTGGATGAGGGTGAGCTGATCGCCATTCTGGACAAGCTGCGCAAGGAAGGCGTGCGCGAGTCCGCCTGGAGCATCAGCCGCTTCAAGGGTCTGGGTGAAATGAATGCCGAGCAGTTGTGGGATACCACGCTGAACCCCGACACCCGCCGCCTGTTGCCGGTCATGCTTGGCGCCATCGATTTTGGTGCGACCGAAGCCTTGATCACCAAACTCATGGGCAAGGGTGAAGCCGCCGCCCGTCGCGAGCTGATGGAACTGCACGGCGATTCCGTCGAGGTAGACGTCTGATGCGGGCTTTACACACGCGCCGACTGCGCCAGGCATTGGTTCTGCTGTGCAGCACACTGGGTGCGCTGCAGGCGGCCCATGCCGATATGTGGACCTTTGTCGATGCCAAGGGCGTCAAGCACTTTGCCTCCAGCCAGTTGGACAAGCGCTATTCGCTGCTGTTTCATGGCACACCTGCGCCGGAACCAATCGGCGAGGCCAGCGGTGCCGATGGCGCACAGATCGAGTCCCGCATCACCGCATCCGTGGTCTCTGGCAAGAGCATCGCCGCGCTGGAAATATCGCCTGGTTTCATGGCCGTCAAGCAGCATCTGCGCAACGCGGCGGATGTCAACCAACTGGACTTTGCGCTGCTGCAGGCCGTGGTTGCCACTGAATCAGGCTTTGTTTCGAATGCCGTGTCACCCAAAGGCGCTGTCGGTCTGATGCAGGTCATGCCGGCCACCGGTGCCCGCTATGGGTTGACCAGTGACAGCGGCGGCAGTGTGGCCACCAAACTGACCGACCCCAAGACCAATATCCACACTGGCGCGCGCTACTTGCGTGACTTGGTGAACATGTTCCCTGGGCAGTTGGAGTTGGCCGTGGCCGCCTACAACGCCGGCGAAGGCGCCGTGCAAAAGGCCGGCAACAAGATCCCCAATTTCAAAGAAACGCAAAACTACGTGCGCGCGGTCATGCAACTCTACCGACGTTTGAGCCCCCAGACCAGCCAGTACCAGCAGGCATCCACGCCGACATCGCCCTCTGCCTATGCGCCCACGCGCGTGCATGCCGAGTTTCATGGTGTTGCCGCCGCTGCCGGCACCAGTGGCCAGACTGCCAATGCAGATCTGAGCACTTCCGACCTCTCGAACTGATTCTTTTTTTCTCCCCCCAATGTCTGACCAAGCAACTCTCGACCTGCCGGCCGAGCCGCCCCGTGATGGCGGCGCCGATGATGAACTGAATCTGGCCACCTACGCGCAACGCGCCTATCTGGAATACGCACTGAGCGTGGTCAAGGGCCGTGCCTTGCCGGACGTTTGCGACGGCCAAAAACCGGTGCAGCGGCGCATTTTGTATTCCATGTCGCGCATGGGGCTGGGCTTTGGTGGGCCGAATGGCAATACCGGCGCCCGACCCGTCAAGAGTGCCCGTGTGGTGGGTGACGTTCTGGGCCGCTTTCACCCGCACGGCGACCAAGCTGCCTATGACGCGCTGGTGCGCATGGCGCAAGACTTTTCGCAGCGCTACCCGTTGATCGACGGGCAGGGCAATTTCGGCTCGCGCGATGGTGACGGCGCTGCTGCTATGCGCTACACCGAGGCCCGCCTGGCCAAGATCACCAGTCTGTTGCTCGACGAGATCGACATGGGCACGGTGGACTTTCAGCCCAACTATGATGGCTCCACCGAAGAGCCGCGTCAGTTGCCAGCGCGCCTGCCGTTTGCGCTGCTCAATGGCGCCAGTGGCATTGCCGTTGGCTTGGCCACTGAAATCCCCAGCCACAACCTGCGCGAAATTGCCGACGCCTGCGTGGCGCTGATCAAGACACCGACGTTGGGCGACGATGCGCTGGCCGCGCTGGTGCCCGGCCCCGACTACCCCGGTGGCGGCCAGATCATCAGCAGTGCCACCGATATTGCCGACGCCTACCGCACCGGCCGTGGCTCGCTGAAGGTGCGCGCGCGCTGGAAGATTGAGGAACTGGCCCGTGGCCAGTGGCAACTGATCGTGACCGAGTTGCCACCCGGTGTCAGCAGCCAGCGGGTGCTGGAAGAAATTGAAGAGTTGACCAACCCCAAGGTCAAGGCCGGCAAAAAAGCCTTGTCGCAAGACCAGAACCAACTCAAGGCCAGCATACTGTCCGTGTTGGACGGCGTGCGCGACGAATCGAACAAGGACGCCGCGGTGCGCCTGGTGTTCGAGCCCAAGACCAGCCGCATCAGCCAGCAGGAACTGATCACGGCCCTGCTGGCCCACACGAGTCTGGAAACCTCGTCGCCCATCAATCTGACGATGATCGGGCTGGACGGCCGCCCCACGCAAAAATCGTTTCGGCAGATGCTGCAGGAGTGGATTGCGTTTCGCCAGACCACGATCGAGAAGCGCTCGCAGCATCGCCTGAATGAAGTGCTGGCCCGCATCCATATTCTGGAAGGCCGTCAGCTCGTTCTATTGAACATTGACGAGGTGATTGCCATCATCCGCCAGGCGGAAGAGCCCAAGCAAGCACTGATGGAGCGTTTTCGCCTGAGCGAGATCCAGGCCGAAGACATTCTGGAAATCCGTCTGCGCCAACTGGCGCGGTTGGAAGGCATCAAGATTGAGCAGCAGTTGGCGGAGTTGCGTGGCGAGCAGGGCAAGCTGGAAGAAATTCTGGGCAGCCCCGCAGCCTTGCGCCGATTGATGGTCAAAGAGATTGAGGCGGACGCCAAGACCTTTGCCGACCCGCGCCGCACGCTGATTCAGACCGAGAAAAAAGCGGTTGCCGAAGTCAAGGTGGTCGATGAGCCGGTGACCGTGGTCATCAGCCAAAAGGGCTGGGTGCGCACGCGTACCGGCCATGGGCATGAGGCGTCTACCTTTGCCTTCAAGGCCGGCGACGGGCTGTATGGCACGTTTGAGTGCCGCAGTGTGGATACGCTGTTGGTGTTTGGCTCCAATGGGCGGGTCTATTCCGTGGCGGTCTCATTACTGCCGGGCGGTCGAGGTGACGGCCAGCCGGTTACCACCTTGATCGAGCTGGAGACTGGCACCCAGTTGTTGTATTACTTTGCCGGGCCGGCGGCCGCCACGCTGTTGCTGAGCAGCACGGCTGGCTATGGTTTCATGGCCACGGTGGACAACATGGTGTCGCGCCAAAAGGCGGGCAAGGCCTTTATCAGTGTCAACGCGGGCGAGAGCATTTGCTGCCCATCGTTGGTGCTGGGGGCGCAGGCTAAGGTGGTTACCGCAGGTACGCCGGGCTTGCTGGTGGCTCCGGCCACCCATGTGGCGTGCGCGTCTACGGGTGGCCGCATTCTGACCTTTGAGATTGCGGAGCTCAAGGCTATGGCCAATGGTGGCCGCGGTTTGATGCTGATTGATCTGGAGGCCAAGGACACCTTGGCGGGTGCTGCTGCGTACACGCGCAGTGTGCGCATTGCGGGTATTGGGCGCGGCGGCAAGGAGCGGGAAGAGACGCTGGAGATTCGCAGTTTGAACAATGCGCGGGCGGCCAGGGCACGCAAGGGCAAGGCGGCTGACCTCGGGTTCAAGCCTAACGCTGTTTCGCGGGTGGAATAGTTTTTTCTCCGACTGGGCGCCAGCCCTTGGGGCTTGGCCGACACCCTCATACGGGTACCGCAAATCGGGTGTCGGCCAAGCCCCAAGGGCTGGCTTGTTTGGGATTAGGCGGCGCGCGTTCGGGGGAAAATGCCGCCGGTTTGGCGCATGTAGTTGCGGTAATCGTCGCCGAAGTGGTCGAGCATCATTTGTTCTTCTGTTGGGACGCGCACTACATATAACGCTGTGACGGCAAGGAGTGCGGACCACCCTGCCAACCAGTTGTTCAGCAGTAGCCCTTGTGCCACGGCCATGGCAAAGAATGAGGCGTACATAGGGTGGCGCACGAGGCGGTACACACCCTGTGTGACGAGTTGGTGGTTGCTGTTGAGCTCCAAGGTCACTGACCAGCTCTTGCCCAGGTCGGTGTGCGAGCGCCAAAACAGCCACAAGCCTCCCGTTAGCGTTAGCGTCCCTAGCCACGCGCTTGCGGTTGGTAATGTGTAGTTTGTCGCGTTCAACCACGGCGTAAAGAACAGGAGCAAGGGCAAGGTTATTTGGCAGGCACCCACCAAGAGGATCAGCATGCGATCGCGCGCGGTAACGCGGCGAACCGCTTTGGTGTCGGCCGAAGCGCGAAACTGAAATACAACGCGCACCAGAAGGTAGACGGAGATTCCCAGCAGGAAGATGAGGTGCGGGAGAGTTAGGTTCATGGTCGGTCAGCCTGTGAGTTTGTTGACC
>OUNL010002328.1_pt1 | contig 9797 bp, 12 predicted proteins | sample 1779831 | NCBI WGS metagenome assembly OUNL01 (sample SAMEA3914863, study PRJEB12502) | metagenome | biome: forest; material: soil | place: USA | collected 2011-09-16 | depth 0.1 m | reverse complement strand
AATGACAATCGCATCAAAATCTGTTTTCATGGTGTTGCCTCAATGGGTTTGGCGACAAAGCAGTGGCTGAAGAGGCCGGCCGGGTACTCGCGCACGTCCCACAAATCTCCGATGTCAGGCCACAGCGCGCTGAGCTCTTCGCCGCGAAACCCGGCGTGCACGCTCGACACTGCGTCGCTGCGCGTAACTGCATTGGTGCCCAGCGCGCCCACCAGGTGGCTGCCCACCAGCGACAACCAGGCCCGCCGCGGCTCGCAGGCAAAGAACCGGTCACTGCGACTGGCGACGGTTCGCAGCAGACCCGCCAACTGGGGCTTTTCAAAATGGTGCAAAAACAGATTGGCCACCACCAGGTCCCAGGGCTCGTTGGCTTGGCTGTATACCGGCGGAGTGCTGTTGTTGTCGTCACGGGCCCAATCAAAGACATCCTGAACCAAGGGCTTGGCGGTCCAGCCCAATCTGGCAAAGCGGTCGATATTGTTTTGGCTGATCAGTGGTTGGGCATCGAGCAAGGTCAGCTCCACCGCCGGCCATTGCGGCGCCAGTGAGCGGGCCACGCCCAGCATCAGGCTGCCGTCACCGGCACCCAGCTCCAACACCCGTAACGGCGTAGCGCGCCGGCGCCTCAGATCGCCCATGTCCCGCAACGCCCGCAGCACGATGGACCGTGTGCCCATGGCGCGGTGGACGCGGCGCAAATCACGGCGGGCACGCAGCGCCTGCTCGTCCTGTGTATCGAGATCGTCCAGAATTTCCCGGGTCAGCACGCGGTTCATGGTGTCTGTACCTGTAACAGTGCGCCATGGCAACTAAAGCCGGCGCCAAACGATGAGAGCCACCACCAGCCGTCGGGTGCGGCATCGCGCAAGGCCGCCTCCAGAACAAAATAGACAAAGGCGCTGGACAGATTTCCGTATTCACGCAGCATGGCGGCGCTATACCGAAAATCGTCAGGTTGCACGGCAAAACTGCGCTCCAGTGCCAGCAAAACGTCGCGCCCACCGGCATGCAAGATCCAGCTGGCAACGTCCTGCGGGGTCAAAGCAGCACGTCCCAAAACGGTGCCCAACACCTGGCGCGCGTATGCCGCTGCAAGCTCTGGAACGGCACGCGACAACACATTGCGCAACATGCCGTTCCGCTGCTCAAACATCAAGGCCTCGCGCTGGCTGGGCTCCGTCCACGAAGCGCTGTCCACCCAGCGCACACTGCGCCCCACCGCTGGCGGTGCTTTGGACAACACGGCGGCACCAGCACCATCGCCAAACAGACAGGCACTGATGATGACCCCGGGGTCGTTGTCCAGGTACATGGCCGCGCTACTGACTTCAACACACACCGACAGCACATGCACGCATATGTTGGCATCCAACAGTGCCTGTGCCAACTGCATATTGGGCAAGGCAGCAGCGCAACCTTGACCCACCAGGTCGAAGGTCTTGACATCCTGTCGCAGTCCCAATGCCTGGAGCACATAGCCCGACAGGCCCGGGCACAGGTAGCCGGTACAGGTGCTGACAACCACGGCGTCGATGTCCTGCGGTGCCAGGCCGGCATGGCCAAGCGCACGCCGACCGGCCTGAGCGGCCAGATGTGGCGCGTGCCGGCGAAAGCGTTGGGCCAACGTATTGGGGTCTATGCAGAAAACCTCGTCCAGCGTGTCGACCGCCAATCGCCGGGCTTCGATGCCGTTGTCACGCTGCAGCACGGTGCGCGCAACCAGGTGCGCGCGGGCGTCCAGCCGCGCATACCAGTCGGACTTCTGGAACGCCTCCAGACATTGTGCTTTGGTGTAGCGTCCCTCAGGCGTGGCCGTCCCGATACCGCGAAAGTACATTGTGTCAGGCTCCGAATCAACCCGCGGCAACGGCAACTTCATTGAAGTCACCGACCGCTGCCTGCATGGTTTTTCGGGCCAGGGAAGTTTCTACCTCGGTGTCGGTTTGCACCACCAATACGACTTGACCGGCCGTGATGGCGTCGCGCACCAGGTCGTTGAGCCAGCCGGCTGGCTGTGGCTCGGGCTTTGTCATGACACCTTTTGCCGCACCAATCAAGCCCCCTACACTGGCGCCCCAGCCCAACAAGACAAGCGGCGCGATCAAGGGACTGGCGATGAACAGGCTGACGTTGGCCGCGACCAAGGCAATTTCGGCCAAGCCGCCCAGCACCGTGCCTGCTACGGTACCAATGCTGGCATCGACAATGACTTTCTCCAGCGCTGCCGTACTATCCGTCTGCGGCGGAAGGTCAGACGCTGGTGAATCACTTTGGTAGATGACCAAATGCTCGGGCGGTATACCCAGCGACCTCAACTGGTCGTAAGTGTCTTGTGCTTGATCGCGCTGGGCGAAAAATCCTGAGACGTAGTGGCGTTGAGATTGCATGGTAATGCTCCTGGTATTGGGGTTAAGCGTGTGCGTCGCGGACTTCCAAGCCGGCAATGCGGACAACTTCATGCGCAATGTCCTCTGGCGACAGAATGAAATCTATGCAACCGCTGTCAATGGCACTTTGCGGCATCTCCGGTTGGCGCGCAGTGCTGAGCTTTTGGGCGATCGTGATGCCACCCACGTCCCGAATGCCGCATAGCGCGGCTGCGCCATCACCGTCATAGCCAGACACAATCACAGCAATCAACTTGCCATCCCAATAAGTCGTCAGTGACCGCAGAAAGACGGTGATGACATCGGGCCAGCCGCGCGGTTTGGAGATGGGTTTGAGGCGAAATTCACCGCCGTGAACATGCAGGTCGCGGTTGGATGGGATGATGTAAACCCGATTGGGCTCGATCTGCAAGCGCTCGGTGATCATTTCAACCGGCATCTTGGAATGCGTCGGCAAAACCTTGTGCAGTTGCGTTGGCATCAAGGTGATGTGGTTCACAATCACCACGGCAACACCCATGTCTGGAGGCAAATTCTGCAGCAGGCGAATGTAGGCATCCAACCCGCCGGCCGAGCCGCCGACACAGACGATGGGAAAATGATTGTTCATGCGGCACTCCGTTGCAGGAATTGTCCGCATGAGCTGGGCGGTGCGCTGTGCGCCAGCGCACCAATCACCCCCCTACAAAGAATGGGCTGGCAAACTACTGTTTGATCGGCTGCGGCTGTGGCAGCGGTTGCGGTTGCAACAGCAACTGCTTTTGTAGGGCAGCAGCAATCAGTGCTGCCGCCTGTTCGCGTTGCACCTGGCGGGCAAAGTCTTCAGCCGTGAAGCCCAGCCCGTTCTTCAGTGCCGGGTCGGCGCCGGCCTCCAGCAGCAATTTCACAGCGTCCAGCGAGCCGTAGCCCGCAGCCATCATCAGCGGCGTACTGCCGTTGGGTGAGGCGGCGTCTATGTAGGCGTCGTTGTCCAGCAAAATGCGCATCACCGCCAAGTGGCCGCCGGTTGCTGCGTAATGCAGCGGTGCCCAGCCGGGTTTGTTGACATCAGCGTCCAGCGCAATCAACTTCTGACAGATATCGAGGTAGCCTTTGAGCGCAGCCAACATCAACGGGCTCTCATCCTTGGCAGTACGGACTTCGACTTTGGTCTGGGGGCTATCCAACAATGCCATGGCCACCTGCGGCGATCCCTCTCGCAGCGCCTGAATCAGCGCGTAGTCGCCCTTGGGGTTGACCGTATTGGGATCAAACCCACGCACCAACAGTGTGCGTACGGTGCGCGGGTCGTTGCGCTGAATGGCAGCAAAAAAATCTTCGTATGAACCAGCAATGGCGCAGGAAAAACCAAATAAAACAAATAGGTATACCGTATATTTAAAGTAAATTCTCACAACTGTGTCGCGCTGAATAGTTGCTTGAAATTGCGGCTGGTGGCCTCGCCAATGGCCTCGACGCTGCAGTTGCGCAGTGCCGCCAACTGCTTGGCAACATGGGGCACATACGACGGGTTATTGGTCTTGCCCCGGTAGGGCACCGGCGCCAGGTAGGGGCTGTCGGTCTCGATCAACAGGCGGTCCATGGGCACCCAGGACGCGACATCGCGCAGGTCTTGTGCGGTTTTGAAGGTCAAGATGCCGGAGAACGAAATGTAGAAGCCCAGTTCCAAGGCCTGGCGCGCCACTGCTTCACTTTCGGTAAAGCAATGGAATACGCCGCCGGCCGAACCTGCCGAGCCGTCTTCACCCTCTTCCCGCAGAATGGCCAGAGTATCTTCTGACGCACTGCGGGTGTGGATCACCAACGGTTTTTGCAAGGCGCGCGCCGCCCGAATGTGCGTGCGAAAGCGCTCGCGCTGCCAGTGCATATCGGCATGGGTGCGCTCGCCCAGACGGTAGTAGTCCAGCCCGGTCTCCCCAATGGCCACCACACGCGGCAGGTTTCCACGCTGCAGCAGGTCATCCAGCGTGGGTTCGGTCACCCCTTCGTTGTCGGGGTGCACCCCAACGCTGGCCCAGAAATTGTCATATTGCAGCGCCAACTGATGAACCTCGGGGAACTCTTCCAGCGTCGTGCAAATGCACAACGCGCGGTCAACATGGGCATCAGCCATGGCTTGGCGAATGGCCGGCAGTGAAGCGACCAACTCCGGAAAGGTCAGATGGCAGTGGGAATCAGTGAACATAGCCTGCTGGCAAAACCTGTTTGCCAGGCCTCACAGGGGAATCAAATGGTTTGGGTCGGACGCTCGGACGCCATATGGGCACCCAGAATCTCTTCAATCTTCAGTTTCAATGCGCGCGACTTTTCGTCTTTGGGAAAGGTGATGCCCACGCCTTGCGTGCGGCCACCAGCCGCTTTTGCCGGCGTGACCCAGGCCACTTTGCCCGCTACCGGATAGCGCTGCATATCTTCTGGCAGTGACAACAACACGTAGACATCGTCACCCAGCGCGTACTCGCGTGCCGTGGGAATGAAAACACCGCCCTCGGAAAATATCGGGATATAGGCGGCGTATAGCGCGGCCTTCTCCTTGATCGACAACTGGATGACGCTGGGACGGGGGGCAGATGCGGGTGCTGTACTCATAGTGGGGCTCAATGGGCAGAGTTTAAGACCGATTTGGCCTGCCCGACAAGGGCTTCGAGCATCAACCCGGCATTAAATGGATGGTCCATGGTGCGCATGGTACGGGAAAGTGCGCGACTCCATTCACAAAGCGCTGCAAATGACGTGCCTTTGACCAAGTCTGTGGCGTTATAAAAACGCGGACTTGCTCCGCTATGCTGGGCCATCTGGTCGTGGCAGAGCTTGTGCAGTGCGTCCACCACCTGGGGCATGGTCCAGTCCTTGAAGACAGCCGTCTCCCCATTGCGCAGGGCCTTGGGCACGGCGCTCCAGGACATGGGGTTACGACCTGATGCGGCAAAGGCCAACGCGTCGTCAGGTCTGCCGCCCATGGCCTGCAGCAGCAAGTGTGCCTGTGCTGTGTCCAAACCACGTGACTGCAGCCAGCTTTCGCAGGCCTGCGGTTGCGGCCAATGCATGGCGTGCCCCAGGCAACGACTGCGTATCGTGGGCAGCAACTGATGGGCCGACTCACTGGCCAGCACAAACCGCACGTCGCCGGGCGGTTCTTCCAAGGTCTTCAACAAGGCGTTGGCAGTGATGGTGTTCATCTGCTCTGCCGGATACACCAGCACCACCTTGCCCCGGCCCCGGGCGCTGGTACGCTGGGAAAACTCCACCGCCTCGCGCATGGCGTCAACCCGAATCTCCTTGCTGGCTTTGCGCTTCTTGTCGTCAATCTCATTCTGGGCTTTTTCGCCCAGAGGCCAGGCCAGATCCAGCAGTGTGGTCTCTGGCATCAGGACGCACAGGTCGGCATGGGTGCGCACTTCGATCGCATGGCAGCTACCGCAGGTGCCACAGGCACCCTCGGGCGTAGGGTGCTCGCATAGCCAGGCGCGCGCCAAATGCAGTGCCAAGCCGTACTGCCCCAATCCAGACGGCCCATGCAACAGCCAGGCATGGCCGCGCTGGGCCAGCAATAGCCGCGCCTGTTCGGCAATCCACGGCGGTGGTACGTCGGCGACGACCGCATCCGTCATGGCAACAGTCCCTTGACCCGCACGGCTTGTGCTACGTCCAACCACACTGCTTGCGGCGTCTGGTCGGCGTTGATACGGGCAAATCGTGCAGGGTCCGCCGCTAGCCGCCGGGCATAGCCATTGGCCACATTTTCGAAAAATGCCACTGGCTGTGACTCGAATTTGTCAGGCACGCGGGCGTTGACGAGCCGCTGGGCTGCAATACGGGGTGGCAGGTCAAACCAGACAGTCAGATCGGGCTGGACCAGTTCGCTTCGTTGCTCCCCCCTGCCCTGCACCCATGACTCCAACACCAGCATCGTGTCCCAGTCAAAACCTCGCCCACTGCCCTGGTAGGCAAAGCTGGCGTCCGAGAACCGATCGCACAGCAGCACCTCGCCGCGCTCCAGCGCCGGCAGTATCACCTTGTGCAAATGGTCGCGCCGCGCCGCAAATACCAGCAAGGCCTCGGTCATGGCGTCCATGGGGTCGTTTAATACCAACTGGCGCAATTGCTCGGCCAATGGCGTGCCACCGGGCTCGCGCGTGAGCGTCACCACCCGGCCTTGTGCACGAAAGGCCTGGGCCAGGCCTTCAATATGGGTGGATTTTCCGGCGCCGTCTATGCCTTCAAAACTGATAAATGTTCCGCTCATGGAGTTGCTATTTTGCTCATTGTCCGCGCTGGTATTTGTTCACGGCCCTATTGTGCTCGTCCAATGAGTTGCTGAACTGGCTGCTGCCGTCACCGCGGGCCACAAAATACAGGGCATTGGAGGGCGCTGGCTGCACCGCGGCCAACAGGGACGCCTTGCTGGGCATGGCGATGGCTGTGGGCGGCAGCCCATCACGGGTATACGTATTGAAAGGGGTATCGGTCAGCAGGTCTTTCTTGCGCAGGTTGCCGTCAAAGGCGGCGCCCAGGCCATAGATCACGGTGGGATCAGTCTGCAAGCGCATGCCCACGCGCAGGCGGTTGCTGAACACTGCGGCAATGGTTGGCCGGTCGGCAGCGGTCCCCGTCTCTTTTTCGACGATGCTGGCCAGCACCAAAGCCTGTTCTGCGTTGGCCAATGGGCTGTCGCTGGCGCGTTGCGACCAGGCGGCGGCCAATTTCTTGTCCATGGCATGCAGAGCACGCTTGAGCACCGCCATATCGCTGGAGCCCTTGCTGTAGGTATAGGTGTCCGGAAAGAAATGCCCTTCGGCAGGTACGCCAGTTTGGCCCAACTGGGTCATGATGTCGGCAGGTGTCAGGCTCCTGGAATCGGGCTTGAGCTGCTCGGCCTTTTGCAGGGCTTCACGCACCTGGCGAAAGGTCCAACCTTCGACCAGGGTGACACTGCGCAAGGCCTCTTCGCCCCGGACCAACTTACGCAGCAGACTGCGCGGCGTGGCGTCGCGGTTGAGCTCATAGCTGCCGGCGCGAATCTGGCGCGACTGGCCCGACACACGAAACCAGGCATACAGCAGACGGGGGTTGACCGGCACACCCGAATCGACGACGGCATTGGCTACCTCCCGGGCTCCAGTGCCGGGCTCGATGGACAGGTCCACGGTCGGCGTCGCCAGTACAAACGGTTGGTTCACCCACCAGTAGCCTGCGCCCAGAACGCCCAGCACCAGGGTAAATACAAAGATAAAGAATAAGCGCACAGCCCTACAACCCATGTGAAATCATGGGAGGAATGATAATTCAGCGCATGAACACGATGACTTTACCTTCAAGCGCACCCGAGACCCGGCTTGCGCCGCTACATGGTGTGGCGGCACTTTCGCATCTGGGCGTCATAAAAATCGTCGGCGACGACGCGGCCAAATTCATTCACAGCCAGTTGACGCAGGACTTTTCACTGCTCGACATGCAATCAGCCCGGCTGGCAGCGTTCTGTACGGCCAAAGGACGCATACAGGCCAGCTTCATAGGCTTCAAACGCAGCGCCACGGAGATTCTGCTGGTGTGCAGCCTGGACATTTTGCCGCCCACACTCAAGCGGCTGTCCATGTTTGTGATGCGTGCCAAGGCCAAGCTGACTGACGCCACGGCGGAATTTACGCTCTACGGACTGTTGGGCGATGCCATCCTGCCCCTGCCGGACGCCAGCACGGAGGCCTGGGCCAAGGCCGACTTTGGCGAAGTGACCGTAGTCAATATGTACCCCGCTGACGGCGTTCTGCGCCAGTTATGGGTTGCGCCAACCGACACCACGGCGCCTGCCGGTGAGATGTTGAGCCTTGCGCAATGGCAGTGGACTGAGGTGCGAAGCGCAGTCGCCACGATTGCGGCGCCAGTTGTCGAAGCCTTTGTTCCGCAGATGCTGAATTATGAGTCGGTGGGCGGTGTCAACTTCAAAAAGGGCTGCTACCCCGGACAGGAAATTGTGGCGCGCAGCCAGTTTCGCGGCACCCTCAAACGGCGCGCATTCGTGGTCCATGCGGATGCGCCGATGGCGGCCGGTCAGGAGGCCTTCAGCGCAACGGACAGCGAGCAACCGGTCGCCACCGTGGTGCAGGCGGCGGCGGCGCCACAGGGTGGCTATGACGCCATCATTTCTGTCCAACTGGCTGCCATCAACAGTGGCAGCATCCATCTGGGCTCCAGCACCGGGGCACAGCTTCAGCTGTTACCGCTACCCTACAACTTGCTGGACGACATTTGATGCGTAAGCAACCCAAACGCTCAATTTGCAGGTAAATTCCAGTTGCGGGTGTTTGGACCTTCATAATTACGCCAAAATCAGACAATATGTCCAGAAGGGGTTGGTTCCACAGATGTCTACACCGATAAGCAAAGAAGATGCGTTTGCGCGCCTGGGTGCCATTACCCGGGAAATGCATGAGGCCTTCAGCGTGCTGGGCGGCGGCACGGAATTGCATGACGTGGTCGAAGAATTCCCCAACGCGCGGGAACGCCTGGCGCACGTTGGCAAGATGACAGAAAACGCGGCCAACACCGTGTTGAACCTGGTCGATGCAGCCAAACCTGAATGCGATGACCTGGTCAAGCGCGGCGACGAGTTGAGCAAATCCTTGTCCCGCATGGCGGCTTCTGAAGACTTGACCGTGGAGCGAGCACGTGCACTGATGGGTGTGTGCGGCAAATTCGCCGAACGCACAGCGGAATTTGCCGGCAAGCAAGGCTCTATTCTGAGCGACATCATGATGGCCCAGGACTTTCAGGATCTGTCGGGTCAGGTGATCAAGAAGGTCATCGACATCATCAACCGCACAGAATTGCAGTTGGTGCAACTATTGGTGGACAGCGCGCCCAGCCAAGGCGAACGGCCAGCCGAAGAATTCACTGGCGAGACGCACCAATTGCAAGGGCCGCAAAACGCGGAAGCCGCACTCGCCCAGGGTGATGTGGACGACTTGCTGGCTTCTCTAGGCTTCTGACACCAGGGGCAACTGCATTTCTATGTGCGGTATGCCCACCTCTTCAAACACCGCACCGCAGGCAACAAAACCCAAACGCGTATAGAAGGCTTGCGCGCTGCATTGGGCATGCAGCATGACCAGTCTGTCACCACGCTTTCGCGCCGCATCCACCAGTGCCAGCAAGACGTCACGCCCCAGTCGCATACCACGCAATCCGCGGCTGACCGCCATGCGCCCGATGCGCGCAACTCCCGGCGCATGCTCAACCATGCGCCCGCTGGCGACCGGCATGCCGAATTGATTCGTCAGCAGCACATGCACGGCCTGGGCATCTGCGCTATCCCACACACGGTCAGCGGCGATACCCTGCTCTTCCACAAACACCGTGTTGCGTAATTCGGACGTCAACGATTGGACTGACGCCCAATCCGCCAGTTGCTGG
>OUNL010000652.1_pt3 | contig 9798 bp, 4 predicted proteins | sample 1779831 | NCBI WGS metagenome assembly OUNL01 (sample SAMEA3914863, study PRJEB12502) | metagenome | biome: forest; material: soil | place: USA | collected 2011-09-16 | depth 0.1 m | reverse complement strand
GGCGCTGACCACCGACCAGGTGGCCGCAGTGGTTACCCAAGACATTGCCGCACTCACCACGACACTCGTCGCTGCGCTGACGACGGACCAGGTTAGCCAGGGCCTGACAACCAACCAAGTGGCCGCATTGCGGACCGACCAAATGGCTGCTTTGACAACCAACCAGGTCGCTGCATTGCAGACCCAGCAGGTGGTCGCCATCAGAACTGACGATGTGGGCGCATTGACGACCGATGGAACGGTCGCGTTGACCACCCAGGACATTGCCGCGCTGACCACCGCGCAGATCCAGACCGGGCTGACAACTGACCAAATCTTCGCATTCACCACGGACCAGATTACCGCATTGACGCCGCCCCAGGTCATGGCATTGACGACTGACCAAACCGCGGCGATGACGACCGATCAAACTGCGCACCTGGCATTCGGTTCACCCATTGTTTTGGATCTGGGTGACGCCGGCATTGCGACCGAAAGCATTGCCAAGGGCGTTCAGTTCGACATCTACGGCAATGGCCGGCAGGTCAGTACCGGGTGGGTATCGCCGGGCGACGGCTTGCTGGTGATGGACAGAAACCATGACGGCACCATCAATGGAGGCGCCGAACTCTTTGGGGTCGGCACCACCTTGGCCAACGGGCAAAAGGCGAGCAATGGCTATCAGGCATTGGCGGAACTTGACACAAATGGTGACGGGCAAATCACATCTACAGACACCAACTTCAGCAATCTCATGGTCTGGGTGGATGGTAATTCGGACGGCGTGAGCCAGACTGGCGAGCTGCATAGCCTGGCATCGCTGGGCATTTCGCAACTCAATCTGAATGCGCAGACCACGCATGTTGTTGACCACGGAAATGTGATTGGCCTGGCATCCAACTACACGACAACTGACGGCACAAAGCACGGCATGGTCGACGTGTGGTTTGCCACCAGCCAACCAACGCCAAGTGCCAGCCTACCCGCGCCGGCGCCGGTACCTGAATTGCAGTTTCCGCCGGTTGGCAATGTTGCCACCGTACACAGCACGCCCGCCATTCAAAACCCCGTACAGAACATCTTCACACCCAGTAGTCCATCCATGCCTTTGGTAGTCCCGGACGGCGTGGGTACGCAGGTGAGCAGCATGGTGGACGCCATGGCGTCGTTCCTCGGCTCAGGGGATGGCGTCTTGGCGCCCGAGCCAAGCCCCGCGCAATGGACGACAACGGCACCTGCCGTGCAACGCCACACGCCTGTTCTTGCCTTGGGTCACGATGTCAAGAGTCTGGTAAGCGCCATGCGACAATTCAACGCCAACGGGCAGACAACTGTTTCCAGCGCCGTGCCCGTTCCATTGAACCACACGCTAACGCAGAATCCGCACAGCGATGTGCTGGCAAGCGTTTCGACTGACCAGCGCAAATAAGCGCGGCGTGCCGGATGATGTTTAGATATTCGTACTCGACGGGATGCGGCTTGGCAGCAAATGTTCATACGCCCACCTGCGCGACGCGTTGCGTTGCGAGATGGTGTTCTCAACGTTGGCAAGCGCCGTGCGGAAACGATCCAGCGGGCCGCCCGCGCTGGTGACCGCGGGATCCAACAACACCGGAAGATAGGGGAAAGCGTTGTCAAGGTAGCCGCCCAGCGGCCGGTAATACACACCGCCGAGAATGTGAAACAGCAGTATCTGCTCGCGTGCCGCCAGCGTGGGTGGCAGCATCTGCGACCAGCTCGCCAGCGTCTGGCCCGCAGTGGCAGCGGGAGCCGGTGCACCGCCCGCGCCGGCGCTGAACGGCGCATAGGTCATGATCGAATACTGCGGAAAATTGACTGCCGCGTGCTGTGCGCTGGCGTTGAAGACGATGGCCGTCACGACGCTGACCAACTGGCTGCGGGTTGTGATGGCCCTGAAACCCTTGACTTTGCCGCTCGTGGCCAGCTCGGTGGCCCAGGCCCTCAGTTCATAGTCGCCGGTCACGTCATTGTCGTTGGTGTAGTAGACGGCAACGTAATCGCTGACCCACTGATTGATCGCGTTCCAGACCAGCAGCCCATCATCGCGGTAAGGGTAGTCGGGCAACTCGGCGGGATTGTCCACGCCGCGCGTGCGCAGGTCGTTGGGCAGCGTATTGTCGTAAAAATCGTAGGCCAAGCGGTCGCTGCCGCAGCCGCGCTGCAGCGTCTCGATGGGCGCGGCCAGAATCACGTCGCCTGTTGTGAACGGCGCCATGATAAGAAGTGTGGCCGCCTCGTTGATGAACATCGCGCCTTCAAGGTGCGGCGCCAGCAGCCGGTTCAGTGGATGCACTGCGGCGAGCTGACGCTGCGTCGCCACCGCGAAAGCCTCCGACATCAGATGGGTCCGGCCCAGGTGCACGAACATCTCGTGGTAGTTGAAGTCCGCCACTTGCACCGCCGTCTTGGCCGATTGCCAGGCCCAGTATGCCTCGCCATTGGCAGCATCATCAACCCGCATAAAAATTGGATTGAGCGACGGGCTTTGTCCGCACTGAATCGCGACCGGCACCAATGATTGGCCGCTCTTGGCGCGCGCGAACAGTGCGATCGGTGCATAGCCATAACCGGTACCCGTCAGCGGCTTGTTCACCGGCCCCGGCGGGGCCATGTCGCCAAGTCCTTCGTAGTCGAGCAGGTAGAGGCGGCCACCACTGGCTGCCTCGGACAGACTGTCATCATTGCCCATGGCCTGGCGGTATTGCGCGTCGCTTAACGGGAACTTGGTCGGCAGCGAATGCACCTGCTTGATGAGCATGGGATTGGGGCCCGCCACCCGCATATAGGCAAACACATCGTTGTCGGCCAAGACCTGCGCTACAGCCGGCCGCGGTATGGTCACGAAGAGCGCGTCGTATTGCGCCACTGTCTTGGCTTCGCCACTGGGCGTGCCCTGTGTCATCAAGTTGTTGTGGATCTGCTTGAGCTGCGTGCCAATGTCTCCCACGGTGCCAGTGAGGCCGTTCAGAAGATTCAGCACAGCTGCAGACAGCGACTGCACGCCAAGGTTGCTCGCGGCCAGGCTGTCGAAGCTGGTTTGCGCAGCCACCAGTCGACTGCGCAGGCCGTCCAGCGGCAGCAGGCTGTTTGAGGCCAGCGGGCTGGTGGTAAACGAGGCCGCGAAATTGGTCACGGCCTCGATGGCGCGCGCCGTTGTCTTGAGCTGGTGCTCTAGCGTGGGCAACTCGCCAGGCGGCACCACGGCCGCCATCGGAACGCCGGCCAGGTTGAGGTGCGACTCCGTCCAGAGGTAGGTCGCCTGCTGCGCGACCAGCCCGAGCCTACGCACGCTGGCGGATATCAAGTCGACTTTTTGCGGCAGGGTTGGTTTGACGACGGGCAATGCAGCCGATGCCGTTGACGGCCCGCCGACCAGAAGGCCCAAGCCGCCGGCCGAGGCGGACAATTTGAGGATGTCTCTGCGTTTCATTGTCTGACTCCTGTCGTCACGAACCTGGAGGGGGCCAGCCGCACGGATCGCCGCTTCAACTAGCGCGAGGTCAGTATAGCGACAGTGAATTGACCCTGAGCGACTGCAGTGAAATTGACCAGATTGCATTAGCGCTAAGCCATTGATTTCATTGGATAAACAGCAACAGTCTGGCCAATTTTCCTCCTGCGGACCCCGGCAGAGCTGCTGACCAGTTGTTCACCAGAGGCACTGGCGCTGGCCAGCAGTCCTTCATAGGGGACAGGCAGTGACCATGGCTTTTTCCTGGACCCAATCACTGCCGCGCCCTGGTCGTCAAGCCATGGTGCAGGGAATTAGATGCCGGACGAGCTGGAGCTGCTGCAATCTACCGAAGAACTGCAATCGATGCTCGTGCTGGCCGCCATGACTGCCGCAGTAATTGCCACCGACGCGCCACCATCGTCGTCCAACGCGCAGGCATCCTCTTTTTCAGCGGGTACCCCACTACGTCGAAATGCATACAAGGCGGCGCCGGCCAACCCTGCGATACCGATCACGGTTAAGGTCACAATTTCATTCATACGTGTCTCCAGTTAGCGCCCCACGCCGGGGGGCAAGACATGCTTCATAGCGAGTATATCGGGGCTCAGCAGAAAGAGTTCGTTAGTCCATCTCCAGCACCTTGCATCCGAACAAGCGTTCCGACGGGATACCGGCCCCATTGCAACGCGCCACAAAGCTGTCCGACTCGGTGATCTGGATACTCTGCGGCGTGTAGGCCAGGCCCATCAAAAAGCTCATCCACGGCTCCTGCCCCATGGCGTAAACATAGGTCCGTTTGGGTCCCACGGCCTGGGCGATGGTCCAGGCCTGCTCGGCATTGCAACCCGACAGCTTTCGGGAGTCATCCATCTTGCGACTGGGGCGATTTGTCAGGCAGTGGCCATAGAGCCACGTGAGTGGTGCCCCATCGCATTCCATACCGATAAACATAGCGTCGACCCGGCCGATCACCTTGGAGATGCGCTGGTAGAGGATGGGATCGGCGCAGGCCGAGTCGGCCAAAAATAAGAATGACCGGTCATTCAAGACCACATGCAGCGTGTGCTTGCTGTGGACGGTAAGGTCGGAGTGCTCGCCTAGAAAGGGCAGGCTCATCAGCGTGCCACCCGCAAGCCTAATTTCTTCGAACGGGTCCATGGCTCGCACGTTGGGAAACCCCAGCGCTTGCACGATCAAGCGCATCGAGGGGTCGGCCAGATTGATCGGGTTGTTGCGCGGCACGAGTACCGTGCCTACACGCCCGCGCAGCTTGAGCAGGTTCTCCATGCTGAAGTGATCGGCATGCGCGTGGGTCAGAAAAATGTAGTCGATGAAATCTGGCAGGTCATCGAAAGTCAGCTGCGCCGAGCCTTCGTCTCGAACCGAAGCAAGCACGCTATCGACCAGGATCGTGGTGGTAGGCGATTCGATCAGCAGGCAGGCATGGCCGAAGTAGCGCACCCGCACTTCGCCGTCTTTGAGTGCCGAGGTGTGCCGCACCGGCGGCTCTAGACTGAAGAAACTGTTGAACAAGTCGTACTGAGCTGCCTCAACTCCCAGTTCTTCGGCCAGTTCGTGCACCGACACCGGCTCCAGCCGGCTGCGCGCCAGGCGCTCCCATCGCGGGTCAGCGAATGGGATGTCCAGGATGATACGTTGTGGCGATGGCAGGCGTGGTGTGTTGAGGAAGAAGGGTCGATCGTGCTGCGACGCCTTTACAAAGCACATCTGCTGCGTTGTGGCTGTGGAGAGCGGGCTGCGGTAGATCAGTTCCTCCAGCACGCGCAACTGGGGCCGGTTGTGCAGATCGTAGGAGGCCTCTACGTAGCCGGCCAGCGCAGGTGGCGCCTGCGCGTAGCTGGCATCCAGGCTGAAGCCCAGCGCAGTGGTGCGCAGGTGCTTCTCAAACTTGAGTACCGCATCCGAGAATTCCATCAGCGGCCGGCAGCGTTCGGTAGTAGCTTCCATCAGGGCCTGGACGGCAGGCACCGCCGCTTTCGGTAGGTTGACGAACGGCCCCGAGACGTTCTTCGCATCTTCGTGCGCCGCTTCGTGCGCGGCCGGGTTGGCCGTAAAGGTCGACAGCAGCGGCAACTGCGCGGCCGACAAGTTGAACCCGTATTGCACCGGTGCCACGGTATGGGCCCAGGCGTACCAACCACATTGAAGGGGTTCGATCAGGGTGTCGCTGCGAAGGTAGGCACGTGGCATGGCGAAAGGTCCTCTGCGGTTGGGCAAGACGATTAGAAAAGGTTGCGGCTTTCCAGCGAGTCGAAGAGACGCTGAACGTTCTCGTCGCGAAATCCTTCAAAGCCTCCTTGGCGTTCGATCAGTTCCACCATGAGGCCGGTGGCCTCGTTGCGCAATGAGAAGATTTGCGAGAGTTGATCGCTGTCGAGTTGCGGCGAGCTGAACGTGAGACCCTGCGCGCGCATCATGGCGGCCGCCTGGGTCAGGTCGCTCACGCGAAAGGCCACGTGTTGAACACCTGCCCCAAACTCGCGAACGAACTGTGAAGTTTGCGATGACTCGCCGATGCCTTCGGTCAACACGATAGTTACCGAACCAATTCGCAGCACGGCGGATTTCATGCCCGAGGTCTTACCGTGCGTCTCACGCTTTTCGACGAGTGAGAAGCCGAGCACATCTCTGATCCAGGCCGTGGCAGCGCCAAGGTCGGGCACGGCGAGTGCAAGGTGATCGATGCCGAGCACCAGATCGCTGAGCTGAGGTGTTGCTGGGGCGTTGACCGAGCCGTCATCACGCGCCACCTCGTTGCTGAACATGGACTCCAATTCATTCGACATGGCATCTCCTGGTTGATCCAAAGCGCATGGCGCCTCGCTACGAAATGAATGCCATCAAGGCCCAGACCCCGTAGAGCGCGGCCACTGGCAGCAAGGCAAAAACGGCGCTGAACGTCCATGAACGGCCGCTCCATGCGTGGGCACCCAGCACCGTGAGCCACCACACCCAGGGGTGCAATAGCGTGAGCGTGTTCAGCAAGGGGTTCCAGGTGTGCCCAGTTGGCGTGTGAAAGAACAGTTCATTCAAAGACAATAGGTTGAGTTGCTCCGAGCCGATCTGCCCGTTGCCATGCGTGATCACGGCGACAGACATCACGAACACCAACAAGACGTGCGGCCAGGCACTCCAGCACGTCAGTGCCATCCACTGTTTGAAGGAGAGCGGTACCGCCATCGCCCGTCCGGCGAGCAGAAAGTATGCGGCTTCGACAACCCGCAAGATCGCCGTGCCCAGCACGATGGCGAGCAACGAAGTCCCCAACAAAAACCCTCTGGTCATCGTGGCGGTGGCCGCCGTTCTCTCGGCATCGCTCATGGCCTTCGTACGCAAGTCGCTGTCGAGAATGTGGGCACTCAACCAGGCAATATCGACCGTGCTGTAGTACCAGGCGAAGAGGGCGGTGCACGCGAACGCGGTTGCCAGCAGCGGGAACCAGAAGCGCGGCTGCTCACGCAGCGCGGTGAATGCGCGCTTGGGTTCTACCAACACGGCCCACGCAAGTTCTGAATTGTTCATGGCATCTCTGGGTTGCAGTGAATGAAGCTTTGAGCTCGCAGTCATCTTCACGCGCAGCACTGGCGCATGGCCTACGGATTGTCGTAGTCGCGAATTCCCATCCACTTTGCTGACTGACGCATCGGTGCGCACGGAATCTCGTAGTACGGAAAAAGACACGCTGACGTACAACGGTTTCCGGTGCCTGCGGGCAGCGATGCAGCGACTGAAAACCCTTTGGACTGGCCAGCTTGAGAGTGAACCTATGAATCGACACGACAATACCGGCACCCAGGCCAATAGCGAGCCCGCGCAGACTTTGGATGTTCACGCTGCCGCCGCCGACGAGGCTCGCGCGGTGAGCTATCCGTTGACCAATTCTCAGCAAGAGATCTGGTTCGATCAGGTATTGCATGCGCAGGTCTCGTTGTACAACCTGGGGGGATACGCGCGGTTGGAAGGGCCCATCGATATTGAGCGCTTCGAGCAAGCCGCGAGCCTGCTGGTTCAGCGGCACGACAATCTTCGCCTCGTCATGTTGGCGCCCGAGGCGGGTAGCCTGCTACCGCGTCAGACCTTCATCGGACCAATGCGCGTGTGCGTTCCGTTACACGACTTTTCCGGCCAGCCTGATCCCGAAGTGGCGGCATGGACTTGGATGCAGCAGCGTTTGGAGCAACCGTTCACGCTCTACGGCGAAGCGATGTTTCGGCACGACCTCGTCAAGGTAGGCCCAGAGCGCCACTACTGGTTGATGCAGTACCACCATCTGATCGTCGATGCCTGGGCCATTGCTCTGTTGTTTCGATCACTCGGTGACATCTACACCGCCTTGTCGGATGAGCGCGACGTCGACCTGTTGGCGCCATCGTTCGTGCCTTTCATCGAAAAGGACCTGGAATACGCGCAGTCGCCACTGTACGAAAAACATCGCGCGTACTGGGTAGACAAATACGCCGAACTGCCACCGCGCTTGTTTGAACGGTCGCGGTTGGCACGCGAAACCAACGCCGTGATGCCCACAGGATGCCACTCGGTGGAACTGACGCTAAGCCTGTACGAGCGCATCGCGTCGTGTGCCGCGACGCACGGATCGACACCCTTTCAGGTCATTTTGGCGGCGATGTATGTATCGTTGGTACGCACCGCGCAGCTTGACGAAATGACGGTAGGGTTGGATGTACTCAACCGGCCGAATGCCGCTTTCAAGGTGACGGCGGGCCTGTTCTCTGGTGTGAGCCCGGTGCGGCTCTCGTTCGGCACCGAGTTGAACTTCGACGAGTTGCTCAAGTCGATCGACAAGACGCTCAGGCAGGACTACCGCAATCAACGCTTTCCCATCAGTGCAATCAATCAGGCCCTAGGGGTCCGAAAGACAGGGCGCGATCAACTGTTCGACCTGAGCATGTCCTATATGCTGCAAGACCACGGCGCGCGCTTTGGTGATGCACTTGCAACGCGTACCGGCGTGGTGCCGCCCCCGTTGCAGACGCCGCTGAACCTGTATATCTGCAACTTTCAGGGCCATGACGGCGCCGTTTTGCAGATCGACTACGTCTACAACACCGCCTTCCTCGATCATGCGCAGGTGCAGGCCATTGCCCAGCGTCTGGAGTTCACACTGGAGCAGGTGCTGCGCGACCCGTCAGTGCCTATTGGTGCCTTCGCGCTGGTGCAAGCGCCCGAGCGCGAGCGGCTGCTGGTCGAGTGGAACAACACACAGCTCGACTACCCGCGTGCGACTTGTGTGCATGAATTGATCGAAGCCCATGCGGCATGCACGCCCGATCGCCAAGCCGTGGTTTGTGAAGGTGAGCACCTGAGCTACGGCGAGCTCAACGCGTGCGCCAATCGGATGGCCCACTACCTGCGCGATCTCGGCGTTGGCCCCGAGACGCGGGTGGCGATCTGTGCTGAGCGCGGCCTGGCTTTGATCACCGGCCTGTTGGCCATTCTGAAAGCAGGCGGGGCCTATGTGCCGCTTGACCCCAGCTACCCGCGCGAGCGCCTGGCCTACTTGGTGGCCGACAGCGACCCGACGGTGGTGCTCGTCGACGCCAGCGGGGCAAAGGCATTGGGCGACGCCAGCAACGCACCGTGCGTGATGCTGCACTCCGCGCTGCAGGCCAACGACGCGCCGTGGTCAGGCTACCCCGACGGCAATATCGCACCCGCCGCCCTGGGCCTGAACGCATCGAATCTGGCCTACGTGATATACACCTCGGGCTCAACCGGCACGCCCAAGGGCGTAATGGTCGAGCACCGCAGTCTGGTGGCGTCGACCTGGGCGCGTTTGCAAACCTACGGGCGCTACGAGCGGTTTTTGCTGTTGTCGTCCATCTCGTTCGACAGCTCGGTGGCAGGCGTGTTCGGCACCCTTGCGTCGGGGGGGGCGCTGTGCATTCCGTTGCCGGGTGCCGTGATGTCGCCAGCGGCACTGCGCGGGGCCATCCAGGCGTGGCGCGTGACCAGCATGCTGTGCGTGCCGTCACTGTTGCAAGTGATGCTCGATGGCGTGCAGGGCGATGAAGTGGCCACGCTGACGCAGGTCATCGTAGCCGGTGAGGCTTGCTGGCCGGCGTTGGTGTCGCGTGTGGCCGAGGTCTTGCCCCACGCTGTGTTGTACAACGAATATGGTCCGACCGAGGCCTCGGTGTGGTCTACGTTTCATGTGTGCTCGGCAATCGCCGACCAGACGCTGGTGCCCATTGGCAGGCCAATTGCAAACTGCAAAATCTACCTGCTCGATGCCCACGGCCACCCGGTGCCCACCGGTGCACCCGGCGAACTGTACGTGGGCGGCGCCGGGTGGCCGTGGGCAT
>OUNL010002040.1_pt3 | contig 9805 bp, 6 predicted proteins | sample 1779831 | NCBI WGS metagenome assembly OUNL01 (sample SAMEA3914863, study PRJEB12502) | metagenome | biome: forest; material: soil | place: USA | collected 2011-09-16 | depth 0.1 m | reverse complement strand
CCGCGACCGAGCACTCCGGCGCCAGCGCCGATTCTGGATACAGCGTGTACAGCTCCGACATGGATCACGGACTGGAACAGCGTATGCACATGCTGACCGATCTGCATCGCGCGCTGGAGCGCAATGAATTCGTATTGCATTTTCAGCCGCAACTCAATCTGAAAACTGGCGTCGTGGTCGGGGTCGAAGCGCTGCTTCGCTGGCAAAGACTGGGGCAGGGCCTGGTGTCGCCAGCGCAGTTTATTCCACTGCTGGAAGAGGCTGGTTTGATGCCAAAAGTGGGGGCATGGGTGTTGCGCATGGCATGCCAGCAGGCAAAGGCCTGGCAAAACCTCGGTCACCCGCCACTGCGCATGGCGGTCAATCTATCGGCACAGCAATTTCGTTCGGCGGACCTGGTGACAGTTGTAAAGAATGCGCTGGAAGAAGCACAACTGGAGGCTGAATTCCTGGAGCTCGAATTAACCGAAAGCCTGATTCTGGAAAGCGCGGAGCAGACCATCGCAATGATGCACCAATTGAAGGCTTTGGGCGTCACTCTGTCGTTGGACGATTTTGGCACTGGCTATTCGTCGCTGAGTTATTTGCGCCGCTACCCGGTTGACCGTATCAAGATTGACCAGTCGTTTGTGCGCGACATGATGCAGCACCCTGGCAGCGCCGCGTTGGTGCGCAGCATACTGGCCATGGCATCCAACCTCGGCCTGAAAACCATTGCAGAAGGCGTAGAAACCAAGGGTCAGCATGGCTACCTGCGCAAGCAAATGTGCCAGGAAATGCAAGGCTACCTCTATAGCCGTGCAGTGCCTCCTGTTGACATTGCCAAATTGCTGAGCGGTGGTGGTAAGTTCCAGACGGACAACGAACAATCAACCGCGGACTACACCCTGTTGATCGTTGACGACGAGCCACATGTATTGACGGCATTGCGCCGTGTTTTCCGCAAGGAAGGCTGGCTGACACTCACGGCATCCAATGCCAATGAAGGATTTGAACTGCTGGCCACGCACGACGTCGGCGTCATTATTTCGGACCAGCGCATGCCAGGCATGTCGGGAACCGAATTTCTGCACACCGTCAAGGAGATGTATCCCGACACCATTCGCCTGCTGCTCACCGGCTATGCAGATTTCAGCACCGTGATCAACGCAGTCAACCGCGGCGATTTGTACAAGGTGCTCAGCAAACCCATTGAGGACGCGGCGTTGCGTGAAAACATACAACAGGCGTTCAGACGATACGAGGTGTTTGCGGAGAACCGGCGGCTCATGCAACGTGTGGAGATACTTGAAAGCATGGCGCCACAGGTAGATGACTCCAGCGGCGGACGGTAACCATGCCGCTCGCGCCGCCCGCATCCCTCGACTACCTCATTTGCCGCAGCGGCGCACGGCTGTGCGCCCTGCCACTGGCGTGTGTGGTGGAGACCATGCGGCCGCTGCCCACCAGACCGGTGCCCGACATGCCACCGTTTCTGCTGGGCGTGTCGATCATTCGTGGGGCTACGGCACCAGTCGTGAGCGTGGCCCAGCTGTTGGGCGAGCCGGCCACAGCCCCAGCCTCCCGGCTGGTGACGATCAAAATGAGAGGCCGCGCTGTGGCGTTTGCGTTTGACGCTGTTTTGGGAATTCGCAGCCTCGCCGCGCAATGTCTGGCCGACATCCCCTTGCTGCTACACGCACTCGATACCAGCAGCGTTGCTGCCATCGCAATTCTGGACGCTGAGCTGATGGTGGTGCTGCAAAGTGCACGCATCATTCCAGATGCGGTCTGGGCCACACTGGACACGGCGGAGCCCATCGTATGACCGACTTTCCGGCTGCGGACGAAGTGGCACATTTTCGCAGCCTGATTGTCCAACGCTTGGGACTGTATTTTGACGAATCCAAACTCGGAAATTTGGCGAAAATCCTGCACCAGCGCGCGCTGGCCAGAAACCAGACCTGCGAACACTACCTCAGCCAAATGGCAGGCGCGCACCACAGCGCTGACGAGCTGTACCAACTGGCCGGTGAGCTGACCGTCACTGAGACCTATTTTTTGCGCAACAGCGACCAGTTCCGGGCCTACGCCGAAGTGGCCTTGCCTGACCGTCTGGCGGCCAAGGCTGGCGGTGACACCGTTCGCATTCTGTCTGCGGGCTGTGCCTCCGGCGATGAGCCGTATTCACTGGCCATCGTTGCCCATGAAAATTTTGCGCACGCACTCCGCCAAATTGCGATCACCGCCATCGATGTGAATACAGCCATGCTGGCAAAGGCCACGCGAGCGCGCTACACCCACTGGTCGCTGCGCGACTTTCCGCCGAGCATGAAAACCCGTTGGTTCAAGGCCGACGCCGACGGTTTCAACCTGGATCCGGCCATCCGCACCATGGTCAGGTTTGAGCAGCGCAACCTGGCACATGCCGCCGGAGACTTCTGGCAACCGGGCTCGCTGGACATTGTGTTCTGCCGCAATGTGCTGATGTATTTTTCACCGGAACAGGCACAAGCCGCTATTGCGCGCATTGCACGGGCGTTGGTGCCGGGTGGTTATTTCTTTCTCGGCCATGCAGAGACACTGCGGGGTCTGTCCAATGACTTTCTGTTATGCCATACACACGGCACCTTCTATTACCAGCGCAAGCAAGGCGACGTTACGCCGGCTGAGGTCGAGCTGTCACAATCCCCGCGCTGGCAGCCGGCCGCGGCGCTGGGCGACACAAGCTGGATTGACGCGATTCAGCGGGCCAGCGATCGTATTCACGCGTTGAGCTTGCCCTCGGTCATGGCGTCCCCAGCCCCTGCGGGGGACGCCACTGCACAGTCGGGCCCCAATCTTCACCGGGCGCTGGAGTTTCTCCATGTTGAGCAATACGACCAGACACTGGCGCAGATTGGCGCATTGCCGGTGGCCCATGCCATGGACCCGGACGTGCTGTTGCTCAAAGCCGTATCGCTCAGCCACAGTGGCGCACTGGATGCCGCCAAGGCAACCTGCCAAGCGCTGCTGCAGCGCGACGCGCTGAATGCAGGCGCCTATTACGTGCTGGCGCTGTGCTGCGAGGGTGTTTCGGACCTGGTTGGTGCCATCGAACACAACCAGACTGCTGTCTACCTGGACCCCGGATTTGCCATGCCGCGCCTGCACCTGGGTCTGCTGGCGCGCCGCCAAGGCGACACGACGGCCGCATTGCATGATCTGAACCAAGCACTGCAGCTATTGCAGCAGGAGGACGCGTCGCGCTTGCTGTTGTTTGCGGGCGGTTTCCGGCGTGAGGCGCTGATCGCGTTGTGTCGCGCCGAGCTCACCAGCCTGGGAGCCGTGCCATGATCGCCAACCCGGCAGACCTGGGCGACACTCTGCGCGCATTGCGCCGGGAGTTTGACGACTCCTTCGCGTTGGCACCACGTACCCACGCACAGGCGATGGAAAGCCTGCTGGCCATTCGGGTTCACGGCCAACCCTATGCGTTGCGCGTCAGCGACATCGACGGCCTGCATGCCGACCGTCGCGTCGTGCCATTGCCGCTGCAGGCGGCTCACCTGCTGGGGGTGGCGAGTTTTCGAGGCCGCATTGCACCGGTCTACGACTTGGCCGCATTGTGCGGCTACTCCCGCGCGCCGTCTTCGCGTTGGCTGGTATTGTTACGATTCCGTGAGCCTGTCGCACTCGCCTTTGAGACTTTTGAGCGGCATTTTTCGGTCTCGCCGCAAGACATCATGGTTGCACAATCGGCCGATCTGGCGACGCATCCAGCAGGCGCTGCGCATGTGTCGCATGCCATACGCCACGACGACACCGTGCGCCCCATTATTCAGTTGCAATTACTGTTGGCAGACATTGCTCAACACTGCGACCTATCGCATCAACAGAGGAGCCTATCAACATGAACAAGAACTGGACATTTGGCAGAAAGCTTGCGTTCGGGTTTGCCGTTTCATCGATTTTTCTGATCGGAATCGGCATCGTCGGCTACTGGAGCATTTACATGCTGATTGCGGCCAGCACGTCCGTGACCCACACACACAAGGTGTTGGAGCAGGTGACCAGCCTGGTCAGCCAGTTGAAGGATGCGGAAACCGGACAGCGCGGTTACTTGTTAACAGGCGACCCGTTGTATCTGGAGCCGTTCCAAAGCGCATCCCAGACCACGCCCAGGTTGATCAACGAATTGCGCAGCCTGACGTCGGACAATGCCAACCAGCAGCGGCGCCTGGACCAGGTCGAGGCACTCTCGGCTTCGAAATTCGCCGAACTGCAGAAGACCATTGACCTGCGCAAAGCGGGCCGCACCGACGAGGCCCTGAAAATAGTTCTTGGCGGCGAGGGCAAGAAATTCATGGATGACCTGCGTAAGGTCGCCGAGCAGATAAACCATGAAGAGAGGGATCTGTTGGACAAGCGGGCGAGTGACTCCGAGGCTACCGCCAACGCCGCGCGCAACACCATTGTGTGGGGTACCCTGCTATGCATGGCGTTTGTAGTGGTAGCCGGCACATTCATCACCCGGTCGCTGTCCAGCCAGCTCAGCACAGCGGTTGGCCATGTCCAGAGCTCCTCGGCCGAATTGCAGGCGGCGGCCAACCAGCAAGCGTCTGGCGCCAAAGAGCAGGCAGGTGCCATGTCCGAAATCAGCACCACCATCAGTGAACTGGTGGCCACGTCGCGCCAGATTGCGGAAAGCGCCCAACGGGTCGCACACATTGCAGAACAGACGGCAAACTCCGCGCGCAGCGGTGAAGGTACCGTGGACCGCGGGCAGGAAGCCATTGCTGGCATTCGCCGCCAAATCGATCTGGTCGTCAGCCATATGCTCGATCTGGGACGCAAGTCACAAGAGATAGGCGCCGTGCTAGACGTGGTATCCGAGCTCGCGGAGCAGACCAACATTCTGGCCATCAACGCCACGATTGAGGCCAGCGGAGCTGGTGAAGCCGGCAAACGCTTTGCCGTTGTGGCCGAAGAGATTCGCAAACTCGCTGACCGGGTCGCCAACTCCACCAAAGGCATACGCACCCAGATCGAGGACATGCGTGGTGCCGTCAACACCACGGTCATGGCCACCGAAAGCGGGGCCAAGGCAGTTGACGCCGGTGCCCGCCAGTTCACCGAAGTGGCCGCTGCGTTCAAGCAGATAGCGGGCCTGGTTGGCACCACCACCGACGCCGCCCGCGAAATTGAGCTTTCGACCAAGCAACAGGCTACCGCTGCCGAGCAGGTCCGCCTGGCTGTCACAGATGTGGCACAGGCCACGCAGGAGTCCGAAACCAGTTCCGCACAGACATTGCAAACGGCCTCGCAGTTGGCGGGCCTGTCAACAGACCTGCGCCGTTTGATTCAGCCGACTGCCGCTTAGGCAAACGCCCGATGGCGAAGGACCCCTACCGTTATTTCCGGGTTGAAGCGCGCGAGCTGATGGACCAGCTCAGCAAAGGCGTGCTGGAACTGGAAAAGGAAAGCGCCAGTACCGATCTGGTGCTGCGCCTGCTGCGTCTGGCCCACACTTTAAAAGGCGCGGCGCGGGTCGTTAAGCAAGCAAGCATCGCCGATCTGATCCATGGTGTGGAAGACAGCTTGACCCCCTTTCGCGACACCGTGGCGGCGGTGCCGCGTGACCGTGTGGACCAGGTCCTGGCAGCGCTGGACAGCATCAATCTGCAACTGGAGCACTTGGCAATCGTGCCAGACGGTGAAACCGCAGCAATCGCATCCGCATCAACGCTTCCCCATGAATCGGTGCGTGTGGCCCGCGCCGATATTGTGGAAATCGACATCGTGCTGGAAGGTCTGGGCGAAATCGGCAGCGCACTGACCAGCGTGCGCGCAACCGTGGACGACCTCAAAGCCTTGCGCGCCCTGGTCGGGCAACTGCGCGAACAAATAGATGCAAGCAACGTCCGCGCCCGCACGCTGGCTGACCGCGCCCACACTGTGACCGCCATTGCCGAACGCAACCTGGCCGCCAGCAGCGAGTGCATCGACCGTGAAGTACGCCAGGCCCGTGACGTCACGCAAAAATTGCGCCTGGTGCCAGCGGCGAGCATCTTCCATGCGCTGGAGCGCACTGCGCGGGACGCTGCCCATGCGGTTGGCAAGCAGGTCACATTCGAAGCCACCGGCGGCGACGTGCGGATCGACGCTGAAGTCCTGGATGTGGTACAGAATGCCTTGGTGCAACTGGTGCGCAATGCGGTGGCGCACGGCATTGAACGCCCGCCACAGCGCCAGGCGGTGGGAAAACCACCGGCGGGACGCATTAGCCTGGATGTCACCCGCCAGGGCTATTGCGCGCAGTTTCGCTGCCGCGATGACGGCCGCGGCGTGGACCTTGAAGCCGTGCGGCGCGCACTGCAGCAAAAAGGCACGCCAGCCGAGCAGACCCAGGCCATGAGCGCCGCACAACTGATGGCGCAATTGCTGCGCGGCGGCATCTCCACCGCAGACACGGTCACCGAGCTGGCGGGGCGCGGGGTTGGCCTGGACGTGGTGCGCGAAGCAGCGCAACGCCTCAATGGCGACTTGGCCGCCACGAGCGACGCCGGCACCGGCACCATGGTTGACATGCGCGTGCCGTTGTCGCTGACCTCGCTGAACGTGCTGTTCGTAGAGGCGGACGCGCAAATTGTTGCCATACCGTTGGACGCCGTGCAGCGTACGCTGCGGGTCGCAGCGCGCGATATCGTGCACACGCCGCAGGGCACGGCCATCGCGAACCAAGGGGCACTGATCCCCCTGCTGCCGCTGGCCTTGGGTGGCCCGAGTCGGCGTGCACCAGCCAGCCTGCAGACGGCGGTCATCGTGCAGGCAGCCGGTAAAACCGTGGCCCTTGGCGTCACGCGACTGTGCGGCATCGACAGCGTGGTGTTGCGCCCCCTGCCCGCATGGGTCCCGGCCCAGCCCTTGGTGCTGGGCTTGCATCTGGACACCGACGGCAACCCGCGCATCGTGGTGGACCCACAGCACTGTGTTGGCCTGCAGGCTGCCGTAGACGACGACATCGCACCCGTGCGCAGCACGTCGCCCATTCTTATCATTGACGACTCGCTGACCACCCGCATGCTGGAGAGCAGCATTTTGGAATCCGCTGGATTTGCCGTGGAAATGGCTTCCTCCGCGGAAGAGGGACTCAGCATGGCGCAGCAAAGACAATATGCATTGTTCCTGGTGGACGTGGAAATGCCCGGCATGGACGGTTTTGGCTTTGTCGAGCAGACCCGGGCTGATCCGGTCTTGCGCAACGTACCCTGCATTCTGGTCACCTCGCGCGACGCGCCCGAAGACCGGCGTCGCGGGCTTGCGGTAGGTGCCAGAGCCTATATCGTCAAGGGCGAATTCGACCAGGTCGAATTCCTACAACAGGTTGCCGAATTGGTGGCGCGATGAACCGCCTACGCATACTCGTCGTCGAGGATTCACTGACGGTGCGCAAGCACCTGTGTGAAATTCTGCGCAGTGATCCGGCCATTGAAGTGGTCGGTGAGGCCGAGGACGGCAAACAGGCCATTGAACTCTGTTTGGCGTTGCGCCCTGACGTAGTCTCGCTGGACATGATGATGCCAGTCATGAGCGGCTTGGCCGCCACCGAATACATCATGGCCTATTGCCCCACACCGATACTCGTGGTTTCTTCGTCCACCAACCGTGGCGAGCTCTTCAAAACCTACGAGGCGCTGGCGGCAGGAGCAGTGGAAGTCATGGAAAAGCCACGCTCCGACGATGCCGATGGGGTCTGGGAAAGCCGTTATTTGGGCATGCTCAAACTGGTTGGGCGGGTCAAAGTGATCACCCATCTGCGCGGCCGCTCGAGTGGCGCCCTCCACCACCGGGCGAACCACCTGACGCCCGGCGCGCCGCGGACCCAGCAAGCGTTTCGGCTGGTTGCCATCGGCGCATCCACCGGCGGCCCCAGCGCCATTGTGGAAGTGCTCCGGGCCTTGCCGGCAAACTTCGCCATGCCGGTGCTGGTGGTGATCCATATTGGAGAACCATTTGGCGCCTCGTTTGCCGAGTGGCTGGACGGGCAAACTACCCACTCTGTACGCATGGCGCAAGACGGGGAGCCGTTGGCCGCACGCGGCGTCTATCTGGCCCAGCCCAATCGCCACCTGTTGGTGCAGCAAGGAAAATTCCGCCTGAGCAACGCGCCGGAGCGGCACTCCTGCCGTCCGTCGGTGGATGTGCTGTTTGAGACACTGGCCATGGAATATGGCGCGTCGGTTGCGGCCTGCGTTCTGACGGGTATGGGCGCAGACGGCGCGCGCGGCTTGCTGGCTATTCGGCAGGCCGGCGGTCTGACGCTTGCGCAGGATGAAGCCAGCTCCATTGTCTACGGCATGCCACGCGAAGCGGCTTTGCTGGGCGCTGCCAACCATGTGTTGCCACTCTCCGAAATTGGTGCCATGCTTGCTACCCTGAGGGGCAAGGTGTGACCTGCAAAAAAAAACCAGCGCATGAACAACAAAACCATACTGATTGTTGATGACAGTCTGACCGTTCGCGCCGACCTCACCGAGGCGTTTCAGGCGGCCGGCATGCCAACGGTTGCCAGCGCCAGTGTGGCCGAGGCCCGCGCCGTGTTGGCAACGCGGGAGATCGGGCTCATCATTCTGGACGTGGTGCTGCCCGATGGTGACGGCGTCGATCTGCTCAGGGAAATCCGTGCGACCGCCAGCGGTGCCCCTATTCCGGTGTTGATGCTGTCTACCGAGGCCGAAGTTCGGGACCGCATTCGCGGACTGATGACTGGCTCCAATGACTACATTGGCAAACCCTACGAGCAGGAATATGTGTTGACTCGCGCGCGCGAACTGTTGGGTAGCCGCAATAGTGCAAGCTTGCCATCGCCCAGCCGCGTGTTGATCATTGACGATAGTGTGACGTTTCGGGAGCGCCTGGGCGAATTGCTGCGCCAACAGGGATTTACTGTGCTGAGCGCAAGCTCCGGCGAAGAAGGCTTGCGCAGTGCAGCGTTGAACCGCCCGGATGCCGTCGTCGTGGACGGTGTATTGCCTGGCATTGACGGCTCCACCGTCGTTCGCAAGCTGCGTCTGGACGCAGCGTTGCATCACACGCCCTGCATTTTGCTCACCGGCTCGCAAGACATCGGAGCGGAATTGCGCGCACTGGAGTCCGGGGCAGACGCATTTGTCCACAAGGACGAAGACCTGGACGTCATATTGGCGCGCATCAGCGCCGTTCTGCGCAACGTCGGAAATAGCGGCCGCGCAGGCTCGACGGTGAGCCTGATGGGTCCCAAGAAAATATTGGCGGTGGACGATAGCGTGACTTACCTGCATGCACTGGGCGATACACTGCGCGGCGAGGGCTATGACGTCATACTGGCACGCTCGGGGGAGGAAGCCCTGGAAATGGTCGCGGTGCAGGCGGTCGACTGCATTTTGCTGGACCGGCTGATGCCGGGCCTGGGCGGCACCGAGACCTGCCGGCGCATCAAAGCCACACCCAGTCTGCGCGACATACCGCTCATCATGCTGACCGCGATGGACGACCGAGATGCGATGATCGAAAGCCTGAGCACCGGTGCCGACGACTATGTTTTGAAGTCCAGCGAAATCGACGTGCTCAAGGCGCGCTTGCGGGCGCAGTTGCGGCGCAAGCAATTTGAAGACGAAAGTCGGCGCGTCCGCATGGAACTGATGAACAAGGAGCTGGAGGCCAGCGAAGCCCGTGCAGCGCGCCAGCTATTTGAGAGTCGCGCTGCGTTGATGGCTGAGTTGGAACAAAAAAACCGCGAGTTGGAACAGGCCAGCCGCCTGAAGTCCGAGTTTCTGGCCAATATGTCGCACGAACTGCGCACGCC
>OUNL010000634.1_pt2 | contig 9822 bp, 7 predicted proteins | sample 1779831 | NCBI WGS metagenome assembly OUNL01 (sample SAMEA3914863, study PRJEB12502) | metagenome | biome: forest; material: soil | place: USA | collected 2011-09-16 | depth 0.1 m | reverse complement strand
GCAGTGGGCGAACGTGGGGGCCAGTTATCCAGGCTTAAAGCCGTCGCTGAGGGTCCGAAGAAAGGCCACCACATCGCGCATTTCGGCCCTCGTCAACGCAGGCTTGCCGCCCCGCTGGGCGCCAAAAGGCGCCTCGACATGGACATTGCCGCGCATCGTCGGCGGCAGATCGTCAAACATCTGCAACCCGCCCTGGTCGGTGCGGCCATAGAAAAGCTGCGGCTGGCTGTCCCGTTCGGCATAAAAGCGCATGACATCGTCCAGGCTGTGAAACACCCCATTGTGAAAGAAACTTTTGCGCAGTCCCACGTTGCGTAAGGATGGCGTCTTGAAGCGCCCGCAATAGTCGGCACGGCTCGCCAAATCGGTGCGCATGGGACCACATAAGCCCAGGTCATACCAGGTTGAATTGGCATTGGCCGCGATGTGACGATTGCGCGGCACACCCAGATTGATGTGCCCATAGTCAGTGAAGGCTGGGAAGGCACCCCGCTTGATGGCGCTGGGGTGGCACTGCGCACAATTGCCACGGCGCGCGTCATTGAACGCCTCCAACCCTCGACGCTCTTGCGTGCTGAGCTGAGCCTGCCCGCGCAGGACAGCGTCGTACTTGCTGCTATAGGGGTAGAAGTCGCCGGGACTTTGCTGAAACACTTCGAGCGCCCATAGCAGGCCGTTCCAGGCCTTTTCCGGGTCGCTCAAGGTCTGTGCACCAAAGGCCGTGGCAAAGCGCGCCGCCACTGACGAACTTCGCAAGCGGATCACGACGCTGGCCCTGTCCGAGTTGGCCATTTCCAGCGGCGACAGCAGCGGCAATGCCGCCTGGTCGTGGGCGCTGCTGACCCGGCCGTCCCAGGTGCGTCCGCCGGTAGGCCCCTGGTCCGCACTGTCGTCTCCGTCGTTATCGCTGAAATGTTCGCTGAAAGCCGGTGTGGCTTGCTGGTACATGATGGACGGCACGGCGCGCAAGCCTGGCGTCGTCAGATGGGTGCCGCCCATTTGCACCGGCAACGCGTTGGGCGCGCTGTAGGCGTGCTGCGGACTGTGGCAGCTCTGGCAAGACATTTTTCCGGACTCTGACAGCGCCGGCTCGGCAAACAAGGCGCGCCCCAATTCGGTGAGCTCTGCCACGCTGGGGCGGCGCTCAAATGGTGTTTCGTAAAACGAGGCGGGCTGCATCTGTGCCGGGGCCATTGAGGCTTTTGCGGCTTTGCGGGCAATGGTGGCTGGCGGCGCGGCGACCGGCTGGCACGCCAACAGCACGATCGAAAAGGTCACGCCTGCCAGTAGCGCGACGCGCCCTGGCAACAGCCGATGCAATATCAAACTCATCCAGCCAAATGTACGGCGGCATTGCGACAAATCGGTGTCAGAAATATGACCACTGTCTGGCGCACAACGGACTTTGCAGCTGTCAATGAACGGTCACATTTGCTGGCTAGAGTCGGCACTTCATCTCGCACCACTCCATACATCGCCATGAAACTCCGCACCCCGCTCAATCGCACCAGCGCATTCGCGCTGACCATTATTTCGGCGGCCACGCTGTCTGCCTGCCTGAGCACAGCCGACCCGGAACCTACCGTGGTCCTGCAATCCAAATTGAAAAATGTTGTTGTCATCTATGCCGAAAATCGCTCCTTTAACAGCCTGTATGGCAAGTTCCCGGGCGCCAATGGCTTGAGCAGTGTTGTGGATGCCAATGGCGTGCCCACGGCAGGCTATGTCGCGCAGAAGGACCGCAACGGTAACGTGCTGGCCAGCCTGCCCCAGACCTGGGGCGGCGTCACAGCCGGTGGCGTCACGCCGGTGGTGACCCAGGCACAAAGCGCCAACCTGGCCAATGCGCCGTTTTCCATTGAGACCGCGTTCAAGGCGGCATCCAATGCGGTGTTGACCACCAGCACCGTCACACGCGATCTGTACCACCGTTTTTTTGAGAACCAGATGCAGATCAACGGCGGCAAAAACGACATGTTTGCCGCCTGGGCCGATGCTGGCGGCCTGACCATGGGCACGTTTGACTACAGCAGTTCACCCCTGTACAAGCTGGCGCAGCAATACGTGTTGGCGGACAACTTTTACCAGGGCGCATTCGGTGGCTCTTTTCTGAACCACCAGTACCTGATTTGCGCCTGCGCACCGGAATATCCCAATGCCGACACCGCCAGTGCCGCGCCAACCATTGCTACGCTGAACAAAGACGCCAGCGGTAAATTTCAGCCGCAGTTGACGACCAAGGCCACCAGCCCAGCCTCGGCCATGGATGGCCCACCGGCTTTCGTGTTGAGCGGCAATATTGCGCCGGCCAACTACTTTGGTGATGGCAAGTTCTACGCCGTCAACACCATGCAGCCCGCTTACCAGCCCAGTGGCAATGCTCCGACCAGCATCAGTGGCAGCAGCGCACTGTTCGCCGACACCTCCAAGCCAACAACCTTGCCACCGCAGACAGCAAAGAACATTGGCGACCTGCTGACGGCCAAGAACGTTTCCTGGAAGTGGTATGCTGGTTCGTGGAACGCCGCCGTCAGTGACGGCATGCAGGCCGCCACGGCGCCGCGCAGCGTGATCTACAACGGCAACAGCTTTGGCGTGTCGTCCAGCGCAAACATCGACTTTCAGGCCCACCACCACCCGTTCAACTACTTCGCCAACTTTGACCCAGTGACCCAGGCCGCCAACCGCAGCGCCCGCTTGAAGGACTACACCGACCTGGTGGCCGATGCCGCAGCCGGCACGCTGCCAGCAGTGGCGTTCTACAAGCCCGAAGGCTTCTACAACCAGCACCCGGGCTATGCGAATCTGACGGACGGCGACAGCCGCATTGCCGATCTGGTTGCCAAGCTGCAGGCCAGCCCGCAGTGGAACAATATGGTCATCGTCATCACCTATGACGAATTCGGTGGCCAGTGGGACCACGCGGCGCCACCCAAGGGCGACTTGATTGGACCTGGCACCCGCATTCCGGCCATCGTCATATCGCCATTCGCCAAGAAGGGCAGCGTGGACCATACGCAGTACGACACCGCCTCCGTGCTGCGCCTGATCACCCGAACCTTTGGGCTGGATATGCTGCCAGGTCTGGCTTCCCGTGACGCGGCTTTGCGAGCCAACGGCGCGCCAACCATGGGCGACCTGACCAATGCGTTGCAATTGAACTAGGCGCCGCCGGGCCGCCCTTGCAAAAGGGCTGACAACCCCCACCCTTCTGGTCTTATCAGGAGCATTGTGTGGGCGCCAGAGACGATTATTTGCTAGACGCGTATTCACGAACCGTCAGCGCAGTAGTGGAACACGTTGGGCACAGCGTTGCGGCCGTGCAAACCTCGCCACAGGCTGGCAAGGCCCATGCGAACAAAAAGCCAGAACCCTCCGGCGCTGGCTCTGGCTTTCTGTTCACGCCGGATGGCTATGTGCTGACCAACTCGCACGTGGTGCGTGCTGGCAAGTTGAGCGAGTCGCCGCGCAGCCCCAACAGCCGCTGGCGTGTGTCACTGGCTGATGGCCGCGAGTTTGAAGCGCGTTGGGTGGGTGACGACCCGGACACCGATTTGGCCGTGTTGCATATTGACGCCAGCTCGCAAGGGCCGCTGTCCCACGCCCCATTGGGTACTGCCAAAACCTTGCGCCGCGGAGAGATCGCGATTGCCATTGGCAACCCCATGGGTTTCGAACACACGGTGACCTCGGGCATCGTCAGTGCACTGGGGCGCAGCATGCGCTCCAGCAATGGCCGACTGATTCCCAATGTCATCCAGACCGATGCCGCGCTGAACCCCGGCAACTCGGGTGGTCCGCTGCTCAATGCCCGTGGCGAGGTGATTGGCGTCAACACTGCCATCATCCGTGGCGCACAGGCCTTGTGTTTTGCGGTGGCGGTGGACGTGGCGACGTGGGTCATTCCCCAGTTGCTGCGCCATGGCCGCGTGCGCCGCGGCTATCTGGGTGTGGGCGGCAGCACCATGAACCTGGACCGGCGCGTGGTGCTGGCCTATGCGCTGCCGCAATCCACAGCGGTGCGCATTGAATCGGTAGAGCTGGGTAGCCCGGCCAGCGGCGCCGGCCTGCAAAAAGGTGACGTGCTGGTGGGTATTGACGGACTGACCGTCGATTCCATGGACGCGTTGCACCAAGCCCTGGACGAAAGCCGTATCCACAAAGATTGCGTCGTCAAAGTGCTGCGTGGCGTGCGTTCGCCGCAGCCGTTCTACGTCACCGTGCGGCCCAGCGACCGTTTGCCGTGAGTAGCAGCAGACGCTGGCGCGGCATTGCAGGCTAAAACAGTTTGTCGACCTGCAACAACGTCAGTAAACCCATACCGGCAAAGATTGCCGCCGCAATGCCGTGCACCAATTTCATTGGAATCCTGGCGGCAAACTTATTGCCGACAAACACAGCGGGCACATCGGCCAGCAACATGCCCACCGTCGTACCGGCCACGACCAGCAGTGGTGCGCCATAGTGTGCCGCCAGGGCCACGGTGGCGATCTGGGTCTTGTCACCCATTTCGGCCAGAAAAAAGGTCACCAGTGTGGCGCCAAACACGCCGAAGCGTTTGGCAACCTGCAACTCCTCTTCTTCGATGGCATCTGGCACCAGTGTCCAGGCGGCCATGGCCAGAAACGACAGACCAAGGCCCCAGCGCATGGCTTGTGGGTTGACAACCGATGTGATCCAGGCACCCAAGGCGCCGGCCAACCCATGGTTGAGCAACGTGGCACACAGGATGCCCAGCACGATAGGAACAGGTTTCTTGAAACGCGCCGCCAGAATGAAGGCCAGCAGTTGGGTCTTGTCGCCAATCTCAGCCAGAGCAACGACGCCAGTTGATACGAAAAATGCTTCCACGATGGCAGGTTCCCGGGGTCAGAGCAATAGGCGACTACTGCCCAGCGACCAGGCGATCTTAACAGTCGGCTGTGCCATTGATCTGCGTCAAAAGGCAAATACTGGCGACGGGTACATTCAAACGGTGTATTGACCGCTGCGGTCCAACCCTGCGCACATGATTGCAAGGGCAGTTTCAAGTCCGAAGCGCAACGGGTTGATTATTGAACGAGTGTAGGCTCTTGTTGAGCCATGGTCAGTTTGTGCGCAAAGACGGTCAACGGTGTTTGGAATCCATGTGTGGCGCGCGGTCGATTGTTGAGGCTGTCTGCGATGGCGTCGAGTTCTTCCTGGGAATAGACACTCAGATCTGTGCCCTTGGGCAAGTACTGGCGTAGCAGGCCATTGGTGTTCTCACAGGTGCCACGCTGCCAAGGACTGTGCGGGTCACAAAAGTAAATTTTGACGCCGGTTTGTGCGCTCAAATCTGCATGGCGCGCCATCTCCTTGCCTTGGTCGTAGGTCAAACTTTGACGCATGGGTTCTGCAATTGAATTCAGTTTGGCAGAAAAACCAGCCAACGCACTGGCAGCCGTGGCGTCCTGCATCTTGGCCAGCAGCACCAGTCGGCTGGAGCGCTCGACCAAGACACCCACAGAAGACTTGTTACCTTCACCTTTGATGAAGTCGCCCTCCCAATGTCCAGGCATGACGCGGTCATTGACCTCTGGCGGGCGCAAATGGATGCTGAGCATGTCGGTGATCTGGCCGCGACGGTCATTGCCGCGCGAGCGGGGCATGCGCGTGCTGTTGCCCTGACGCAGGCAGGCAATCAACTGGCGGCGCAATTCCCCGCGCGGCTGGGCGTAGATGGCGGTGTAAATGGTTTCGTGGGACACGTGACGCTTGCGATCATTGGGGAACACAAGCTTGAGAGTACCGCTAATTTGCTGGGGCGACCACTTCCAATTGAGCAAAGCCAGAACCCGCAGCCAAGCCAAGCTGTTGATGTCGAGTTTGCTCTCGGTTCGCCTCGCCCGCCGTCGCGCCTGACATGACTGTTGTGCAACATGGGAGCCGTAGCATGCATCGGCCGCAGCATTGCGGGCAATCTCACGGGAGATTGTGGAAGGCGCGCGATTGAGCATCCGGGCCATGGCCCGGATGCTCAATCGCTGCTGAGTCATGCCCGCAATGGTTATCCGGTCTTCAGGCTGAAGCTGTTTATATTTGGGTTGATCTTGCATGTGCACACCTTACGCTAAGAGGTGTTGCACTTCAGATTTGAGGCCGCCCAGTCTGTTAGCTCCTGTTTGGGCAACCATCGAACTTTCCGATGTTGACACAGGGATATTTCTCATTGGCTTAGTTGTCGTGCCCCCTGCACAATTGGACCATTTGCAGGAAGTCGGGGCCCACCGCCACGTTTTGTGTTAGATGCATTTAGGCGACGTCAGGACAGAATCATGAAACCAACGCAACGTTGGCCGGCACTGCCAACGTGCTTGGCCCTGACCCAGTTGACATCCAACGCCGCGCATGACGAACCAACGAGGCCATCTCAAATGACTCCGCCGCAAAATGGCAGCTCCAAGGGCATTGTATTGAGCGCCCAGAACTTGGCTGCCGCCGCGCGTTGGTGCTCCGAGCAGTTACACCCTCGAGTCAGGTGCATATTCACTTCTTTACACAGCCAACCAAGATTCAAGAGGGTACGCAATAGGCAGCCAGATGTTCTTCCCGCCAATGAGTTCGCGGTTTCTGCTATCCATTGGAGTTGACCCACGATGCTTCTCTATCACCGCCCCACATCAGGACGCAGCTACAAAGTCCGTCTTCTACTTGCCATTCTGAAGGTAGATTTTGACGAATCACAGATTTTCGACAAGAACGGAAAAGATGATGTTGAGGACTCCTATTTCGATCCGAATCATCGAGGGCAAATTCCTACACTCAACGACGATGGGCTGGTTCTTTGGGGATCCAAAGCAACACTTGTCTACCTAGCTAGCAAACATGACAGGGAAAGAGCCAGGCCACCGGAAGTGCCTGCCGGCATGGCAGCAGTCATGCAGAGGATGGGGATGGCGCAAGACGAGATCAATGGCATGTTCCTCTCTCGTGCCACTCAAAACTTCGGCTACGTTGGAAATCTGGAGGTCGCTCAAATTGCAGAAAACAAGGCGTTGGACGTCCTGAAAAAGCATTTGAATCATAGCCGTTGGTTAGCCGCAGAACAGCCAACGATTGGCGATATTGCTCGCCTTCCGTACGTCGTCGTTACGTGTGGCAACGGCTTTGATCTTGCGTCCAGACCTGCATTAGGTCGGTGGCTAGACCGCATGGTTGCGCAGGACGGCTTACTGGTGATCCCGGGAATGGAGTGGTTAGTGGCGGACAAAACAATGGTGAACAGTCCATGAGCGAGTTCTATTTTTGCCTAGCAACGAAATTGACCCTCTTTCGCAACATCCACTATTGCCCTTCCAAATGTGTACCCATACTGATCTAATTGGCAGATATATCCTAGCAAAGGATGGCAATCGTCCCCACCTTATGAACGGGACGTTTGAAGAAGACGCGTTGCTCAAAATGGTTGTGCAAACGGACTCCATCGCGTTCCCACCGACCACGATTGGGCGCGATGCCATTGCTGAGATTCTTGTGCGTCGATTCAATCAAACCTACGAGAATATCTACACCCTTTGCTTGGGAGAGCCCCCGAAGGAGAGCGATATGGCTTACTGGTGCCAATGGCTGGTCGTCATGTCTGAAAAGGCGAGTAGAAACGTACGCATTGGTTGTGGCCACTACGACTGGACTTTCTGCCAAGTAAAGCACAGCATCAAATCCTTGGACATCACTATTGCAGGCATGGAGATCCTGCCCCCCGAGGCACTGGAGCCGGTGATGCGCTGGGTCAAGGGCTTACCGTATCCCTGGGCTAGGTTGGCACTTTGCGCGCAGGAGCCGCCCAATATTCTCGCTGTGCATCAAGTGCTTAAGCTCTTGAAAGAATAAGCCATTTCGTCGGACAATCCTGCAATGCCATGATCCGAAAGATTATGACAACGCACTTACGAACATTCCGCAATTTAATACGATTGGTCACCCGGCAGTTGCCTGGACCACTTTTGTAACCGACGCTATCCATGGAATCTTTAAATCAAGCGCGCTTGGCACGCCCGACAAAACACTATCCTGGTGGGGTCGCCAAGGCGAACGCGCCATCGCCGCGCCGGTTGTCATTGGTATTGGCGAGCCGCCCCAATCGCCACTGCAACTTCTACGCGACCCTTGCCTGCCAACGGCATTCGGCCTGCCCTGACTCGGCCTTTTTCCGCATCAAACAACCCCGCTCACGCCATATCTAAATCCTCCAATATTGTTACTGGCGATATAACAGTGAGGTAGTTAGCGGTTGTCATGAATTACGGAATTATCAATAATATGGCTCATATACAAGACTACCTGCACGGCATTTTCGCGTTCACGACCGTGCTGACTGTGTATCTATTGGTGTGGCGCCGTCGAATTCTCCTTCGATTGGTGCACGAAAGAGAGCGTGCTCTGCTCGCCAGCGATGCACGGTTGCGGTGCCTCTTTGATGCGACAGATGAGGCGCTCCTGATCACTGACGCGTGTGGCAACATTGTCATGGTCAATCAGCAAATTGAACGATTGTTGGGCTATACAACGGAAGAGTCGCTGGGCCAGTCGATTGACCAACTAGTTCCCACGCGCTCTCGTGCGAATCACCCAATCTTGCACGAAAACGTCGCGGCTCCACCCAGCGGCCAAAAAATGGGGCCCGGGCTGGCCGCAAAGGTGCTGCGCAAGGACGGCAGCGAATGCGATGTCGAGGTAAGTTTGAGTAGAATTGTAACTACTGACGACATATTTTTTGGCTGCGCCTTGCGCGACATTACAGAACGTAGGAATACTGAAGAGAAAATTGTGCAGTTGGCGTTCTATGATCAACTGACCGGTTTACCCAATCGATCACTATTGGCAGACAGGCTTAAGCAGACAATTGCCGCCAGCAGTCGCAGTGGTATTTACGGGTCATTGCTGTTCATTGACCTGGACCACTTCAAAACACTCAACGACACGCTGGGCCACGACATAGGCGACTTGCAGCTCAAGTATGCTGCAACGCGCCTTACCGGCTGTATGCGCGAGGGCGACACAGTCGCTCGAGTCGGTGGGGATGAATTTGTCGTGATTTTGTCGGACCTCGGTTGCGATGAGGTCGATGCCGCCACAGATACTGAAGGAGTGGCTGCCAAGATCCTTGCGTCACTCAATCATCCATACCAACTTGGCGACGTCTTATGCAACAGCTCCGCCAGCATTGGCGCCACGATTTTCAAGGGTCAAAATGCAAGCATCGAGACCTTGATGAAGCAGGTCGACCTAGCGATGTATCGTGCCAAAGACGGCGGGCGCAATTGCGCGCGTTTCTTTGATCCGAGCATGGAGGCGGTAGTTGTCAGTCGAGCTGCCTTGGAAAAGGACCTGCGCAATGCGGTTGCGACCCAGCAGTTCGTCTTGCACTACCAGGCGCAGATCGAAGGTCGCGACCGAATCACCGGCGCAGAAGTGTTGGTGCGCTGGCACCACGCCGAGCGCGGTTTGGTGTCTCCCGCTGATTTCATTCCCTTGGCAGAGGAAATGGGTGTGATTTTGGAGCTTGGTAGCTGGGTGCTAGAGACGGCATGCGTTCAGTTGGAGAGATGGGCGCACAGGCCTGCCATGCGACATCTCACTCTGGCAGTGAACGTCAGTGCATTACAGTTTGCACAGGCAACTTTTGTCGACGGGGTGTTGGCCATAGTTCAGCGTACCGGAGTCAACCCTAAGCGATTGAAACTGGAATTGACTGAAAGCCTGCTGGCGGGCAGCATGGAGGACATTGCAGAGAAGATGTCCCACCTGAAACGCATAGGCATCAGCTTCTCACTGGATGACTTTGGCACCGGCTATTCGTCG
>OUNL011260805.1_pt1 | contig 9903 bp, 10 predicted proteins | sample 1779831 | NCBI WGS metagenome assembly OUNL01 (sample SAMEA3914863, study PRJEB12502) | metagenome | biome: forest; material: soil | place: USA | collected 2011-09-16 | depth 0.1 m | reverse complement strand
TTCCCGCTTCGATGCAAGGCATGCAGGCGCATTCGGTCAGCTACCGCGCACTGGCGCAAAGCAACCGACTGGACGCGCCGATTACGCTGGTCTACAGACGAGACGACTGTGTGGGGCCCACCAAAGAGTTTGTTCAATTGGCCCGAAGAATTGCCGCAGAAATGAAGGCGTGATGGGACCCGGTTTTCAACGTCGGCAAGCCCTTTTGGCACTGGGTGTTGGTGGTGCATGCGCGTTGCATTCTGTTCTGTCCTTCGGCGCTGAGTCCGCGTGGCCCAGTCGACCGATCAGGATCATTGTTGTCTACCCCGTGGGCGGCATTAGCGATGGCATAACCAGGGCCTTGGCACAAAAGCTGTCGCAACGGCTGGGTGTTGCGGTGGTTGTGGAGAATCGAGCCGGCATGGGGGGTGGCATTGGCATGGGGCTGCTGTCGAAGGCCGCTGCCGATGGCTACACACTCGCATTTTCGGCCATCAGCCCGTTGTCACTGGGCCCGCATGTGCTCCCCACCAGTTATGACCCCTTCAAAGACATCGCGCCGGTTGTGAGCGTCATGCAGACACCCATTCTGCTGGTCGGCACATCCGCCTTCAAGGGGGAGCGTTTTCAAGATTTGCTCAGCCTGGGGCACGCCGGAAAGTCATTGCGCTGGGCGACGTCCGGGCGTGCGACGACCGGCTATCTGGTGATGGACAGTGTCCGGCGCACCAGCAAGATCGATATCGTGCACATTCCCTATAAAGGCGGCGGCCAGCAACTGGTGGATGCACTGACGGGTCAGTTTGATCTGCTGTCGACCAATATGGGGGAAACGCAATTGCAGTACATCCGCCAAGGGAAACTCAAAGCCTTGGCCGTGGGTGCGTCGGCTCGCCTCCAGCAACTGCCAGACGTGCCGACATTTGCTGAGCTCGGTTTTGCACAAGCCAACCTGGCGTCAATATTCGGAATATTTGCGCCCGCCAAAACACCGGCTCCCATCCTGGCCCGCCTCAACGCAGTGCTGAATGAAATACTCGAGCTGCCTGAGATGCGCGCACTCTTGCTGTCGGTCGACAACTTGCCAACCGGCGGGAGTGCCGCCGAGTTTTTGCATCAAATCACCCATGAGTGGGAGATCAATCGAAGTCTGGTGCAGATGGAACGGTTAAAGCACGACTGACTGACTGACTGACTGACGCCCCAGTCCATCATGGCTTGCCAACCGGTACTGCTTCGGTTGCCCCAGACGCCTTGGCATTGTCCGGGGGAACCGCGAACGCAAACACATCGGAACCAATGGCATAGGCGCGCAAGTCTTTGCCGTCTCGCAAGATGCGTATTTTGTTGACCGCACGTCCCAGGTTGACGGGTGCCCAACTGGCGCCCCCGTCACGGGTTTCAAAGCCACCCTTGGTGGTACCCACCCAGCCCCGCTCGGGGCTGACAAAGCCTACGCCGAATTCCCGCACTGCGTAGTCGTTGACCAGGGGCAGCTCGGCCCAGCTCTTGCCACCGTCCGTGGTCTTCACCACGTAGCGCTGCGATTGCGCCTTGTCGGGGTCGTAGTTTTGGATGGTGGCATAGCCGATGTCACGGTTGGCAAAAGCCCCCTTCCAGGTCAACTCAAAAGGCCGCGTAGACTCATAGGTCGTTTGCCACGTTTTGCCGCCGTCGTGGGTGGCCACGATCAGGGCGTGCGACTTTTCCACATCGGCATCTGTTCCTGCAAACACGATGCCGTTCATGGCGTCAAAGAACTTCACATCCACGATCATCGCCGCCCACGGGCTCATGTCGATGTTGACCCAGGTCTTGCCACCGTCCAGTGATCGCAGCAGGGAGGCCGGACTGCCCACGCGGCCACCGGCATGGATGACCGTGCGCTCATCCAGCACGCCGGCATTGATGAAACGGGTCTTGAGAATATCGATGGCGCAGATGCCCTTGACAGGTGCGCCTGGCAAGTTGCTCACCACCTGCCAGCTGTTGCCACCGTCCTGGGTTTCATACAGCGGGTTGGTGTCCGTGACGCCTGGGAAGTAGTCCGTGCCGATATTGCCGGCAAAGCCATGCTGCGCATCGACCATGCCGATGGCACGGAAATAGGTGCCCTTTTGCTCCAGCACCAGGCTCCAATGTTGGCCACCGTCTTGCGTGCGGTAGATCTTGCCCTGGCCGTTGACATAAAAGCCCAGTTGCGGGTTCACGAAGAACACGTCGTCCTGCTTGCCCTTGTAGGGCTCGGTGGGCAACGGGAACCAACTGGCGTTGGCCGCCACGCTGGCCTGGGTTGCGGGGGCAAGGCCAATGGGTGCGGTGTTGCAAGCCGCCAGCAGTGACAGCAACAGGCCGCCGCAAATCAATCTAAGCATGGTGATCCATCCGTGAACAAAAAGGAGTATTGACGGGACCTTCCGAGCAGGCGCCCGCTTGAAAGACCACGACTATAGGGCAGCGCGGACCCGGTTTGAGCGCACACTATTTTGTGCCTGGAAATTTACACGGTGTGCCATCGCACTGACCCCATCTACCCAGTGACGCAAAGTGGGGCCTGTGAAGTTCGACGCTTACTTGTTGTTACGCACACATGCACGCCAGACACACCCTACTGAATGCCTCAAACGTTGTGTCTGGGTATCCCGCTATTCAATGGGTTTAACTATCTGGAGTTTTTATGAATCTCGCACTGTTCACCGGAACAAAAATGAAATGGCTTGCTCGCTTGGCGCTGGTTGGCGCTGGCGTTCTTTCGCAAGCCGCATGGGCAGACTCTGGCCCTTACTACGTTAGCTATCCAGGGTTCTGCAATGTCAAGGCTGTCTACATAACGCCGATCAATGACGTCTACGGCTCGGAGATTGGCTGCTCGTCGACATACGGTCAGCCAGTCATGGGGTTCATCACCCCCTCGGGAACCGTCAACATCGCGCGCTACAGTGGCGCGTCGGCGTGCATGGAGACCTATTGGTCGAACGGTTCGTTAACAGGGGCGTGTTCAGACGGCTCATCCATCAGTTATGCGCCAAACTCCTATTATTCGGTACGCGAGGCATCAAGGTCGGGAACTGCGCCGGCAAACAAGCCTGCTGATTTTTCAGTCAGTACCGTGATGCCTGATATGAGCGGGACCAAGAACCTGCCTGTCCGCCCATGATCTGAAGCGCACGCGCCAAGGCACGTATGTATCGCCATGTAACGCAGGTCAACCAAAGTGCGAGGCGCACGCTATATAGATAGTCGATCTGAAAGGACGCTGTATGAAATCAGTTCTTTATAGTCTGCCGATCGCCATGGCTGCGGTCATGGCGCCCGTGTTTGCGCAAGCAGACGTCTCCTTCTTTGTCAACATTGCGCCACCCGTGCTGCCCGTTTATGTGCAGCCACCGATTCCAGGCTATGGCTACATTTGGACACCTGGGTATTGGTCGTGGAGCGATGACTATGACGACTACTATTGGGTACCTGGAACCTGGGTCACGGCGCCCTACGTCGGCGCGCTTTGGACACCCGGTTATTGGTCTGCAAGCGGCGATCGGTTTGGCTGGCACGACGGATACTGGGGCACGCAGATTGGCTTCTACGGCGGCGTCAACTATGGTTACGGCTACGCTGGGGTGGGCTACCAAGGTGGCTATTGGGACCGCGGTGCGTTCAGATACAACCGCGCCGCCAACAACATCACAACCAATATAACCAACGTTTACAACACCACTGTCGTCAGCCATTTCGATGGCAATCGCGTCAGCTATAACGGAGGAGCAGGTGGCGTTCGCTGGCAACCGTCCAGGTCGGAACTTGATGTTGCCCGCCTGCCGCACTTCGGGCCGACTTCCTTGCAAGTGCAGCACCAGCAAGCGGCGATTGCCAACCCTATGCAACTGGCGTCTTACAACCATGGCGTACCCAAGCTTGCTGCAACGCCTGCGCCCGGTGTTTTCAATGCGCGCAACATAGTCAGCGCTGATGCACCACGCAACCAGCCAGCACAGCACGCGTATGGCGGTTTCGCTCCCTACCAACATGCGACGCAGTTCCAACCGCAAGTGGCGCAGCCGGCACGCCTGCCCGATCGGTACGCGCCTCAGGAGGCAATGCATCAACAAGCGGTATTGCGCGCACAGCCAATGCCAGTACCTGCGCAGCATGACGTCACGCGGCAGCTACCCGTAGTCAATGCGCAGCAAAATGTGCGCCCTGCATCACAGGAATATCGGTACAAGCAAGCGATCGTGCGATCAGCGCCGGTGGAACGTCCAGTGCCGATGGAAGCGATGCATACCCAGGCGGCAATGACGGTACAGCCGCACCAAATTGCACAACACCATGAGCGCGAAAATGGCAGAGAAAATCGTGAGAAATAGACAACTTGGTTGTCACCAGTAGGCCCGGGAAAGTTTGTGCCGACAATCAGTGCCCCAGCGCGATGTCTACGGAGCGCTTACTGCCTGCCTACACAAGGTTGTCATGGCGGGGGCATTGCAAGCCAAAACTCAAACGCTATGTTGATGGCGGCCATCAGGTAGAAAGTGATCAGAAAACTGGCCTTGCGAGACTTGTGCCGCAAGGCCCGTTGCGCCAGCAATGCACCTGGCCAGCCGCCCAACAATGCAAGAACCTGCAATGTGGACTCGCGGGTGCGCCAAAGTTGGGAACGGGCAGCCACTTTGTCGCGCCAATAGGCTACAAATGTGATGCCGCTCAGCAGCATATGCCACGTCAAGGCGATGAGGCAAACCACAGTCGCTGATGCGCGCATATGGAGTGGGTCAGCCCAAAGCCCCGTAAGCAGTCGCCACGGCACACGCCAGCCGGGCGTTGTTGAGTACCAGTTGGATATTGGTCTGCAGACTGTCGCCACCGGTCAACTCGCAGACGCGGGCCAGCAAAAAGGGCGTGGACTCCTTGCCGCCAATGTGCTGTGCCTGGGCCTCCTGCAGCGCCTGTTCCACCGCTGCATCGATGGCAGCGCGCGGCATGGCAAACGCCTGCGGAACCGGGTTGGCCACGACGAAGCCGCCGCGCAGGTCCATGGCCCATTTCACGTGCATAACTTGCGCAATTTCTGCTGCCGTGTCGAACTGGTAGTCGACCTTGAACGCGCTGTCGCGTGTGAAGAAGGCGGGCAACCACGGGGTCTGGTAGCCCACCACGGGCACGCCATGCGTCTCCAGGTATTCCAGCGTCAGCTGCAGGTCGAGAATGGATTTGGCACCTGCACAGACAACGGCCACGGGCGTCTGCGCCAGTTCCTGCAAGTCGGCTGACACATCAAAGCTGGTTTGCGCACCACGGTGCACGCCACCAATGCCACCGGTTGCAAACACCCGGATTCCGGCCATGGCAGCGATCACCATGGTGGACGCCACGGTGGTCGCGCCCGTTGCGCCGGTGGCTACGATGAAGGGAATGTCCCGCCGGCTGACCTTGGTCACGCTGCGCCCGCCGGTGCCCAGCACCTCGATCTCTTGTGCGGTCAAGCCCGCTTTGAGTCTGCCGTTGACGATGGCGATGGTGGCTGGCACGCCGCCATGTTTGCGTACTTCGGCCTCCACCAACAGGGCTGTCTCGACATTCTGTGGATAGGGCATGCCATGCGAAATGATGGTGGATTCCAGCGCCACAACGGGCTTGTTGTGGGCCAAGGCCTGGGCAACTTCTGGATGGATGTCTAGATAGGGATTCGTCATAGTGTTCATGTGGGGATGGCATTGTGCATGAATTGGGCGACCGCGCTGGCCGACAGCGCGGGATGGTTTGCGCGCTCAGACGACAACGTCATCGCAGCGCAAGCCAATGCAAACGGGATCGCCTTTGCCAGGTCCTGCTGACTGGCAAAGGCGTGCACCAGACCGGCCATCAACGCATCGCCCGCACCCGTGGCGTTGACCACGGTGCAGGGCACCGCAGCGTGCCAGCCCTGGCCCTCCCCACACGCGCTCCAGTACACACCACGATCACCCAGGCTTAACACGACCTGTTCCACGCCTTGCGCATGCAGGCACTGTGCGGCCCGCTCGATGTCGGCATCAGTGTGGATCGCAAAGTCGCACAGCGCCTGCGCCTCCAACCGGTTGACTTTGAGCAGGTGCACGTGAGCCAGCCAGGGGCGGATGCGCTGGCATTTGAAGGCCGACACGGCATCGACGAACACCGGCGTGCCCCCCCGGTTGGCAAACAACCATGCCAAGGCCTGAGCGTTGAGATTGCAGTCCACCACCAGCACGGTAGCGTGTCGCAGCCACGCTGCATGGGGTTCCAAGCGTTCGGGGGTAATGCTGTCCAGAATACCCATGTCGTTGACGGCAACTGCCATATCCCCGTCGGGCCCATGCAGCGAGACATAAGTTGACGTGTCGGCACCCGCCAGCACCCAACTGGCATGCACATCCACACCGGCCTGGCAAGTGGCGTCCAATATGCCGCGCCCGTACAAATCGTCACCCACGGCGGTCAGCAGGCGCGTGGTGTTGCCCAGCCGTGCCAGGTTCTCCGCGACATTGCGGGCCACACCACCGGGTGCGCAACGGATATGGCCTGGGTTGGAATCATTGAGCACCAGTGGCTGCGGGGTGCTGCCCGAGATGTCCATATTGGCGCCACCCACCACCAGCACAAATGGGCTAAGGCTCTGGACTCGGTTCATGGCGGGATCGGGGGCGCGGCTAGTCATAGTGCGCATGGTAGTCGAAGCTTTATGGGGCCCGCACATAGGCGCTGCGCCAGCAGCCCTCAAAGCAAGTCCTTGGGTTGACAGGCACAAAAGTCGGTGTAATCTCTGTCCCAACCGGCAGGTGCCGCTATCCCACAACCAACCACCGCGCCTATGGAGACCCGGCATGCCATCATTTTTTCCGCCCGACCCGCTGGAATTTGTGCGTCGGCTCGTCACCACCCTGGAGGGCCGGGTGAACGCGCTGGCCAACGAAAAGATGAACTCCGAAGGGGTTGCCCGTGCCGCCGGCGTGCTGCTTCAGGCATCTTTGGTGGCGCAGCAGGTGTTTGAGAGCGTCAGCGGCCGGGTATTGAAACGGCTTAATGTTCCCAGCCATGCCCAGGTCAGCGAATTGCTGACGGCCTTGCAGCGCATTGAAGCCAAACTGGACCAACTAGGGGCAAGCCAAACCCATGCAACGCTGTCCGCGCCTGTGCGTCCACGCCCGGCCCGCACCCGTACCGCGCCACAGGCTGCAGCAACCCAGCCCAAGCCCAAACAGCGCTAGATGCGATGGGCCAGCACAGCAGCAACGCGGCCGAAAAAACGGCGGACCAAGCGCAGTCCCTGCGCGAACGCCTGCGCGGTGAGGTGGACCGCACCGTACTGCGCGCGTTCAAGGGTATCGAACTACTGGGCACTGCGCCGGTAGCCGTGGGCCAAACACCCAAGACGCTGCTGCACCGGCGCGGCACCTTGAGCCTGTACCACTACCATGCGGTCGCCAGCGAGGTCTACCGTGTGCCCATTCTGCTGGTCATGGCAACCACAAACCGTGGCTATATCTTTGATCTGGCGCCGGGGCAAAGCATGATTGGCTTTTTGCTGGACAAGGGTTATGACGTCTATGTGATGGACTGGAATCCACCCACACCGGACGAGCGCCACCTCAAGCTCGAAGACTACACACAAGACTTTATTCCCGACTGCCTGCGCCGTGTGCAACAGGATTCGGGTGAGGCGGACGTGAGCCTGATCGGCTATTGCATGGGCGGCCTGCTGTCGGCCATCTACGCCGCGCTGAATGTGGACGGGCCGGTGAAAAACCTGGTCTGCTTCACCACGCCGATCGATTTCCACAAGATGACACTGTGGAAAACCTGGTCCGACGAAAGTGCTGTGAAACTGGACCGGCTGGTGGACGCGACTGGCATCGTACAAACCGACATGGTGATCAGCATTTTTGAAATGTTGCGCCCGGCCAGCGGCGCAGCTAGCCAGGTGCGCCTGTGGGACAACCTGTGGAACGACGACTTCGTCAAAGCCTACCGCAGAATGGACCGCTGGGCTGCCGAAACACTGCCCTTGGCAGGCGACTACTTTCGCCAGTGTGTGGAAGAATTTTTTCGCAAGAACAGCCTGATGGACGCCAGCCTGCGCGTCGGTGGCAAACAGGTTGACTTGCGCAATATCCAGGTGCCCCTTTTGCATGTGATTGCCGCCAATGACCATATCGTTCCCAAGGCCAGTGCAAAGCCTTTGGTAGCGCTGGCGGCGTCCGTCGACAAGCAAGAGGTCGAATTACCCGGCGGCCATGTGAGCCTGATCGCCGGGCCCAACGCGGTCAAACGCATGTGGCCGCAACTGGACCACTGGCTGCAAACCCGCTCTAGCTGAGCCCGCTCCACCTGAACAAGCGACTCACGCTCTGATACAACAAGGCAAAGACCATGCCCTCCCCCACAAACCGCTATCCCCTCACCCTGGCCGCTGATGACGCAAACCCAACGGTCATCACGCTGATGACACCTGCGGACGCGCAGGACCTGCGCGCCTTCATCGCGCGCTTGCCGCAGCACGACCTGCTGTTTTTACGCCGTGACATCAGCCACCCCAAGGTGCTGGCGGCGTGGATGGACGCCATCACCCACGGCAGCATGGTCAGCCTGGTGGCGCGCGTGGCCGGCCGCGTAGAGGGCTGTACCGCCATCGTCACCGATGCCTTGGCGTGGTCCCGCCATGTGGGGGAGTTGCGCGTGCTGGTGGGCCCCGAGCAACGCGGCAAGGGGCTGGGGCGCGTGCTGATACAAGAGTGCTTTTTGCAGGCGCTGGACATGGGGTTGGAAAAGCTGTGCGTGCAGATGACGGTGGACCAGCAGGCCGCCGTAGCCGTGTTCGAGGGCATGGGGTTTCGCGCCGAGGCGCTTCTGGCCAATCACGTCAAGGACCGCGACGGCAAGGCCCACGACCTGGTGCTGCTCAGCCACGATGTGCAGGCGGTGCAGTCCCGCATGCAGGTCTACGGCATGGCGGATATCAGTCCGTCTCCACCGCAAACTTGACGCCCGCGTTCTCATTCATGCGTTTGACCAAATGCATGCCCATGGCTGAGGCCGGCGTCCAGATGCCGCCTGGCGTATTGGTGCTGTCCTGCAGCAGGCAGACGGCGGATTCGGCAATCATCTTGGAGGTGGATCCGTAACCGGGGTCGCGGTCGCCTTTGACGCCCACGCGCAGGGTATCGCCCTTGGCAGTCTCGCCGAGGAACATCGCGTCATAAAAGCCCGCCTCCCGCTCGGCGCGTGATGGGCCTTCACCCGGTTTGGGTGCGTCTTCGGAACTCATGGACTTGTCATTGGCAATGGCGTTGGCCACGGCTTCGCCCTTGTCGCCCGTGCCGGTGATGATCATCTCGTCGTAGACGAAGTCACTGCCATAGGCGTGGCCCAGCAGAAAATTGGAGCGGTGCACGTTGCGCGTGTTGATGGCGGCCATGACAAACGGCGCCACCCACAGGCCAATCGCTTCTTCAAACATGGGCTTGTGCATGGGCGGCTGCTTGGGGCCTTCAAATCCAGGCGTCAGCGAAAACGGATTGCGCAGCAGCGCGTTGATGGCCGGGTCTTTCTTGGCGGCGGCCACGGTCTCGTTCAGGCTGGCCGCGGTGCCGCCCGAGAACGTGCCCTTCATCTTGCGCACACGCCCGCGCACCCGGCTGGCTGGGCTGCCAAAGCGTGCCTTCATTTCATTTTGCAGCACCAGCACGCCCAGGTCAAAGGGGATGGAGTCAAACCCGCAGGAAAACACGATGCGCGCGCCGCTGGCCTTGGCTTGCGCTTCGTGGGCGTCAATCATCTTGCGCATCCACGCGGGTTCACCACACAGGTCTACATAGTCGGTGCCGGACTTTGCACACGCCTCCACCAGTTCATTGCCGTAGAGCTGATAAGGGCCCACCGTGGTCAACACCAGGCGCGTGGCGTCGG
>OUNL010000097.1_pt1 | contig 9923 bp, 7 predicted proteins | sample 1779831 | NCBI WGS metagenome assembly OUNL01 (sample SAMEA3914863, study PRJEB12502) | metagenome | biome: forest; material: soil | place: USA | collected 2011-09-16 | depth 0.1 m | reverse complement strand
GACGTGGTGCGCGAGCTGGCCGACCGCATCATCGTGCTGCACAACGGCACGTTGGTCGCCGATGGCGAGCCGGCAGCTGTGATCGCGTCAGCCGTCGTACAGGAAGCCTATCTGGGCGTGGCACCTGCGGCGCCCAAAGCCGAGGAGGGCGTATGAACGCAGTGTCCCACCACGACAATCTACTGACGCTCGCCGGCGTGCACACGCACATCGGCGCCTACCATATCCTGCATGGCGTGGACCTGGTGGTGCCACGTGGGCAACTGACCATGCTGCTGGGCCGCAATGGCGCTGGCAAGACCACCACGCTGCGCACCATCATGGGCTTGTGGCATGCGTCGCAAGGTACCGTGCGCTTCGATGGCCGCGACATCACAGCAGCAGAGACACCCAGCATTGCCGCAATGGATGTTGCCTATGTGCCGGAAAACATGGGCATCTTCTCCGACCTCACGGTCAAGGAAAACATGCTGTTGGCCGCCCGCAAGGCCAGCCGCGTACAGCAGATTGACACGCAGCGTCTGCAGTGGATTTTTTCACTGTTCCCAGCGGTCGAGAAGTTCTGGAACTATCCCGCCGGCAAGTTGTCCGGTGGCCAAAAGCAAATGCTGGCCGTGGCCCGTGCCATCGTCGAGCCGCGCAAACTGCTGATCGTTGACGAACCCAGCAAGGGCCTGGCGCCGGCCATCATCAACAACATGATCGACGCCTTCGCGCAGCTCAAGCAGACTGGCACCACGATCTTGCTGGTGGAACAAAACATCAGCTTCGCCAAACGATTGGGCGACCACGTGGTCGTGATGGACAACGGCCGCGTGGTGCACGCCGGAACCATGCAGGAACTGGCCGACAACGAAGACATGCAACACGCGTTGCTGGGGTTGGCGATATGAAAAATTTATTAACTTTCGACTGGAAGCCGCTCATCTTGGTGCCGCTGTTGGCGCTCATCGTGCTGCCATTCATCGGCTCACCGTCAACGTGGCTCACGTTGACAGTCGCCGGGTTGGCCATGGGCATGATCATCTTCATCATTGCATCGGGCCTGACGCTGGTGTTTGGCCTGATGGATGTTCTCAATTTCGGCCACGGGGTATTCATTGCACTGGGTGCCTTTGTCGCCACCACGGTGATGGGGGCCATGGGCGATTGGACCGGCTCGGACCAGTTGTGGCGCAACCTGGTGGCGGTGTTTCCGGCCATGTTGGTGGCCATGGCGGTTGCCGGTGCGGTGGGCCTGGCGTTCGAGCGCTTCATTGTGCGGCCGGTCTATGGCCAGCACCTGAAGCAGATTCTGATCACCATGGGCGGCATGATCATCGGTGAAGAACTGATCAAGGTCATCTGGGGGCCAGCGCAAATTGCCTTGCCCTTGCCAGAGGCCATGCGCGGCTCGGTGCTGCTGGGCGACGCTGCCATTGAGAAATACCGACTGATGGCCGTGGTGGTCGGGCTGGCGGTTTTTGCGACCCTTGCCTGGGTGCTGGGCCGCACCAAGATTGGCCTGCTGATACGCGCGGGCGTGCAAGACCGCGAGATGGTGGAGGCACTGGGCTACCGCATCAAGCGCCTGTTCATTGGTGTGTTTGTCGTAGGCAGTGGCCTGGCCGGCCTGGGTGGCGTGATGTGGGGCCTGTACCAGCAAACGGTGACGCCGCAGATGGGCGCGCAGGTCAACGTGTTGATCTTCATCGTCATCATCATTGGTGGCCTTGGCTCCACCGGTGGGGCCTTGATTGGCGCGCTGTTGGTGGGTCTGATGGCCAACTACACCGGGTTTCTGGCACCCAAGGTGGCACTGTTCTCCAACATCGCGCTGATGGTGGCTGTGCTGTTGTGGCGTCCCCAGGGTGTCTACCCGGTGGCCAACCGTTAACTCCATGAACCTACTCACCATGTTGAAACGCATGCTTTCCAATGATCTGCCGCGCAGCCGCTGGCTTGCTGGCCTGCTCATCGTCTTGGTGCTGGCATTGGCGCTGACACCCTTTCTGTTTCCCGGCGTCAAGGCACTCAATGTAGCGGCCAAGGTGTTGGTCTTTATCGTACTGGTGGCCAGCTTTGATTTGCTGCTGGGCTATACCGGAATCGTCAGTTTTGCGCACACCATGTTCTTCGGAATTGGTGCCTATGGCATTGCGGTGGCCACCACGCGCATGGGCGCAACCTGGGAGGCGCTGGCCGTGGGGCTTGTGGCGAGCCTGGCGCTGTCCTTTGTGTTGGCACTGCTGGTGGGCCTGTTTTCGCTGCGCGTGCGCGCCATATTTTTTGCCATGATCACCTTGGCGGTGGCCTCGGCGTTCCTGACACTGGCTTCGCAGCTGCATGAAATTACCGGTGGCGAAGACGGCTTGTCGTTCAAGGTCCCGGACATTCTGTCGCCCAGTTATGAATTCAGCGATACACCGTTTCTGGGTGTCTCGTTGGACGGGCGGCTGCTGTGCTACTACCTGTTGTTTGCGCTGGCGGTGGTGTTGTTTTTGGCCTTGCTGCGCATTGTGAATTCGCCGTTTGGTCGGGTGTTGCAGGCCATTCGTGAAAACGAATTCCGTGCCGAGGCCATTGGCTACCGGGTTGTGGTGTACCGCACAACCTCGGCCATCTTGTCGGCCTTGTTTGCCAGCATGGCGGGCGCCATGCTGGCGCTCTGGCTGCGCTACAACGGGCCGGACACCTCGTTGTCGTTCGAGATCATGATGGATGTGCTGCTCATTGTCGTCATCGGTGGCATGGGCACCATGTATGGCGCCATCATCGGCGCTGCGCTATTTCTGGTCGCACAAAGTTATTTGCAGGACCTGCTGCGCCTGGGCAGCGAGGCCGCTGCGTCCTTGCCATGGCTTTCCGCTCTGCTCTCACCAGACCGCTGGTTGCTCTGGCTGGGCGTGCTATTTGTTTTATCGGTTTATTACTTCCCATCCGGCGTGGTGGGGAGATTGCGTGCACGCGGCGCGCAACTTTGACCACGCCTATCACCAACCAATACCTACAACAGGAGAATGACATGCATCACATTTACGAAAAACGGGCCATGACACGTATCGCCGCTGCGGCGACCATGTTGGGCGCAACCCTACTGACCGCCTGCGGCGGTAGCTCGTCGACAACAACCGCACCCGAGGTCAACACCTTGCCCTTCGGCGTGACCGACATGGGCCCAAAGGCCTATCGCGCCACGACTACTGGCGCTGCCGGCACCGCTGCCGGACAGGACTTGCTGACGGCGGGGCTGGGCAAGAGCGGCATCATCAGCACGGCTGCTGCAACGTTGACTGCGTTTGCAGATCCGTTGAATCCCACGCCGGACGAAATGCGGCGCAACACCATACAGTCCAACTACCGGGGCCTGGTGGATAACACCGCGAATGGTGGCTTCGGCGTGCTGTACGGACCCAATGTCAGCCTGACCGGTCAGGCTAGCGCAGGCGAGGGTCTGGTGCCGGGACTGGAATATGTGGGCGTGCTGGATGACGGCAGCGGGCGCAAACGCGTGACCATGGCGGTACAGGTGCCTGACAGCTTTGATGTGACTACACCCTGCGTGGTGGTGGGACCGTCGTCCGGTTCGCGTGGTGTTTATGGCGCCATTGCAACCGCTGGCGACTGGGGACTCAAGCGCGGTTGTGCTGTGGCGCTGACCGATGCCGGCAAGGGCATGGGCCTGTATGACCTGGGTGATGACACGGTGCACCGCATCGATGGCACGCGTGCCACGCGCAGCGCTGCTGGCAGCCTGTCGAATTTCGCTGCCAATATTACCGACACCGTGCGCACGGCCTACAACCTGGCGTTCCCGAACCGGGTGGCGCTCAAGCAGGCGCATTCGCAAATCAATCCCGAAAGAGACTGGGGAACTGACACACTCAGCGCCGCGGGCTATGCGCTATATGTGCTAAACCAGCAATATGCCCCCAACGTTGAAGGTGGTGTCGGCAAGGCCAAGCGGTTCACTGCGGCCAACACGATGGTGATTGCAGCGTCTGTATCCAATGGCGGCGCAGCGGTACTGCGCGCAGCCGAGCAAGATACCCAGGGCCTGATAGACGGCGTGGTGGCAGGTGAACCCAGCGCCCAACCGGCCAGCACGGCGGGTTACGGTGTGCAGTTTGGCGGCGCACCGGTCGCCTCCTACGGCAAGACGTTGATGGACTATTTCACCATTGCCAACCTGTACCAGCCGTGTGCGGCCTTGGCGCCCGCTGCGGCATTGACCGAAGTGTCCATCTTCAACTACATCGGTCTGACGGCGCAAACGGCCACTGCCACCAACCGCTGCACACAACTCGCGGCCAAGGGGCTGGTCAGCGGCGCCACCACGGCAGACCAGGCCAGCGATGCCCTGGCCAAGCTGCGCGCGGCCGGTTGGACGCCTGATAACGACACCATGCACAACGCCCACTATGCGTTGGGCAATGCCGTGATCATCTCCATGATGTATACCAATGCCTATGGTCGCGCCTCGGTGGTCGACAACCTGTGCGGCATGAGTGCAGCAGCCGTGGTCGCCGGTGCACCCGCAGCCATGACAGCTGCCGCCAAGGCGGCCAGCTTCGCCACCGGCAATGGTACCGTTAATGGCACGCCGGCCACCGTGATCTACAACGACTCGGTGGGTGGCGCCAAAGCCTGGAATTTGGGTATATCACCATCGACAGGCGTGCTCGACTTTTCGCTGGATGCGGCATTGTGCCAGCGCGCATTGTTTACCGGAACGGACACGGTGACAGGGGCGGCTCTGACGGCCAGCAGCACGCCAAGCAAGGCGCAAAGCGATGCGGTGCGTACCGGTGTGAATGAAGTGCTGCTCAATGGCAATCTGCGCGGCAAGCCTACGCTGATGCTGGCGGGTCGCAGCGATGCCTTGTTGCCCATCAACCATTCCGAACGTGCCTATGCGGCCTACAACCGTGCTGTCGAAGGTGGCAGCAGCAAGCTGAGCTATATCGAGGTCACCAACGCCCAGCACTTTGATACCTTCAACTCGTTCTCGGGCTTTGACACCCGCTTCATACCACTGCACACCTACTTCGTGCAGGCCATGAACGCCATGTATGCCAATCTGAAGAACGGCACAGCATTGCCACCCAGCCAGGTCGTGCGCACGACGGCGCGGGGCGGCGTTCCAGGAGCGGCACCTGCCATTGCAGCGGCCAATGTGCCTGCCATCAGTGCCACACCGGCCGTGGCAGACCAGATAGGTTTTGCCGGAACCTCGCTCAGCGTGCCCAACTAGTCCATGGAATAGAAAGATATTGCCATGACCACCTCTCGCGCAAGTATTCGACAGGTGTTGCACACGCTGGCCGTTCTGTTTCTGGGTGCAAGCCTGGGACTGGGCGGTCCAGCGTGTGCGGCGCCAGTGGCTGACATCACCGTGGTGCAGATTGCACCGTTGAGCGGCGTGTTGGCCAGTACCGGACAACAAATGGTATTGGGCGGAAAGATTTATTTCGACTGGATCAATGACCATGGTGGCGTCAATGGCGCCATGATTCGCCACACCGTGATGGACGATGGTTACAAGGTCGACGAGACGGTCCGGCTGACTCAGGAAGCGCTGGCCAATCCGGACGTGGTGGCCTTGTTTGGCTTTGCCGGTACGGCCAATGTTTCCAAACTGCTGACCGACGGTATTCTGGATGTCGGCGGGGCGCCCCTGGTGGCGCCCTACACCGGTGGCGAGGCCTTGCGTAGCCCGTTCAACCCCTACATCTTCCATGTGCGGGCTGGCTACCTGGATGAAACCGAGCATATGGTGAACCAGGTGGTGACACTGGGCATGAAGCGCATTGCTGTGATGTACCAGAACGATGCCTTCGGCAAGGCCGGGCTGGCTGGCGTGGAAGCCGCCGTTGCAAGGCGCAACATGGCACTGGTGGGCTCGGCGTCCTATGAGCGCAACACCGACTTGGTGCAGGATGCCGTCAAGCAGATCAAACAGGCCGACCCGCAAGCCATCATCATGATCTCGGTCAACCGCTCAACCGCTGCGTTTGCAAAACAGTACCGGGCCGCGGGCGGTGGTGGGCAGTTGTACAACATCTCGGTGGTTGACCCCGCCGAATTGGTGAAGCTGGCCGGCTTGAAAGCGGTGCATGGTCTGGGTATTACCCAGGTCGTGCCGTATCCCTTTGGCGCCAACAAACCGGCAGTGCGCGAATACCAGACACTGATGAAAAAATATGGCGCCGGCCAGGCCATCAGCTATGCCAGTTTCGAAGAGTTTCTGGGTGCCAAGGTGCTGGTCGAAGGATTGCGCCGCGCCGGCCCGGCACCGACCCGCGCGAAACTGGTCAAAGCCTTGGAAAGCATTGACAACTTTGATCTTGGCGGCACCCGTGTCAGCTACTCTGGAAATAACCGCATCGGCTCGCGCTTTGTGGAAGTGACCGTCATAGGTTCATCCGGCAAGTTGCTGCGTTGATCATGTCCATGCATTCCCATTTTGTCACCTGTGCCGGCCTGGAAATGCATTACACCGAGTGGGGTGCAGCCAATGCGCCGGTGGTGGTGGCCTGGCATGGCCTGGCGCGTACCTGTCGGGACATGGACGAACTGGCCGAACACCTGAGCTCCCGCTACCGGGTGATCTGTCCCGATACGATTGGGCGCGGTATGAGCCAATGGAGCAAGCATCCAGAGCAGCAATATTGTCTGGCGTTTTACGCACGCACGGCCGTCGAATTGTTTGACCAACTGGGTATTGCGCAGGCGCATTGGGTCGGTACGTCAATGGGGGGCGCCATCGGTACGGTTTGCGCCGCGGGTCTGTTGCAGCCGTCGATGCGCGCGCGCATCCGCAGTCTGACTTTGAACGACAACGCGCCAGCGCTGGCGGAGCCAGCGCTGGCCCGTATCCGCGACTATGCAGGCAACCCGCCAGCGTTTGCCACGGTGGGTGAACTCGAAGCATTCTTTCGCCAGGTCTACCAATCGTTTGGCTGGCTCAGTGATGTGCAGTGGCGCCGACTGACGGAGTCGTCAGCCCGCCGTTTGCCGGACGGCCGCGTCACACCGCACTATGACCCGGCCATGGTGCAGCAGTTCGTCAGCCATCCGACAGACTATGCGCTGTGGGAACACTATGATGCCTTGCAGCTCCCCGTGCTGTGTCTGCATGGGGTCGAATCGGAGTTGGTATTGAGCGACACCATCACCGCCATGGGCCAGCGTGGTCCAGGCGCTGCGGGTCGACTACAGGTGATGGAAGTACCAAATTGCGGCCACGCGCCTGCGCTGAATGTGCCGGATCAGTTGGACCGCGTGTTGAGCTTTATTGATGGAGTAGAAACAGCATGACAAGCACCTCGACATCCAATCAGCAACGCAAGGTGGGAACTGCGTTGCAACGCACGCAACATCTTAACCAAGCCAAACTACGGTCTTCCAAGCCGGTACTGACGGCCTCCATCTGGCCGGGCACGGACGCAGATCCGTACATTCTCCAGCGGCATGCGGAGAAGCCCGTCAACGCAACCGCGCACGCCATGGGGTGGCCCAACGACTGACAGGGCCTACCGTCGGCCCCACGGCCGGACAACGGCAGGTTTTATGTGGCGGAAGCACCGTCATCGACCAGCTTGGCTGGCGCTTCGCGTTTGCGCCAGTAACCGCCCAGACTGAATGACTCCCATGCCCAGCGCGTCCACTGCACGATGGATGCCGCCAGCCACAGCGCCCACAGCAGCATCAGCAGTCGGTAGGCCAACACGGGCATGGACACCACCCAGGCCGGATCTGGTTGGCCGGCAAAACGGTCCTGGTACCACAACAGGCTGGCGGCATTCGAGCCATTGCCGCTGACCAGCATGTCGGGGTAGCCCAATAGCCCGGTTTGAATCGCGCCAAATACGATGCTTGCGCACAGCAAGGCCCAGAAGACCAGAAGCACTTGCATCAGGTTGAAAGTTTTGCGACCCGGTGTACTGAAGTTGTCGCTGCCAGGAGCGCGGACCATGCGGCGTGCCGCCAGCGCAAAGAAGAAGGCCACCACGACCGTGGCGCCCCACAACGTGGTTTGCGCCAAACCAAGCCCCAACAAGAACCAGGCACCTGTACCCAGTGGCGTGCGCCGCGTTTTCCCCAGTACCACGGCCACCCCCAACATGGCCAACACCACGCCCCAGAACAGCACAGTGGGCCCCAGCAAGGGGCCGCCGACGGCCAGCACCACGCGGTCCTCGCCCAAGTGAATTTCGGTCGTGGCATTGACGCCGGTGGCACCCAAGGCCTGCGGGGTCGAGCCAAACCACCAGTCGATACCGCGCGGCTCGCGCCAGTCGATTTTCAAGCTGTGTGCGCCCGGTGCGACGGGGATCAACAGTTCGCGGCCCTGTGGGCGAATAGGCTGGGCCGCACCGTCCAAACTGAGGCCAAGGAATTCAACGTCGAGCGGTAACTGAACGCGATGGTTGCCGCCCTGGCTGGTGCGCAGCGTGGCGCTGGCTGTCACGTCGGTGGCGTGCAGGCCCGGTGTCATGGTGATCGTTTGCTGGTCAATCGTCAGTGTCTGGCCGGCACTGCCTTTTGGTTTGCTGATATCCAAGGTCACGCTCTCTCCTGGCCAGGGTTGCCAGGCGGGTGCCAGGCGTTGGCTCGCGGCGTCGACATACTGCACCGGTGCGATTCCGCCCCACTGAACATGCCATTGGGTGGACGGCTCCAGCCGCCAACGTTCGATCTGGTTGGTCTCCTGGCCGCTGCTCCATTGCAAATGTGGACTCTCCTTCAGGCTGCTGGCAAAGTCGGCCGTGTCTTCTGCACCCAACTGCACCAGCGCCACGCCGTCTTCAACCCGCACGGTTTCACTGTTGACCGATTCGCCAGGCAACAGGCGTATCTTCACGCGAATCGGTGCGCGGCTCGGTGTCAGTCGCCGAATCTGCGTGTCGACGGTCCAGTGCAAACCCAGGCGCAGCGTGCGCTGCACCAGCACAAATGCGGGCAGACCGTCACGCTGGGTACCTTCATCGGAATGACCGGTGCCTGTGGCACTGCGCGAAAGGCTCAGGGCTCCGGCAGACAGACCCCGTGCGTCCAGCCCGTTCAATGTCCAACCCTCGGCTTGTGCGGTCACCTCGCGTACCGGCATGGGCAGCGTGATCTCGACATTGCTTGCATTGCCAACGTCAGCCATCAACAGCACGGGGGTCACACCGGCGTGAACGGCCAGCCACAAGGCGCCGCTGTCATCGCGGCGCACTACGGCGGGCTTGCCGTCGCTGCTGACCAGGGTCGGTCGCCAGTTGGTGCCCTGGCCCGGCAGCGGCAGCATGGTGTCCGCCAGTGCATGCACCTCCAGCCGCAACTGCATCTGCGATCCACGCGCTTCGACCCTAAGCCGTGCAACGTCGGCGCATTGCGGCAGGCAGCTTGGCGAGACGGTGATCTTGTTGCGCAGTTCGTCCAAGATCGCACTGCTGGGCACGCCGGCTATCGGCGCCGCTTCGGGCGCTTCGGCAGCCCAACCGTTCGTCGGCAGACTGGTGAGCGTGAGGGCCAGCAGGCACGCCACTGACATGGCGGTCAACGCATCGGGGATGGTGGCCTGCGGCTGCGTATCGGCATTTTTCCGTACCGCAAGTGTGCGCACCGCAAGCCAGAACGACACTAACAACAACGCCAGACCGCTCAGACGCAATGCGACAGTTCCAAGCGGGGGTAGCAGAAACAAACGCATGGTCTGTGCAGCCTGCACCGGTCCTTGCCAGCGTAGATGGTGGGCATGCCAATGCCAGGTTGGCAGGCCGGGGCCGGTCTGCACCTTGGCGTTGGGGTCGACGTCGCGTAAGGCTGCGAAATCTTCACGCGATGTACCGCTGGCAACCGATGCATCCACTTTGGACCGCACGGCGACTTTCTTGCTGAGCTCTTGCGTTCCACCGGCCACATCGGTCGGTGGAACAAAGGGTGGTGGTGGCGCC
>OUNL010002248.1_pt1 | contig 9977 bp, 6 predicted proteins | sample 1779831 | NCBI WGS metagenome assembly OUNL01 (sample SAMEA3914863, study PRJEB12502) | metagenome | biome: forest; material: soil | place: USA | collected 2011-09-16 | depth 0.1 m | reverse complement strand
GCCCTGCAGGCCGGCCATCAGTATCACTGCCGGCGGTTGCGCCGCCAGGTTGATGTCGCTGACGCCCTCGCCCATGGTGGCTGCCAGCTCTTTGCTGACGATGCTGACCAGGACCTGGCCCGGTTGCAGTGAACCCAGCACCTCTTGCCCCAGCGCCTTGACCTTGACACGGGCAATGAAGTCGCGCACCACGGGCAGGGCCACATCGGCCTCCAGCAGAGCCATGCGGACCTCGCGCAGCATGTCGGAGACGTTGGTCTCGGTAATGCGGGCCTGGCCCCGCATTTCTTTGACGAGGCGGGAAAGTTTGTCGGAAAGAGCGGAAGCCATAGGACATATTCCGTTGCACGGAACCAAGTGTGAAGGCCAGCCAAAGCTGGCAAAGAGCAAAACGCTAAACTGTACCCATGATTTTAGCCAGTGCGCCCCCTCCCAGTCTGATTTTGTCGGTTTTGGCTGCCGCTGCCTATGCGTGGCCGGCTGTGCGAACCACCCATTTGAACGTCCGCGCTGCCCACGTCTGGGTGGCGCTGGCCTGGTTGATGCACGGTGCCGTGCTGTGCCTGACGCTATTGGGAGAGCATCCGCACTTCGGGTTTGCGCCGGCCATGTCCGTCACCGCCTGGCTGGTGGCCGCTGTTTATGCCGTGGAAAGTCAGATATTTCCCCAACTGCCCACACGCTGGACACTGTGCGTGGTAGGCGCAGCCGCGGTATTGGCGGCCTTCTTCTTTCCCGGTAGCCCCATGCCCGTGACGGCATCCCCCTGGCTGGCGGTGCATTTGGCATTTGGAATAGCCAGTTACGGGCTCTTTGGCATTGCGGTGGTCCATGCCTGGTTCATGACGCGTGCCGAATCCCGCATTCGCCATGCGCAGGATCCGCAAAGTGGCCTGCCTTTGTTGACCCTGGAACGCCTGACCTACCGTTTCGTGGGCGCAGGATTTGTGTTGCTCACCGCTACCCTGTTGGCAGGTGTGCTGTTTGGCGAGACCTTGTACGGCTATGGCCATGCCTGGCATTGGGACCACAAGACCGTATTTTCCAGCTTGGCTTGGCTGACATTTGCCGTGCTGTTGATCGGCAGGCGTGCCTTTGGCTGGCGTGGCAAGCGCGCGGTGACAGTTTTGTACGTGGGTTCGGCACTGCTGCTCTTGGCCTACGTAGGCTCGCGCTTTGTGCTGGAAATTATTTTAGGGCGCACCCCGTGAGAGGTTTGCTCGTATTGCTGCTGATACTGGTACTGGCCTGGCGCTGGCGCAATTGGCGCGAGTCCAGGCAGCAAAAACCTACGAAAAGCGCTGCACCAAAAACCATTGCCACGCTGGCTTGCCGCCAGTGTGGCGTGCATGTCCCGGCCACGGACGTGGTCCAGGGAGCACTGGGGGCATACTGTTGTGCCGCCCACCGCGCACAACTGGAGCCCTGAATGGGTCTGACCGAGTCTGCCTATTCCTGGTTTGATTCCAGGGCATCCAGCGCCACGTCGCTGGCGTCAGAAGACTCGCATGAAATGCTGCGCCAATGGCAAGGATTCATGACGGCCAGGCTGGTGCTGGGTCTGGTCCTGGTGGTGCTGCAGACCAGCTTGCTGGTGATAGGCGCATCCCACAGCATGGCACAAATAGCCATCAGCGCGGCCTACCTTGTCGGAACGCTGGCCAGCAAGCTTTTTGTCAAACCCAGACCCTTGGGGCAATCTTTCAACCGCGTCTGGGGCGCCCTGGTGGGGCTGGACCTGTTGACATTTTCAGTGCTGCAAATGCTGCAGAACGGCAGCGGCAGCAGCATCAACTACACGCCGCTGTTTGCACTGCCCATCCTGGTGGCGTCGGTATTGGGCTCCTTGCGTCTGGCACTGGGTACTGCCGCCGGCATATCCGTACTGATGCTGATGGAGGCGGTACTGTCCTACCTCAAGGGACCGACTGACGCGACCCCCTACTTCGCGCAATCGGCGCTCAGCGGCGTGGGTTACTTTGCCATCGCCTGGCTGTCCAACCAGTTGTCGTCGCGCCTGGCCAACGAAGGGCAACGCGCACGCCAAAGCCAACTAGCCGCCACCATCCAGCGCCAAGTCAACGAATTGGTCATTGAATCGCTGCCGCATGGCGTGCTGGTGGTCGATGCCCAAGGCTTTGTGCGCGCGGCCAACCCGGCTGCGCGGCAATTGCTGGGCTCAGAGCAGGCATTGCGCGCAACGGCTTTTGACCTGAAGGACGAAATTGGCTGGCGCCCCCTGTTGGAGCTGACCCGCCTGAGCGTGGGTACCGGTCACAGCCAGGAGGAGGACGTCACGATACGCCACGGTGACCAGGGGCCCCGACGCATTCATGCCCGCACCCGGCTGGCAGCACCACAAGGCAACGCGGGAGAGAGTCTGTGCGTGCTGTTCCTGCAGGACCAACGCGAACTCGAAGCCCGCGTGCGCACCGAAAGGCTGGCCGGCATGGGGCGCCTGTCCACCGCCGTCGCACACGAGATACGCAACCCGCTATCGGCCATCACCCAGGCCAATGCGTTGCTGGACGAAGACATTTCCGATCCGAAATTGAAGCGGCTGACGGCGATGGTGGGGCAAAATGCCAAGCGCCTGGAAAAAATCGTCAACGACATTCTGAATGTGTCGCGGGTGCAGCCCTATGACCAGTCCTACCTGATGCCAGCCGTACTGCTGGACACGGCCACCCACCGTATCTGCAGTGATTGGGGCAACCAAACCAGCAGCCAATTGCGCTTGACCCTGCATCCGGTCCAGCAAAACGTCGAGGTGCGCTTCGACACCGAACATCTGCGCCGCGTACTGGTCAATTTGCTGGACAACGCAAGGCGCCATACTGAAGAACATGCGGACGCGATCCAGGTCTACCTCAATGTCAATGACGCCCAGCACGCGACCATTGCCATCTGGAGCGACGCCCCTCCCATGGACCAGTCGGTGGAACGCCATCTGTTTGAGCCCTTTTTCTCGTCCGACAGTCGCTCCAGCGGCCTGGGCCTGTACATTTGCCGGGAGTTGTGCGAGCGGCATGGGGCCTCGCTGATCTACCAACGCACCGTGCGTACCGCGCGGGGTCAACCGCTGGATGGCAATGAATTTGTGATTACACTGCGCCGCGCCGATCCAACGGATAATCCACCCTTGGCAGAATTCACACCCACACCATGGCAACCCACGCTGTATTGAGCAACGCACAAATCCTGGTGATCGATGACGAGCCGGATTTGCGCACGCTGTATGAATTGACGCTGCTGCGTGAAGGCTACCGCGTCGACACGGCGGCCAGCGTGCAGGATGCGTTGCAGACACTCAACGCCAAACGGTTTGACGTCGTCATTACCGACATGCGCCTGCCCGACGGTCTGGGTATCGAAATCCTGCAACACATGAAAGCCCTGCAACGCACGGAGCGCAGCATCGTCATCACGGCGCATGGCTCGGCTGAAAATGCCGTTGAATCACTGAAGGCCGGCGCCTTTGACTACCTGACCAAACCGGTGGACCTGAAGCAGTTTCGCTCGGCCATCGCCTCTGCCGTGCTGGGCAATAGTGCAAAAAATGGCGGGTCACGCCGGGCCACGGACGCCAGACTTGGTGAATCGGCTACTACGACATCATTGGGTCAAGCCGCACTGTCCCGACTGGCCGGCGATTCGCCGGCCATGCGCAACGTCAAAGAACGCATTGTCAAAGTCGCGCGCAGCATGGCGCCAGTGCTCATCCAAGGCGAATCCGGCACCGGCAAGGAACTGGTCGCCTCCGCGCTGCATGCCACCAGCCACCGTGCAACCGGCCCCTGGGTTGCGGTCAATTGCAGCGCCATTCCGGAGAACTTGCTGGAAACCGAATTTTTCGGCGCCAAGAAAGGCGCCTATACCGGCTCGGTGCAAGACCGCGAAGGCTTCTTCCAGGCAGCAAAGGGCGGCACGCTGTTTCTGGACGAAATTGGTGACCTGCCACTGGCCATGCAGTCCAAACTTCTGCGCGCCATCCAAGAGCGCTGTGTACGGCCAGTGGGCTCCAACCAGGAGGAGGCTGTCGACGTGCGCATTGTCAGCGCCACGCACAAGGATTTGCCGGGTGAAGTTCTGGCCGGGCGGTTTCGCCAGGATCTGTATTACCGCCTGAACGTCATCGACATCATGATTCCCCCGCTACGCGATCGTTGCGACGATTTGCCGGCCCTGTGCACGGCCCTGTTGGCACGTATTGCAGAGGAATCGCAAATGCCGGTCCCGCAAATGGCCGATGGCACCATTGCGCAACTGGCTGCGCTGCCACTGCATGGCAATGTTCGTGAACTGGAAAATCTGTTGCACCGGGCCGTGGCATTGTGCGACGGTGACGAGTTGCGACTGGATGTGCTGCCAGACCCACTGGTCGTACCGGCGCTGGCCGACATTCGGCCGCTTGCAGCACCTGTCGCGCAGCATGACACAGACCTGCCTACTGATCTGCAGAACCACCTGGACCAACAGGAGCGCGAAATACTGGTGCGAACCTTGCGCGAAACAGGCTTCAATCGTACCTCGGCCGCGTCACGGCTGGGCTTGAGCCTGCGGCAAATCCGCTACCGCATAGCGCGTTTGAAAATCGACGTGCCACGCGACGATGGTGCCGATGAATAGTACGCATGACGCGCCATCTGCCGTTTGGCAGAACGGTTGGCATCGTATTGCGCGCAGGCTGCCCTCACCGAACTTTGGCTCCCGCCCAGCCCAGGCAATCGTCGACCTCATCGTGCTGCATTGCATCAGCCTGCCGCCCGGCAGCTACGGCGGCAACCAGGTGCAGGACTTGTTTACCAATCAATTGGATTGGGAACAGCATCCGTATTTCAAAGGGATAGAGGGCCTGCAGGTGTCCTCGCATTTCTATATCCAGCGCAGCGGCGAAGTCTGGCAATTTGTCAGCTGCGATGACCGCGCCTGGCACGCCGGCGTATCCCAGTACCTGGGGCGCACCAACTGCAATGACTACTCCATCGGCATTGAACTTGAAGGCGTCGAAGGTGGACTCTTTGAGGCCGCGCAATACGAAGCGCTCGCCAGTTTGTGCCCCACATTGGCACAGCGCTACCCGATTACGCATATCGCGGGACACGAGCACATCGCGCCCGGTCGCAAGACAGACCCAGGACCCGGCTTGGATTGGAATTTGTTACAAAAAACTTTGGGCCTCGAGGCTCAGTGTTTTCCCGAAGCCGTGTTGACGAGAAATACCGGCACGTGAACCCACGCGAATCGGTGCCATTGAGCAGTCGCGTTTGACGCCGCAACATGGACGGCACTGCGAGCACGGCTGCATGCGGTTTACACGCCCAAAAGCCCTGGCAAGCCGCATCAAATCTTGACCTGTCGGCGTACATCGCCGGTTGACAGGGCTTGCGCGCCTGTGCTCCCAACCTCCCCGCCTAGAACGGCCCCAGCGCGTCGGCAAAACACTTTTTGTGCTCGGGCACCCGGCGGCAACAATATCCGGCTGTACACTACCGGTAGTGGCTTGCAACCCCGCAAGACCCCATATATAGTGTGCCCTGCCTTCACCGTCTTTTCGACAATCGCATATCGCAAGACGGTCACAGTGTTCGGACAGCCCCAAAAAAAACAGCCATTTTGACGAGGAATACATGCAATCAGTACCAAACCCTGCCGCTGCAACATCGACTGCCATGTTGTCCGCTCACAGTGCAACCGTGAGCGACGGTGGTGCGGCCAATGTGTTGGCCCACTACCAAATTATCCGACGCAATGGTGCCGTGGTTCCGTTCGAGCCCAACAAGATTGCAGTGGCCATGATGAAGGCATTTTTGGCGGTACACGGTACCCAGGGCGCGGCGTCAGCCAGTGTGCGCGAAATGGTCGACGTGCTGACGCAGCAAGTCATTCGTGCGCTGATGCGCTCGCGTCCAGGCGGTGGCACGTTCCATATCGAGGATGTGCAGGACCACGCCGAACTCGGACTGATGCGCGGTGGCCACCATGAAGTGGCGCGCGCCTACGTGCTGTACCGCGAGCGCCGCACGCAAGAGCGCGCCAAGCAGGTGGCCGAGGTGGCACCGGCGGCCCCCGTGCTGCACGCCCTCGAAGGTGGTCAACGTGTGGTGCTGGACCTGCGACACTTGAAGACCCTGATTGAAACTGCCTGCAGCGGCCTGGGTGCCGACGTCAAGGCCGACCCCATCCTGGCCGAGACCATGCGCAACCTGTATGACGGCGTGCCCATGGACGAGGTGTACAAGGCCTCGATTCTGGCCGCGCGCACTCTGATCGAGAAGGACCCCGATTACACCTACGCCACTGCGCGCCTGCTGTTCCACACCATTTCCCGCGAAGTGCTCGGCCGTGACGTGGCCCCAGCCGACATGGCGGAGGCCTACACCGAATACTTCCCCGGCTTCATCAAGCGCGGCGTCAATGCCGAGCTACTCGATGAGCGCCTGATGCAGTTTGACCTGACCCGCCTGGGCGCCGCCCTGAAGGCCGAGCGCGACTTGCAGTTTGATTACTTGGGTCTGCAAACGCTGTATGACCGCTATTTCCTGCATGAAGGCAAAACCCGCATCGAGTTGCCACAGGCCTTCTTCATGCGCGTGGCCATGGGCTTGTCGCTCAATGAAATCGACCGTGAAGCCCGCGCCATCGAGTTCTACGAAGTGCTGTCGCGCTTTGACTTCATGTCCAGCACACCCACCCTGTTCAACAGTGGCACCCGGCGCTCGCAGTTGTCGTCGTGCTACCTGACCACCGTGCCGGACGACCTGGATGGTATTTACGAGTCCATCAAGGAAAACGCCCTGCTGTCCAAGTTCGCCGGCGGACTGGGCAACGACTGGACGCGCGTGCGCGCCCTGGGCTCGCATATCAAAGGCACCAACGGCGAATCGCAAGGCGTGGTGCCATTCCTGAAGGTCGTCAACGACACGGCCGTGGCCGTCAACCAGGGCGGCAAGCGCAAGGGCGCCGTTTGCACCTACCTGGAAACCTGGCATCTGGACATCGAAGAGTTTCTGGAACTGCGCAAGAACACGGGTGACGACCGCCGCCGCACGCACGACATGAACACGGCCAACTGGATTCCAGACTTGTTCATGCGTCGCGTCATGGAAAAAGGCACCTGGACGCTGTTTTCGCCATCCAATGTGCCCGACCTGCATGACCTGTTTGGCGCCGCGTTTGAGAAGGCCTATGTGGCCTACGAAGAAAAGGCCGCCCGCGGCGAGATCAAACCAGCACGCACCATCCAGGCCAGCGACCTGTGGCGCAAGATGCTGACCATGCTGTTCGAGACCGGCCACCCCTGGATCACCTTCAAGGACGCCTGCAATGTGCGCTCGCCCCAGCAGCATGCTGGCGTGGTGCACTCCAGCAACCTGTGCACCGAGATCACACTCAACACGTCCGACACCGAAACAGCCGTCTGCAACCTGGGCTCGGTCAACCTGCGCCAGCATCTGAAGGACGGCAAGCTGGACCACGACAAACTCAAACGCACCATTGGTACGGCGATGCGCATGCTCGACAACGTGATCGACATCAATTACTACGCGGTCAAGAAGGCGCGTGACTCCAATCTGCGCCACCGTCCGGTGGGTCTGGGCGTCATGGCCTTTCAGGACAGCCTGTACGAGTTGCGCATTCCGTACGCCAGCGACGTTGCGGTGCAATTCGCCGACGAGTCCATGGAAGCCATCAGCTACTACGCCTACTGGGCCTCGACCGACCTGGCCAAGGAACGCGGCAAGTACTCCAGCTACAAAGGATCACTGTGGGACAAGGGTGTGATGCCTATGGATACGCTGGACCTGTTGGCATCCGCCCGCGGCGGTTATGTCGAGGTCGATCGCTCGTCGACACTGGACTGGGACGCACTGCGCCAGAAGATCGCCGCAGACGGCATGCGCAACTCCAATTGTGTGGCCATAGCGCCAACCGCCACCATCTCCAACATCATCGGCGTCGATGCATCCATCGAACCCAGCTTCGGCAACCTGTCGGTCAAGTCCAACTTGTCGGGCGAGTTCACGGTCATCAATGGCTACCTGGTCAAAGACCTGAAACGCCTGGGCCTGTGGGACGACGTCATGGTGATGGACCTGAAACACTTCGATGGTTCCTTGGGGCCCATCGACCGCGTACCGCAAGAGGTCAAGCAGCTCTACGCCACCGCATTTGAAGTCGAGACCCAGTGGCTGGTCGAGGCCGCGGCACGGCGCCAGAAGTGGATTGACCAGGCGCAGTCACTGAACATCTACATGGCCGGCGCCTCCGGCAAGAAGCTCGACGAGACCTACAAGCTCGCATGGCTGCGTGGCCTGAAGACCACTTACTACCTTCGCACCATGTCGGCCACACACGCCGAGAAATCAACGGTGACGGCAGGCAAGATGAACTCGGTTTCTTCCGGCAATGATGCCAAGGGTTCGATGCGTTCTTCGAGTGCGTTGGAAACTGCGGCAGCGGCCGCACAGATGCAGATGGAGATGGCCACCAACGCGGCAACCGACATCAAGTTTTGTGGTGTTGATGATCCAACCTGCGAGTCCTGCCAGTAAAAGCATGCATCACATCGCGTTCGATGCGATGCAATTGAGCAACACATATTTGCGGTGAAGTGCATGATTACTTTTCATTTCATTTCACTGCTCTCATAATCCGCAGATTGGAATTATTTATGTTGACCTGGGACGAAGAAGTCAAGCCCACATCGCTAACAAGTTTTGCGTTCACGCCGCCGGAAAAATCGTCGGTCGAGCGGGTGCAAAACGCTCCCGCAAAGACCAACGTCCCGGTGCGCATGAAGGCATCGGACAAGCGCATCATCAACGGCAAGACCGACGTGAATCAGTTGGTGCCGTTCAAATACAAATGGGCCTGGGAAAAATACCTGGCCAGTTGCGCCAACCACTGGATGCCGCAAGAGGTCAACATGACCCGCGACATCGCGCTGTGGAAAGACCCCAATGGTCTGACCGAAGATGAGCGGCGCATCATCAAACGCAATCTCGGCTTCTTTGTGACCGCAGACTCGCTGGCCGCCAATAACATCGTGCTGGGAACCTACCGCCACATTACGGCGCCCGAGTGCCGCCAGTTCCTGTTGCGCCAGGCATTTGAAGAAGCCATCCATACGCATGCCTACCAGTACATCGTGGAGTCCCTGGGGCTGGACGAGAGCGAAATTTTCAATGCCTATAACGAGGTGCAGTCCATCCGTGACAAGGATCAGTTCCTGATTCCTTTCATCGAGACCATCATGGACCCGCTCTTCCACACCGGCACCCCCGAGGCCGACCAAAAGCTGCTCAAGTCGCTGATCGTGTTTGCCTGCCTGATGGAAGGCCTGTTCTTCTATGTGGGCTTCACACAGATTCTGGCCTTGGGCCGTCAAAACAAGATGACCGGTGCGGCCGAGCAGTACCAGTACATCTTGCGCGACGAGTCCATGCACTGCAATTTCGGCATTGACCTGATCAACCAGTTGAAACTGGAAAATCCGCAATTGTGGACCGCTGAATTCAAGGCAGAGATCAAAGTTTTATTTGAAACTGCGGTCGACTTGGAGTACCGTTACGCCGAAGACACCATGCCGCGGGGCGTACTGGGAATGAATGCATCCATGTTCAAAGGCTACCTGCGCTACATTGCCAATCGTCGGGCAACGCAGATTGGCCTTGAAGCGCTCTACCCCAACGAGGAAAATCCATTCCCATGGATGAGCGAAATGATCGATTTGAAAAAAGAACGCAACTTCTTCGAGACCCGTGTCATCGAGTACCAATCCGGTGGCTCCCTGTCGTGGGACTAGTCAACACAATGCGTTTAAGAATTTCACCTGACCAACCACCTGCCGCAGAGCAGGGGCTGGGTAGGTGTCACCAAGTTCATGTCGCTGGGACCCTGCCCAACCACATGAATCGCTTCCTGCAAACCAACAAGCAAGAAGTGCTCTTTGTAAATTGATCAAGGAGAAAATC
>OUNL011260979.1_pt1 | contig 10026 bp, 8 predicted proteins | sample 1779831 | NCBI WGS metagenome assembly OUNL01 (sample SAMEA3914863, study PRJEB12502) | metagenome | biome: forest; material: soil | place: USA | collected 2011-09-16 | depth 0.1 m | reverse complement strand
GCCGTATTGGCGAATGCCACACGCCCCGCCATGTCGACCAGCAACAAGGCCAATGGCGTGTTCTGCACCACCGTGTCCAGCATCAGTTCGCGCTGTGCCAATTGTTGGCGCTGTTCGCGCAGCGCCAGACCCAGCGTGTTGTGCAAGCGTATCAATTGTGTCAACTCATCGCCACCCGGGCCGGTTGGCTGGGCGATAGCCATGCTGAAGTCGCCATCCCGGTAGCTCAAGACAGAGCCTTCAAGTGCACGCAGCAAGCGCGACAGCGGGGCCAGCACGGTTGCCGTCAACCACCATGACGACGGCAGCATCACAGCCAATGTCAGCAGCCATGCGCCGACACTCCATGGCGCAGGTGCCTGCCACCAACTGTCGGCGCGTACCGCGCCACCTGCCGCCCACAGCAGAAACTGCGGCAACGGCCAATGCACAATCGCGGCGTGAACGAGCAGTACGCCCGCCGCCTGCGCCACCAGCAGCAGAAAAATGCGCGAGCGCAGACTGAGGCTGCGCATGGTCAGGCCTTGTCGCTATCGCGCAATAGACCGTAGTGTTCCATGCGCCGGTACAAGGCCTGGCGCGACAGACCCAAGCGCTGCGCGGCGCGCGCCACCACCCCATCGGTTGCGGCCAGTGCCGCGACCACGCCTTCCAGGCTGGGTTCATCCAGATTACGCGAGCTGACGGGTACCGACGCCGCGGTGCTTGGCAAACCCAAGTCCGCCACCGCAATGCTGCGTCCGGCACAAAACAGTGCACAGCGTTCCATGGTGTTCTTCAGCTCGCGCACATTGCCCGGCCACGTATGACCCAACAGCGCATCGCGTGCTGCGTCACTCAGACTGGCCCGCCCCTGCAGGAAATGTTCGGCCAACAACGCAATATCTTCATGCCGCTCAACCAGCGGCGCCAAGCGCAATTCAATGACGTTGAGGCGGTAATACAGGTCTTCACGGAAAGTGCCTGCACCAACCATGGCCACCAAGTCCGAGTTCGTGGCACTGATCACCCGTACCGTGGTTTCGCGGGTGCGGCTCGAGCCCAGGCGCTCGAAACGCCCGGTTTCCAACACCCGAAGCAGCTTGACCTGACCTGCCAGAGGCAAATTGCCAATTTCGTCCAAAAACAAGGTGCCGCCATGGGCTGCATCGAACCGGCCTTCGCGCGCGCGGTTGGCGCCGGTGTATGCGCCACTTTCCGCGCCAAAGAGTTCGGCCTCAATCAACTCGGCCGGCACTGCACCGCAGTTCAACGCCACAAACGGGCCGCCCGATACTGCCGAATTTCCATGCACGATCGCCGCAATGCGTTCCTTGCCACTGCCATTGGGCCCGGTGATCAACACCGGCAATGGTGAACGGGCCACCTGACAGGCCATATCCAGCGTGCCCAACATGGCATCTGAGCCAAACACCAAACCATCGAGCCGAAAGCGTTGCTGCAGGTTGGCGATGCGCTGATGGCGCAACTGGCGCGTCTGGCGCAATGCGCGATTGGACTCGGACAGCTCCAGCAAGTTGTCCACCGTAGTCAGCAGTTTGGCATCGTTCCATGGCTTGGCCAAGTAGTCGGCGGCGCCAGCCTTAACCAGGGCCACCGCATGCTCCAACTGCGTCCACGCGGTCAGCAAGATGATGGGCACATCCGGCTGCACGGCCCGAATGCGGTGGAACAGCGACGTGCCCTCCTGCCCGGAGGTGGTGTCCGCGCTGAAATTCATGTCCTGTATCACCAAGTCCACGGCTGCATGTTCCAACGAGGCCAGGCCTTGCGCAGGGCTCGTCGCGACCCGTGTCTGAATGTCGTGCAGAGACAGCAGCAGAGACAGCGCTTCGCCAACGCCAGGGTTGTCGTCAATAATTAATACAGTGGGCATGGGGCCTGAGCATATCAAGCCCGCAGTGCTGCGACCGGCGCCAAGGCAGCAGCCCTGCGTGCCGGCGCCAAAACGGCAATCTGCCCCAGTACCCACAATGCAGCCGCACTGGCCATGACATAGGCCAAAGGCAGGCGCGGCAATTCATAATTTCGCATCAACATCAGGCTGATGCCATAGGCTCCGATGGCACCAACCACAATGCCCATGCTGGTCAGCAGGAAGTTCTCCGTCTGGAAATAGCGCAGAATTTGCCCGCGCGTCGCCCCCATGGCGCGGCGCGTTCCTATCATGCGCGTGCGTTGCTGCACCCAAAAACTGGCCAGTCCAACGATGCCAAAGGCCGTGACGGCCAACAATGCCATGCAAACGCCCCCCAGCAGCCAGACCATGCTGAGATCCTGGCGGTAGTATGTTTCGCGCATATCGGAAAACAGAAGCTTTTGCCGAACCACGCGTTGCGGGTCATTCTTTTCAATGATGGAGGCAGCGGCGGTCAACACGGCATCGCGTTGGTCTGGCTCCACGCGCAACACATAAACCCCACTGCGGAAATTGGGACGAACCGGGTACACCATGCTGAAGCGATTCGCGTCACCGGTTCCACCGGGAAGTGGTGCCAACAAGGTCTCGACAACACCCACCACTTGCACCGGTTGCGGCCCATACAGGTAGACAGATTTGCCCACCGCCGACTCGGCACCAAACAGCCGCTCAGCCAAATTCTGGTTGATGATGACGGAGGGCATGGTTGGCGGTTCAAGCTTGTCAAAGACGGTCAGGTCCTGGAATTCGTCCATCGCAAAATCGCGACCGGCGATCAATTTCAAGCCCATGGACTGCAACCAACCTTCCGAGCCCATATAGCTTGACGCAACGATGGCACTTTCGCCAGGCCCCGGTGGCTCGGGCTTGAGCCGGATGCCGCTGTCGGAGTTATTGTTGTTGTAATGAATTTGGTTCAGTACCGCAGCACTTTTGACATGGGGCAAGCCGCGCATGGCCTGCAGGTCGGCGCGGCTGCTGGTGTCGGGGTCCTGGCTGCGCGACAGCCCGGTAACCCGCAACACGACAATTTCCGACTCGGCCATGCCGCTGGGCTGGTTCATGCGCTCTACGCGCTGGGTTATCAGAAACAGTGCGTTGCAGACGATGGCGCTGGTCAGCGCCACCTGCAACACAATCAGGCCGGCGGCCGTTTTGTGGCGCTTCAGAGTTGCGAGTATGGGCAGAAAGTCCATGCTAATCCTTATTGGGTTTTGAGTTGCACGGCGGGAGATATCTGGCAGGCGCGCCAAGCTGGAAGCATGCCAGCCAACAAGCTGGCCAGCAGCGCCAGCCCCAGGGTCGTTACCAGCATACTGGCGTCCAGATGCACCAGTGCGCCATACCGGCTGGCGCCTGCGCGCACAGCCCACAGGCCCAGCCCGGTGAGGCCCAGCCCCAGCATGCCGCCCGCCAATCCCAGGCTACCGGCCTCCACCAGAAACTGCCCGAATATCGCCATACGCGATGCGCCCAGGGCCCGACGCACACCGATCTCACCGGAACGGCGCAGGCACTTGGCCAGCAGCAGGCCCACCGTATTGACCAGACACACGATCAGAAAACCGAAGGACAACCACAACTGCAAACCGATATCGTTTGGCACCGCCTGGCGTATGCGCAACCAGTCCAACACGGAACTCAGACGCACATTGTTGGGCCGCTCAAAACGCCCTGCCGCGCGCTGCTGGTCGCAGTAGTTGTTCAGGTATTGCAAGTAGTCAGCAGCCTTGTTCGCACTGTCCAATTCCACCCAATATTGCAACCAGGCACAGGGTGCCCCCACGTCGCGCGCCTGCGCGGCCGGCGCACCGTCACCCCAACAACTCATGTTGCCGGACGAACCGAATTTCAGTTCCTGTGAGGTTGAAAATGGCAGGTATACACCTTCCGAATCGGAGAAGGAACCGGTAGTCAGGTCGTAAAAATGCGGTACCGGGCGCCAAGGCTTCAAGACACCCAGCACGCGCAACTCTTTGCCGCGCACGATAACCGTTTTCCCGGTGCTGTCGGCGCCACCAAACAGACGTTCGTTGGCGCCACTCGACAGAACGATCACGCGCCCATGGTCTCGGTCCTGGCTAGCCGTCCAGGCGTTGCCATATTGGAACGGGACTTCAAACATGCCAAAGAAGTCCGCGCTGGTGAAGCGGGCGGTTTCAAACAGCGCCACCTGACCCTCTGGTTCCAGCGACACGTTGCCGCCGCTCATCATCACCTGGCGTGCGCCGTGCGCTTCGCTGAGGAGTTTTTCCGCATCAAAGCGCGTCAATTGCAACACTGTTTCTTCGCCCGGCACGTAGCCACGCATGGGTTCGGGGTCCATTTGCACATTGAATATGCGCTCGCTTTTGCCCGGTAGTGGATCGGCCGATAACACATGAAAAACCGTAAGGGTGGTCATGCAAGCCCCTACGCCAATACCAATGGTCAAGACCATCAGCGCCGTCAGGCCCGGGCTGCGGCGCAGACTGCGCCAAGCCATTTCAAGATAGTACGCAAACATTATGAGTTCCCTTGCAACATTTGATTGGCTTTGTTCAATGCGCTTTCATCCAGCGCGCCGACGGCTTGCTGCAACAGCAACTTGGACAACACATAGCGGTGGCGGGCCTGCGCCAATGCGTTTTGCGCTGCCGCCTGGGTTTGTATGGCCAGCAGCAAATCTGTCATCGTGCGGGTGCCCAAGGCCTGACCGGTGCGGGTGGCGGCCAGCGCCCGATCGGCGGCCTCTACCGCGGCTGCGCCGCTTAGCATCAGTTCGGCGCTGGCCTGCACGGCCCGGTACTGTGCCTGGGTTTCACGTGCCACGGCGCGTTTACCGGCCTCCAGGGTCTGATACGCCACATCACGCAGGTGCAGCGCCTGGCGCGTCTGGGACTGGGTCGCGCCGCCGGCGAACACGGGCACGGTGAGCCGCAGCGACAGCGTGTTGTTGAAGCGCCCGGTATCGACACCGGGATCGTTGTCGCCACCCAGGCGCTGGCTGTCCAGTGCCAAACCCAGTGTAGGCAGATGGCCGGCGCGCGCCGCGCCAATGCCTTGCTCACTGGCATCGAGTTGCAGTTGCTGCGCCAACAAAGTCGGGTTGCTTTGCATGGCCTGCGCAACCCAAACAGCGGGGTCCTGCGGCGTCGGTGGCAAGGCGGTAAGCTGCGCCGCCAGCGGGCGCAGCGCGCCAGGCGCCAAACCTGTGATCTGCGTCAGTGCCTGGCGTGCATCCTCTAGCACCTCTGCCGCCTGCAGCGTGGTGCCGCGCGCCAGTGCCAGGTAAGTGCGCGCCTGCTCCACATCAATCATGGCCGACAAACCCGCGTCATAGCGCTTGTGCGCCTGGTCCACCTGTTGGGCAAAAGCGTCCTCATTGGCCTGCGCGGTTTGCAGCGCCGCCTGCGCCGACAGCACACCAAAGTAGGCTGTGGCCACGCGGGCGCACAGCGCCTGTTCGGCGGCACGCACCGTGACCTCTTGCGCACTGGCCAAGGTATTGGCCACTTGCGCCTGTTTGAGCTGGCTGATGTCAACCAGGACCTGGCTCAGATTGCTGCTGATCTGGTCGCTTCGCTCGCCTGTGCTGCTGAGCTTGCTATTGCTGGCGTTGAGTGACCACTGTGGCAAAAGCTTGGCACGGCTTTGCACCGCCAGTTCATGCTGGACCCCACGCTGCGCGTCGACGGCCGCCAGCGTTGGATCGCCAACACGGGCCTGGGCATATACTTCCAACAGGCTCTGCGCTTGCCCCAGGCAGGGCAGACCCAGGCCAACGAGCAGTGCAATAGGGATAACCTGCCGCATGTTCACACCGGAGCCGTTGCGTCTGCCATGGCCTCCCTTTGCAGGCTATGGCCCAGGTCGAGGTCCGCCGAAATATCCAGCACCTTGCCATCCATCACATGCACATTGCGCTGCGCCCGCGCAGCCAACTGCATGTCGTGCGTCACCATCACAATAGTGGAGCCTTCGCGGTGCAATTCCTCCAGTAACTCCATGACGCTGCGCGCCATCTGGCTGTCCAGGTTGCCAGTGGGTTCGTCGGCCAGCAACAGTCCCGGGGAACCCGCCAAGGCACGGGCGATAGCCACGCGCTGCTGCTGTCCGCCCGACAACTCCGCCGGGTAGTGGCGCTCGCGTGCCGACAGACCTACTCGTGCCAATGCATCGCGTGCACGCTTGCGCCGCTCATCCCCCTTCAAGCCACGGTAGCGCAGCGGCACCTCGATGTTGTCCAGCACGCACAGGTCTGGGATCAGATTGAAAGCTTGAAATATGAAACCGATTTTTTCGTTGCGCAAGCGTGAACGCTGGTCGTCGTTCATGGCCGTCACGTCTATGCCGCCGAGGAGGTAGCTACCACCGGTGAAGCCTTCGAGTAAACCAGCAATCGTCAAAAAAGTGGTCTTGCCAGAACCTGAAGGCCCGGTCACGGCGACAAACTCGCCAACCTTGACCTCCAGATTGAAGTCGCGCAACGCATAGGTTTCCACCATTTCGGTGCGGTACACCTTGGACAGAGATTTCATGTGCAGCATGGCTGGTGTTTCCTTGTGATGTTGGTTCAAAGCAAATTCATTTGACTGATTCATTGACTGACGGTGACCACGTCGGCGCCGTGAAAGTTCTCCGCGCCGGAGACCACGACACGTTCACCCGGCTTCAGGCCTTCGAGCACCTCCACCAGACCCAAGCTTTGTGCCCCCAGGCGAATGGGGCGCTTGACGGCTTGGCCGTCTTGCAGCACGTACGCAAATCGGCCGGCGCCCTCCTGTACAAAGCTGCCGCGCGTCACGCTCAGCACCTTGTCACGATGGTCCAGCAGCACCCGTACCGACAGTCTCTGGTTTTGCCGCAATTGTTCTGGCAACGGTCCCAGAAAGCGCAGGCGCGCGGCCACCTCGTTGTTCACGACTTCCGGCGACACCGAACTGACAGCGCCTTTCCAGGTCTGGTTGTTGCCCTGTATCTCACCAGGCATGCCGGGCTGCAATTCACGTGCGAAACTTTCGGCCACCTGCATCTGCACTTCCAGTGCGGACAGGTCCACCACCGACAGCAACTTGGCGTCCTTGGCCACGCTCATGCGATCGGATACAAACAGTTGGCCGACCTGACCATCCACGGGCGAACGCACCGCCAACTCATCGCGTTGGCGCTCCGCGTCGCGCACCACCATTTGCTGGCGCTCAAAGGCCTGGCGTTTGGCCTGCAATTCAAACTTTGTCGCATCGTCTTTGAGGCCCACCAATTGCTGCGCCTGCTTGAGCGCCACCTGTGCGCGCTCCAGCACATCCTGCGCCTGGTCGACCTGCATGCGTGCGGTAGCACCGGCATCAAAGGCCTGTTGCTGGCGCGCCAAATCGTTTTGCGCCGTTTTGTGTGCAATGGCTGCCGTCTCCAACGCACTCTGTGCCTGCGCACGCTGTTGACGGGCATCGGCTTGCGCACGCAGCATTTCGCTCTGCAGTGCGTCCGCATTGGATCGCTCCTGACCCAAGCGGGCCAACAACTCAGGGCTTTCCAGGCGGGCCAGCACCTGGCCCTTGCGCACCGCATCACCGGCTTGCACAACCAAGGCAATGGTGCCAGCGTTGCCGGCATAGAGCGTGGGGCTGACCGCTGCAACCACCCGGCCTTCGCCAGCGATGTCACGTGTCAACGGCCCATATTTCACCTCGGCAACATTCAGGCGGGCGATGGACACCGACTGTCCTGCAGACAGCACCCGTGGCAGAACCACAAACGCCAGCGCGGCTACCGCCAACAAACCCGTTGCACCCATCCAAACCACCGGTCGCCTCCAGAGTCCGGCCGGTGGAGCCAATACCTTGTCTTGTGCTGACGTGTCGCGAATCATGCTGATGGGCCATTCTGGGTTGAAGTACTGCAATAGCGCAAGCTGCATGCCAACCCGTCAACACCATAAATAACGATACAAATCAACAACTTACCCATACCAATGGCTACGGTCATGCTGTCCGCGGACAGTTTTCGGACAGTCACGTGGACAGTTTTTCGGTTACCTTTTATCGCACGACGTCTTAGCTCATAACCCAAAGTTATCAAGCATCCGGGACAATGTTGGTATGGGCATCTCACAGTACATCAAAGAAATCGGTCGCGGCAAGGATGGCGCCCGTGCGCTCAACCGCGAGCAAGCAACCGACTTGTTCGGTCAGGTTCTGGACGGTGCAGTAACCGATCTGGAGATTGGCGGCTTTTGTCTGGCCATGCGCATCAAGGGTGAAACTGCCGATGAAATGGCCGGGTTTCTGGACGCCACCCACCAACGGCTGAAAAGGTTGCCAGCCAGCACACAGCCAAGCATCGTCATTCCCAGTTACAACGGCGCACGCAAGTTGCCCGTGTTGACGCCTCTGCTGGCATTGCTGCTGGCCCGTGAAGGCCTGCCGGTGCTGGTGCACGGCACTGCCACCGAATCCCGCCGGGTCTTTACATCCGAAGTACTGCTGGCGCTTGGAATACCCGCGCAGACGGCAATCGAAGCCATTGCACCGGGCAGTGTGTCATTTGTTCCGACCACACTGTTGCATAGCGGCCTGCAGCGCCTGCTGGATGTGCGCCGCGTGGTGGGTCTGCGCAACCCGTCACACAGCCTGGTCAAACTCATGAACCCGGTGCAGGGCAAAAGCCTGTTGGTCACCAGTTACACGCACCCCGAATACGCGGTGTCCATGGCGCAGACGCTCAGCCTGATGGGCAGCAACGCCCTGCTCTTGCGCGGCACCGAGGGCGAAGCGGTGGCCGACCCCAGGCGCACCCCCAAGATGCAGGGTTTTCTGAACGGTCTTATAGTGGAACAGCAGGAACACCAAGCTGGCGCTTTGACGACATTGCCCGAACTGCCCAATAGTACCGATGCCGCAACCACGGCGGCCTACATTCGCAGCGTGCTCGACGGCGCCCAACCCGTCCCGCCCCCCATTGCGCAACAAGTGGCCCATATCTTGCATCTGGTGCACGCACTATGACAAACAACCTTTCCAGCTCCAGTGCGGCCGGCCAAGTCACCTTGGTAGGCGCGGGTCCGGGCGACCCCGAATTGTTGACGCTCAAGGCGCTCAAAGCCATCCAGCAGGCCACCGTGCTGCTGGTCGATGACCTGGTGAACGACGCCATCGTCGCGTTTGCCTCGCCGACTGCCCGCATCGTGCACGTCGGCAAACGCGGCGGCTGCAAATCAACGCCGCAGTCGTTCATCGAGAAACTGATGGTCACGGCGGCGCTGGAAGGCGAGAACGTGGTGCGCCTCAAGGGTGGCGACCCCTTTATTTTCGGCCGCGGTGGCGAAGAAATGGAAGCCTTGCAGGCAGCCGGCGTACGGGTCAGCGTGGTCAGTGGTATTACCGCTGGCGTCGCCGCCGTCGCGTCACTGGGCGTGCCACTGACCCACCGCGAATGTGCGCATGGCGTGGTCTTTGTCACTGGTCACGCCAAACCCGGTTCGGCGGGTACTGACTGGCGCGCGCTGGCCACAACAGCCCGTCAGGCCCGTCTGACCTTGGTGATCTATATGGGCGTGAGTGGTGCCGCCACCATTCAGCGCGAACTATTGCACGGCTTGAGCGCCGACACGCCGGTCGCCATCATCCAACACGCAAGTCTGCCCCAGCAGCGCCATGCGGTCTGCACGCTGGCCGACATGGAATCCACCATTGTGCGCGAACAACTTGCCAGCCCCAGCGTGATCGTGGTGGGCGACGTGATTGCCGGAATGTTGGCCGCGGCCAGCGCGGACCCAGACGTCACACGGTACGCGGCAGGATGACGACAAAGCGGGTTCCGGTACCCAGCACACTGTCCACCTTGATCGTGCCGCCGTGCACGGCCACCGCGCGTTTGACAATGGACAGCCCCAAGCCCGTGCCGGAAATACTGCCCACATTGCTGGCGCGGTAAAAAGTTTCGAACAGGCGGGTCACTGCCTCTGGCGGCATGCCGATGCCCTGGTCCACCACATTGAATTCGACTTCATTCGTGCGGCAGGCGACGCCCAAGAAAACGTGGCCGCCCTGGGGTGAATATTTGATTGCGTTGGACAGCAGGTTGGTGAAAATGTGGCGCAATAGTTTTTCGTCAAACTTCGCATC
>OUNL010000105.1_pt2 | contig 10070 bp, 7 predicted proteins | sample 1779831 | NCBI WGS metagenome assembly OUNL01 (sample SAMEA3914863, study PRJEB12502) | metagenome | biome: forest; material: soil | place: USA | collected 2011-09-16 | depth 0.1 m | reverse complement strand
ACCGGCCGACGCTCATCATTGCCCCCGTCAGCCTGATGGGGAACTGGCGCAGCGAGGCGCAACGCTTTTGCCCCGAACTGCGCACGATCGTGATCCACGGCAAAGATCGCCACGAGGTAGCCGCAGACATGGCGGCGCACGATATCGTGATTGCCCCCTATTCGCTGTTGCAGCGCGACAAAGAGCGCTGGCTGGAGGCGAAATGGCATCTGGTGGTATTAGATGAGGCGCAAAACATTAAAAATGCAAGCACCCACGCCGCGCAGGTTGCGGGGCAATTGCAGACCCGGCATCGCCTTTGCCTGTCGGGTACGCCCATGGAAAATCACCTGGGCGAAATCTGGAGTCTGTTCCATTTTTTGATGCCCGGTTTTCTGGGTAGCCAGAAGCGCTTCCAGGAACTGTTTCGTACACCCATAGAAAAGCTGGGCGATCCCGACCGTATGCAGCAGTTGCGCGCGCGTGTCACGCCCTTCATGTTGCGGCGCACCAAGGCCCTGGTGGCCAGCGAACTGCCACCCAAAGTCAATACCGTGGTGCGGGTCGAGCTGGAAGGCAAGCAGGCCGATCTATATGAAACGATTCGCCTGGGCATGGAGAAAACCGTGCGCGATGCACTCGAATCCAAGGGGCTTGCCAAGTCACAGATCACCATTCTGGACGCGCTGTTGAAGCTGCGCCAGGTGTGTTGCGACCCCAAATTACTCAAGTTGCCCGCTGCGCAAAAGGTCAAGACCTCGGCCAAACTGGAGCAATTGATGCAGATGCTGCCCGAGATGGTGCAAGAGGGGCGGCGCATTCTGCTGTTTTCGCAGTTCACCACCATGTTGACACTGATAGAGGCAGAGCTGATAAAGCGCGAACTGAAGTGGGTCAAACTCACAGGCCAGAGCCAAAACCGTGAAGCGCTGATTGAACAATTCACCAACGGCCAAGTACCCATATTTCTGATCAGCCTGAAGGCCGGAGGAGTTGGCCTGAACCTTCCGCAAGCCGACACCGTGATCCACTACGACCCATGGTGGAACCCAGCCGTCGAAAATCAGGCCACTGACCGCGCCCACCGCATTGGCCAAACCGGAACCGTGTTTGTGTACAAACTGGTCGCGCAGGGCACCATAGAGGAACGCATTCTGACGCTACAGGAGCGCAAGGCTGAACTGGCGCAAAGCATGTACAGCGGCGCGGCTGGCCGAAAGCAACCCCTGTTCACGGAAAGCGACCTGGCTGAACTGCTGCGACCATTGACGGTGTAATACGAAAGGCCGGAACTGCAAAGCGCAGACCGCTATAACCTACGCAAGTGTTTGGCCGAACTGTCGCCGCGTGAACTTCACGTAATCACATGCCCTTCAGCCGTCAACATCGACAACTCCACGAAACTCGACGCAACATGGCTGGACTTTGAGAGCCTGATGTTGAAGCCGCCAATGGACTCTGCGGCAATGGATTCAAGGCCAGCAACGAGTTGTTCGCGTGACCCCTTGTGCCCCGCACGTCGCAACCCATCAGCCATCACGCGCGCGGCCAAATAGCCTTCCAGGCTTGAGTAATTGGGCGAGACCGCACCTTTTGATTTATGAACCGCTTCATTGAACTCGCGAACCAACGCGTTGCTTTGGACAAAAGGTGATGGCACGACCTGGGACACCACGACACCGGCGGCTTCTTTGCCCAGTTCATCTGACAATGCCTTGGTACCAACAAAGGATACGTTGAAGAACTGCCCGCCAAATTTTTCTTTTCTCGCAGCCCGTATAAATGCCGCGGACGACTTATATGCCGTTATTTGCACGACCGCATCGGGTGATGCCGCGTTCAGCTTGGCAACTGCACTGCCGACGTCCACGGAATTGCGCTCTACAGTGGCGATCGCCACTGGCTTATTCTGAAAGGTCTCCAGCGCACTGGTAACGCCGTCGAGACCGGCCTTGCCATAGGCGTCGTTCTGGTAGAAAACCGCGACTTTGCGTAGCCCGAGATGATTCAATTGGCGAACGATGAGTGCGGTTTCGTCGTTATAGGACGCGCGCACGTGGAACACCTGCGGATGCAGTGGATTGCGCAATGCCATGGCGCCGGTAAATGGCGCGATAAAGGGAATGTTTGCTTTCAGCGCCAATGGCAAGGCTGCGAGGCTGGTTGGCGTCCCGACATAGGCAAACAGGGCGTGCACGTCCTGGTCAATGAATTTGCGGGTGTTCTCGGCGCAGCGGTCAGGCTCGTAGCCATCGTCGAGCGTCTTGATTTCTACGGCTCGCCCACCAATGCCGCCTTCGGCATTGACTTGACTGAAATACAGTTGCGCGCCTGCGTGGTATTGAATGCCCAATTGCGCCGCCGGTCCTGTGAACGGTGCAGACTGTCCCAGCACGATTTTGTCCCCTTGCGCGTGAACCGCTGGGAACCCAAGTAGGGCGGTAGTACCGACGGCAACAGAGAACTGCCGACGACTTAGAGTCGACGGGCTTGCGATTGAGCGATCTGGATCATTTTTCATAAGGCACCATAGCTTAGCAAGAATGCAAACTACTGCCCCTTGATCACAATCAGCACCGTCTCCCAACCCGGATACCCCGCACCACTGCCACCCACCGTGCCGGCGATACCAAACGCGCCGGTCATGTTAGGGCTTAGCTGGTAGACGCGCGACGTGATGGTCGTGCCCGCCTCAGGGCTCACAACGGCCCAAGGCACGTTCTGGTTGAAGGGGATTGCATTGCCAAACCCCAGGTCGACCAATGCCAGTACCAGGTCGTTGGGCTTGGTGCTGGTTTGCGTTGCCGAAGACTGCTCAGTGGTGGCAAAACGGGGCCCAGAGCTGGTTGCCAAAGGTGCATCCAGCAAGGTATTGGGGTCCGCATTGACAATTTCAACCACATGCACGGTCCCTTGGTTTGCGATGCCAACCGTCAACGCATAGACGCCGGTTGCCATCGCTTTCACAGCGTACACGTCGGTTCCCATGCCATCCACATAGATGTGCCCAAGAGCTGTTCCGAACGCGGCAAGGTTGTTGCGCCCTTGGTTGTCGGACAGTGTTCCTGATATCGCCATTGCGTTGTTGTTCACGCCCAAGGTGATCAGAATCCAGTTGCCGGCCGTCACATTGCTGCCCAGGGTGTGCGTCGTGGTGCCTGCGGTGATCACACCGGAATATTGCTGCACGACGCTGGGTGGGCCAGATGGCGGCGGCGGTGTGGTCGCGAGCGTAGCACTGCAGTTTGCAGTGGTTCCGCCATTGGATCCCATGCAGCTCCAGGCCCATGGGCCGTTGCCTGTGACGATGGATGGCGTGCCCGCTGAGCAGAGATTGGTGGTCGGTGCCGAATTAAACGACTTGGCATTGGACGACCCGCACACGCCATTGACAGGAGTGGGCGGCGGCACGTTGGCTGCGTTCAGTTCAAACGCGCCAATATCCTTGCTGGCGCCTTGCGGGCGGGGTAGTCCCACTACGTCGTCACCAATGGCAAACAGACTGGTTTGCGTGGCCGCATCCACTGCGGGGCTGGTACTTTGCAAAGAGTATTCGGCAGTGGACGCACTCTTGAACAATGGGTTTGCGACAACGCCCAAGGTATCGCCCAGCGCGCTGGGTGGCGTTGCCGACTGGCCATTGGTGAAATACAGGTTTTGCTTGAAGTCATAGCTGGCTGCAGTAGACGGCGTGCTGTAGTCGACCAGCCAAGTAGTGCCCGCATGGGTGTGCGGCCCAAACGCAAATATGTTGCTGTAAAACTTGTTGTGAATGCCTGCGCCGCTGCCAAAGCCTTCGTCCATCACATAGGCGTAGCTGCCGGATGGGCCTGTCATGGCGTCATACACCGTATTGAACGCAAACCACATATTCTGTGTGGTGGCGGTTGAGTTGATGCGCAGTGGGTACAGGTGCGTGCCCACAATCACGTTGTTCCAACTCCGGGCCTCGTAGGTTCCCATGTGGGCGCTGCCCTGGTCGTTGAAGTTGATGCCGTACTTGGCCGCATTCTCCAACCAGTTGTGGTGAATCCGTATGCCCACGAACCCTGGCCAGATGCCGCCATGCGGCAACGCGAATGAACCGGCACCTGCTTCGTTGTCATTGAACTGAATGGCCGAACCGCCGGTAATGTTGTGAATCCAGTTGTAGGCGACCTCCCAGTTCTGCGCCGTGGTGTCGGCGTAGATGCCATGGTTTTGCAGTTCGGATGTTCCCGCAATATCGTGGATGTTGTTGCCCAGCACCTTGTTGCCGTCACCATGGCCAGACACGCCCGCGGCGTTCAATATGGCTGAGTTACCGGCAACCCATGGCCCCAGCTCATTGTTGACCACACGCCAGGGGCCGGCGGTGTATTGAAAATTGATGGGCGCCGCATCGCGGTTGGCACCCCCGGCAATGTCCATCCGCAAATTGGACACCGAGATGAATTCACCCGAGGTCCCGGCGATGGCAGACCAGGGGCCCGCAATGCCACCGGACTTGCCCGCAGGGGTGGTGTAGTGCACATCTTCTATCGCATTGCCGTTGATGGGGCCAGGGTAAGCCGTGATGTGTATCCATGCCGCTGCATTGCCGTTTCTGGCGTAGATGCCACTGCCAAAACGCATCCAGGTGGTGTCTTGGCCATTGGTGTCGTTCCACGCGCCGCCGCGAATCACCACATGGTCGCCAGTCTGCATCGCAAAGTACGCGCCTTTGAGTGTGCTCATGTTTTGCAGCGAACGCCACGGCTTGTTGATGTCGTTCGCTGCAGCGCTTGCATCAACACCAGAGCGGGAGACAAACAAGATGCGGCCTGCGCTGGGCGTGAATGTATTGTCAGCGTTGGAGGCAACGCCATTGGTCACAACCGTCACAGGCAACGCCGTACCTACCACAGCGCCGCCGAGTGCGCCAACCTGCACGGTGATTTGTTGCAGACCGGTCTTGCCATTGGACTTGGCGTTTCCCAGATAACGATAATTGGCGACCTCGGTAGTACCAATATAGACTTTGGTATTTGTGCCCAAGTCGCTCTGCGCGCCGAAGTTTCGGCCAAAGACCGATAGGTACGCACCCTTGTTGTTCTCTCCGCCTGATGTAGGTCCACTGAGTGCGTCAGTGAATAAGACCTGCGGTGCCACAGTGGCAACTGTCGCCAACGTTGCGGCCCCGCTGGCAGACTTCATAGTGCTGGACGCACTGGTCGAAATGGCGCTATCGTTTGCACCCCCACATGCACAGAGCAGGCTGACAACGCTGGCTTGCAGTACCTGTGACAGCCATGAGGTCCTGTAAGGTGATTTCATTGTTTTCTTTCTTTAAGGTAACGCCGTTTTGTTCACACAGCGCACGAAAGCCTGCGTCAACCAGCGTGTTCAAACCCAGGTGCGATCGCAGGCAATTTAGCATTGCGTATTGCGACGATATGTAAGACTTTGTCGCAGATGCGCGGTCTTTGTAAGCAGGTGTGTGGTGTCGCACACCGCATGACTCAAGGAGAAATATTGGGCTCTGGCTTGATTTTGGTTGGCGTTTCGCCGGGTAGCCACTTGGCGTAGATGCTGGCATAGCTGCCGTCGCGCTTCATGCCGTCCAGTGCCGCTTGCCAACTGCCGACAACGTCTTTGGGCGTTCCCAGCGAGAAGCCTATATAGGTTTGCAGGCTGGTGATGGTGTAGAGTAATTCCACGTCGCTTCGCTTGGCACCGGCTTTGTCCAGCAGATCTGGCAGGGTCACGTTGGAGGCGAACATCAGCGGCGCACGGCCATTGACTGTCATCTTCACCATCGTTTCGGGTTTGGAGACCAATTCCAGGTTCACAAAGCCGAGTTTCTGCAGTAACTGATGGGTATAGAAATCACGGACCACCAAAATGTGATCCACGAGTTTGGCATCCTCCAGGTTGTTGATGTGTAGGCCAGATCCCCGCTTGCCGTAAAGTGAGGCAACAGATGCCGACACGGGCCCCACCCATTGGAACAGCTCCTCGCGCGCAGGCGTACGCGCCATGATGAAGATCGCCACATTGGGCAAGGTGCTGGCCGTGCGGTAGGCGCGCGACCAGGGCTGTACCTCAATGCTGTTGGTGTTGCCCACGCGCCGCTGGATTTCTTGCACCACGTCAACGCTAAGCCCCTTGGGCTGCCCGCCGTCCGAAAAATTCAATGGTGGGTTTTCTTCGGTTAGCAGTTGCAGGTCTGTCGCAGACGCCGGGGCACACAACATGAACGCGCAACAAGCCACGATCAATAAGCGGCGACGATGGGGAAACACAGCGCCTGTCGGTCTGCTTGCGCTGGATTCCATGTGTGACTCCATTTCTGGGCCGACCAAGTGGCGACAGGGTATTGTCAACTTGTTACGCTCATCTGGCAATATCGCACATCGCATACGTTTTGGAATCCTCTTCGAGTTCACTGGCGCATTCAAAGAATTGCATGTCCGCATGCGGCCAGACACCGCCCACAACTGACAGCACACTTCGCTCTTCAAAAAAAGGAACGAAATACATGCTTTCTCTCACCAATAAAATTGCCATCGTCACCGGCGCGAGTTCTGGCATTGGCCGTGCAAGCGCGCTACTTTTTGCGCGGATGGGCGCAGCCGTGGTTGTTGGCGCACGGCGAAAGAATGAATTAGATGCACTTGTTGCCGATATCGAAAAGTTAGGTGGTCGTGCACTTGCGGTGGTGGGCAATGCCAAGGATGAATCTTTCGCATTGGATATGGTTCGCGGCGCCACCGAACATTTTGGCGGGCTAGACGTCGCCTTCAACAATGCTGGCACACTCGGTGAAATGGGGCCGACCGCTGGGGTTTCGGCTGCGGGTTGGCGGGACACGCTGGAGGTGAATCTGTCCAGCGCGTTCTATGGCGCAAAGCACCAGATTCCAGCCATGTTGAAGCGCGGGTCTGGCTCTGTCGTATTCACGTCGACGTTTGTTGGCTACACCGTCGGTTTGCCGGGGGTTGCCGCCTATGCCGCCAGCAAGGCTGGGTTGATCGGGTTGACGCAATCACTGGCCGCAGAGTTCGGTGCCAATGGTGTGCGCGTAAACGCCATTTTGCCGGGCGGCACAGACACGCCGATGGGCCAGCAAATGACAAACACGCCAGAGGCGCGCGCGCATGTTGCAAACCTCCACGCGATGAAACGCCTGGCGACGCCAGAGGAAATTGCGCAATCTGTTCTGTACCTCGTGTCGAATGCCTCGTCGTTCATGACAGGTGCTGCCATGCTGGTAGACGGCGGCATTTCCATCAACCGTGGGTGAATCGCCCCCATGCGCCGCGGCGGGAAATTATTGCCTCACATTTGCCACTTCTCGATCAACCGTCTTTCAGCGGAAAGTATTGAAAGAACGGCTGGGCCTCGTCCAACACCCGGGCCACGCTGGGCCGCATCTTCAAGCGGGTGAGGTACGCGCCCAGTTCGGGCCATTCCGCCAGCGGCATGGCGTAGTCAGCATAGAACAGGGCGGGCAGTGCTGCACAGTCCGCCACCGTGAAGCTACTACCCATGGCCCAGGGCCCGGTGATCATGGGGGCGATCAGGTCGTAGCCCGCGCGAATATTGCTGCGCGCCCGGTCTGCGCCGAATGGGTCGCGTTGGTCATGTGGGCGTAAGCGTTCAGCAACCACCTGCTGCAACGGTGTGTGGATGTAGCTGTCGATCAGCCTGTCGACAAGGCGGGTCTGCAGCGCCAGGTCGGGGTCGCCGGGGACTAGTGACGCGGCGTGGGGCTCCACCCGTGCCAGGTAGTCGATGATGATGCTGGACTCCGGTACGGTCTGGTTGCGCGTGTGGTCGCGCAGCACCGGAAACTTGGCCAGCGGCCAGATGGCCTGGAAGGCTGCACGGTCGGTCGGGTCGCCGAGATTGACCTGCCGCGGCTCGAAGGCAATGTCGGCCTCATAGAGCGCGATCAATACTTTCCAGCAAAAGGACGACAGTGGGTGGTAGTAAAGGGTATAGGGCATGGTTGTATTACGCTGCCGCTTTCAGGCACTCCTGAAACCACTGCCTGGCTTGGCCGACGTTGTCAAAAATCTGTAGCGGTATGCCGACAGCGGCATAGCTCTCGGTGTACATATTGGTCATTAGCGTCAGCCCCTCGACGTCACCATCGGGCACCCAAGCCAATGCGGTCAAGCGGGGTCTGTCGCCGCCAAAGGCTTGTTGAATTCCGCTATTGAACGCGTCAATGCATTCATGGGACATCAACACGCTGCGGTGCAAGATGGTCAGGTGGCATACCGGCCGTGTGATCGGGTGCAGCCGGAAATACTCCATGCGCGCACGGTTGATGCCAATAACGCCCTCCAGATTGAAGGGCCCTGTGGTGTGGGCAAAAACGACTTCACCGTCATCCAAAATCTCGGAAACACCGTGTGGGGGGAAGTCTCCCGCCACAAAATCCGTTGATCGCAAAGTAGAGTTGGTCGTAGGCCCCATGTTGGGGCGAATTATCGCACCATGTTCTCCAGACGGGGCGCTGAAGACCCGGATGGCAATTGGGTCGAGTTTTTGCAGATGGGCTGATATGCGCCTGCCGCCTTAATGAATCGGCAAGTCAAACATCAGTTCCTCGACATAGCGCGCCGGCGGTGAACCGTATGACGTCACGGTGTCGTGGTAGCGCTTGAGGTAGAAGGCCTGGCCCCAGCGCTGTTGCGCTGTGCGGCGCAGCCCGAGGTGCTCCTGCACGCCGACGAAATAGGTCGACAGCTGCGTTGCGCCCAGTTGCGCGCGCACCCACTTGCCTGCGGCTTCGCGTTCTTCCTGGAATGTGGTGGTCGTCATCAGCTTCATCGCCACTTTACGCGACATGCCGTCGACGTGGATCGCTTGGTCCAGAATGGCATTTGCGGTCGCGCGCAGGTACCACTTCAATTGCACCAGCCGGTACAGCGGGTCGTTGTCGAAAAACCCCTGTTCCGCCATCATGCCTTCACTGTAGACTGCCCAACCTTCGATAAACGAACCCGATCCCAGCACCGCGCGCAGCGTTGATGGGTGTTGGTTTGCATGCCAGCCCTGCACATAGTGGCCTGGCATGGCCTCGTGCACCCCCAGTTCGGTGATGGAACGACGGTTGTATTCGCGCAGAAACGAAGTTGTCTGCTTTGCCGTCCAGTCGTCGGGGATGGGTGACACCGCATAAAAGGTGCTGAGTGAGCGGTCCAATGTGCCGGGCGAATCGCAATACGCCACCGTGACGCCGCGTTGGAACTCCGGCATCAGTATCACCTGCACTGGCGTGTCGGGCAGGGTTATGAGGTCCTTCTCACGCACGAACGCGGTGGCTTTGGCCAACTGTTCCTTGGCGGTGGCGACGGTCTGGTCGCGTGCTGGCCGGTCGTCAGCCGCCAGGTCCAGTGCTGCCTTGATGACTGCTTGTTGCTGCGCTGTGTTTGGTGTGGCCGGTGTCGCCAGCCCACCGGGCTTATGCGCCAAGGTCTCTTTCGCTATGGCGTACATCTGCGCGCGCACCCGTACGATTTCGGCCTGCGCACGCTGGCGGATGTCGCTGCGCGTCATGGGCGAGTCCAAGGCAAACGCGAGCTTTTCGTCATACAAGGTCTTGCCGATGCGGAAATCGCCTTTCGCGCCCGGCACCAAGGTCTTGTCCAGCCAAAGCTGATGCGCAGTGACGGCTTTGCGCAAGTTTGCAACTGCAGCATCAAATCGTTGATGGTCTGGCTGCGTCAGCTCGCTTGCATGGGGCATCAACATGCCATCGACGATACTGAGCACCCCCGCGTTCTGCTTGGCCACGGTTTGCGCGTGGATCAAGGGAACCCGCGCTGGCTCCAGGTTGGCGCGCATCTGTGCGAACAATTCCGGCAATTTCTCCATGCGCGCAGTAGCACTTCGCAAACGGTCGGGCCATGGTGCAAAATCGCGTGCGGCCAGCGTGTACAGAGCGCTGCCGGCGACTTCGTTGTATAGCTGAGGATCCCAGGCCGGGCTTTGCAATTTCTCAAAGGTCCAGACATCAAAGAGCAACTGGTTGTGCAGCACGGCAGCGTCGACCTGGTTGTCGCGAGACAGCGCGCTGCGATGGATGGTGCCCAGTTCGCCGAGCATCTGCTTGGCCG
>OUNL010000115.1_pt2 | contig 10072 bp, 9 predicted proteins | sample 1779831 | NCBI WGS metagenome assembly OUNL01 (sample SAMEA3914863, study PRJEB12502) | metagenome | biome: forest; material: soil | place: USA | collected 2011-09-16 | depth 0.1 m | reverse complement strand
GCCGGGCCAGCCCGGCAAGATATCGTCCGCCATGCACCGGGATGATTTTGCCCAGCGGGGTCTGTCGTCGGGCGGCACGACCGTGCTGCCGTTTGACGTCAACGGCGCCGATATTCTGGTGCTCGATGATGTGCTGTTTACCGGGCGCACCCTGCGCGCGGTGATCAATGAATTATTCGACTATGGGCGACCCGCCAGCGTCAAGCTGGCTGTGCTGGTAGACCGGGGTGGGCGTGAATTGCCGGTGCAGGCCGACTTTGCCGCGGCGCGCATCAGCCTGGCAGCCAACCAGTCGTTGTCGCTGGCGCGCAGTGACACTGGATCATTCACATTTCAGGTGAAAGAAGTCTGAAATGCTCTACAAACGCAATCTCCAACTCAACCAGCATGGCGAGCTGGTGCATCTGCTGTCGGTCGAGGGGCTGCCGAAAAGCATTCTGACGCACATCCTCGATACGGCGGCCAATTTCGTGTCGGTCAACGACCGAGAGGTGAAGAAGGTGCCGCTGCTGCGCGGCAAGAGCGTGTTCAATTTGTTTTTTGAGAACTCCACGCGCACCCGCACCACGTTCGAAATTGCGGCGAAGCGCCTGTCCGCCGATGTCATCAACCTGGATATTGCACGCTCCTCCGCCTCCAAGGGCGAGTCGTTGCTGGACACCATTGCCAACTTGAGCGCCATGGCCGCCGACATGTTTGTCGTGCGGCACAGCGAGTCGGGTGCACCCTACCTGATCGCCCAGCACGTGGCGCCCCACGTGCATGTGATCAACGCGGGCGATGGTCGCCACGCCCATCCTACGCAAGGCCTGCTGGACATGTACACCATCCGGCATTTCAAGAAAGATTTCGCCAACCTCACGGTCGCCATCGTGGGCGACGTGTTGCACTCGCGGGTGGCCCGCTCCGACATCCATGCGCTGACCACCTTGGGCTGTGCCGAAGTCCGGGTGGTGGGCCCCAAGACGCTGGTACCGTCTGACCTGGCGCAGATGGGCGTGCGCGTCTGCCACACCTTGGAAGAGGGCATTCGCGACTGCGATGTCATCATCATGCTGCGTCTGCAAAACGAACGCATGAGTGGCGCGTTGCTGCCCTCCGTCCATGAGTTTTTCAAAAGCTATGGCTTGACGCCAGAGAAATTGCAATTGGCCAAGCCAGACGCTATTGTCATGCACCCTGGCCCGATCAACCGCGGAGTCGAAATCGATTCAGCCGTGGTGGACGGACGCCAAAGCGTCATCCTGCCGCAAGTCACCTTTGGCATTGCCGTACGCATGGCCGTCATGAGCATCGTGGCAGGCAACGAGGCCGATCACCCGGGCACACGCGTATGAAAAAAATACTGATACAGGGCGGCAGGGTCATCGACCCCGCCAGTGGTTTTGATGCGCGCGCCGATGTGGCCATTGTTGGCACTACCGTACATGCCATACAAGAGACCGTCGGCGACTTTGCCGCTGACGTGGTGGTGGACGCAAAGAACTGCATCGTCATGCCGGGTCTGGTCGACCTGGCCGTGCGCTTGCGCGAGCCCGGTCAGGAGCATGCCGGCATGCTGGCCTCCGAGTTGGCGGCTGCCGTGGCTGGTGGCGTGACCAGCGTGGTCTGCCCACCCGATACCGATCCGGTGTTGGATGAGGCCGGTCTGGTCGAAATGCTGCGCTACCGTGCTGAGCGGCAGCAGCAGGCGCGACTGTTTCCCTTGGGCGCGTTGACGCGCAATTTGCAGGGCGAGGTGCTGACCGAGATGCTGCACCTGACCCAAGCCGGCTGCATTGGTTTTAGCCAGGCCGAGGTGCCATTGGCCAATACGCAGGTCATGTTGCGCGCGCTGCAATACGCCAGCACCTTTGGCTACACCGTGTGGTTGCGTCCGCAGGAACTGTATCTAGGCAAGGGCGTTGCTGCCAGCGGGCCGTTGGCCACACGCATGGGTCTGAGCGGCGTGCCGGTGGCGGCGGAGACGATTGCGCTGCACACGATCTTTGAATTGGTGCGCAGTACCCAGGCGCGTGTGCACCTGTGCCGCATCAGCAGTGCCGCAGGTGTGGCGCTGGTGCGCCAGGCCAAACTGGAAGGCTTGCCCATCAGCTGTGACGTCAGCATCAACTCCCTGCACCTGACCGATGTCGATATGGGGTACTTTGACAGTCGCATGCGCCTGAACCCGCCGCTGCGCCAGCAGCGCGACCGCGATGCGCTGCGCGTTGGCTTGGCGGACGGAACCATTGACGCCCTGGTGTCGGACCACACACCGGTGGATGAAGACGCCAAGGCGCTGCCGTTCGCCGAAGCCGAGCCGGGTGCCACCGGGCTGGAGTTGTTGTTGAGCCTGGCCTGCAAGTGGGCGCAGGACAGCGGTATTACGCTGGGCGAGGCACTAGGCGTAGTAACCAGCAGACCCGCCGCGGTGCTGGGTTCCGCGCTGGGAACATTGGCGTCGAGCGCCGGGCGTTTGTTGGTCGGTGGTCAGGCCGACGTGTGTGTATTTGACCCGTTGGATGCCTGGACGGTGCAGGCATCCGTGCTGCGCAGCCAGGGGCACCACACACCGTTCAGTGGTTACGAATTGCCAGGGCGCGTGCGCGCCACCTTGGTTGGTGGGCACCTCGCCTACCAGGCGTGACGGATGAAACAAATACGCGCCTGCTGGCGCCTGCTGCGGGTGGTGGCCCATATTCTGGGGGGCATCTTCACCGTTTATACTGTGTTTGCGCGCATGTCACCGGCGCAAAAGGATGCGCGCGTACAGGTTTGGGCGCTGGAAATGCTGGCCCGCCTGTCCATCAAACTGGTAGTCAAGGGCCAACCCCCTGTCAGTGGACCGATGCTGCTGGCGGCCAACCATATCTCCTGGGTCGACATTTGCGTGACCCACGCCGCGCGCCATTGCCGCTTCGTGTCCAAGGACGAAGTCCGGCGCTGGCCCGTTGTATCCACACTGGCCAACGCTGCCGGTACCTTGTACATCACCCGTGAGTCGCGCCGTGATGCGATGCGCGTGGTGCACCAGATGGCGCAGTGCCTGCGCGATGGCGATGTGCTGGCCATCTTCCCGGAAGGCACCACGGGCGACGGCACCAGCCTGCTGCCGTTTCATGCCAACCTGCTGCAAGCCGCGATATCGGCCGACGCGCCAGTGCAACCGGTAGCCCTGCAGTTTATGGATGCCTCCACCGGCCAGATCAGCTTTGCGCCCTGCTATGTGGGAGACGACACGCTATGGCAGTCGCTGTGGCGCACGCTATGTGCCGACAACGTGCAGGCCGTGGTCCAGTTTGGCACGCCCGAGCGTGCGCAGGGGCGCGACCGCCGGGCCTGGGCTGCGGACTTGCGTGAGACGATTGCGGGTTTGCGCGGGGTTAGCACGTAAGCGCCAACGCGGCATCGACGGTGGACTGCGCCTGGACCAGAATCTGTTGCAGATGCTCTTGACCCCGGAAGCTTTCGGCATAGATTTTGTAGATGGCCTCCGTACCAGAAGGGCGTGCGGCGAACCAGCCGTTGTTGGCGATGACCTTGATGCCACCAATGGGCGCACCATTGCCCGGCGCCTGGTTCAACACCGCAGCAATACTCTCGCCAGCCAACTCCGTGGCCTTGAATTGCAGTGGTGAAAGCATGGATAGCGTAGATTTCTGCTGTGCCGTTGCTGGCGCATCCTGTCGGTCGGCAACCGGGTTGCCAAGTTGTGCCGCCAACGCCGCATACAGCTCGCCGGGATCACGACCGCAACGTGCAGTGATTTCGGCAGACAACAACGCCGCGGTGATGCCATCCTTGTCAGTGGTCCACGCCGTGCCGTCGCGCCGCAGAAACGCGGCGCCCGCACTCTCTTCCCCCGCGAAACCCAGACTGCCGTCCAGCAGCCCTTGCGAAAACCATTTGAAACCAGCCGGAACCTCAAACAGCGTGCGTCCCACGTGTTGCGCAACACGGTCGATCATCTGGCTGCTGACCACCGTCTTGCCGACTGCGGCCCGCGGGCCCCATAGCGGGCGATGGCAGAACAGGTAGTCGATGGCCACCGAGAGATAGTGGTTGGGCGGCAGCAGAGCGTCAGCCGGTGTAACGATGCCGTGGCGGTCGTGGTCGGTGTCGCAGGCGAACGCAATGTCAAACCGGTCCTTGATGGCAATCAGGCGTTGCATGGCGAAGCGCGATGACGGATCCATGCGAATCTGACCATCCCAATCCAGCGTCATGAAACCAAAGCGCGGGTCGACAACCTCGCTGACAACCGTCAGGTCAAGCCGCCAACGTTCGGCAATGGCGCCCCAGTAGTGCACGCCGGCGCCGCCCAGTGGGTCAACACCCATGCGCAGGGTTGCCGCACGAATCGCGTCCATGTCGATGGCCTGGCCCAGGTCTTCAACATAGTGGTGCCGGTAGTCGTGGGCGTGTGTGGTGGCCGCCTGCAATGCGCGTGCATAGGGTATGCGGCGCACGCCAGCCAACCGAGTGGCGATATACCCATTGGCTGCGGCCTGGATGCTCTGCGTGATGGCGTCACCCGCGGGGCCGCCGTGCGGTGGGTTGTATTTGATGCCGCCGTCGCGCGGCGGGTTGTGTGACGGCGTGATCACGATTCCGTCGGCGCGTTGGGCACTGCCGCTTCGGTTGTACGTGACGATGGCATGCGAGATGGCCGGGGTGGGGGTGGGCTGGTCGTCTTGCGCCAGCATTACCTGCACGCCATTGGCGGCCAACACTTCGAGCGCGCTGGCGCATGCCGGGGCTGACACCGCGTGCGTGTCGATACCCAGATACAGCGGCCCCGCAATTCCCGCAGATCGCCGGTAGTCGCAAATGGCCTGTGCGATGGCCAGCACATGCCATTCGTTGAACGATACATCCAGCGCCGAGCCGCGGTGGCCTGATGTACCAAAGGCCACGCGCTGCGCGGCCACTGCCGCGTCAGGTTGTTGCGAATAGTAGGCCCCAATGAGCTTGCCAACGTCTATCAACACAGCGCTTGGCGCCAATTGGCCGGCCAGTGGGTGGATGTGGGTGGTCATACACGTTCAGACCAGCGTGGCCGGGTTTGCCTGCTGTGCCAATTGCGCACGGGCTGCTGCCAATACATGTGCAACATCAAAGCCAAAATGGGATTGAATCACGGGCCCGGGCGCAGATTGACCGAATGTGCGCATGGCGAGGATGGTACCGTCGCGGCCGACGTAGCGGTCCCAACCCAGTGGGGATGCTGCCTCGACCGACACACGCGCCAGAACGTCCCTCGGCAACACCTGCTCGCGGTAGGCCGCATCCTGGCGTTCGAATAGATCCCACGACGGCATGCTGACGACGCGCACCCGGACACCTTCTTGTGTGAGTTGCTCGAAGGCCGCAATGCACAGGTGGACTTCGCTGCCGCTGGCCAACAGCAGCAAATCCGGCTGTCCGTCCTCGGCGTCGGCCAATACGTAGGCGCCACGCGCAACACCATTGGCACCACCGGCGCTGGCATAGCGATTGCGGTCCAACGTGGGCAAGGCCTGGCGTGACAACACCAGGCTGGCCGGGCTGTCGCGCAGGTTCATCACCACACGCCAAGCTGCCACCACTTCCTGGGCGTCAGCTGGGCGCAGCATCACCATACCCGGCATGGCGCGCATGGCGGCCAACTGTTCGATAGGCTGGTGGGTTGGGCCATCTTCGCCCATGGCGATGGAGTCGTGCGTCCACACAAAAATGACCGGTAGACCCATGAAGGCCGCCAGCCGAATGGCCCCACGGCAATAGTCGGTGAAGACGAAGAAGCTGGCCGCAAAAGGCCGCAGCCCCGACAAGGCCATGCCGCTGGCAATGGCACACATCGCATGCTCGCGAACGCCGTAATGCAGGTTGCGACCGGCCGCATGGCCTGATGCAAAGTCACCTGCCCTGTCAAACGTGAGGTTGGTTTTGGTCGAGGGCGCCAGGTCGGCCGCACCACCGAGCAGCCAGGGCATTTGCTGTGCCATTGCGTTGAGAACCTGCCCCGACGCGTCGCGCGTAGACAGCCCTTTGGGGTCGGCGGCAAAAACTGGCAGACTGGCATCCCAGCTGTGTGGCAGTTCGCGCCGCTGCATGTGATCGACCTGCTCGGCTTGCTGCGGGTACTGCGTGCGATAGGCATCGAACAGGCGAAGCCACGCCTGGTTGGCGTTGCTGCCGCGCAGGCCAAACTCCGCACTGAAATGCTCCCGCACGCCATCGGGCACCGCGAAATTGGCATCTGGATCGAAACCAAAAAAGGCTTTTGTCAGGCGAGCCTCGTCAACGCCCAGCGGTTCGCCATGGGCCTCCTTGCTGTCTTGCCGGTGCGGCGAACCATAGCCAATATGGCTTTGCACGATGATCAGGGTAGGGCGCCCCTGTGTTGCAACAAAGCGGTCCAGGCAGTGCGTCATGGCGGCCAGGTCGTTGGCGTCGGCAACGTGCAGCACCTGCCAGCCATACGCGGCAAAGCGCGCACCAACGTCCTCGGTGAAGGTGATTCCTGTTGGACCTTCAATGCTGATGTGGTTGCAATCGTAGATCCAGCACAACTGATCCAACTGCAGATGGCCGGCCAATGAGGCGGCCTCGCTGCTGATACCTTCCATCATGTCGCCGTCACCAACCAGCGCATAGGTCCTGTATGCGAACAGATTGAACCCGGGTCGGTCGTAGGTGGCCGACAGCCAAGCCTGCGCGATGGCCATGCCCACGCTATTGGCGCAACCCTGACCCAAGGGGCCGGTCGTGGTCTCGACCCCGGTGGTCCAGCCGTGTTCGGGGTGTCCCGTGCAACGGCTACCGGCTTGGCGAAAACTCTGGAGATCGGCCATGCTGACTGCCGGGCCGCTCTTGCCTTGGACGCCACACAGATGCAACAAGCCATACAGCAACGCAGACGCATGGCCGACCGACAGCACGAAACGGTCACGGTCGGGCCACGCCGCGTCCAGCGGGTCAAAGCGCAGGAAACGTTGCCATAGGCAATAGGCCGAGGGCGCCGCGCCCATCGGCGTGCCCGGGTGGCCGGAGTTCGCCTTTTGCACCTGGTCGATGGCCAGTGTGCGCAGCGTGTTGATGCACAGCAGATCCAATTGCTGATCGACTATGGTGTTCGTCATGGATGCTCTGCGGCCACCGCGCATTTTTCACGCACGCGTGACAGCAGGGCGTGCCATGACGTGGCGAATGTGTCGACCCCTTCGCGCTGCAACCAACTTGCAAGCATCTCGTCGTCAACGTCTTCCCTGTGAAATTCGTCGATGACGGTTTCCGCATAGCACGCGTCCGCTGGCAGTGGCTCTGAAACTTTTCCGTGGTCGGCAAACGCCTTCAACGTCTTCTCCGGTAAGGTGTTGATCGTCTGGGGCGCCGCCAGTGCTTGCACGTACAGGGTGTCCGGCGCGGCCGGGTCCTTGGTACCGGTGCTGGCCCATAGCAGGCGCTGCGGACGGGCACCCGCAGCGGCCAGCAGCTTCCAGCGGTCGGTGGCCAGCAAGTCGCAGTGCGCTTTATAGGTGCGCATGGCAATGGCAAGACCCAAGCGGTTGTGCAAATTGGCGGGCAGTTCTTGTTTCACCGCCACATCCCAGCGACTGACGAACAGAGATGCGACCGATGCAACCTTGGGGTCAAGACCGGCCACAATGCGGCGCTCGATGCCGCGCATGTACGCATGCGCCGCAGCAAGGTAGTGTTCACGCGAGAACAACAGCGTCACGTTAATCGGGATGCCATCAAAGATGGCTTCTTCAATGGCCGCGACGCCCGCAGCCGTGCCCGGAATTTTGATGAACATATTGGGTCGGTTGGCTTGTTTGAAGAGTTTGTTGGCGGCCTGCACCGTCTGCGTAACCTCGTCGGCCAGCAATGGCGAGACCTCCAGCGAGACCCACCCGTCCAAACCCTGGCTGGCGTCAAAGATGGGGCGAAACTGATCCGCCGCTTGCGTGAGATCTTCCAGCGCCAATGCAAAAACCAGATCCTCGTCCGCCAGGCCGGTCGCACTAAGGGCACGGATGCTCTCGTCATAGGATGCATCCGTGTCGATGGCATGCTCGAAGATCGTCGGGTTCGATGTCAGTCCGGTTATCGAATAGTCCGCAATATAGCGAGCCAAGGTGCCGCTGCGCAGCAAGGTGCGCGTAATGTTGTCCAGCCATAGGCGTTGGCCAAGATTGTGCAATGCAGTTGTCGGGTTCATGGTTTACCTCGCAGGTTCTGGGTTGTGCCAACCGCCGTCGGCGGCAATGAAATGTGTGGCCGCCAGCGGGCCCCAACTGCCCTTGGTGTAGGCAATGGCGGGCTTGTGTGCAATCAGTACGGGTTCCACCACGGCCCATGCCGCTTCCACTGCGTCTTCTCGCGTGAACAGCGCACCGTCTCCGCGCAATGCGTCACCAAGCAAACGCGCATAGGCAGAATGTTCAACGGGTTCTTCGTCCAGCAAGGAAAATTCATGCTGGTCGCCGATAAACTCTTTGCCGGCGCGTTTGATCCGTGCTGCCAGCGCAATCGTCGCGTGGGGCGATAGGTGGAAGCGCACGTAGTTCGTGGCGTCAGGCAGTGCGGCGTCGCCAAACAGGTCTTGTGGTGGGGCTTTTAGCTGAACCACAACTTCGCAGGCGGTGACCGGCAAACACTTGCCGGCACGCAAGTACCAGGGCACACCGCCCCAGCGCCACGAGTCGATGTGTAGCCGCAGTGCACAGTAGGTTTCGACATCGGAGTCAATGGCCACACCAGGCTCATCGCGGTATCCCATGTACTGACCCCGCAGGATGTCGTCACCGGATAGCGGCCGCATGGCACTGAATACATCGGTGCGGTGGCGGTTCACAGCCTCAAAGTTGCGGCTTGCCGGCGGTTCCATGGCCAGCAGTGCGACGATTTGAAAGAGGTGGTTCTGTACTACATCGCGCAGGCAACCCGCGCCCTCATAGAAAGCAGCACGGCCTTCAATACCAAAATCCTCGGCCAAGGTGATCTGTACGCTGGCAATGTGGTTTCGATTCCAGATGGGTTCCAGAAACGCATTGGCAAAGCGAAAATACAGAATATTCATGATCGCTTCCTTGCCCAGGTAGTGATCAATGCGGAAGATCGCGCTTTCGGCAAAGACTTCACGCGCGACGCGGTTGAGTTCGCGCGCCGATGCCACATCACGGCCAAATGGTTTCTCGACGATGACGCGCGCGTTGGTGGCCAAGCCGGCAGCGCCCAGACCATTGATGACGGTTGGGAACAGCGCAGGGGCAATGGCCAAATAGTGTGCAGGGCGTTGTGCGGCGCCAAGGGCTGCCTTCAGTGCGATGAAGGTGGACGGGTGGTTGTAGTCGCCACTGATATATTGAATGGCGGACAACACACGGTCCAACACCGCAGCATCAATATCTGCCTTGGCTCCAAGGATGCTCTGCTTGGCGTGCGCACGCAGTTGCTCTGAGTTCCAGGGTCTGGTTGCTACCCCGATGACGGGCACGTTCAACTCACCCGCCTGGCTCATCTCATACAAAGCCGGGAAAATCTTCTTGAATGCCAAGTCGCCCGTCGCGCCAAACACCACCAAGGCGTCGGACGCTTGTTTGTTTGCCTGTATGTCAGAGGTCATGGCGTGTCAAGGGGACGGGCTTGCGCCGCCGGCGCCTCGCCATGCCCACCGAATTCCTGGCGCATGGCCGATTGCACCCGGTTGGCAAAATTGGACTCTCCGCGCGAGGCGAACCGTGCATAGAGCGCAGCACTGAGCACTGGTGCAGGCACGCCCTGTTCAATCGCTGCCTGTACCGTCCAACGCCCCTCGCCGGAGTCTGATACGCGGCCTTCAAAGTGGGCCAGCTTTTCATCCACCGCCAGCGCGGCCGCTGTCAGGTCCAGCAGCCACGATCCGATGACACTGCCGCGGCGCCAGACTTCGGCAATCTCGGGCAGGTCCATCTCATATTGAAAGTGCGCGGGGTCGCGCAGTGGCGTTGTCTCGGCGTCGACCACATGGTCGCGTTTGCCAACATTGGCATGGTGCAGGATGTTCAAGCCCTCGGCATAGGCCGCCATGACGCCATACTCTATGCCGTTGTGAACCATCTTG
>OUNL011259453.1_pt1 | contig 10081 bp, 9 predicted proteins | sample 1779831 | NCBI WGS metagenome assembly OUNL01 (sample SAMEA3914863, study PRJEB12502) | metagenome | biome: forest; material: soil | place: USA | collected 2011-09-16 | depth 0.1 m | reverse complement strand
GTGCTGGCCGGCGGCGCCACCCGTATGCCCATTGTGCGGCGCCTGGTGACCAGCATGTTTGGCCGTTTCCCGGCCATTGAATTCAACCCTGATGAAGTCGTGGCGCTGGGGGCGGCCATTCAGGCGGGCCTCAAAATGAAAGACGCAGCGCTGGACGATGTGGTCATGACCGACGTTGCGCCGTATTCTCTTGGTGTTGAAATCAGCAAGCGCGTTTCTGCCACGGCGTCGTCGCATGGGCATTTTGATCCCATCATCGAACGCAATAGCCCGGTGCCCATCAGCCGGGTAAAGTCCTATGTTCCCACCAAGGGCGGGCATTCCAAGCTGGAGCTCAGTATCTACCAGGGCGAAGCGCGCATGGTTGCCGACAATATTTATCTGGGCAATTTGTCCATTGCCTTGCCGCCATTGCCGGTTGCCGATTGCGCCATGGATGTGCGGTTCAGCTACGATGTCAATGGCCTGTTGCAGGTCGAAGCGGTGGTGCAAAAGACCGGGGACAAATTTTCGGTTGTCATCGAAGGCAACCCTGGCATGCTGACCGAGCACGACATTGCGCAGCGGCTCAAGGCGCTGGGGGAGCTCAAAATTCATCCGCGCGATTTATTGGAGAATCGCACGCTGATGGCGCGCGCCGAGCGCCTGTACCAGCAGTTGCGCGGTGACGTACGCGAGTGGATGGGCAATCAAATTCTGGCGTTCGAGCAAGTGCTGGCAACGCAAGACCCCCGTGCCATTGCACCAGTTCGGCAGCGGCTGGAACAGCAGCTCGACGGTGTGGAGCGCGACAACCGATTGTTTGACGATCCTGTTCCGCAAGAATGACGATGGACGCGACCACCTTGTTTGCGCGGCTTGCGCTGCGCCCCGATGCCAGCGAGCGGGATGTGCGCCGCGCCTATGCGGTCGAACTCAAGAAAATCGACCAGGAGTTACAGCCTGCGGCGTTTCAGCAGCTACGCGAGACCTATGACGCCTTGCTGGGTTGGTTGCAGCGCCAGAAGATGGCGCAACAAGCCCAGGAACTTCGGCAGCATGATGAAGCCCAAGCGAGCGCACCGGTGGTCGCAGAGCCCGACGTAACACCGCGGACGCATGCTACGTCGCAGGTACAGACGCCGTCCAAGACGGCGCAGACTGCACCGCCACAGGAGTGCCCGGTGTCTCACGAGGCATTGGCGCGCGAAATGTTGCAAATGCTGGTGCGTCGTTTCGAGACCCGCCCATTTACCGATCACCACGCCTGCGCGGCCTTTCTCGCCCAGAGCCTGGACGACCCACGCCTGGCGCAAGTGGACGCCCGGCAGTATTTTGAATGGGGTATTGCCAGTATTCTGGCCAGCGGCTGGCGCAGCGGTCATGAATTGCTGTTTGCACCGGCCATGGAGTGTTTTGGCTGGCGGCAAGACCGTACCCGCCTTCTGTGGTTGGGTCGTCCAGGGCAGGTGCTGGATGCCGCCATTGCTGAACTCACGGTATTTGACGGGCAACCGGGCGCCGACCGCCATGTGCAGCGCGATGTGATTCGTGCGCTGCGCGGTGCCGTCAGGCGCTCGTCATCGGAGCTGGTCAAGGAGCTACCGATTGCTGAGTTTTTGGTGGCAAATTTTCCGAATTGGCTGCACGTCATCAGTCAGCCGCAAACCCTGCTGGCTTGGCGCGCCAGTCACGCCAAAGTACCTGGTTGGCGCCGGAAATTGGTACTGCCCGTCAAGGCGGCCTCGATCAAACCGAATCGCGAACCTGCGAATGGCGCGTTCGGCATGATTTTTTTGGTCTTGCTGGCGGTTGGCGCCTTGTCCAAACTGACAGTGGGCCAGCCACCCATGGCGACTGATGCATACCGTGACGCCAATGCGACGGCCTTTGTCAACCAAGTGCTGGCGCCGTCGCCAAGTTATGGTGCGCGCGTGACGGCACGCATCAAGCCCAATATCACCTACAGCCAGCTTCTGCCGGGCAACCCCGTGGCAGAGATTGAAGTGCGAAGCGCCCCCGATGGCACGATTGTCAGCCGCAGGCTGGTCAAATCCAGCGGCGTGCAATCCTGGGACGCAGCCACGTTGAATGCCGTTGACAAGACCAGAGAGCTACCGCAAGACGTCAACGGGCAAGTGCCCCCTGTGCTGGTGATCTCCTTCCGCCCGAAGGACTAGTATTTCGCCCCCACGGTCGCCCACTGCGTGTGGCTCCCTGCCCCCCGAGTGGGCCGTCGTCGCCTTGGGGCGGCCCTGCGGCGACGAGATGGTCTGTTTGCACGGCGCCGGCTAAGCCAGCTGCACGCCGACGATCCAGGCCAGCGAGCTGGCCAGGTGTCCAACACCTGTTGGCAGGTATTGCCCGGGCGGCAGATGGCGCGAAAGACGCAAGCCAAAGAGCTTGATCGCAAGTTGCTGCGCTATCAGGCAGGCGAAAAAGGTGACGAACACGGTTGGCATTGCGGCTAAACCAAACCAGGCGCCGGCCATGCCAAAGGTTTTCATGTCGCCATACCCAATCGCGTCGCCGCCACTTTTGCGTTTGAGGACCCAGTTGATCAGCCACGGCACGCAGAAACCCACGGTTGCACCATAGATTGGGGCCGCCCCCCTGCCGCTCCAGGCGTTGAATAGCAACCCAGCCCACAAAAGTGGAAGAACAATCCTGTCCGGCAACATCGTGGTGCGCCAATTGATGGCTGCCAGCAGCAAGCTGCCCAACAGATAGGCCAGCAGGACGGCCGTGGTGTTCGAGAAGCCGCGCATGTGCACGACCAGCATGCCCATCACGGTGGCAGCCGCACACAGTATGGCCTGGTGCCGCCGACTGAGAGGTTGCAGCTGCAGGTTTTTGCCATCGGCTTGTGCGTGGGCAAGTTCCGCCAACTCTTGCTCCCATCCCTTTTCCAAACGATATGGAATGCTCGCAACTAGCGGCGTGACTGCGAACCAGACCAGCACGCCAATGCCCAGACCCACGCCGCCGGCCTGAAGCAGCGTGTCGGTATTGACGGACATTGGCGTCACGCTGGTTTGGCCGCCATGACCTTTGCGCACACCATGGCCTTGAGGCTCTCCACGCGCTGCACGGCTGCGGATACTTCGGCGTCGGACAGCGTGTCCAGCTCACCCTCGCGGCTGAATGCGCCGATGGATAGGGTATAGAACGCCTTCTTTTTGGGAGGTTGAACCACGATCAATGTCGCGCAGCCGGTTTCGTAGTTCAACTGATGGTCGGTCGCGTCGCCCACCAAATTCGCCAGCAGCGCGGCGCGTGACTTCGCACTTTGGATCGCGTTGACCACGCCAATCAGTTCTTCAAGTGACATGTTGAAGCTTGGAGACGCCCGCAAGAACGACCGCATGGCGATGGTGGCCTTTGCGTCGCCCGACTCGGTGTTGACCACAATCTCGACATCGCAGCCCACGCCCAAGAGTTTCTCGTCAAACGTTGTCGCGTAGTTCAGGCTGGTGTCTACCGCTTTTTGCTGGATGGAACTCATGGCGCTTTTCCTTATCAAATACCATTTGCATTGCTGGGTGCGATGATACCGCCCAGCGGAATAACCAATTGTTTGCTGCCATGAACCAATATTCCATCTCGATCAATGGCGCGCTACGCGATGTGAACGCCAGCCCAGACATGCCGCTACTGTGGGTCTTGCGTGACACCTTGGATTTGCCCGGCACCAAGTTTGGCTGTGGCGTGGGGAGTTGTGGGGCGTGCACCGTGCATCTCAATGGCGTGCCGACGCGTGCCTGCATCACACCGGTATCTGCCGTGGGGCGCAAAAAGGTGACCACGATCGAGGGGCTGGACCCGCAGGGCGCGCATCCGTTGCAGCAGGCCTGGCTGGCGCTGGACGTGCCGCAATGTGGCTACTGCCAGGCGGGGCAGATCATGACGGCCGCGGCGCTGTTGCACGACAACCCCAAGCCCAGCGATGCAGACATTGATGCCGCCATGGCCGGCAACCTGTGCCGCTGCGCCACCTATTTGCGTATTCGCGCCGGTATCCACCACGCGGCGGAACTTGCGCAGAAGAAGCGGGGCGGCGTATGAAACCACAACGAACGCGCGCGGGCTCTGACCAGGGTATCAATCGGCGCGTATTTTTGGGTCACACGGCAATAGGGGGCAGCGCTTTGCTGCTGGGCTTTGCGTTGGAGCCCCAAGGCACCGCCCATGCGGCGGGCAACCCGGTCAAGCTGAGCGACACCAGCAACTTCAAGCCCAATGCCTTCATCAGCATCTCGGACCAAGGGGTGATCACGCTCGTCTCCAAGCAACCGGAGATTGGGCAGGGCATCAAGACATCCCTGCCGATGGTGATTGCGGAGGAACTGGAGGTGGACTGGAAGGATGTGCGCATCATCCAGGGCGACCTGGACCCGGCCTATGGCAGCCAAAGTGCCGGCGGCTCCACATCAACCCCGAACAACTACAACAACTTCCAGCGCCTGGGCGCCACCGCCCGCACCATGCTGGTCCAGGCCGCCGCGCAGACGTGGGGCGTGCCAACTGCAGAATGCCATGCCGCCAACTCGGCCGTGCACCACGCGCCCAGCAAACGCATGCTGGGTTATGGCACATTGGTGGTCAAGGCCTCGCAACTGCCTGCGCCAGCACCCGACAGTGTGTCATTGAAGGACCCGAAAGACTACAAGTTGTTGGGCACGCGCTTGGGCGGTGTAGACAACCACGCCGTGGTAACCGGCAAGCCCTTGTTTGGTATTGATGTGCGCCTGCCCGGCATGCTGTATGCCGTGTTTGAGAAATGCCCCGCTTTTGGCGGCAAGGTTGTCAGTGCCAACCTGGACCTTATCAAGGGTTTGCCCGGCGTGCGCGATGCCTTCGTGGTTGAGGGGACGGCTAACCTGAATGGGCTGATGCCCGGTGTGGCCATTGTTGCCGAGTCCACCTGGGCCGCCTTCAGTGCGCGGCGTCAACTAAAAGTGACATGGGACGAAGGTGCGGTTGCCAAAGAAAACTGGGCCGACTTTGCGGCCAAAGCCAACGCCTTGGCCAAACAGCCTGGCACCAACCGTTTGCGCAGCGACGGCGACCCGGCGGCAGCGTTTGCGTCGGCCGCCAAGACCGTGGAGGCCGCCTACAGCTACCCGTTTGTGTCGCATGCGAGCATCGAGCCGCAGAACTGCACGGCCTGGTTCCGCGATGGCGCAATGGAGATCTGGGCGCCCACGCAAAACCCCGGCTCTGGTCAAAACCTGGTGGCAGCGACCTTGGGGCTTGCCAAAGACAAGATCACTTTGCACATGACGCGCAGCGGTGGGGGCTTCGGCCGCCGATTGAGTTCAGACTTCATCGTCGAAGCGGCAGCCATTGCCAAACGCAGCCAAGTGCCGATCAAGCTCACTTGGTCACGTGAAGACGACATGCGCCACGACCATTACCGTGCCGGCGGCTTTCATTTCTTGCGCGCTGGCCTGGACGGCAATGGCAAGGTCACAGCTTGGCACAACCATTTCGTGACCTTTGCCAACCGCGTCCTGCGCGACGGGCAGTCCGTTCTGCAGCCGGGCAGTGGTGCGAGTTTGTCCGGCGATGAGTTTCCCGGCCGCTGGGTGGCCAACTGCCTGCTGGAGCAAACGCCGATGGAGTGCGGCATTCCCATGGGGCCGTGGCGTGCCCCTGGCAGCAATGTGTTTGCCTGGGTGTTTCAAAGCTTTATCGATGAGCTGGCCCACGCGGCAGGGCGTGACCCCCTGGCATTTCGACTGGAATTGCTGGGCCAACAGGACGTGGTGCCGGGCGGGGGCGGGGAGCGCGCGCTGCCCTACAACGTCGCCAGAATGCGCCACGTACTGACAGAAGTCGCGCAGAAGGCCGATTGGGGGCGCAAGAAGTTTGAGCGTGGCCAGGGCCAGGGCATCGCCTTCCATTTCAGCCACCGGGGCTATATCGCAGAAGTGGCCGAGGTTAGCGTTTCCAAGGCCGGGAAACTGAAGGTTGACCGCGTGGTGGTAGTCTCAGACATCGGGTCGCAGATTGTGAACCTGAGCGGTGCCGAGAGCCAAGTGCAAGGCTCGGTGATTGATGGCCTGGGCACGCTGATGTTTGCCGAACTCGATATTCAACGCGGCCGCATTGTGCAAAGCAATTTTACCGACTACCCCATGCTGCGCATTACCGATGCGCCACCTCGCATTGATGTGCATTTCCTGAAGACGGACCAGCCCGTCACCGGCTTGGGCGAGCCGGCACTGCCGCCACTGGCACCGGCCGTCTGCAATGCCATTTTTGCGGCAACCGGCAAACGCGTGCGGCAGTTGCCCTTGAGTCGGGTGGATTTGAGCTGGACATAATGCCGAGTCTGCGTGCGATTGTTTCGGTTGCGTTTGAAGATCGCATGCAGTGCCAGCAACCGGGCTGCGGACACGCGGTTTACCGCAGGGTGCACGTTGTGGACGACGATGGCATCGTCTTGCTGGGCTCTACGTGCTTTGCAACGCGATATGGCTCTGCTGAAGCATTGGGGCGGGCTAGCCATGGCGGCAGTGGCGATGGCCGACTACTCACACCGGCAGAGCGTCAACTGCTGGTTGAAAACACTGCGGCACTGATCGCGCAGTTTGACCAGCAGCGCGCTGAGCGCCTCAACAAGAAATTGGCTGAACGGGCTGTGCCGCGGCATGTGATTCCCGCAATGCCCGGCAAGGAAGTCACGCCGTGGCCCTGGCAGAAGCCTATGACGTCCATGCTCTACTTCAGCATGCAAGACGGAACCGGCTGGGTGCGGGTGCAACACCAAAGTGGTCAGCAACTAATCGTTCCGTGGCCCATGTTTGAAGGCTGGGACGAATGCCTGCCCTTATTTGTTGGCAGCACGCACCCCACTCTGGAGGCGTTGGTGGTCACAGATGTGGTGTCGGCGGTGGCCTATCTGCGCCAGCATTGCACCAGGGAGAAGCTGGGCGGGCATTGGCGGGAGATTGAGGCCGAAATCAACCGGGAGTGAAACTTCTATTCCCCCGCCATGGAGTCTGACTACATTAGGGGCCCGTTGCTTGGATCGTGGCGTTGAGTTTGGAGAGATTGTTCCTGAACTCGGGGAGCTTCGGATCAACGTTCGTTTGCCCGAGACTCACGGCTTTTTCGCACTGCAGCTTGGCATCTTGCAGTCTTTCCGCGTTTGACAGGGCCTCGCACAAACTGTCGTACGTATTGGCTGAAGCGGGGTAAGTGCGGGTGTTCCAGACCATCACGTCAATAGCTTCATCCAGCTTCTTTTGACCCATCAAAGAGTACGCAAAATTATTTACCATCAACTCCGGCGCAGTAATGGTGTACTTCATGCGCCTGGACAAGGCTGCGTAATGATCCAGCATTTGTTGAAAGCTTGCATCACGCGCCACGGGCCAGTCGAAGAAGACACTTTTCAATCCAAGGTAATGACTGAGCAACACCACACTGCCGTGGCTCTCTTCTTCAAAAATCTGAGTAACGAAATGCAAGTCTGACCCGGCATTTTTTTGCATGATGACCTTGAATTCGTCAAATGGCTCGCGCATGCGCTTGCCTTCACCGCCCAAACTCATGAACAAAACTCCTTGCGCCTTGTGGTCGGTGAAGACCGCTTCGGCGCGTTTCACTATCAGGCGATCATCCCACCATAGCGAGGGGCTGACGGCAATGTACGCGTCAAACGCATTTGGATGGCTCAAGTACGTGTGAATCGCGAACAATCCCCCGAGTGAGTGCCCGGCAAATACTTTGTACGACGTGCTGCGGTAACGTTGGTTGATGGCCGGAATCAGTTCTTCTTCGAAGAACTTGAGAAACTTGTCTGCACCGCCAGCGGTTTTCAGGTCCGGATCCTTGGATGTAGTGGGCGTCAAATCACGTGTTCTATCTGTGTTGGTGACGCCCACTACGATCATCTCCGGCACGCTGTTGTTGCGCGCCAAAAAATCGAGCGTGCCATTGGTATGCAGGATATGCGTGTCGCCGTCGGTCAAATACAGCACCGGATAACGAGCCTCGCTCATCGCATAGCTGCGCGGCAGATACACCAGGATATGGCGCCTTTCGCCCAGGACAGTGCTGTCGATGTCAAAACTGTCGCCGGCTTTGATGTCCTTGACGTCTGCCCCAAATGCCAGGGAACTGGTCAGCCATAGTAGGCATATCCAGAATTTCAATAGTGTTTTCACAGGTAGTCCATTTTTATGAGGAAGAATAAGCGCCAGACCATAGATGCTGCGTGGCTTCGAAAGTTCCGCCGTTTGAAATGGTGCGTTGGCGCACCCGAAAGTTGACCTTGGTCTGTGGGCCAGCCGCAATTGACGCCCTAATGGTGTGCTGCACCGCTGCCGGCGGCGATACCAGATGGACGATGCAACGGAACGCTTTCAGGCCTCTTGAAATCCAAAAATAGCGCCCCTATTTCGCCCATAAGCCACCGGATTGGCCGGTGGCACTTCAGGAGGCAAGCTATGTACCGAACCTACGCGCCCAGCGACCTGTTGAACGAACTGAGTCGACTGCAACGACAATTCCAACGGGTAACCAACCCCACAGCCAATATCCGCGGCTACGGGCGCACCGAATTCCCCGCGCTGAACATCGGCGGAACACCCGACACCATCGAGATCTATGCCTTTGCGCCGGGGCTGGACCCTGCGTCCATTGACGTCACCATCGAGCGCGGCGTGTTGACCGTGGCCGGGGAGCGCAAGCCCGAGTCGTTCAACGAAGACAAGGGCAAGGCCGTCCATGTCAACGAGCGCTTCTCCGGAAAATTCAGAAGGGCTGTCAGCCTGCCGGATGACGCAGACCCGGCACAGGTGCATGCCCGGTATGTGGATGGCGTGCTGTGCGTCAGCGTCAACCGCCGCGAGTCGACCAAGCGTCGCCAAATCAACGTTCAGTAATATTCAAGGAGCAGATCATGAATGAAAATAATGTTGAAAAAGCCACGAGCGCTGGCGCAACGGAAGAGGCCTTCATGTTGCCCATGGTGGATGTGATTGAAGACGCATCGGGCATCAGCGTTTACGCCGACCTGGCCGGTGTACCCAAAGACAAGCTGCATGTGAAGGTGGAATCCGACACCTTGTCGATTGAAGGCGAAGTGGCGTTGCCCTGGATGCAGAACTTGCAGGCCAGCCATGTGGAAGTGCAATACCCCCGCTACCAGCGCGCGTTCACCTTGGGGCAGGAGCTGGACCGCGACAAGGTCTCGGCTGAGTTCAAGCAAGGCGTGTTGCGGCTGCATATACCCAAGGTTGAACATGTCAAACCCCGCAAGATAGACGTGCAGGTGGCCTGACGATTCAGGGCGCGCGCGCAACCATTCTTTTCAAATTCCGAAGAGTTTTGCATCATGGAAACAAGGAACACACCTAACAAATTTCGTTATACCTTCATTGGATTTTTAGCAGCCACGGTGTTGCTGGGCAGCTATGCGCATTCGCACAAGGCCGCCAGTGATGCTGCCGGCGCGGATGCCCCGGTAGCCGCCACCGTGGCGGCCGCCAGCCCCATGGCCATGGTGGACTTTGCGGAAATAGCCGCGCAGCAGGGGCCGGCAGTTGTCAATGTCAGCGTCTCTGGCACGGTCAAGACGGCCGCACGCATGCAGGGCCTGCCGAACATGGAGCCTGGCGATCCGTTCCAGGATTTTTTTCGCCGCTTCCAGGGCCCCATGCCACAAGGCCGCGTGCCCACGCAGGGCCTGGGGTCCGGCTTTATCGTGGCGTCTGACGGCGTTGTGCTGACCAATGCACACGTGGTGGCCGATGCCGATGAGGTCACGGTCAAACTCACGGACAAGCGCGAATTCAAAGCCAAGGTCGTCGGCGTAGACAAGTTGTCTGACGTGGCCGTGCTCAAGATCAATGCCAAAGACCTGCCCACCGTAAAAATTGGTGATGCCAAGCGCAGCCGGGTTGGCGAGTGGGTGGTGGCCATTGGTTCGCCGTTTGGCTTTGACAATACGGTGACGGCGGGCATTGTCTCGGCCAAATCGCGCACGCTGCCGGATGAAGGCTATGTTCCATTCCTGCAAACAGATGTTGCCATCAACCCGGGTAATTCTGGTGGCCCCTTGTTCAATATGCGGGGCGAAGTCATAGGT
>OUNL010000101.1_pt2 | contig 10105 bp, 13 predicted proteins | sample 1779831 | NCBI WGS metagenome assembly OUNL01 (sample SAMEA3914863, study PRJEB12502) | metagenome | biome: forest; material: soil | place: USA | collected 2011-09-16 | depth 0.1 m | reverse complement strand
CATGGTCAACCAGGCGACCCAGGAAATGGTCTGCTCCAGCAATCGTGACCAACGTGCCTGCTCAAACGCAACACGCAAGACCTTGACCCCCAGCCGAATGACGACCAGGGCCACCAACACTGGAATGGCCACTTTGAACAAGGCTGCCACCATCCAGTGGTTCAAGATCGAGCGGGCCACAAAGGCCAGGCATAGCAGGATCAACGGAAACAGCACGCCATCCACCGCACGATTGCCAAACCAGATAGAACGTTGATCGCGCGCGCCAAATGCCCGACGCAAGGCTGTAGTCAGCGCCAATGACAGGAAGACGCACACGGCAAGCGCCAACAATTCGAACAACATGGTACGCTGAGTGAATGCGCTCAGCCACCCATCCAGGTCGTCTATGGGCTGCGGTGAAGGAATGTGCAATAGGGTGTTCATCTGCGATACGCCAGTGCCCGTAGGGTTGCTTTACGCGTGCGGGCTAGGCATGTCGGTTGTAGCGGCCATCGCTGTGTATCGTCTGTGTGGGATCGCACGGAGGCGTTTCACACAGGCTACTGCTTACCCTCAAATTCGCCCGGAGTCAGCGTAAAAATCCAAACCCACTTGGCGCGCCACTCGGATTGCAACACCTGCCAAACCCCGCACGCCTATCGATTGACGTCAACCACAACCCGGGCACGCACGCGTCCACACTTCGATGCGAGCCAAGTGGCTAGAACCGTTGACGTCTTGAACCAGAATCGCTTGAAAGGAGTCCGTCATGCGGTGGGACTTTCGTTTCAACGTCCGTAGGACACGGTGAACGATGCTTTTCCAAGCAGTTGGCTTCCAATCCCCTTGTTGAGCACAAAGCCATACAGTGCGGCGGTGCCGGTGCGTGGTGCCTGGCCAGCAACCGGCAAGTCTGGAACACCAACGGCGAATAGCGTGAATTGGTAACGATGCGCTTTGTCACCGGCCGGTGGGCAGGGGCCGCCGTAATTGCCATTGACACCAGTGGCTCCAGTGTCCTGGAAATCATTGGTGCCGCCAAATGCGGGTGCCGGCAGTGACGCTGCGGCATTGCCTGCGCCTTGTGCCAGACTTGTTGCGTTGGCTGGGATGTTGTACACCGCCCAATGCCACAGACCGCTGCCGGTAGGCGCGTCCAGATCGAGCACTTGCAGTGCATAACTCTTGGTGCCCGCCGGGGCGTTTTGCCAGCGCAGCTCGGGCGATACGTTGCCCCCGGTGCAGCCAAATCCGTTGAGGATGAATTTGTTGTTGAACGTGCCAGATGCGAGGTCCGGGCTGCTCAGCGTGAACGTGGGCGTTTGCGCCATCGCGTCACCGCCTCCGCATCCAACCAGGGCGGTTGTCGCCAAGGCGAGTGCGGCCATCAATGTGGCGAGAGGCTTCGTTTTATTTGCTTGATCGACAGTGTGCATGATTGCTTCCTAAGTTGTGGAGCCCTCACTGTAGATTTGCCGGGCCTCTCAATCCAGCGTTTGACTGCAGGGGTCTATTGCAATATTCTCAAGAATGGTCAGGCGAGGGGTGCGCATGCTTTTTGGTGAAATCCAAAAACGCCCGCACCCGCTTGGGCACATACGCGCGAGACGTGTGCAGCATCCACACGAAATTGTCAAAGTCGGTTGGTGTTGCTTCCAGCTCCGGGAAGAGATCGACAAGGCGGCCCGCCGCCAAATCTGCTTTGACTAGCCAGTCTGGCAACAGTGCGGGACCCAGGCCGTCGAAGGCCGCACGCTGCAGCCCCAGTGAGTTGGACAACGTCAACCAGCCGTCGATATCCGCCTCCTGAATATTGCCCGTTACATCGCGAAAACGCCACTGGGTGCGATAGCCGGGCAAGGGGCAACGCAGACAGTTGCGCAGCGCCAGATCGCCTGGCGTGCGCGGGCTGCCGTGCTGGGCCAGATAGGCCGGGCTGGCGCATACGTGGTAGCGAATCCTTGCCAGACGCGTGCCCACCAGCGAGGTGTCCACTACCTGACGCAGTCGCAAGGCCACATCGACACGCTCGGCCACCAGGTCAACGACAGAGTCGGCCAGCATCAAATCAACCTCAAGCGCCGGGTAGGCCGCGCGCAGGGCGCTCAACATGGGGATCACAACCGTAAAGCCATAGCTCATCGATGCCGTTACGCGGACGACACCTGCCGGCTGGCCAGCCAGGTCGCGGGCCTCGTCCCCGGCGCGTTGAAGGTCCAGCATCAACTTGCGTGCATGCGCAAGGTAGGAATTGCCAGCGTCGGTCAGCGCAAGCTGGCGGGTTGTACGCTCCAGCAGGCGTACGCCAAGGTCCTTCTCCAACGAAGCGACCGAGCGCGTGACTGCCGAAGGATCCGCCTCAAGCTGTCGTGCCGCAGCCGCGAAACTGCCCTGCTGCGCAACCTCAATAAAAAATCGCAGTTTTTCAGTGTCCATAACAACACATCGTGCCAGATTTGGGGACGCAATGTGTTGCGTATTCGTGTGCGATTTGCAATGGTCCCTTGCATGCGCTGCGATTCCGATCGGCGCCGTCCCGATCTACATTCGGCCTTCACGGTGTTTGCGGTGCCTGAAACAAAGGGGGTGGGAATGCGGCATGTCGGGGACCGCTTAAGAATTCTGTGTCTGCACGGCTACCACGGCAGCGCCGCGGCGCTGCACAGCCAAATGGCTGCACTGGTGGGCGAACTGGATGCGCTGGCCGAGTTTGTGTGTATCGATGCACCGTCGCTGGCCGCCGGCGATTTTGGTTGGTGGCATGCAAAAACGGATCTGCGCGCGGCGGATGCGCAGGACGCAGGCGTTGGCCCGGGGGCCAAGCACTACCAGGGCTGGGCGCGCACCCGCGAGTCCATCATGGATACTTTCCGCAAGCAGGGGCCGTTTGATGGTGTGTTCGGGTTCAGCCAGGGAGCGGCGTTGACGTCCATCCTGGTCGGTTTGCGTGCGCCCAATGGACGGGCGACGCCAGACAAGCCTCTGTGCTTCGACTTCGCCATGATGGTGGGTGGCTTCCCAGTGGCCGATCCCGAACTGTCCAATCTCTATGACGACGCGTCCAGCTACCAGTTACCGACCCTGCACCTCTTGGGTCGATCCGACGGGGTTGTTCCCTTTGCTGCCTCGCAAAACCTGGCTAACAAATTCCCCAACCCACAGATCGTCGGGCATGACGGTGGTCATGTGGTCGCGGCCACGCAACCGGTGCGCAAGGCGGTTCGGCAATTCCTCGACACCATGCTGAACAACAAACGCCTAGCCGTCGGCGCGCAGACGCAATCTCGGCCGCCGCTACGGGTGCCATTGTGGCCAGACCGGGAGAATCCCGCCATGACGTTGACATTCCCCAGCACAACAGCCAGCGGACCACTTTCAGCCATGCTGGTCGCAAAACTATTCTGACGCAGCCAGAGTGTACCAACATCCCGATGACGATCTATGCCCAGCGATATCGGCCCGTCCGGACTTTGCGGTGTTGGCCTATCCCATCATTTCTTTTGTCGTTGCCTACCACCCGGGGGCCTTCCTGGGCAGCGTCGGCAATTTTTTCGGACGTGCTGGGGTCAGCGAAGACATACGAAGCATGGTCTCGAATGAATTGCACGCCAACGCGGAGCATCCACCGGTTTTCATTTGGAGCACGCGTGAAGACAGTATCGTGCCCTATCTGAAAGGGCCGCACGGACTGGGTTTGGCCCAGTCGCAGCCCGGCGAATTGGGTGCGTGGACAGATTCGCTGCTGCAGAGGCTGGCGTAGCGCATGCCTGCACGCTGCGTTTGTATCTGCGCCTACTGGGACAATGGCCAACACGGCGTCGGTCCGGATTGCAGGTGGCCCAAGAGACATAATTTGTTTCCCCATTCGTGAATGCAGGGCCTTGCGCGTAGTAATCTGTGCCACCCTGCTGCTGCAGATCGCGGCAAGCCCAGTGCCTGGATCCGATCAACCAGATCCTGAATGAATGTTTGGCCTACGTCATCGATGTGGGCCGCTGACAGTAGCCATTCGACGACCGTCTCGGAGGTGAATGCATTGGATTGCATGGTGCAATAGTAGTGGGGTAAGGGTTGCAGCTTCAATCTTGAGGTGCCATAAAATATGACATGAACATTGAAAGCCTAGCCGACCACCTGCACCATCTTCCGACACTGGCCGCATGGCACCATGCGCAATTTGGCTATCTCAATGCGGCGGTCACGCTCGAACAGCGCACGCAAAAGCTCAAGGCATCCGCCCAAAAAAATCAATTGCCCGTGACGTTTGTGGCGTTGCGCGGCGGCCAGCTTCTGGGCTCCGCCAGCTTGTTGCCGCAAACCATTACGCATGTCCATTTGTCGCCATGGCTGTCCAGCGTCTATGTCTCGCCCGACCACCGAAAGCAGGGAGTTGGGTCGGCGCTGGTCCAGCATGTGGTTCAGCAGGCCGCGTCCATCGGCATTGCCAAGGTTTACCTGTTTACACCCAACAGCGAGGCTTTGTATGCTCGTTTGGGATGGAGCCTTGTCGAATATGCCCAGCTTCAAGATAAGCGCATCACCATCATGAGCAAGCTAGCGGCATAGAGGAATGCCTTGCCGACCACGCCGCGCCATCCGGGCAGAGCGTGTCAACCCATCGCTGCACCACGCTGAAACCTGCGCCAGAGCCCCCATTGCATCCGTTCCACTTCACCGCCGTCACGATGTAATTGCCCACGCTATAAATCGGGTGTACGTTGGAGGTCGGGGAAGCGTGCGCTGCGGTTCAATCTTGCGGGGTCTATTTGAACATCACGGAAGAGGGTGGAAAACAACCGAACACATAGCCCATGCTGTTCTTGAATTGTGTACCTTCCGGACAGGGGAAATTCGTGGAGTTGACGTTCAGCACGGGCGCAGTCGCGGCCGGCATGCACGCCACCGTGGGTCCAGGCTCCGCACTTTTCTTGAAGCCCGGGTACAGGCTGCAGGGGTATTCTGGGTGCGGCGTCACCTCCATCCATTGTTTGGGAGTCGAACCCTTGCAGCCTATGCCATAGGCCTCGATGGAGAATTTGCCTGGCTTGGAAAACTTGACCGGCACTACCTGCGGAAAACCATCGCGCGGCGATATCTTGGTATCGATGCTGATTTCGCCCGTCATGATGCGCACCGTGCAACTGCCGCTGCCTTTGCCCTTGAGCGTGTAATTGACCGTCGCGCTACCATCTGGCTGCGATTTGACAGTCTTGATGTCCAGGGGCGTCGCGAGTTCCGTCAGCGTCAGCTCGGTCGGGGCATTCACGCTGCCGACAGGCAGCTCGATCGGTATCATCGGTGCGGCCGGCCCTTTCGCGGCGCCTTCGATGAAGATGGTCGAGGTCTTCGAACCTTTGCAGGCCTCGACGTTACCGATTGCAGCCCCATGCATCGTCACCGAGTAGGTGCCAGCCTTCAGATACTTTTTCTCGATCGTCAGGGATGGTGTTGGCGTCGGCTTGTTGAGAAATACAAATTCTGGATTCGGCGGTTCGCCAGAGTTAGGACTGAATTCGAATTTGGCGCCGCACTTGACTTGCGGGTCATCGTATTTCAGCAAAAACGTATGTTGAATGACGACCTGACTGCCTTCCATCACAGCGGCAGCAGACGGCGAAGCCTTGGCCGAATCGATGGTCGCAGCAAAGGCGCCCCCCGCGAAGAGCAGCGCTGCGCATGCGGGAATGGTGAAAATGAGAGTCCGGTGTGTCATGTCAGGCCTCGGGCAATTGATTGATCATTCATCGATTGAGTCGCACACAGCCGTAGCGCGGTTCAATTCGAGCGTTGCCTGGCGCTTGCACGCCCAGCCAGATTGAACCAAGGCGTTGGAAGCCGCGACTAGCTAGTTGAACCATCTCATGCGGGGTGCACCGCTAATGCACTGACGCTATGCCCAATCTAGCATAGGCCGATTGGATGAATCTGTCGACATGAATCGAATCCGCCGTGTCCTTCGAAATGACTTCCTGGCCCCGCTGCTCGGGCTTGCCGTTGTCTGGTGCGCCGCGCCGGGTATCGCGCTTGCACTGGATCCTGGTTTCGCCAGCGGTAATCTGACGATAGGCGGCGAGTCCATTGCACTGACCCATGCCTACGTCTGGCGTCACGATGGTCCGCTGCTGCGCCAGAATACCAAGTTGCCAGGCCGGTATTGGATGCCGTGCCACAGACGCTCCCCGCCTTGCTGGTGCTGCAAGGCAGTGCGGACCCCGTGGTGCTGAAGGTCAACGGCATGCGGGCGGCGCAAGTCTGGGCCGCGCGCACCCATGCGCTGCTTGCGCAGGTCAGCATCCATTGCACGCCAAATCGATCCGTCATGGCGACCGGCGTTCGGTGGGTGCAGGCGCATGGCAGCAGCAGCAAACAATCTGTATGACATCGTACAGATTGAACAACGGCTATCGCGCAAGATGGCGCTGTCCTGCTTGCGAGGCGCGTATGAACAAAGAAATGGATCTTCCCGTTGCAGTCGACCCCACCAGCGAAAACGCCCACTGGCGCGAAAACTTCGCGACGCGCCCGTATGTCGAAAAAGGAGCCGTATTTGAAGACTACGGCCCGGCCTATGCCTATGGGGTCATTTCGTCCATCCGCTACGATGGGCGCACGTTCGAAGACGTTGAATCCGAGCTGTCACGTGACTGGGCCAATATGCGCGGGAATTCGCTACTCGCTTGGGTACAAGCGCGCCATGCGACGCGCGATGCGTGGGATCGCGTGCGCAACAAGTGAGCGTGCCCCCCGTAGACCGCGTGTTCATTGTCCACAGGACACGGTGAAAGGCGTTGCCCAGTGTGACAATACCGTAGCTGCCGCCAAAGCCCGCGATAGCCAAAGGAGTATGACGATGGGGATGCATACCTGGTTTGCCGTGCTGGGCCTGACAATTGGGGCCAGCAATGCCTGGGCCGGCGATATGCCCAAGCGTCTGGCCTGCGACGCACAGAAGATGTCAGACGCCGCCGCGATTTGTCTGCTACTGGAGACGAACATGGCGTTCGAGTGGCTGGGACATGCCACCATTGCGCCGGGCTACCGGGTATCGTTCGCGACGATTCGCAAGGTTTGGTGCGCACGCCCATTTACCGCTGCAGATCTACCTGCCTTGGCGCAATTGGAAAAATCTGCCGACTGGCGTTTGCAAACGGGCGCCAGTGCCCTGCGCATCCTGATTGAGAAAACACCACAGCCGCGCAACAGCGTTTACAACCCGGACAACTCCAGCTACGTGCTGCGAAATGGCTGCCAATAGGCCGTGATCAACTCCGCCGAACGGTCTGTGACTTCTGGGCGACAGTTGCACGTAGCGCTGCTTCCACTCCGGCGCCGAAAGCGCCAAGCATGTGGAAGTCATCGAATACATCCAATCGAAACGCCACTGCACGACCCCTTGCTTGCACAGCCCCAGAATAGTCAAAATCTCAAAACTTCGGTGCGCGGGTTGCCGATTTGGGCTAACGGGTTTCTGCTCGCGTCCCTAAACTGAAAGCGTCTCACGGCGATGTCGCCAGAACACTGGAGGTAAATGATCTATGAGCGTGGATCAGCTTAAAGCCACTCTGGCTGGGGAATGGGTCAGCATTGCGCCGGATATCCGGCCCAACAACGGAAAGAACCCGGATGGGACATTGAAGCCGTTTTACTTGATGCGCGCGTTCCAGTACCTGGATGGCGATGCATTCGAGCTCACCGTCGTGAACTCGGCAGACCTGCATTGGCGTGGTGCCCATGCCATCGCGGCGGGCGCACAAAAAGTCGGTCGGCATCAGCCACGATTTGTTGTTCTGGGGCGCGCGCAACATCGATGGACGTGGGTTTGGCACGGAAGAAAACCGACCAACCAACCTGCAGATTCCGCTGGCGCGCAAGTAGGCCGACCCGCCATCAACTGCGTGCTTCGTCGTGCGACGACTCCTTCTGTTTGTCGTCCCACCGTTTTAGGCGGCGCTGCCATGGCCCCAACGGTTGCGAGCGATCAGCTTCGATGGCGCTGGTCGAACTGGCAATCAACTGGTCCAGCAGTGCTGCCTGGTCAGTGTCATCGTCGGCAGGAAATATCGGCACCACCTTGACGATGTAGTCGCCACGCGGGCCGCGCAGTGTTAGCGGAAAACCCTGGCCGCTGAGCCTGTAGGCCATGGCATCGCGATTCAGCCGCATATGTTGCATACCGGTGGGGGTGGGTACTTCGACCCAGCGCCCCAGCATCCAGGCGTAGCCATTGACCGGCATTTCGCAGCGCAGCAGCCCATCGTTCTCCAAGGTAAAGAGTGGGTGGCGGGCAATTTCAACCGCAAGTTCCAGACCAATCTCCATGCCACTGTGGCGCGAAGGCGGCACACTCAGCACATGCCCTTCGCGCACGCCAGCCGGGATGCGCACGCGGCGCCGGTAGCTAACCGTCAGCTCGCCGGTGCCATCGCAGGCGCCGCAGGACTCGCGCTGGCGCCCGTCGCCACCACAATCCGCGCACGCATCTTCATTCCATAGCCAGCCAAACAGGGCAGGCCTGCGCACCGCACCGCTGCCACGGCAGGCGGCGCAGGCTTGGGCCAGCACACGCTGCCCCTTGCCAACGCAGGCCTCGCAGCTTTTCGAGAGACTGCCGCGCAGCGTACGCGTGCAGCCCAGGATGGCTTCTTCCAACGACAAACGCACTTTGCGAACATGCGTCGTCCTTGCGGATTCGGATTCGGATTCAGGTTCGGTTGCCGGGTCGGCCTGGGCATGTTCCGCGTCCGTACCGTGGCCAGAGTCACCATCCGAGCCATCAACTTCGCCATCACGCAATTGCCGGATGTGCTGGTAGGCCTTGTTGATATGCTGCATGCGCCGACTTGCGTCTGGCGTCCCATTGCGGTCCGGGTGCCAGGCTGCGACAAGGCGCCGCCAGACAGCTTTCAGCTCCGCATCGCTGACGTCCGGGTGCACGCCCAGTTCTTCGTATGCCTCGTGGGTATCCATGGTGATCGTGTCCTTGTTCGCGCGTTGTCGTACCGGTAGTGGACATACTAGCAAATGTGAGACTGGCCAACGCCAAGGTCTGTGCGCCTCGTCTACAGGATGCGGTGCGCCGCAAAGGTCTGATCAATAGGGGGAGGAACTTATCGGAAGCGGTGAGCCTTGGGCTTGACCAAGGCACAGGAGCAGGTTGCCTCAGCAACTAGCCGCGTCGCGCCGATTCGATGGCGGCGACATCGATCTTTGTCATCTGCATCATGGCCGCAAACGAGCGCTTGGCCGCTGCGGGGTCGGGGTCGGCGATCGCAGCCATCAGGGCGCGCGGCGTGATCTGCCAGGAGAGTCCCCATTTGTCTTTGCACCAACCGCATTGGCTGGTCTGACCGCCGTTTCCGACAATGGCATCCCACAAGCGGTCCGTCTCGGCTTGGTCCTCGGTGACAACCTGGAACGAGAAAGCCTCGCTGTGCGTAAAAGCCGATCCGCCATTCAAGCCCACACAGGGGATTCCCATCACCGTGAACTCCACCGTCAAGACGTCACCTTGCTTGCCGTCCGGGTAGTCGCCTGGGGCGCGAAACACATTGCCCACCGCGCTATTGGGAAATGTCTGGGCGTAGAACGTCGCGGCATCCAGCGCGGTGCCGTCATACCAAAGACAAATCGTATTCTTGCTGGCCATCTGGTTCCCCTTCACGATTAAAAGTACGCTCGCACACAACAACCCCAACCCCTGCGAGACCTTAGTCGGCGAACGTATGCGTGTATGTGCGACAGCGTACACCAACTACCGCTTGGCGTCCGCCACTGCGGGGGTCGGTGGGTCAAAGGTCATGGCCTGCACACCAGAGGGATCGCGGGACAGTATGGCTTTGTAGGTGCCATCCTTTTTCATCGCATCCAGAGCGGCCTGCCACTTGTGGACGGTCTCATCCGGGGTGTCCTTGGACAAGGCGACATACAGGTAATTTCGCCGTAACACCAGCACCTGTTCAAACTCCGCCTTGTCAATTCCGGCCTTCTCCGTTTCGGCCAGAAAACCCAGGTTGCCGGTAAACCACAGGTCAATCCGCCCACGCAGCAGTTTTTGCGCATTTTGCATGCCCAGATTGACCGGGTCAACATTCGCAAATCCTTCGTCCAGCAGGTATTTTTGCTT
>OUNL011262808.1_pt1 | contig 10128 bp, 12 predicted proteins | sample 1779831 | NCBI WGS metagenome assembly OUNL01 (sample SAMEA3914863, study PRJEB12502) | metagenome | biome: forest; material: soil | place: USA | collected 2011-09-16 | depth 0.1 m | reverse complement strand
CCCGCCGGTAGCCAGCATGCGTTGTCCTCGGGAAGACAGGGCCGCGGATGCATGGGCGGCATGTGACGGGCTGCGAGCTTGCATTTTTGTTGGGCGGGTCGGCAAGCCGTGCATGGCAATGGCCACGAAGCTTCCCTGGCCGAGTTGGCGCCGTAGGTAGCCTTCTGTTTCCAGTTGTGAATAGGCCGCTTCAACGGTGACGCGGGAAATTGCGAGGTCCTGCGCCAGCACGCGGGTCGATGGCAAGCGCTCATCGACGGCCAAACTGCCATCGCGGATGGATTGGCGCAGCAACAGGCACAGTTGCTCGCGCAGGCCCAGGCCGGTGTCAGGCGTTCGTTCAAATAGACCGGTCCACAAGCGCGGTTTGGTGTTCTGCATAGGTCTTATTGGATTGGCTCAATTGGTATTAGTCGTAATGCCAATATTACCTACACTGCCAATCAACGCCAGCCACTTTTCTTTAAGGACACGATATGCACGCTGTTAATTCCCAGGTTTTGGCATTCCCGCCGACGACCCCCGAGCAAACCCGGGATTTCATGTTGCATAAGCTCAGCTACCACGCCGACGCCTGGGATGTAGCCGAAGACCTGCGCAACGGCATTGCAGACATCGTCGTCATTGATACCCGATCTGAGTCGTTGTATGCCCAAGGCCATGTTCCTGGCGCAATCAATTTCCCGCACCGGCTGATGGATGCGCAGACCACGGCGTCATTGGACCGCAACAAGGTGTATGTCACCTATTGCGATGGCATAGGGTGCAATGGTTCGACCAAGGGCGCCTACAAGCTGGCCAAGCTGGGCTTTGTTGTCAAGGAAATGCTGGGTGGCCTCGATTTTTGGATTCGTGATGGCCAAAACATTGCGACCGGTAGCACGCCCGGAGAGCTATTACCCGGCACGCTGGCGATCGAATGCGCATGCTGACGGGCGTTGCGTTGCTGGCGGACCGCGTGCGCGTGGCCGAACCTGGCGATGCGCGGGCCATCACACAGTTGGCGGAGGCACACGCCGCCTATGAGCTTGCCGATTTTGCGCGTGCAGGCCACGCACAGCGACTGACCACGGCACTGCAAAGCGGCCAACTGTATGCATGGCTGGCACTGCAAAACCACCTGCCGGTTGGTTACGTAACCGCGACACTGGATTTTTCAACCTTCAGTGCAAAGCGTTATCTGCACATGGACTGCCTGTATATGTCGGCACACGCGCGCGGACAGGGGCTTGGGCACGCGCTGTTACAGGCCGTGCGCGACTTCGGCATGGCGCACGCTTGCTGCAATCTGCAATGGCAAACACCTAGTTGGAACCATCTGGCCATGCGTTTTTATGCCGCGACCGGGGCACAAAGCTTTCAAAAGCAACGCTATGTATTGGGTTGATAGCGTGGCAGGTCACCATTCGTCTCGGTATTTACCGTGAATATCACGCGGCCTTGCAGTCCGTCGCATATCGGATGCGTCGTCATTTGCAAAAAATTACATTTTCTTCAACGGGTCACAGTGATCCGAAATTGGAGAGAACACATGAACACTGCAAACACCGTCCGCATCGCCGCAATCGTTTCAGCATTGGTCCTGTCGGTTGCCGTAAATGGCACCACGCTGATGGCGTTTGACCATTTGGCAAAGACCGCAGCAACCGCTAAAACGGTGGTGAACTCCGTCGCGCTGCATACGGTCACCATTACGGCCAAACGGGTCTGAGGCGCACGCGCAAAATTTCAAAAAACTACTTGGGATGGCCGTGCGCGAAGTGTTCGCGCCGTACAAGGACTTACCCCAGTATGTTGCGCGACCGATACATTGGGAGCGGTCAATGCATATATAAATGGGCACCGAGCGGTACGCGGACGTTTTCGTACCAGCCATCATTTGGGAGAAGTTTATGCAGTTGTTATCAGGCGCCAGGTTGCTGGCCGCCATTGCCGTTGCCAGCAACGTGGGTTTATGTGGCGCCCAGGAAATCGTGTTGGGCCAGACCGCGTCGCCCAACCATCCGGTCGTTGGAACCATCAGTGCCGAGTACAACGCGGGCATCAAATTGGCCGTGGCGCGGGCCAACGCCGCTGGCGGCATTCGCGGCCGCAAATTGCGACTCGATTTGGTCGATGACAACTTCGACGCCAAGAACACGGTTGCTGCCGTCGACGAGTTGGTGACACACCACGACATCGTCGCGTTGGTCGGTGCCATGGGTACGCAGCCGGTGCTCAAACTGGCCGAAGACAAGACGTTGGAGAAATACCAGCTGGCCAGCATTGGCCCGATGACCGGCCTGCAGTCCGCGCTGTCCAAACCCAATGAGTTCCCGGTGCGCGGTAGCTATGAAGACGAAGTCCGTGCCATGCTGGGGCACTCCGCGCGCCTGGGGCGTGGCAAGGTCTTGTATCTGTACTATGAGGCGGGCGTCGGTCCATTGTTGGCCAAACTAGTGCCTGACATGGCCAAGGAGGCCAACGCGACGCTGACCGGTTTGACCGGCTTTGAGGTGACGCAGGACAAGACCCTGCAGCAGGCCGCGGTTCGCAAGGCGCTTGACGTTGCCGCCGGTCCCCGGCCTCAGTCCATTATTTTGCTGGCGATTGGTTCGGTGCACAGCGAGGCCATGAAGGTGGTGCGTGAGCGTTATGGACAGTCCATGCCGGTCTATTCACTGGGTCAGGTCAACCCAGCCACGCTGGTCAAGGACATTGGCAACGAAGCCGCCTGGGGCCTGATGCTGTCGCAGGTGATGCCGCGCCCAACCGGTATCAGCATGGCCATCACGCGCGACTTTGAGGCGGACCGCAAGCGCTATTCCGCCAGCCTGCCGTCAACCTATATGTTTTTGGAAGGCTATGTCACCGGCCGCATCGCAATTGAGTTGGTGGGGCGCGCCAAAACCATAACGCGTGAAGGTGTGCTGAAGGCGGCTGAGCAAGCCGGGCAGGTGGATGTGGGTGGCTTCAGGGTCCAATACGGCGCAGACGCGCGCCGCTCCATCAATCCGATCGAGCTGACCATGTTGGGACGAAGCGGCACCCTGGTGCGCTAGCCGTCACGGACTTGCGGATCAAGCCACCAAGGCAGCCGGCCTGAAGCGGCTGGGGTTGGCACCCGCCACCCGTTTCATCAGCCGGCGCAGCGCCGTGGCGTCCTGGTAGCCCACGGCCACCGCCACTTGTTCCACGGTGAGCCGGCTGGATTCCAGCAGGGCGCGTGCCCGGCGCTGCTTGACACTTTGCAGCAGCGCCAATGTGCTCTTGCCAGTAGCCTTTTGCACATGGCGGGACAGCGTTCGCTCCGACATGCAGAATTCGTGAGCCAATTCGCCGACACTGGGCAGATTCGGCAATGCCGCTTCAACGCGCGCAGCCAGGCGCGCGATCAGGTCGTCCCCATTGGCGAACGCCTCGGGCACGATGAATGGGGCTTGCGCCTGGCGACCGTCGAGCAGCAGCACGCGGGAAATGGCGTCGGTCAACGCATTGCCACAGCGGCTACGCAGCAAGTGCAACATCAGGTCCGTTTGCGCAAACGCCGCGCCGGCCGTGACAACCTGGCCATCGGCGCACACCATGCGATGGGCATCCACCATGCAGTCGTTTGCCAGTAGCTTGAGTTGGGGCGCCAACCACCACGAGGTAGTAACCCGCTTGCCATGCAACAGTCCGGCTGCCTGCAGCAGAAAGACGCCGGAGCAGGACGCTGCGGTCATGCCGCCACGCAAACCGTGCCGGCGCAGTGCTTGTACTGCGCGCAGCGCGTCATCTTTGGCAAAACGTTGCGTGATGGCAGATGGCCTGTCTAACCCCAAACCGGGAATGACCCAGATGGAGGTGTCAGCCACCGCGCGCTGGGGCAGCTTGGTGGTGGAAACGCTCATACCCGACTGCAGGGTGGTACTGCCCCCATTGACTGAGCAGACGCGCCAGGTCGGCGGCGCAATATGGTGGTGTGGCGCCAATACGGCGGCGGTGGCCAGTATGTCCAGCGTTGCCGCGACACTGCTGGCGTAGGAGCCTTCGAGTACCAAAACCGTGAAATCAAACATTGGCGGAATAGTCTTGTAAAGTGCGTAATCGGACAGGACCATTGTGACCCAATGGCTGCGGGTATTCAAGGGAATACTGCGTGCCAAACCGAGCCGGCTGGTTTTTGGCGAAAATTGGCACCGAGACCGTTGATGCCACCTGCTTTGCTATCGCTTTTGAGAACCCTTTGCCACACCCGATGAAAAATACCAACACGTTTCAAATGAACATGCTCACCTTGCTGCGCCTGCTTGGGGCGCTGGCGGCCGCCAACTGTTGGCTGAGCGGTGCCATGGCCGCAGACATAGCCCGTCCGAATGCTGCGGTCACAGCGCCAGAAAAGGCCCCTGCTCAACCTGCCGGCTACGGCTCGCACGGCATGGCGGTGTTTGGCGGACGCGATGGCTTGTATGCCTCGCACCTGCCCATGTTCCATGCGCCGCATGACGCGCAGGTTCTGCTGCGTTTTCACCTGGTGGACGCCGCTGCCGATGCCAAGCTGCGCGCGCAACTGGCGCGCAAGCCGGAACTGTGGACGCTGGAACCCGAGCTGTTTGACCTGCACCGCCTGGGGCTAGGTCAGGCCGATCCGCTGAAGCAATTTACGGCTCGCTTTGTGCAAGGCCATTTCGAACGTGGTGGCGTCGAGCGCTATGCGGGGCAGACGGTAGTGGTGGATGACGTCCTGTGGTTCAAACGCCTGGATGGCAAGCCAGTTGCGCACAGCGCGGGCCACTATCTGGTGGTGGGCGCTGGCCGTGAATATTTTGCGGTCAAAGAGATTGACCGCCGGCCAGACTTTGACGTCATTGTGGCGATGAAACCCTTGCGACAACCACTGGCCGCAAGTGACGTGCGCAAGCTGACCGTGAATGGCGTGCCACAGTTTGACCTAACGACCGAAGACTTGAAAACCCCGTCTGTTGGCAAGATGCAAGCCGCTCTGTCGCATCAGGGTGCCGCAGTTTTGCGGCCCGCCAAGACGCTGTACTTTGAGACCGATGATCTGAATTAATTGGTGTATTTTTACTGCCAATCTGCGAGCCAGGGGGCTTTGTGCGAGCGAGTGCCACATAGCAGCCCGCGCACGGCTCCAGGAGCGGAGGAGCTTCAGCGCGCGGCGACCTTCAAAAAGTCACGAATCGCAAACAAGGTCTCATCGGGCGTCTCACTCATCTGGTGATGCCCCACCGGCAACGTCGCAACCGTTACTACTTTGCCCGCCGCGTTGGCCCTGGCGATCAGGGGTTGCGCTGCACGCGCCTGCGTCATCTGGTCCATGGCGCCCAGCACAAACAGCACCGGGCAGGTGATGGTATCCATCGCCTGGTCACCGTTGCCATAACTATCGCAGGCACTGAAGCCGCGGTGGAAAACATTGACGGCCTTGTTGCTGGCCAGCACTCGGCGCCCCAGCGCCATGCTGGCGCCAAAAACCCAGGTGCCAGGCCCCAGCGCCGAAGGAGGCGCGGCCAGTGTGCTGCGCGAAAACACATTGATCATGTTCAGCGCCTTCAGCGGGTCAGCCAGCGAGATCTCGATCAACACTGGCGAGACCTTCATCGGGTAGGTCGTGCCCACCAGCACCAGGTGGCTGACGCGGTCTTTCAACTGTGAGGCGGCTTCCAACGCAATCAGCGACCCCCAGCTGTGGCCCACCAGTGCAGCCTTTTGCACGCCCACTTCGTCCAACAATGCAACGATGAACGCGGTAGCTTCTTCCACCGTAGACGGTGCCTCGCCAGCACTGCGGCAGTGCCCCGGCAGGTCGACCGCCAACACGTTATAGCCGTGGTTGGCCAGGTAACGGCTTTGCAATATCCACACACTGTGGTCGTTGAGCACGCCGTGGATGAAGACCACGGTGGGCTTGGCGGCGTCAAACGGCTTGCCGCCTGTGTAGCAATAGGTGTTGGCGTTGTTGACGGTGCAGTACATGGTCAGGCCTTTTCTGCGGTCTTCAGGGCGCGTTTCAGGTCGTCGATCAAATCGTCAGCGTCCTCCAGGCCAATCGACAGGCGAATCGTGCCCTGGGTGATGCCGGCGGAAGTCAGGGCCTCGTCGGTCATGCGGAAATGGGTGGTGCTGGCCGGGTGGATCACCAAGCTGCGGCAGTCGCCCACGTTGGCCAAGTGGCTGAACACTTTCAGCGTTTCAATGAATTTCTTACCTTGCTCCCGGTTGCCGTTAAGGTCAAAGCTGAACACCGAGCCGGCTCCACGCGGCAACAGCTTTTTCGCCAATGCGTGGCTGCTGTGGCTCTCCAGCATGGGGTGGCCGACACGGCCGACAAACGCCTGGCTGGCCAGAAATTGCACAACCTTTTCGGTGTTGCTCATGTGCCGCGCCATGCGCAGCCCCAGCGTTTCGACGCCTTGCAGAATCAGCCACGCGGTATGCGGGCTCATGCAGGCGCCAAAGTCGCGCAGGCCCTCGCGCCGGGCGCGCAGCAGGAACGCACCCACGGAGCTTTCTTCGCTGAAGTTCATGTCGTGAAAGCCGGCATACGGTGCCGCCAACTCGGCAAAGCGACCGCTTTTTGCATAGGCATCGGCCCAGTCGAAACTGCCAGCGTCCACCACAATGCCGCCGATGACCGTGCCGTGGCCGGAAAGAAATTTGGTGGCCGAGTGGTAGACCAGATCGGCGCCCAATTCCAGCGGTTTCATCAGCCACGGTGAGGTGAGGGTGGAGTCCACCAGCAACGGCACGCCGGCCTCATGGGCTATTGCCGCCACGGTAGGTATGTCCAGCACATCCAATCCCGGGTTGCCCACCGTTTCACCAAACAGCAGCTTGGTATTGGGTTGGATGGCGGCGCGCCAACCGTCGATGTCGCCAGGTTTGACAAAGCTGGTCTCGATGCCAAATCGGCGCATCGTGTAGTGCAGCAGATTCTGCGAGCCGCCATACAACGCGGTACTGGCCACAATGTGGGAGCCGGCGCCCATCAATGTGGCAATGCTCAGATGCAGGGCGGCCTGGCCGCTGGCCGTGGTGATGGCGCCTATGCCGCCCTCCAGCGCGGCCACCCGTTGCTCCAGCACCGCGTTGGTCGGGTTGCTGATGCGACTGTAGACGTGTCCCGCGCGTTCCAGGTTGAACAGCGACTGCGCGTGCTCGCTGGACTCGAATACAAACGACGTGGTCAGGTGAATCGGCACGGCGCGCGCGCCGGTCGTGGGGTCGGGCGCAGCGCCTGCGTGCAGGGCCAAGGTATCGAATCCGGGATCAGCGTAGCCGGGCATAGGTTCTCCGCAGGGCAATTTATGTATAGCCCTGCATTGTGGGCTATATTTGCATCACATACTTCATCCATGTGCCACGGGGAAACACCATGAAAGTCAGCGACATTTTGCGCGTCAAGGGTAATACGCTCTACACCACCACACCGGAACACACGCTGGCCGATGCAGCACAACTGATGGCCGAAAAGGATATTGGCTCATTGGTTGTGATTTCCCATGGATTGGTTGTGGGCATGCTGTCATTCCGTGAGGTCATTCAGGCCACGGTCAAGAACGGAGGCTCCTTTGGCACCACCACCGTGTACCGCGCCATGGACTCCGGGCCGTTGATTTGCACCATGGAAACCGAGTTGGACGAAGTGCGCCGCATGATGCTGGAGCGCCACGCCCGCTATATGCCGGTCATCAACAACCGCATGCTGATGGGCGTGATCAGCTTCTACGACGTGGCCAAGGCGGTGGTCGATAGCCAGAATTTTGAGAACAAAATGCTCAAGGCTTATATCCGCGATTGGCCCGAAGCCGAAGGCGAGAGCAATCCAACACCCTGACGAGTCCACTGCATGCACAAGCCAGCACGCAACCTGACATCCCCATGGAAGCCAAAACCCGAAAAAGTGAGATGACCCGCGCCGCCATTGTCGACGCGGCCTTGGACATTGCGGCCGAACGCGGCTTGGGCGCCGTCACCATGAAGAGCGTGGCCGATCGTCTGCAATTGTCTAAAAGCGGAGTATTTTCGCGGGCCGGTTCGTCGGAGGCCTTGCGCCTGGCGGTGGTGGAGGAATATGGACGCCGGTTTTTGGCCGATATTTTTTTGCCAGCCATGCAAAAGCCCCGCGGTTTGCCCCGCCTGGACGACATGGTGCAGCGTTGGTTTGGCCGCATGGGGCGCTTCACCAGTGTCGGTGCTTCAATCTATGAGGCCTGCGCCTTCAGCCTGGATGAGACGGATGCCAAGCTGACCCAGGTCATCCGTGGCAAGGTACTGGATTGGCGCGCGGCGGTGCGCAGGACCTTGCTGCAGGCGGTGGAGGAGGGGCAACTGGTGCCCGACACTGATACCGAGCTATTGATCTACACATTGCACGCACTACTGCTGGAGGCGCTGTATGACCTGGCGTTTCTCGGCAATGCCGACATCCAGTCGCGCGGCTGGAACGCCTACCGGCGCATGGTTCAGACTTACTGCCCGTAACACCCTGCGGCTGCGGGAAACCACCGTTTTATTGAACTGGTGCTGCACGATGGGCATCACGGTTTCATGGATCAAGCGCAAAATGGTGACTTCTGCCTGGGACGATTGCATGCAGCGCGCAAAGCGTTCGTCTTTCATGCATTCGTGCACCAACTGGCGCGCCAGGTGGGTGGCGTCGGAACCCACCCAATCCAAAAACTCGGCCGGCACCTTGCTGTGGGTCTTGATCAGTTTGCCGGTCAGATCGTCCAGGGCTTCGATGGCCAGAACCTCTGCCCGGTGGATCGCGCTGTTGACAATGGGTGGCAAGACGTTGGCGCCGTGCATGGTGGGTATCAGGTCTTGATGCGTCCATCGGAGGACATGATGCCAAGGGCCACAAATTTGGAACCCACGTGCGCGCTGGGCGCGCTGTAGTCGATGGCAAAACCTCCGAGGTCGAAATTTTTGATGCTTGCCAGCGCTTGGCGAATGCGGTCCCGCGTCACGCTATGGCCGGCTCGGTGGATGGCCTCAGCCATGAGACGGGCGCTGATGTAGCCTTCCAGGCTGCCGGTGTTGAAGTCCGTTTGCTCCATGGCGCGCATCGCCAACTGGTAGTCCCGCACGATCGCGTATTTGCCTTGGTTGGCATCCGGGTACACCTGTGTGATGGCAATACCGTGGGCGGAGCTGCCCAAGGTTTTCAAACCATCCTGGGTGAATGCGGCGCTGACCCCCGCTACTGGAATCATCGGCGAGGCCTTTTTCAGTGCGCCAACCAAGCCTGTGGTGGCCGCGCCCGAGGTACCCAGCAAAATCGCCGATGGCTTGGCCGCCAGTGCTTCCTGTATGGCCTGCTGCATGTTTTTACCGTCAACCGCCAGTGCCACCATGGCGTTGGCCTTGACGTTGGCTGCCGCCAGGGCGCGCACGGTGTCCTGCGCCACCTCTTTGCCATAGGGGTTGTCCAGGTAGACCATGACCAGGTCGCGAATTCCCATGGCAACCAGATTTTGCACCAGGCGATTGATTTCGTCCGTATAGCTGGCGCGCAGGTGGAACACACTTTGGTATTCGGTTTTGCGCAGGCTGGAGGCACCGGTCAGCGGCGCCAGATGCGGTATGCCAGCAGTTTCCAGAAACGGCGTGATGGCTGCGTTGTTGGCCGTGCCCAGGCAGCCCATCAAGGCAACAATATTGTTGTTGGCAATGAGCTTTTTTGCGTTTTCCACGCTGCGTGCGGGCACATAGGCGTCATCGACCATGTCAAAGCGCAGCGGGCGTCCATTGACGCCACCTTTGCCATTGATCTGGCGCAGCGCCGCGTCAACCCCCAGCTTCATGTTCAGACCAAACCCACCCAAGGGCCCGCTCATGGCCGCCGTACAGCCAATGGTCAATGCGGACCCATCGTCCACATCCTTGGTTTGTGCACGTGCGTGCGAAATTAGCCCGGAGCCGACCAGTGCGGATCCAGCGACAGCCACTGGCGCGGAAGCCAGAAATAGTCGTCTTTTCATTGGTATGCTTTCAAAAAATGGTCGAAATTGCCAATGGATTTTTCACGTATTGTTACCACTTTATGCCTTCTTTTTAGAGATGTAAATAGGGATATTCGCACGTTGGTGCTAAAACGGTAACTTGCGCGACTGAAATGGCAACAAATGGCGGCGTGGCGGC
>OUNL010009275.1_pt1 | contig 10245 bp, 9 predicted proteins | sample 1779831 | NCBI WGS metagenome assembly OUNL01 (sample SAMEA3914863, study PRJEB12502) | metagenome | biome: forest; material: soil | place: USA | collected 2011-09-16 | depth 0.1 m | reverse complement strand
TGATGCCCAGCAGGCGGGCGGCCTCGGACAGATTGCCGTTGCACTGCGCCACTGTGCGTTCAATGGTCTGACGTGATTGGGTGCGCAGGTTGGCATTCGGGTCTGGTTCGATGGCGTGAGGGTCACGCGGCGCCTGCGCATTGAACGGACGTAGCGCGTGCAGCACGTCGTCGGGCAGGTGGGCCCAGGTGATGGAGGTCTCGTCGTCGTCCAGCAGAGCGCAGGCCGTTTGCAGTGCGTTGAACAATTGACGCACATTGCCGGGCCAGCCGTAGCTTTGCAAAGCAAGCACCAGGTCTGGCGCAACAACCAGTTCGCGTTCGGGCGCCAGTCGTTGCAGTTCGCGTTCCAGCAGGCAACGCAGGTCAGTACGTTCGCGCAGTGGTGGTAGGCGCAGGGTCAAGCCGTTGAGCCGGTAGTACAGGTCCTCGCGGAAGCGCCCGGCCTGCATCTCAGTGGGCAGGTCGCGGTGGGTCGCGCAGACCAGGCAAAAGTCCACCGCAACCGGCTTGCCGCCGCCCAGTGGCACCACGACGCGTTCCTGCAACACACGCAGCAAGCGGGCCTGCAGTGCCAGCGGCATGTCGCCGATTTCATCGAGGAACAAGGTGCCGCCATGCGCCTCGCGGATACGCCCGGGCGCGCCTTCTCGCCGCGCCCCGGTAAAGGCGCCACCTTGGTAGCCAAAGAGTTCGGCTTCGATCAAATTCTCCGGCAGCGCGGCGCAGTTCACCGCGACAAATGCCTCGTTCCTGCGCGGCCCACTGCGGTGTGCGGCGCGTGCGAACACCTCTTTGCCAACGCCGGACTCACCTTGCAACAGAATGGCAATGGGTTTGCCAATGAGTTTGCGCGCGCGTGCAATCGCTGCTTGGAATACCGCGTCACCGGTGTTCAGCGCGGCCAAGGCATCCGCCGGTGTTGCGATGGCGGGCAGTGGCAGAGCAGGGGCGGACAGCGGGTGGCGGTTTATGGGCGATAGTCTGCCCGCTTCGACGCGAGCCCAGACCACCTGGCCTGTACGGGTATGCACCACATGCGGCGTGGAGGCCGAGCGCTGGCCCCAGTCCAGCAGTTGGGTCAGCGGTTCGGCCAGAACCGCCATGACATTGGTGTGCACCAGTCGCTGCCAATCCAGTCCAAGCAAGTCCAAGGCCGTGGCATTGGCGCCAACCATGCGACCGTCTTCGGTGATGGCCAGCAAGCCTTCGGCCACGGTGCCAATGCCCTCGGGCTGCGCATGAAAGCGCAGGCGCAGGCCGCTCCATTGGCGCGGGTCGTGGTGGGTGTCGAACAGTCTGTGTTCAATCATGCGCGCGGCCGAGCGCACCAGGCCCAGCGTATGGCGGTGGTAGCCTCGGTGGTCGCCCGATACGTCCAGGGCGCCCAGCAGTTGGCCCGTTGGATCGTAGATGGGCACGGCGGCGCAGGTCAGGAAACCGTTGCGCTCCAGGTAGTGTTCCTGGGCGTGGACTACCACGGCGTGCTGTTCCGCCAGTGCCGTGCCAATGGCATTGGTGCCGCGAAACTGTTCATGCCAGGTGGCACCCAGCCGCAACGCGACACGTTCTGCGCGGCCTATGAATTGGGGGTCGCCCAGCGTGTGCAACAGCATGCCGTCGGCCGCGGCGAGAATGCTCATGCTGTCGGTGCCCCGCGTTTGTTCGTGCAAAAATTCCATGACTGGGCGGGCGTGGGCTACCAGTTCACGCTGGCGCTCCAGTTCGCGTGCCAGGTGTGCGGCCGACGCATTCGGGGCACCAGGCAAACGCCCCACCGGTTGCAAGCCCGCCTGCCAACAGCGCAGCCAGGAGCGCGCCAGGTCGGCCTCGATCAGATTGGGCGGCAATTGCCCGTTGCCCAACAATTGGCGCCGTGCCTCACGCAATTGGCGCGGCATCGAACGGTCCTGCAGTACAGGTAGTGGCATAGGCTTTGTCTCCTGTGGGGATAGTCGGGATGGTGTCCATCTCCGTCTGCGCGGCGTAGCCATTTGCCGCATCGATCCATTGTGCGCCAGTGCAAGAGCGCGTTTTCGACGAAATCAAAGGTCAATTGTTCCGTTTTGACACAGTCTGTGCCATGCGCTATGTCAAGTGGAACAAAGTCTCACGCAATAACAGCAGCGCAAAGCCCATAGCCGACTATTTTGGTCATTTTTTCGCTGAATTGGCGCCTTGGCACAACCCCTGCAATGCACCGCATTGAAACCGCATGGCCACGATGGCGTGCGGATTCGCATTTCAATTATTTTCTGATCAGGAGACAACACCATGCTGTACGCAAACCCCGGTTCGGCCGACGCCAAGGTCGCATTCAAAGCCCAATACGACAACTTCATTGGCGGCAAATTTGTGCCGCCGGTCAAGGGCGAATACTTTGAAGTCATTACCCCGGTTACGGGCAAACGCTACACCACAGCGGCGCGCTCGACGGCTGCCGATATCGACCTGGCGCTGGATGCCGCCCACGCCGCTGCGCCGGCGTGGGGCAAGACCTCGGCTGCCGAGCGCTCCAATGTGCTGCTGAAGATTGCCGACCGCATCGAGGCCAACCTGGAAATGCTGGCCTATGCCGAGAGCGTGGACAATGGCAAGCCGATTCGCGAAACACTGGCCGCCGACATTCCGCTGACGGTAGACCATTTCCGTTACTTTGCGGGCTGTGTGCGCGCCCAGGAAGGCGGCGCCAGCGAGATCGACGAGAACACCATGGCCTACCATATCCAGGAGCCATTGGGCGTCGTGGGGCAGATCATTCCGTGGAATTTCCCCATTCTGATGGCTGCCTGGAAGTTGGCGCCAGCCATTGGCGCAGGCAATTGCGTGGTGCTCAAGCCTGCAGAATCGACACCCATCAGTATCTTGATCCTGGCCGAGTTGATTGCCGATTTGCTGCCACCGGGCGTGCTCAATATCGTCAATGGCTACGGGCGCGAAGCCGGCATGCCACTGGCCACCAGCAAGCGCATTGCCAAGATTGCGTTCACGGGCTCCACTACGACCGGGCGGGTGATTGCACAAGCCGCTGCCAACAATCTGATTCCAGCGACGTTGGAGTTGGGTGGCAAATCGCCCAATATCTTCTTTGCCGACATCATGGACAAAGACGATGGCTTTTTGGACAAGGCCATTGAGGGTCTGGTGCTGTTTGCCTTCAACCAGGGAGAGGTCTGCACCTGCCCGTCGCGTGCCCTGATTCAGGAAAGCATTTACGACAAGTTCATGGCACGCGTGCTGACCCGTGTGGCGGCGATCAAGATGGGCAACCCGTTGGACACTGACACCATGATGGGTGCGCAAGCCTCCAAGGAACAACTGACCAAGATCATGTCCTATCTGGAACTGGGCAAGCAGGAAGGTGCGCAAGTATTGATCGGTGGCGCCCAGGCTCATCTGGGTGGTGACATGGCCGGCGGCTACTACGTGCAGCCTACGCTGTTCAAGGGCAACAACAAGATGCGCATTTTCCAGGAAGAGATTTTTGGCCCCGTGTTGGCCGTGACCACCTTCAAGGACGAGGCCGAAGCATTGGCCATTGCCAACGACACACTGTACGGTTTGGGTGCCGGTGTGTGGAGCCGCAACGGCAATGTGGCCTACCGCATGGGCCGCGCCATCAAGGCCGGGCGCGTGTGGACCAACTGCTACCATGCCTACCCGGCGCATGCAGCCTTCGGTGGCTACAAGGAATCGGGCATTGGCCGCGAAACCCACAAGATGATGCTGGACCACTACCAGCAGACCAAGAACCTGTTGGTGAGCTATAGCGAGAGCAAGCTGGGCTTCTTCTGATCACGTACGCAACACGTTTAGGGATGACAAGGAGGCAGGGAACTGCCTCCTTTTTTGCATGTGTTCTGGAGGTGTAACTATGGTCGAAAAAGTCGTTGCCACGCCAGCGGCGCTGGAGCTAGTGGCGTTTCTGCAAGCCAAACATGGTCAGCAGCTGATGTTTCACCAGTCCGGTGGCTGTTGCGACAACAGCGCTGCCAATTGCTTTCTACCCGGTGAAATCACCATGGGTGCTGGCGATGTGTACCTGGGCGACATCGGCGGTTGCGCGTTCTACATTGGCAAAGGCCAGTACGAATATTGGAAACATACGCAGTTGATCATCGATGTGATCGAAGGCCATGGCGGCACGTTTTCGTTGGAAGGTCCCGAGGGCAAGGCGTTTCACACCCGCTCACGGGTGTTTAGTGAGGCGGAGTTGCAAGATTTGGGGTTGGAGACGTCGAGGTAGGAGAGCATGTGACAACTTGAATTGGCAGTTACAAATCGATTCAAAATACAGCCCCCCAAACCTGAACAGTACGCTCAGAATTTGGGCGTTCTGTCACACCCATTGGCATCGTTTCGTTCGGCGACAACATTTGCGCGCATTGACTGCAGGCCCGTGCCCTTCGGCGAAGCACGGGCGTTTTTTCCACGCCGCAACCCAATCGGAGAGCCCACCATGAAAACAATTCTTGCCCTGTTGCTCGCGTTCTGCGGCTATGCGGTCAACGCGCAAACCATTGTTGGGCTCAGCACGGGGAGCTGCAACGCAGCCGAAACGGTATGCAGCGTGCCAAACGATTCGGGCGATACGATCACGTTTGTGCACAATGCCAGCACCGGCAGCGTCAGCCTGGTGGTGACCTCCGTCAACCCCGATCTCACCACCAGCACGGTCACCTACGCCGGGCAATTGCTGAACGGAGCGTCCACGACGAGCACGAACTATCTCATCGTCACACCATTCACAGCCAATTTGTCCCCGACTGCCACGCTAACCGGCAACATCCGCAAGACCCGCAGTGGCAGCGGTCGAGGCGGCTGGGCCTGGCATACCCATTGGGACTTCCAGACGCTGACGATTTATTAGAAGTCGAGCGCCCGCCCGGTCTCCAGCAGCGACTTCATGCTGGACAGAACCAGCGGCCAGCCGTAGCCAATGCGGCTGCGCATCTCGGGGCTGAGGTCTTCGTGTGTCACGGTCAGGCGCACCATGTCGCCTACTGTGTCGATGTCCATGGCGACTTTTGAGTATGTGGACTGATCGGCGGCATCCTCGGGCGTGCTCCATGACATAGCGAGCCGCTTGTTGGGCGTGCATTCCAGCACCTTGCCCACGTGCTTCACCGTGCGTTTGCCATCGCTGGTGACCATTTCCCAGTGGGAGCCGATCTTCCAATCGGAGACGTTTTCGTGCTTCCAATATTGGCGCATGAGTTCGCCGTCGATCAGGGCTTGCCAGACCTTGTCGGGCGTTGTGGCGATGTAGCTGACGTATACAAATGTTTCGTTGTTCATGGTCGGTCTCACTTTCGTTCAAGGGTGGTTTTCAGGTTATGCAGAGCGTCAAGTCGCTCGGCCTCGAATTTCCGTATCCAACGCGTGTAGATGGCGTGGATCGGAACTGGGTTGAAGAAGTGCAATTTCTCCCGGCCCTGGCGTTGGACGGACAAAAGATTGGCTTCTTCGAGCACGCCTAGGTGCTGCGCCACGGACTGCCGCGCCATGTCCAGCCCTTCGCATAGTTCGCTGAGTGTTTGGCCGTTCCTGGCGTGCAGGCGGTCGAGCAGTTCCCTGCGGCTGGGGTCGGCCAGTGCCTTGAATACCTTGTCAATTTCTGTGGGTGCCATGTTGTTTGAACTGCCTAAAAGGCAGGTATTTACCTGCATGATTACAGTATAGGCAGGTAAATACCTGCATGTCAAGCGTTGGTTTTATACGCACGCATAGTGGCGCAGACACGTGCGCTACCGGGATTGCCCGTGCGTCATGCGGTTGTAGCTGCGTCCACCTTCTGCATAAAGCCTGCGATATGCTGCAACACGCGAGCAGGTTGCTCGATGTGGGGCAGGTGCCCCGCCTCGGGAATGGTTTCAAACCGGGCGTTGGCAAAGGCTGCTGCGTAGGCCTGACCATAAGCTGTGCTGGCAATGCCATCGCTTTCGCCCCACAGCACCAAAGTCGGTGTGTTGACGGTGGCCAGTTGTTCACGCAGGCCCGGGACCATCATCGCCTGGCCGTTGTCGTAGGCCGCCAATGCGTTTGCATTGGATGCCAGCATTGCCATGCGCTCGGGTGTGGGTGGCGGCGCATTGGCCATGATCAGATCAGGGTTGTGCGATGCCAGGCGCACGAGTTCTGGGCGTGACAGGCCAGATACATCGGTCAGCGGTGCACCGCTGACCTGAATGCCAACGGGATTGAGCAAGACCAATCCATTGATTCGGCCGCTGCGGTCTGCCAAGGCCATGGCTGCTGCTGCCCAACCGCCAATGGAGGAGCCAACGACGAGCACATTGCGAAGGTCCAGCGCCTCCAGAAGTTGCAAGTACAGGTGGGCCAGTTCCGCCACGCTGCCGAGATGCTCGGGGCGCGCCGTGCCGTCAAAGCCGGGATGCGTTGGCATCAGTACCCGCGCCGTGGTCGCAAGTGCGTGGGCCATGCCCGCTACCGTTGCTGTACCGCCGCCGCCGTGCAGAACCAGCACGGTGCACCCTGACCCAAGGTCGCTGATGGTCGATGCGCAGCCAGCCCCCAGTAAATTGTTCAGTGCGGCTTGCGTGTCATGCTGGTTTGCAGCCGTTTCGTTTGCGGTGGTATTCAATGTTTGTTCGGTCGTCATGATATAAATGTATTGATATAAACATCTTTATATTAACACCCGGCCAACCGAATTACAATATCGTTATATAAATATATTTACATTAAAAAATGACATCAACCAATGTGCTGGAACTGGGCCGTGCGATCAAGCAGCTGCAGAACCTCAACCACAGGCGCCTGGAATCGGGTTTGCGTGCGATTGACACCACGCTCGCACAATGGGATGCCTTGCGCGCCATCGACGCCAACGGTGGCGCATCGGCACACGCGCTGGCGGAAGAAACCTTTCAAACCGACCAGGCATTTGGTACGCTGGCCACGCGCCTGATCGCCAAAGGTCTGGTTCTGCGCCAACCCGGTGTGGGTCGTGCGCTGGTGCACAGCCTGACGCGCAAGGGCCGCAGCGTGCTGGAGCAGGGACAGGTCATTGCCGCGCGTGCCAACGAAGAGGCTTACGCTGACCTGGCGGAGTCGGAGCGTGCGCAGCTTCTGCGCTTGGTGCGCAAGGCGATGCCAGGTGAATCTATGCCTGCGGTGACTCGCGCACTGCCCAGCCAATAGTTGGGCGTACCGATCGAGTCTGCGCATCTTGCGAAACACCGACAAAGCCGGCTACCAGTTGCATGGCGATGTCAGTTGCAAGGTATTTCCACAGGAACGGCGCCACGGTGAGTCCGCTTGGGAATTGTCGGGTGCTGGGGCCGTGTCCATTTGGGTCGTCATATGCATGTTGCCAGGTCGTGACACATTCATTGCGGGCTAGAACAGTCGAACCGTCACTTTGACGCTTTTCGATGTAGGGGAAAAGTGTGTTGATCCAGCCACTGATATACGGTCCACCGGAGCTGCTGTCCCGTTTGTAAATTGACTGCCAGAATGGCCGATCTGCTTGTCCGTTTGCTGCGGCCACGAACTGGTCGAGAACCGGCAATAGCGCGGTGGTCCACCATTCCAACCCGAATTCCCCGAGAGCGGTGACACGTTGGCGTATCTGGGTCCAGTCGGATACGTCGCCCAGCAATGTCACCTGTGGAATCCCGCATCGGGTGACCACGGTGTAATTAAAATAGTGTTTGAGTGCGGCCATAAAGACGATCTCTGACGCAGCCTTCTCAACGCGAGTCGTGGTCGAGAAGTTGGCGACAACGAGCTCCCGTTTGTCACCGACGTGCAACGCAATCTGATCAGAAAATTCGGAAAAGCATCCGGGCCAATCGTTGTTCGGGTAGAACCTGACGAATTCGTCTCGGATCACAATGATTTCTACTTTACCGGCATGCGAGACCAGTTGGTCGCGCAAGACCTCAGCGTTCTGGTCAACATGCTGCGCAAACCCTTGTGCAATGCACAACCAGATGTCATCGGGCGAGAGTACAAGCGGGTAATGGTCCTGGAAGGCGTGGTGCACTGCGCCAACCAGACCGTGCAGCGTCGAGGCGACCAGCGTCGGTTGCGCCGCAGCAAACGCCTCGGGCACGGAGCCGAGCCTGGCATCCAGCGCAGACGCAAGGGTGGTCTGGGGCAGGATGTTCTTGCAAGGCGCTACGTCGCTGACTGAAAATGTGATCATGGAATTGTTCGTTCGTCGTTGTCACTGCAAGTAACATGTGGCGTTAAGCCGCACACTTTAGCCCACGGTTCACGTGGAATTCTCGACGTCACCCATGAACAAACCGCCGCAACCCAAAAAACAATCCAGCAGCAACGACTCCGCGGAACGTCGGCGCCTGCAAATGGCGGATATTGCGCGACTGGCAGGGGTCTCGGTCTCCACCGTCTCGCGCGCGCTCAGTGGCAGCAGTTTGGTGAATGCTGAAACACGTGAGCGGGTCAAGCAACTGGCCCAGTCGCTGAACTACTCGATCAACCTGGGCGCGCAAAACCTGCGCATGCAGAAGAACCAGACCGTGGGCGTCGTGGTGCCGTATGACGCGCAGTCGCGCCAGCACATCTCCGACCCGTTCTTTCTGTCCATTGTCGGCAGCATTGCCGACTCGCTGACCGACCACGGCTATGACATGTTGTTGTCGCGGGTGGATTCCGAACGGCTGGATGCCGCCTCGCAACTGTTCGATTCGGGCAAGGTCATAGGGGTCATCATCATCGGCCAATGGCGCCACCATGACCAATTGAACCAGTTGGCGGCACGCAAGGTCCCGCTGGTCGTGTGGGGCGGTGAACTGCCGCAACAACTCTACTGCAGCGTGGGTGGCGACAACATCAATGGTGGCGAGCAGGCCACCGCACACCTGCTGCGTGCCGGGCGCAAACGCATTGCCTTTCTGGGTGATGCGGCATTGCCCGAGGTCTGGCTGCGCCGTGATGGCTATCTGCGCGCACACCGCGCGGCACAGTGCCAGGTCGACCCCACCTTGGAGTTGGCGATTCCGTTTGAGCCAGAAGCCGCGCGACCGCTGATCGAAGCCTTGTGCAATCGGCCCCTGGCCTTTGATGGGGTGGTGGCCTGCAGTGACCTGATGGCCATTCACGTGATGCGGGCGTTGCGTGCACGGGGCCACATCGTGCCGCAGGACGTCAGTGTCGTGGGCTATGACGACATGCCGCTAGCCGCCTTTTGCGAGCCACCGCTGACCACGATTCACCAACCTGTGGTTGAGGCTGGAGCGGAATTGGTCCAGACGCTGCTGGCATTGATGCAGGGCGACAGCGCCATGCCGCGAACCTTGCCCGTCAGTCTCGTCGTACGCGCCAGCGCACCATAAGCCGAAGTCCACCGTCGCCGAGCCGTGAGTTATTTGACAATCGATTGCATAACTAATCAATAAACCGTCGCTTACTGAAAAATAAACTGTGCACGAACATATAAAAATGCTGAAAAGCCGCGGGTAACTACCTAATTGCAATCGATTGCAATGAATTTATCATTCGCTTCAGGCAGATCGGACCGGCGGGGCTTGGCTGATCGCTTCCGCAACCCCTGCGGTCTATTCAAAACAATCTGGCTGCACTTGCCATCCGAGTGCGCAGCCAACAGGAGACGTTATGCAAAAGCACACTTTCACAGCGCGGCCAATTGCCGTTGCGGTATCGCTGGCCCTGATCGCTATGGGATCCAGCTGGGCCCAGTCGACGCCGGACGTGGTGGACGCCGCCAAGGGCGACGGCATGAAATTGGACCAAATCGTGGTGACGGGCACGTCCACCGCCAAGTCGAAAATGAAGCAAAGCGTGTCGGTCAGTACCTTGGACTCGGAGCAAATCGAAAAGACCGGGGCTACCAGTGTTGCCGAACTGCTGCGCTCAGTCCCAGGCGTGCGCTCGGAGTCTTCTGGTGGTGAAGGCAACGCCAACATGACCGTGCGGGGCGTGCCCATATCGGCTGGCGGATCGCGCTACATGCCCATGCAGGAAGACGGTTTGCCGGTTCTGTTGTTTGGCGATTCGAACTTTGCAACGTCGGACCAGTTCGTGCGTGCCGACTTCAACATTGACCGCGTGGAGGTGGTTCGGGGCGGTTCCGCTTCCACCTTGGCCAGCAACTCGCCGGGCGGCATTATCAACTTCATCAGCAAGACTGGTTCTGAGGCCGGTGGCGCCGCCGCGCTCACCACGGGTGTGTTGCAACGCCAAAATCGCTTGGACGTGGACTACGGCGGCAGCCTGGGGCCGCGCACCACCTTTC
>OUNL010001326.1_pt2 | contig 10247 bp, 10 predicted proteins | sample 1779831 | NCBI WGS metagenome assembly OUNL01 (sample SAMEA3914863, study PRJEB12502) | metagenome | biome: forest; material: soil | place: USA | collected 2011-09-16 | depth 0.1 m | reverse complement strand
AAATTAGCCCCCTCGGGGGGCAGCGACCCACACGCAGTGGGGGAGCGTGGGGGCGCGTCACCCATGCCCTCAACCGCCCAGCGCGCCACCACAGCTGCTGCCCTGGCCGGCCGTGCAACCAAAGCAATGCCCGGCCACGCGAATTGGCTGCGCGGCCAGGTCGGTCGTCAGCAGTTCGCGCAGATGGCGGCGCACGCCATTGGTGCCCAGCGGAAGTCCTAGCTGCTGATTGAAGTCACAGTCCGACAGCCAACCCTGCCAGTCGACACTGACCAGGCTGCGGCACATCACGCCGTCGAGGTTCTCTGCGTGATAGCTGCGCTGGAGCAACTCCATGTAGCTGTCAAATGTTCCTTTGGAGACCAGCGTGGAGCCGAAGCGCTGGATGGGCATATTGGCCAGCGCCAGCAATTGGTTGAAGACCACGCCGTAGCGCTGCGCAAGCTCGCGCTTGTAGTCCGCCTGCAAGCTGGTCTGGTTGGGTGGCAGTGACGGGCCTTGCGGGTTGTAAACCAAGTTAAGCAGCAGGCCCGTGCCTTCGCGGCCATAGCCCAGGGCGTTGAGCTGTTGCAGTGCGGAAATGCTTTTTTCAAACACGCCATCGCCCCGCTGCTTGTCCACGTTGTCCGACAAATAACAGGGTAGGGAGGCGGTCACCTCGACGGCTTGCTCGGCCAGAAAATCTGCCAGATCCTGCTGGCCTGGCTCATGCAGGATGGTCAGGTTGCACCGGTCAATGACCCGCACACCCTGCGCCCGCGCAACCCGAACCAGACCCCGAAAACCAGCGTGCAGCTCGGGCGCGCCGCCAGTAATGTCCAGTGTGCCGATGCCACGTGCCGCCAGCACCCGCGGGATCAGGGCCAGCGTTTCAGCGTCCATCATCTCGGTGCGGTTGGGCCCTGCGTTGACATGGCAGTGCACGCAGGTCTGGTTGCAGCGGTACCCAATGTTCACCTGCAGGGTGTCCAGACGCGCGCGGCGCAGCGGCGGGAAATGGATCTGCTGCAGCAGTGGCAGGGTCGCGTGCATGGGCGGCGGCTACAGCAGAACGGTGGCCAGACGCTGGCGCACTTCGGGTGCCATGGCGTCGGGCTGCGTGATCAGCGCGCTGGCAAGCGCAGTGTGGGCCAGACTCACGGGGCGCTCGGCGCCAAGCAGTTGTATGGTTTGCGCGACCACCCGCTGCGCGCGGCTGGCATTTTGCAGCAGGATGGCCAAAACATTGGCTGTGGTGACATGGGCTTCCTCCGGGTGCCAACAATCGTAGTCGGTGACCATGGCCAAGGTTGCGTAGGCCATCTGCGCTTCGCGCGCCAACTTGGCTTCTGGCATATTGGTCATGCCGATGACGCCAGCCCCCATGCTGCGGTACCAGTGGGACTCGGCCTGGGTAGAAAACTGGGGGCCTTCGATGCACACATAGGTACCGCCCTGGTGCAATGCTATGGAACCGCGGGATGATTCAGTCTCTTGGTCCAGCACGCCGCGCACGGCGCGCGCCAAGGCATCCGATACCGCCGGGCAGACAGGCTTCGCCATGGACACGTGGGCCACCGCCCCACTGCCAAAAAAACTGCTTTGGCGGTTCTTGGTCATGTCGATGTACTGGTCAGGCAGCACCATATCCAGGGGTTTGAATGCTTCGCGCAGCGACCCCACGGCAGACACCGACAGCACGTAGCGCACGCCCAATTGCTTCAGTGCGTGGATATTGGCGCGGTACGGCACTTCGCCGGGCAACATGCTGTGGCCCCGCCCATGGCGCGCGAGAAATGCGACCTTGACGCCATGAAATAGTCCGGTCACGATGGCATCCGACGGTGCACCAAATGGTGTCTCCATCACCTGTTCCTGTGCGTCTTGCAGCCCCTCCATCTGGTAGAGGCCGCTGCCTCCGATTACTGCGACCAATGCCTGGGTCATGTTTAACTTTTCCTGTGTTGTGGTGAATACGTGCGTGCGCCAAACCCGGCTGCACGTCATCAATTCTGCGGCACATCCTTGCCCACTACAAGCGTCGCCCAGAATTCTGTACAAATTCGCGGCACGGGAGTAGCATGGGCTGGCAATCAGGAGCACGCGATGCACTTCCTACGCACCATCAGAGCTGCCACCGCCGTGACGCTGTTACTGGCCGCCTCCGCATGGGCGCAAACCTTGACGGTCGTGACGGAGGAATATCCGCCATACAACTTCCAGGATGGAAACACCAAGCAGATTTCCGGCATGGCGACAGAAGTGGTGCAAGAGGTGCTGAAGCGGGCAAAGCTGGACTACAAGCTCGACATGTACCCGTGGGCGCGCGCCTACCAGATGGCGCAGGATGCGCCCAACGTGCTGATCTATTCGATTGGCAGAAGCGACAAGCGCGAGAGCCTGTTCAAGTGGGTGGATGTGATCGCCCCCTATGACGTCTATCTGTACCGGCTCAAGAGCCGCCCCGACGTCAAGGCAGCGGATATTGCGGCCATCAAGCATTTCAAGATTGGCGCGGTGCGCGATGATGTGCGCGCCCAGTACCTTGAAAAGGCGGGTATCACTCTGGACCTGGTCGCAGAGGATGGTTCCAATGCGAAGAAATTGGCATCCCAAAGAATCGACATGTTTCCCATTGACGAATTGGCCATGGTGGCGCTGAACAAGCGTGAGGGCATTGATCCGGCCAGCGTTGTCAAGGTCATGCGTTTGGATGCCCTGTCGGCAGGTTTGTATATGGCGTTCAGCAAGCAGACGTCGGACGAACTGGTGCACCGGTGCCAGGCAGTGCTGGCCCAGATCAAGAAGGACGGTACGTTTGAAAAGATTCGCGTCAAATATTTGAAATAGGGCCCATCGCTGGCCCTGTAGGAGACAGCATGATGCAAGCCGTTTGGTTGTTGCCAGCGCTGCTGGCTGTGTGGGTGGCCGCACCTGCCGTGGCCAAAGACCTTTCCATCGTCGGGCAGGAGTACCCACCCTTCAACTGGAACGATGCGGGCACTGTCAGGGGCGGCATGGTGGACGTTCTGAAGAAAGTGTGCGAGAAACTCACGTTCAATTGCAAGTTTTCCATTGTTCCATTGGCGCGCGGCATGCAAATGCTGGAGGAGGGCTCGACAGACGCTGTGATGAGCCTGATTCCCAACGCAGAGCGAGCCGTCTACGCACAGTTTTCACCGACGCTGGTGGTGCAGAACATGGGCTATTTTGGTCTCAAAGGCAAGGTAAAACCCGTCGCGGGTCTGAACGAGTTATCCGGCTGGACGGTGGGCGCGGTGCGCGGTTCGGCGAGCCTGAAGATTGCCAGGGAACACCAAAAACAGGTCAAGAATTTAGCGCTGGTGGAAGAGGTCAGCAACGAGACTTTGATCAACAAGCTGCAGGGTGAGCGTTATGGCGACAAGGGTGCGGTCATCGGCAGCGAAGCCGTTTTGGCATTTGACGCGAAGAAAGCCAATGTTGCGTTGGAACTGGTTTGGAGCGCCCAGGCCCAGGGCTTTACTACGGCGTTTTCCAAGAAGAGTGTGGATGCGCAAACCTTTGCCGACATCAGCAAGACCCTGGACGGCATGAAAAGAAGTGGCGAGCTGAAGGCGCTATTGGACAAATATTCGCTAAAGACCGAATAGGCGTGCGCAAAGACCCAGTAGCGCGCAGACCATGATGACGCGAATGACGCCTTGCTTGTAGCGCAACAATGCCACGGCTGCCGCGCCCGCCAGCAGCAGAGCCACCCAATCCAGCCTTATTGGCAGCGATTCCGTGGCGCCGGGCTTGACCGCAATGTGCGCCAGAAAGAACAGCGCCAGGCTGGCAATGACACCGACCACGGCGGCGGTGATGGCCGTCAGAGGAGCGGTCAGATGCAGCTTGCCATGGGTGGACTCCACCAACGGCCCACCGGCCAGTATGAAGATGAATGACGGTAGAAACGTGAACCAGGTCACCACCGTGGCGGCCAAGGCTGCGCCCAGGAATTGCGCATTCGGGCCCAGCACTGTGTGGTACCAGCCGCCAACAAAACCAACATACGCCACCACCATGATGAGCGGGCCGGGTGTAGTCTCGCCCAGCGCCAGTCCGTCTATCATTTGCGGACCAGTTAGCCAGTAGAAGTGTTCTACCGCACCTTGGTACACATAGGGCAGCACCGCGTAGGCACCACCAAAGGTCAGCAGCGCGGCCTTGCTGAAGAACCAGCCCATCTGTGCCAAGGCGCCATTCCAACCCTGCCAGACGACCAGTGCGGCCATGGGCAGCGCCCACAACACGCCACCGACCACCAGCACAGTGACCAGCCGCGAGGTCTTGAAGCGTGCGTGCGCTGGCGTTGGCGTGCTGTCGCCAATCAGCCATTCGCGCACGTCTGGCTGGGGTGCGCTGGCCTTGGTCGAACCATGACTGCTGGCTGGTGCGAATTGCGTGGGAACCCATTTGGCGCCCAGGCCACCCACCACGGCTGCGACCAACACGATCCATGGGAACGGAACATCAAAGGCGTAGATTGCGATGAAACTACCAGCGGCGATAGCCCACAACAGTGGCGCACGACGTGGTGATTTCAGGGTCTTGGAGCCAATGCGGTGCACCGCCTGCAGCACAATGGCCGCCACCGCAGGCTTGATGCCATACAGCAGCCCGGCGACCCATGGCACATGGCCAAAGGCGACATACACCCAACTCAAACCAATCAGTATGAACAACGAGGGCAGCACAAACAACGCACCGGCCACGATGCCGCCCCAACTGCGGTGCATCAGCCAACCAATATAGGTGGCAAGTTGTTGCGCCTCGGGTCCGGGTAACAACATGCAGTAGTTCAGTGCGTGCAGAAAGCGGGACTCTGAAATCCAGCGCCTTTGCTCCACCAGCTCGCGGTGCATGATGGCAATCTGCCCGGCCGGCCCGCCGAAGCTGATGAAGCCCAGTTTGAGCCAGAAACGCAATGCCTCGGCAAAACTGACGGTGCGCTCGCCGGTGCTCATGTGACCGTCACACTGCGGGTTGAGGCAGCGCCAACTTGTAGACCGAAGTACCAGCGCGCAGGTTGGGCAGCAGGCGCACCGTGCGTCCGTTCTGCAGGCCAAAGCTGTCTTGCACCTGCAGGCCATTGCGCTGTGCCAGCGTGGCCAGATCCGCGTGGGTGCCAACCCGGATGTTGGGGGTGTCGTACCACTGGTAGGGCAGGCGTTTGGTGACCGGCATGCGCCCGCGCAGCACGCTCAGGCGATTCGGCCAATGCGCAAAATTGGGAAAGGCCACAATGCCGACCCGGCCCACGCGCACGGTCTCGCGCAGGCCAAAGCTGTCTTGCACCTGCAGGCCATTGCGCTGTGCCAGCGTGGCCAGATCCGCGTGGGTGCCAACCCGGATGTTGGGGGTGTCGTACCACTGGTAGGGCAGGCGTTTGGTGACCGGCATGCGCCCGCGCAGCACGCTCAGGCGATTCGGCCAATGCGCAAAATTGGGAAAGGCCACAATGCCGACCCGGCCCACGCGCACGGTCTCGCGCAGCATGACTTCGGCATTGCGCAGGTGTTGCAAGGTATCGATTTGCAGGACCACGTCAAAAGACGCGTCATCGAACAAGGCCAGCCCCTCGTCCAAGTTCAGCTGGATCACGTTGACGCCGCGTTTGACGCAGGCCAGTACGTTGGCATCGTCAATCTCCACGCCATAGCCGGTACAGCCTCTGGCCTGTTGCAGATGCGCCAGCATGGCACCGTCGCCACAGCCCAGGTCCAACACGCGCGAACCCGTGGGGACCAGCTGTGCCAGTGCATGCATGGTGTTCAAATCAGTCATGCTGTGGCACCCCCATCCGTAGCGATGCCATCGAAGTAGCTGCGCACGACGCCCAGGTAACGGGCATCTTCCAACAAGAAGGCGTCGTGCCCGTGGGGTGCGTCAATTTCTGCGTAGCTGACATCGCGTTGGTTGACCAGCAAGGCCTTGACCAATTCACGGCTGCGCTTGGGGCTGAAGCGCCAGTCGGTGGTAAAGCTCACCAACAGGAATTTGCAGGTGGCCCGTGCCAGTGCCTGGCTCAGGTCGCCACCGTAGTTGCGCGCCGGATCGAAATAGTCCAATGCCCGGGTGATCAGCAGGTAGGTATTGGCATCAAAGTATTCGGCAAATTTGTCGCCCTGGTAGCGTAGATAGCTTTCGATCTGGAACTCCACCTCTTGCGTCGAATATTTGTAGGTCAGCGATTCACGCAACTGGCGGCCGAATTTCTCATTCATGACGTCGTCACTGAGGTAGGTGATGTGGCCAATCATGCGGGCGATGCGCAGGCCACGCTTGGGCACCGTTCCGTGCTCATAGAAGTGGCCACCATGGAAATCCGGGTCGGTGACGATGGCGCGGCGCGCCACTTCGTTGAAGGCAATATTTTCCGCCGTCAGATTCGGCGCGCTGGCCACGACGATGGCGTGGCGCACGCGCTCGGGGTACTGCAGCGTCCAGCTCAGGGCCTGCATGCCACCCAGCGAGCCGCCCATCACGGCGGCCAGCGTGTCAATGCCCAAATGTGTCATCAATCGGGCCTGGGCGTTGACCCAGTCTTCCACCGTGACGACGGGGAAATCGGCACCGTAGACCCGTGCGCTGCCCGGTGCGGCGTCCGGGTTGGCGTGCATGGGTCCGGTGGAACCAAAGCAGGAGCCCAGGTTGTTGACGCCGATGACAAAGAAGCGGTCGGTGTCGACTGGTTTGCCAGGGCCGATCATGTTGTCCCACCAGCCTTCGGAGTTTTCCTGACCGGCATAGACACCTGCGACGTGGTGTGACGCATTCAGCGCATGGCAAACCAGCACGGCGTTGCTGCGGTCTGCATTCAAGCACCCGTAGGTCTCATACGTGAGCGAGTAGTCGCGCAGCGTTGCGCCGCTTTGCAGCGGCAGGCCTTCCGCAAAATGTTGCGATTGTGGTGTTGCGATCAATGCCATACCCAAGCCAAACCCCCAATAAAAAACCCGGCGTCGCTAAAAACGAGGCCGGGTCATCGTGGCGGTCCGTCTTTAGCTGTATTTATTAAGCGCCCGCAAGCTGGAGCAAATTGGCGCTGGAGTTGAGTATAGCAAGGCGGCGGCGGCGCATGCCGCCAAACTGCATTTCCAGAATTGCACTAGTTTGGTGTCTTTTGCCATTGCGATAGATCACCTATTTAATCGATGCACCACTTGAGGTCGGTCAAATGTGGTTTTGCGGGTGTGGGATATCCATTTCGGCGCATTTCTTGCTTTGTATTGGTGCACTCAAGAAATTTCGCAACTAATGCACCAATGAACGGCATTTCACTCGTAAAGGTAACTATGGAAGCACTAAAACAGGGCGCTAACGCTTTGTTCATTTTGCTGGGCGGCGTCATGGTTCTTGCCATGCATGCTGGCTTTGCATTTTTGGAATTGGGCACGGTTCGACGGAAGAATCAGGTCAACGCCCTGGTCAAAATTCTGGTCGATTTCTCGGTCTCCACGGTTGTGTATTTCTTGGTCGGCTACGGTGTTGCGTATGGCACCAACTTCTTTGTCGGCGCGGAGGTATTAGCCGCAAAAAATGGTTACGAACTGGTGAAATTCTTCTTTTTACTGACCTTTGCAGCGGCCATTCCGGCCATCGTTTCCGGTGGCATTGCCGAGCGGGCACGCTTTTGGCCACAGTTGATCGCCACGGCGGTCATCGTCGGCGTCGTCTACCCGCTGTATGAAGGCGTCGTGTGGAACCAGAATTTTGGCGTGCAAGCCTGGATCAAGGCATTGACCGGCGCGGAATTCCATGATTTTGCCGGCAGTGTGGTGGTTCATGCGGTCGGCGGTTGGATTGCGCTACCTGCGGTGCTGTTGCTGGGTGCGCGTAGCAACCGCTACCGCAAGGATGGCGCCATTTCGGCGCATCCACCGTCCAGCATCCCATTTTTGGCCTTGGGGGCCTGGATTCTGACCGTCGGTTGGTTTGGCTTCAATGTGATGAGCGCCCAGACCTTGGACAAAATCTCCGGCCTGGTCGCGGTCAATTCCTTGATGGCGATGGTTGGCGGAACGCTGGCGGCGCTGCTAGCCGGCAAGAACGACCCCGGATTTGTCCACAACGGCCCCTTGGCCGGACTCGTGGCGGTGTGCGCTGGTTCGGACGTTATGCACCCTTTAGGTGCATTGGCGGTGGGAGCCATGGCTGGCACTTTGTTTGTCGTGATGTTCACTTTGACCCAGAATCGCTGGAAAATTGACGACGTATTGGGCGTTTGGCCCTTGCATGGACTGTGCGGCACGTTGGGTGGAGTCGCAGCGGGCATCTTCGGCAGTAGGGCCTTGGGTGGATTGGGCGGTGTGTCACTGAATGCCCAACTATTGGGAACCAGCTTAGGCGTTGCGTGGGCTGTTCTGGGCGGGCTGCTGGTTTACGGAACGCTGAAACTGAGCGTAGGGCTGCGCCTGAGCCAGGAGGAGGAGTACGATGGTGCAGACCTGTCGATCCACAAGATTGGCACGTCGCCGGAGCGGGAAGCCAATTGGTGAAGATCGTCAGAATACTTGAACCCGAACTCGCTGAAAATTCAAATAAATTGAATGGGTGGGTCAAGTAATTTGAACTTTTGTGCGCGGGCCCGCTCGTAAACTTTGACCTCAAGTCAAGCCACGGTGTGCTTGACGGGTGGAAAACTCACTTTACGGCCCGCAATGAACTCAGCATCTGACTCCCGCCGCTACAGCGGCTTTGCCATTACCTTGCACTGGGTGCTGGCCTTGGCCCTGGTTGGCATTTTCTCGGTGGGGTTGTACATGGCGGATCTGCCGTTTTCACCGGCGCGCCTGAAACTCTTCAACTACCACAAATGGGCCGGTATCACGATTTTGACCTTATCGGCCATTCGCTTGTTGTGGCGCCTGACGCACCGCCCGCCTGCCCTGCCACAGTCCATCACGCTGGCGATGCCGGGTTGGCAGATGCAGGCCTACCATGCAACGCATGTGGCGATGTACGCGCTGTTTTTCATTGTTCCGCTGGTCGGCTGGGCGTATAGCTCGGCAGCCGGTTTTCCGATTGTTCTGTTTGGCGTTTTGCCCCTGCCGGATTTTGTGGCTGCCAATAAGCCTCTGTCTGAATTGATCAAGCCATGGCATGAGATCAGCGCCTTTGCGCTGGCCGGTCTGGTTCTGCTGCATGTGGGCGCCGCGGTAAAACACCACTTTATTGACAAAGATGGCTTGCTGCAGCGCATGCTGCCCAGCAAGCGCTGAACCATCCCTGTCATTCATCCACCCTCGTCACCGTTTACGGAGTAATTGCCATGCGTTCTTCTTTCCCCATAGCCCGTGCCGCGGCCATCGTCCTCGTGGCTGCCCTGGGCAGCGTCGCAGCACAGGCGCAGCAGAAATTAGTGCCCGCACAGAGTGAGATTGCCTTCACCACCAAACAAATGGGTGTTCCTGTCGAAGGCCACTTCAAGAAATTCGACGCACAAATCGCCTTTGACCCAGCCAAGCCTGAAACCGGCAAGATTGGCTTCACCGTCGATATCGCCAGCGCCACGCTCGGCGCGCCCGAAGCCGATGCCGAGCTACCCAAGGCCACCTGGTTCAACACCGCAAAGTTTCCGCAGGCCACGTTCCAGTCAAGCGCCATCAAGGGCCTGGGCGGCGGCAAGTTCGAGATCACCGGCAAGCTGGCCATCAAGGGCAGCAGCCATGACGCCGTGGTCCCGGTCACCCTGACCCAAAGCGGCGCCAACACCATGGCCAACGGCGTGCTGACGATCAAACGCCTGACCTACAAGATCGGCGAAGGCGAATGGGCCGATACGTCCATGGTGGCCGATGACGTGCAAGTCAAATTCAAACTGGCGTTGACCGGTATTGGCAAATTTTGATTTTTTAGTTTCTTTCCCCTTGACCGTTTTTTTTAATGGAGCAATTTCCCATGCGTAAATCCCTTTTGACCCTGGCCCTGGCCACCACCGTGTTGGCGTCCGCCGTCGCCCATGCAGAGTCCGCCACCTATGCCATGGACCCGGCACACACCTTTGTGACGTTCGAGATCGCGCACTTTGGCACCTCGACCAACCGTGGCCGCTTTGACAAAAAAGAAGGCACTGTGCAGATGGACCGCGCCGCCAAGACCGGCAAGGTTGACGTGACCATTGACACCACGTCCATCAACACCGGCTTCGCGGCCTTCGAGAAGCACCTGCAAAGTGCCGATCTGTTCGACACCGCCAAGTTCCCCACCATCAAGTTTTCCGGCGACAAGTTCACCTTCAGCGG
>OUNL010002418.1_pt1 | contig 10384 bp, 11 predicted proteins | sample 1779831 | NCBI WGS metagenome assembly OUNL01 (sample SAMEA3914863, study PRJEB12502) | metagenome | biome: forest; material: soil | place: USA | collected 2011-09-16 | depth 0.1 m | reverse complement strand
GGCATTTCCCTTGGTGTCAAACGGGTTGAAGGGGATTGCGTTCGAAACAGTCTTAAGCAATGCGTCCAATGGCGACGCAATACCGGCACTGGTACCGGCAATCAACAATGCCACCGCCAGAACGCCACGCCTTAGAGCCCGATTTGCGATGAACCCTGACACCGCGAAGCCAATGGAATACCTAGACGTGATACCTTGCCGCATATTTGCTCTCCTGAGTGCGTCAACAAAAATTGATCGATCAGGGAAAGAGCTTTCATCATTGGTCTCCCCCAATCTGAACTGGCGAGTCGTGCCCAGTCAGTTCGCACACTGTTCATTTCCGAACATTCACGCGACTGTAAGTAAATGTAACTGTTTGTGGGTCGGTTTTCCAGCAATTACGAAGCGTTTCGATATTTTTCGCCCCACGTCAATGGCACTGAAGAGAATGGAAATGAAATTTTGCACGCCCCAACATTGCGCATCAGCACCATCCTTTGTGGCGGCCATAATTTGACCAAATCAAACTTGCACGCAATTGAGAAATGCCGCTTCACCAGATTCGCCGCGCCACCGAACAAGACTTGGATGGTGTCATGGCCCTCTATGCTGTCTTGCGGCCGCATGACCCCGTCCTATCACGCGAGCAACTAAGCGCGCTGTGGCAGGACGCAGGCACCGGGGCCAACAGCATCGTGGTTGTCGCCGAATGCGATGAAGTGATCGCCGCAACGTGTATGTTGGCCACCGTTGCCAATCTTGCCAGTGGCGGACGGCGTATCGGCCTCATTGAGCATGTGGTGACCGCTCCGGCCTATCGCGGCCAGGGCCTGGGCCGCGACGTGTTGGAATTTGCGCTGGCGCAGGCTTGGGCGATGGGCTGCTGCAAAGTCGTTCTGCTGTCGGGCAGCCAGCGCACCGATGCCCATCGCCTATACCGCTCCGTGGGGTTTGACGGCAGCATCGAGATGGGTTTTGTCGCGAAGCCGCCCGGATAGCAGGCTATTCAGCGCGGCGCCGATTGCTGGGCCAGCAACGCGTTGTCGATGCCATTTGCCCGCACACAAGCTTCCCGTTGGACGATGGGTTGGATATATCGCTCGAATGCAGCGCGCTTTTCGACGCTGCCGGTCATCATGCCCCAGTTCAGAAAAGCCGCCACGTACAAATCGGCAGCGGTGAAATGGTCGCCACACAAATACGGGCCCTTGGCGACTGCCGCCTCCAATGTGTTCATGACATCCGCATAGCTGCCATAGCCGGCCTGGGTGGCCTTGTCAGGTGGTGCCAGCAGGTTCATTGATTTGGCCATGGCGGCAGACTCCGCAGGGGCTGCTGCAAAAAACAACCACCGGTAGTAAGCCCCACGACCTGCACTGCCAACAGGCGGTGCCAGTTTTTTTTCGGGGAACAAGTCCGCCAGGTAGGCACAGATGGCAGCGCCTTCCGTGACGATGGTGTCGCCGTGCCGCAGCGCGGGAACCTTGCCCATGGGGTTGATGGCCAGGTAGTCAGGCGCTTTCATGCTGGTGCCGTAGTCCAGCAGCACCGTGTCATAAGGGGCGCCACACTCCTCCAGCATCCAGCGCACAACGCGGCCACGAGACATGGGGTGGGTGTAGAGGGTCAATTCAGATGTTGCCATGGAAATTCCTTTTAGATGAATGGTTGGTTAGGACTGCCAGCGTAAGCGGCCCTGCTGACAGAAATTGTCACCAGCGTGCAACTATCAGGATCTAAATTGAGCAGTGCGCCTAGTCGGGCACTTCGCAATAGCCTGCCTGCTCGCGCCAGCGCTTCATCAGCGCGTGGCGCCGCGCGGGGTAGCTTTCGCCGGTTTCCACCAGCGCAATCACGCGGTCCGCCCGAAAATGGCGAAAGTCCTGCCGCAACTCGCACCAGGCGGCCAATACGCGCGAGGTATGAAAGAAGGCCATGGCAAACGGCCACACCGTGCGCTGGCTGGGCTGGTCATTGTTGTCACGGTAGTCGAGCAGCAGCTTTTGTTCCGAGCGGATGGCCCGGCGCAGCGCGGGCAGCCAGGGTTCGGGCGGCACCCTGCCCTGCGGCGTTGGAACCAGCAAGCCGCTGGTCTCGATGGCCAGGCGCAAATGCGCGGGCAATGTTGCACTGATGCGCTGCAACGCCTGCCGCGCGGCCTGCGCCAGTTCGGGGTCGGCCTGTGTCGCAACCCAGCGCGCGCCCAATGCCAGTGCCTCAATCTCCACCTCACCGAACATCAGCGGTGGCAGCACGAACCCGGGCCGCAATTGGTAGCCTATGCCCGCCTCTCCGTCCACGCGGGCGCCCTGCTCCCGCAGCGTCGCCACATCGCGGTACACCGTGCGGCGGCTCACGCGCAGTTGTTCGGCCAACTGGTCGGCGCTGACTGGCTGGCGGTGCCCACGCAGCGCTTCCAATAGTTGCAATAGTCGGACGGCGCGCGTCACGAATGCTCAGGCGCCATCCGACGCCGCCTTGTATTGGTTGAGCAGTGCGGCGAGCGCTTCATGGCCCAGTTCGTAGCTATCCGGCAGCCCAGCCTCAAATCCAACCAGACCAACATTCAATGACCGCAAGCCCGGGCTCTTCTGATACGACGGGGAATAGTTGAACATCACCATCTTGTTCAACGCTACCCGGCCAACAGCGAACCCGGTCACGTCCTGCCAGCGGAATGTGTGGGCCCGAAACATCGAGCACATGGTGAACCCCTCTGGCGTCAACCGAAGGTAGGCTGCATTGGGGAGCAGGGATACGACAGAAACCACGCAACCCAGGCCAAAGAAAATGACGCTGAGCCAACCGGCACTTTTACCGTCACTGATCATCAAGACTCCGATGACGACGAACAACACGCAGATGACACCTACGCCAACCCACTTCAAACGGCTGGGTCGAAGGGTTCTGATTTCGTTAGATTGCATAATTTGGAATGATTGAATCAACTGGGTCAAGGAATGGCTTTGCGCTATCGGGCGGGGCTGCACGAGCGGCAATATAGATCCGCGATCGGTCACTCCCATGGCGGGTCCTCATTCCGTGCCAAAACTAGGGCCAATAAATTCGAGCTGCGCCAAGACTTCACCCACTTGTTTTGCGGATGCCCATTGGTCTTGCGGTGCGCCAAACATAAACATTCCAACAATATCAACCTCATTGCTCCAAAAGACCCAATAGAGTATGTGATAACGCATGGTTTCACCATTGCGTTTGATGTCCTCAACAACCTCCAGGCACTGCCGTTTCAACTTGCCCTGATTCGTTTCCGGACACTCACGCAGGACGGCTGTTGACGCTTTCTTTTCTGAAAGGAAGTCCTTGACAAAGGCCCGCCGGCTTTTCTTCATCGTCAGTTCGACGCCAACAATTGCATGCAACTGCAGTCCAGTTTCGTAACGGCCTTTGGCCTGGTCCTGGGCGGATATGACCCACGCCCATCCGCTATTTGTGCGCCCGTCTGAAAAAAACCAGTCCTTGGGAACGGCAATACGTCCGCCGGTAACATCCAACTTTTTTTCGACATAGCCATCCGGGACAGTAAACGCAGTCTGTGCAATTGTGTTCGATGCGGCAAAAACAATGCTTCCAAACATCAAGTGTCGCAAGGCCACAGACCATGCGACATTTCCAAAGAAACTGCGCCACAGCTTGAAAGCAGGTCCAACCCTGTGGCGGTGAAAATGTCGGAATATCGTGGCTATCATGTCTTTCTTATTCCTTACCTGATGAAGAGCGCAATTTGGCAAGCTCGTCCAGTGCCCTCTGGCTGGACTGCACTCTCGGGTCCCCCAGTTCGCGGCGAATCAGCAGTGATGCCTGAAAGTACTGCTCCGCAACCGCAAATTCGCCCTCCTCCACCTTGCTGCGTCCCCAATGGTGCAGCACAAAGTGTTCAAGCTTGCGCCAACCAAGTGTCTGGCATAGATTGAGTGCATCCTGGAACAGCACATTGGCCTGGGCACGATCGCCCACATACTGCGCCGCAGTCGCTACGGTGTGCAGCAACCACGCGGACTCTTCGGCCTGCGGCAGGGCACGTGCCGCGGGTATATGGGCCAGACCGATCTGAAGGGCTTCCTGTTCAGCACGCAAGCTGGTCAGTGCCCCCACGAGCATGCCAGCATGGTCCAGGATGGCCACGCTGTCGCCCACTTGCAATGCAGCGTCGAGACGCACGCGCGCTTGCGCTATCTCCACTTGCAGCGCCGCGGCGTCGGGCGGGGTGAAACGTAAAAAGTGGCTTGTTGTTGTTGCGGTCATGGTCTGGACAATCTGGCCAGACTATAAACGCAGCGTCTATCACATCTGCCGAAACCTCTGCACAAACGATTCCGACACCGGCAGTTGTTCGCGCCGGCGTTTGAGTTGTATCGTCAACTGACCGGCCAAGTTTGGCTCCATGGCGGCAATCTCCAGCGCGTTGACCACCGTGGAGCGGTGGGTTTGCCAGAACTGGTCGGGGTCCAGCTCGGTCATCAACTCTTTTAGTGTTTTCTTGATCAAGACTTCGGAGTCGGCCAGCACGACCCGGGTGTATTTCGCATCCGATTGAAAAAACACCACCTCGTCGATGGCGATCAGTCGCATGGCGCGGCCCACGGTGGCCGTGAGCCAGCGCAGCGGCCGCTTGCGGGTAGTCTGCGCTTGGAACTGGTCGATGATGCCCAGTAGATCTGCCGGTGGCTGCTGCAGCTTGGCCTGCAGGCGCCGCACGGTGGTGCCCAGGCGCTCTGCGCTGATGGGTTTAAGGACATAGTCCACCGCGCCACGCTCAAAGGCCTCAATGGCAAACGCATCGTAAGCCGTGATGAAGACGATATGGGTGCGCTCTCCAATCAAACGCGCCACTTCCAGGCCGTTGGGGTCGGGGATCTGGATATCCAGAAACACGATGTCTGGCGCGTGCCGTTCGAACAGGCGCAGCGCGCTGTCGCCATCGGCGGCAGTGGCAACAATGTGCAGATCGGGCCATAGCTGCGCCAACGCGTCCCGCAACTCATCGGCCAGGGCGCTCTCGTCTTCAACGATCAGCGCAGTGCTCGGGGGTTTAGACGGTGGGTACATGGACGGTATGGCCGGCTTGGCCAGCGGTTCGCAAGTCAACGGTGGTGTGGTCTGCAGCAATGCTGATGTGCATGTCTATGGCTGTATCGGACGTTGTGGCCAACATGGTGTTATCGACCATTTCACGCGCAACCAGAAAGATGGCGCCCGCAGGTCGGTCAGCCAAAAATTGGCCGGCATGCAGATGTATCTGGCGCCCTGTTTCTGCAGCGCGCAAGTTCAGGTAGGCGCGCAGCAACGGCAGCTCCCGGGCCAGCATGGGCCGCGGCTCGCGCACACGGTGCAGGGCCAGGCGCAGGTAGTCAATCATGTGGTCCATCAACGTGGAGGCTGCAGTGGCATTGTCCGCATAGCGCGTGTGCACTTCTCGCAGAATGCGCACCACCATCGCAGGGTCCACCTGCGCGCGTGCGGCAATAATTTGCGATTGCGCCAACTGGCGCGCCAGCAATGCGCGCCTGCCCAGCAGCACGCCAAATCGGGCCTGGTCCTCTTTGCGGCGCAGGTTCAAAAAATACATCCAGCCGAACAGACCGCCCCACAGAAGCGAGTCGGCCCAGCCGGAGTACAGCTTCATCCAATCCATGTCTGGGCTAAAGAAAGAAGGCAAGTAATCCAGAGCCACACCCACCTGCCAAGCCACCAGCAGACCCAGCGCGGTACCAATCGCCAGGCAGACAAAGAATCGCAAGGGCTTGCGCGTCATGCTCGAACCGCTGGGCGCACTGATGCGCAGCACCAGCAGCGTGATGACGGCAAGTATCACGTTGGAAAGCAGCGTCTTGCTGACCCAATGCCACAGAAAGGCGCCAGAGCCCTGTGCATTGGCCTTTGCCAGGTACTCGGGAATTTTCTCGACGTCGGCGCACAGAATCGCCAGGGCCAGAAATAGCAGCCCGGTCGTGGCGTCTGTTTGCAACCGCTGCAGGCGCGCCCTGGTGAAGTGCCAGGTTTTCAGCGCAATGGATGGCGGCCTCTGCATATCAGGCCAATGCCGCCACGTGGATAGACGCCCGCACACCACCGCTGGCGCGCGGCTCGACCGCCAGGCGTGCACGCTCACCAAACGCATTCTTCAACCGTGCGCGCACGGATGCTAGACCCAAGCCGCTGCCCGATGCCTGGCGCAGGCCCATGCCGTCATCGCGCACACAAATCTGCAGGCTGGCCGCATCATGCTGCACCCGCACGCTGACCGTGCCGCCACCGGCCTTGGGCGTAAGGCCGTGGCGCACTGCATTCTCCACCAGTGTGGCAATGGTCAACGCGGGCAGAATCTGGGCCTTGCTGGCCGCGTGCGCGGTGATCTCAAAGCGCAGGTTCTCGCCAAAGCGCTGCGCCAGAATTTCCAGATAGACCTGCACGAGGTCCAGCTCATCACCCACCGTCCAGTCCGCGCGTTGCAGTGCGGGCAAGGCGCGGTCCAGGTAGTCGATCAACGCGGTCAGCATGTAGTTGGCGCCAATGGGGTCCAGCCGGTACTGGCGTTTGACATGTGCCAGCGTGTTGAACAAAAAATGAGGCTCTATTTGCGCCTCAACCATGGCGAGCTCGGCCTGTGCCAGGTCGGTTGCCAGTTGGTCGGTGTCGTGCAAGGCACGTGTGATGTGACTGGCGTGCGACGCGGACGCCTGGCCCAGCAACAGCCATACATACACAATCGTCGTGATGGCGGTCAGATGAAACCACCATGGAAATATGGCGGCCGGGTTCACTGGCCGCCCCATCATCAGGGGGAACACCCCCATATACAGCACGCAGAAATTGACCGCCGTGCCCACAAAAATCACCACCACACTGATGGGCAGTTGCTGGCGCAATGCAACCAGGCCGCGGCCCGCCAGCCATGGGTTCAACCAGCTAAAGCAGGCCCAGGCCATGCCGCCTTCGGCAATGAAATACGCGTAACCTAAGGCGCGCTGAGCCCATGTTCCATCCGGCATGCCAAACAGCAGGTAGCCGACGTAGTTGGGCACGTGCAGCACAATGGCCGCCAACACAATCAACCGCCACGGAGACACCGGGTTGCCCAGCACTACGCGCCGCAACACCCGTCGCAACTTTGGCCAAGCCCCCTCCCCTGTGCGTTCAACGTGCTGCATGGACCCCGGTTACCTTTTTTGAATGTGGATGCGCCGGGCATCATAGCTGAGGTGTCACAGCCGGGCCGCCCCAAGGTGAAACGCGGCCCCTCGGGGGGCAGCTATTGATAAAACGCGGCCATATCCGCCTTCATTAATGGCCGCGCGACATTGTCCTGGAAGGTGTCATGCCCACCCGCGTAGTATTTGAATTGGATGTTCGCGTTGGCACCCAAACGTGCCATGTCCAGTTCGGTTTGGTAGAACGGCGTGACGAGATCGTAGTAGCCATTGAGCGAGAGAATCTTCAGCGATGGGTTCTGCGCCAGGGTGCTGGCCAGATCAGGAATGGCGTCCGCCACCGGGGTGCCGTTGTGCATAGAGTTCCATACCAACGCATTCGGTATGCTTTGGGCGTAGGCACTGACGCTGCGGTATTTCAGTTCCTGGTTTACATAGTCGAGATAGCAATTGCCGAAGGTGGCGTTGAGGTAGCTATTCGACGGGTCTTGATCATTGCGCAGCAATGGGCTGGTGAACGCAACAGCCACGCGGGAGTCGTGCAAACCAATCACCTGATTGGGCAGCAGCCTACCGATGAAGTCGTCCCCTGACAGGCCCATGTGAGTCTGCCACACGGCGCTGGCAATGCCGGTGTAGCTCTCCAATTGCGCCGTCAAGCTTGGGTCGGGCGCCGTGTGCGCACCAGCAAAGGCTGCGACCGCTGGCATATAGCTTGTCGCGGTAAATGCGCGTGCTTCTTGCAGATAGGCCGACAGATCGGCAGTAGCAGGCGTCGTAACCTTGTGGTACGCGGCGATAGCCGCATAGGTGGGCAGTTGACCATTGCAGTTACCTGCCTTGCCCTGGGTCAGCGTGTAATACTGGCAGCTGGTGCCGGCGTTGAGAAGGGACGAATTCAACACCAGCCCGGACAACTTGACACCGGCATTGGTCAGTACCTTGGACACAAACGTGGCGCGCGCCGTGCCATACGACAGGCCATACAGAAACAGCGGCGAACTGGCACGCTGGTTGACCGCCAGGTAGCGCGTTATAAAGTTGCTGTACGAGGCGGCATCGGCATCCACACCCCAGAACGACGCATTGGTGTTGGGGGCAATCGCCTCGGAATAACCAGCACCCACCTCATCCAGAAACACCATATCGGTGGTGTCTATCATGCTGTCCGGGTTGTCCACTAACTGGGGCGACGCCGGTTCGTTCAGGCTGGGCACATTGGTCACCAGGCGCCGTGGCGCGAACGATTCAATATGCAGCCCGGACTGCGAGTTGCCGGGCCCACCGCTCAGAAAGAACGTCAGCGGCCGCTTGGCCGTGGCGGTGCCGGTGTTGTCCGCCGTGTAAGCAATGTAGAAGTACGACGCCTCGGGCGCACCGGTCTTGGGGTTGGTCGCAGTCAGGTGTCCGGCAGTGGCGGTGTATTGGATCACCTTGCCGTTCATCGTGATCTGGTGGTGGGTAACGGCGGCGCCTTCGGTTGCGCTGGGCAGGCTGGCGTTGGGAGCATTGGAATAGACAACAGGGTCGGCATAGGAACCATCGGCCGATGTTACCGGCGCCGTGACTGGCGGTGCCGCAGGGGCGGCCGGGGCAACCGAACTACCCGTTGGGCTGCTGGTTGCGCCCCCACCGCCACCGCAGGCGGAAAGACCGAACAGAACGGCACCAGTCAGTGCCAAGGAAAAAATTGTTTTAACCGTCATCGGGCGACCTTATGCGTGGGGTTGATCAAAAAGACCGGTCAAGCGTAAGAGTGGCAACGCGCCGCGCAGGCGCGATATGGACGAACCCGGCGGCGAAGGGTATGAACGCCCGAAAACTGAGGACAAACGCCGGGGCAAACGGCCGCCCGCAGGTGGCAGCAACGTTCAGGCGTTGGGATTCAGGTTGGACAGATGCACGTGTTTGAGCATCCACAGTTTGTCAACCTTGCTCCACACCATGGTCAACGCCAGTTTGCTATAAATCGGCTTGCCATTGGGCGGCGTGATGGAGCCAACCCGGTAACCCGTTACCAGTGCCGTCGCATCGCCCAGCACCCGCACCTTCAAGTCGGAGATGCGCAAATCAATCTTCGCGCCAGCCGCAAAAATACCATTGAAAACCTTCATATCCAGCTGGCGCAGGTCATTCCAGTCCGGATTGAATTCACTGAACCCTTCGCTCTGCAAATGTTTGGCAAAACCGGGGGAATCCAGACTGCTGAGTTTGGCGTAGAGGTCATTGGCGGCAGTGGCGACATCACTGGCAACATCATTGGCGCTATTGGCCCGTGCCGGCATGGCCAGGACCAAAACGGCCAGAACACTACTGATGATGATCGTGCGGAAAACGGAATGTGAATGGCTTGTCATTTGGGGGATGCGCGATTGCAATGGAATGGGCGGCAAGTTTAAAACGCCACCCACACTTTTACGCGGTGCAATCCTGCCAATCTGCTGGTGAATACCGCCGCAACGCCCGGTTCAGTCACGCGGCGCCATGCCAATAGTTGCCAACGTGCCCCAGCGTTTGACAAGCTTTTGCCGCGCAGACGGCTGCATGTTGATCTTGCTGAGGTCACCGCCATAGTGCGCCACCACCCGGTGGTCCATCAGGTAAAACCACAGCGCTGGAATGTAGGCTGCGGTGATCATCGTGGCATAGCCGGCGGGCAGTTGGGGCGCCGCGTCAAAGTGCCGCAGTGCCTGGTAGCGCCGTGCCGGGTGGGCGTGGTGGTCGGAGTGGCGTTGCAAGTGGTACAGCAACAGGTTGCCGACGATATGGTTGCTGTTCCAGGAGTGCTGGGGTTCGCAGCGCACATAGCGGTTGGCCGCGTCCTTTTGCCGAAGCAGCCCATAGTGCTCAACATAGTTCACCACCTCCAGCATGGAGGCGCCGTACAGGCCCTGCAGCACCAAAAACGCCAGCACCGGCCAGCCCAACCAGGCTACCAGACTGCCGTAGAACACAAGGGTCAGCGCCCAGGCCTGCAGGTTGTCATTGTCAGCACTCCACACACTTTTGCCGCGGTTGAGCAGGCGGTCACGCTCCAGCGCCCAGGCCGAGCGCAGGCTGCCCAGCACCGTGCGCGGCAGGAATGCCCAAAAACTCTCGCCCATGCGTGCGCTGGCCGGGTCTTCGGGCGTTGCTACGCGTTTGTGGTGGCCGCGGTTGTGCTCCACATAGAAGTGTCCATACATGGTCGGGGCCAGCGCAATCTTTGCCAGCCAGCGGTCCAGCGTTTCCTT
>OUNL011258680.1_pt1 | contig 10400 bp, 9 predicted proteins | sample 1779831 | NCBI WGS metagenome assembly OUNL01 (sample SAMEA3914863, study PRJEB12502) | metagenome | biome: forest; material: soil | place: USA | collected 2011-09-16 | depth 0.1 m | reverse complement strand
GTGCTGCTGCTGGAGCAGAACAGCACCCAAGGCGTGATTGACAGCAATGGCGCCAGCAGCTTTTCGGAACAGCAGGACTTGTATTCCACCGTCGATGCGCTCAACGCCGCGCTGGCCGCATTCCGCGAGGGTGGCAAAACCCTGGAAAGCGGCGCGCGGGTTGAACTGACGCCACAGGATGACCCTCAGGCCGCTGCCTTCTTCCAATTGCTGGATGAACTGTGGACACCCATCAATGCCAAGGTCCAGCAACTGCGCAAGCAAAAGGAAATCACCCAACAGGACTACGGTGCCTTGCTGCAGGTCCTGGTTCCGGACAATCTGAACCTGTTGCAGGCGTCCAATCTATTGACCTCCCGCATGGAGGCGCTGTCGGCGGAAAAAGCAGCCACCCTGCGCAAGATTCAAACCGTCGGGATATCGCTGGCATTGGTCAATTTTGTGTTGATCCTGTATGTGTTTCTGGGCCGGCTGCGTGCCAGTGACCACGCGGTTGAGCGTTCGCAGACAGAAACCGCCAACATTCTGCGCACCATGCAAGAAGGCCTGTTCTTGCTGGACAGCAACTTCCAAATTGGTACCCAGACCTCGCAGGCCTTGAGCCAGGTGTTGGGCGCACCGGTAAAGCCTGGCTCTGACTTCCTGAGCCTGATCAAACCCATGGTCTCACCCAAGACGTTTGAGACCACCAAGGAATACATCGAGTTGCTGTTGCGCTTTGATGTGAAGGAAAAATTGGTGTCCAGTTTGAATCCGCTGGATGCACTGGAGATCAACAACACCCGCGACAACGGTGTGGTGGAAACCCGCTACCTCAACTTCCGCTTTAACCGCGTGATGGAAGCCGGCAAGATCACCCACTTGTTGGTCACGGCCACGGACATTTCGCGCCGGATCAAACTGGAGCGGGAATTGAAGAGCAGCGAGCGCCAGGTGCACGACCAGATGGCGATGATGGTGCACATTCTGCAGGCCGACCCGGTGCAGATGCGCGACTTCCTGGAGCATGCCGTGGCGTGTCTGAACACGATCAATGCGGCACTCAAGACCGAGGGTTCCACCTCCGGCCCGGCCAATGCCAATATCGACCAGTTCTTCCGCATCGTGCACCGCATCAAGGGCGATGCCTCGGCGCTCAATCTGCAGGCCATATCCAAATCGCTGCATGCGTTGGAAGACCTGCTGTCCAACCTGCGCAACATCACGCGGTTGCAGAACGAAGACCTGCTGCCGGTGGTGGTGCGTGTCAAGTCCATCTACGGCGAACTGCATGCGATCCAGGAGGCCATGGCCCGCATCGCCCAGGTGCGCGGTGTGGTGCATGTGGAGCCACCCAAACCGGTACCCACGCCGGAACACAAGGACGCCCCGTTTGTCACCCACTGGCGCAATTTGACGGAACAAATCGCGCAGCGCAAAGGCAAAAAAGCACAGCTTACCTACCAGGGCATTGGCTTGGAGACCATGCCAAAAGTCATGCGTGAAACCGTCGACGCCATCGTCAACCAGTTCATCCGCAATGCTGTCACACACGGGCTGGAATCGCCCGGCGAGCGGGTGAGTCTGGGCAAGGCGGAGCAGGGCGCCATTGCGGTGTACCTGTCCGAGGGCGTCGACGGTATGCTGGAGCTGGGCTTCCGTGACGACGGTGCCGGCATCCATGTCGAGAAGCTGCGCATGGCGGCGATTCGCTCCGGCGCACTGTCGCCCGAGAAGGCGCGCACGGCCGACATGCGCCAGTTGACCGAGCTGATCTTCAAGCCGGGATTCTCGACCTACGAGACGGTGGACGAAGACGCAGGACGCGGCGTCGGTCTGGATCTGGTCAAAGACCTCGTTGCCCGGCTGCGCGGGCGCATTCGCATCGGCACCTCGCCCGGCGAGTACTGCCATTTCCGGGTGCAATTCCCGTCCTACCTGTTTGCTACGTCGCAGGCAGCCATTCTTACGCTGCAAGCCGAAGGAGCAACCTGATGGGGCTCAAGCTCATGATCATCGATGACTCCAACATCATCCGCGGGAAAATCTCGCGCGCCCTGACGCGCCACAACATGACGGTGGTGTCGACTGCGTCCAATGGTGAGGAGGCCATGGAGCGCTTCAAGCCCAATCCACCGGATGTCATCACCATGGACCTGACCATGCCGCGCATGGATGGTCTGGAGTGCATCCGAAAAATCAAGCAAATCAAACCCGATATCAAGATCCTGGTGGTCTCTGCCCTGGCCGACAAAGCCACTGCGATCCAGGCGCTGAAGGAGGGCGCCCAGGGCTTCTTGTGCAAGCCTTTTACCGACGACGAACTGACCGAAGCCATTGACGAGCTTCTCACCGGAGAATGACATGGATGAAGACCAACTGCGTGTCTTCGTAGACATCGTGCACAAGTACTTTGAAAGCGAAACTAGCAAGGCGCCCGATACCGGCAGCCCCTACCTGGGCGATGTCAGTGACCTGCCCATTCTGGATTACACGGGCGTCATTGGTATCTCGGGCGAGCGCCAGGGCTGTGTCTATGTGACCGCCGGGCCGGACCTGTTGCGCGCGCTGCTGCTGCACGTGGGTGAGACCGATGTCAGTGAGAACAACCTGTGCGACTTGGCCGGTGAGATTGCCAACACCGTGGCCGGCAACGCGCGTTTGCACTTCGGGCCGGACTTCATGATCTCGGTGCCCGTCATTGTGCGTGGCGTCGCCCAGGCGATCCATATGCCACGCAACACCAAGGCCTACATCATTCCGTTTCGCTGGCGCAAACATGCGGCGTCGCTGGTCGTGAGTTTGCAATGAACACATTTGGAGCCATGCCATGAATACTTTGTCCATTGTCAGGGCCGCACGATCCGCCAGATTGCCGATGGTGCTGCTTGCCGCTGGCCTGATGGCATGGTGCACGCAAGCTGCGGCCGACGTTACCCTGTACAACGCCTCCTACACCGCAACCAAGGAAATGTTTGGCGAGTACAACCCGGCCTTTGCGCGGTACTGGAAAGCCAAGACCGGTGAATCTCTGCAGTTCAAGCAATCGCACGCCAATTCCAGCACGCAAGCCAGCCTGGTCAACAACGGAATGGCGGCGGACGTGGTGACCTTGTCGGTGGCCTTGGACATTGACGACATCGCCAGCAATCACATCATTGCCGACAAGTGGCAGCAGCGCTTGCCCAACGGTTCGACTCCGTATACGTCGACGATTGTGTTCCTGGTCCACAAAGGCAATCCCAAGGCCATCAAGGACTGGCCGGATCTGGTGCGCTGGGGCGTGCGGGTGGTCATGTCCAACCCCAAGACCTCGGGCGGTGCGCGCTGGAGCCATTTGGCGGCCTGGGGCTACGCATTGAAACAACCCGGTGGCAGTGAGGCCAGCGCACGGGATTTTTTGAAGCGCATGTACAGCAACAACAAATTGTTGGAGTACACCGCACGTGGCGCCTCCAACACCTTCATCAATCTGAAGCAGGGTGACGTGATGGTGTCGTGGGAGAACGAAGCCTTCCAGGTGCTGGCGCAGCATCCGGATGATTTTCAGATTGTCGTGCCGTCCATGTCGATTGTGGCCGAGCCACCGGTGGCACTGGTAGACCGAGTGGTCGACCAGAACGGTACACGCAAGGTGGCCGACGCCTATCTGCAATATTTGTACAGCCCGGAGGGGCAAACCATTGTCGCCAAGCATTTCTACCGTCCCACCGACCCCACGGTCGCCGGCCAGTTCGCCAAGCAATTCACGCCGCTCAAACTGTTCAAAGCCGAAGATCTGTACAAGGATTGGCACACCATAGACCGTGTGCATTTCCAGGACGGTGGAATTTTTGACCAGGTCTATGACCAGTACCGCAATGGATCCTAGAGCACTCAGCCGCACAGTAGCCACTGTTGCCACCATGGCCTGCGCCACCCATCTGGCGCAGGCGCAACCCGTGGTCGAGCCGGCTGTGGAACAGGCCGTGCAGGCCATGGCCAGCGCATTGGCGCGCGATTGCCCGCTGGCCGATGCGGCAGACCAAAGCGCGTTCGATGCCTGCCGTGCGGTGCTGTTCAAAAGCGACGCGGTGCGTGCGCGCCTGAGCAACATCACCCTGTGGGGGCGCCAACGAGACCCCAGCATGCTGCTGAAGAACACACCGTTGACTCAATTCGCACCGGATGCGCTGGCCGGTATGTACATGCCGCTGTTCATGTTCGATGGCAGCTACAGCGTCGGCTATTCCGAAGCCAACGGCATGGTGCTGGCGCGGCTTGGCGTCGCGTTTCGCAACCGCTTGCCGCCGGGGCAATTCCCGTATCCGTTTTGGCATGACGCGCAAAAATGGGCGACCTACGAAAATGCCAAGAGCATGCTGTTCTGGATCGACCCGAAGATGGGCAAGATCAAGGTCGTGCAATTCACGGCCCTGAGCGACAAACCGGAACTGCAGGCTGTGCACCCCGTCGCGCGTCCCGCCTTCGATGGCCAGTGGATATGGACCGACGCCCATGGCAAAACGCAACCGACCGTCACCTTGTTTGACGGGCTGTTCAGTAGCGACAACCCGTACCGCGACAAGTTGGACCAGAGCTACCGCACGCTGGCGCTGTCGCTGCGTGAGAGCCAGTGCCTGCAATGCCATGTGCCCAACAACCCCAAGGGGCTCAATCGTCTGGTCTTGTTGCAGTCGCCAGCGCATGCGGCGGCCGAGATCAAGCGGCTGATGCGCCAGGTGCGTGACAACCGCATGCCGGTGGATGAATTCGGCCTGGAGGACGCACTGGACCCGGCGCTGAAGAGTGTGTTGTTGCAACGGGGCCAGGAATTTGAAGATGTGGTTGATGCTGCGCACGCGTGGGAGCGTGTCGGTCACCCCTGAACCATTGGGAGTTTTTTCATGATGCATCGAAGCGTGTTTGTGACCTTGGCGGTACTGGCGTTGGTCGGCACCAACCCGTGCGCCTACAGTGCCGAGGTGCTGGGTGCCGGCGCGTCTCTGCCAGCACCGGTCTATGCCAAGTGGGCGCAGGCCTACCGCAAGACAAGCGGCAACAAAATTGTCTACCAGTCCATAGGTTCGGGCAGTGGTGTGGCGCAAATTACCGCGCAGTCGGTCGACTTTGGCGCGTCCGATACGCCATTGGGCGACACAGCGTTGGAGAAGGATGGCTTGCTGCAGTTTCCGACCCTGTTGGGTGGCGTAGTGCCCATCGTCAACCTGCCCAGTACCAAGGCCGGTGAGGTGCGTTTGACTGGGGCCTTGCTGGCCGATATCTATTTGGGGAAAATCACCACCTGGGATGACTCTGCCATTGCCCAGGTCAACAGTGGCAAATCGCTGCCCAAGATCTCTATCGCAGTGATACGGCGCTCGGACAGCGCAGGCACCACACTGATGTTTACGGATTACTTGTCCAAGGCCAGTCCGGATTGGAAGACGCGCATAGGGCGCGGCGTTACGGTGCCGTGGCCGGTGGGCTTGGGTGGAAAAGGGGACGAAGGGGTTGCCAAGTTTGTGCAGCGCCTGCCTGGCGCCATCGGGTTTGTGGACTATGGGTACGCCTTTAGCCACGGTTTGATCTATACGCAGTTGAAGAACCAGAGTGGCAATTTTGTGTCGCCTGGACCGGAAAGTATTAGCGCGGCGGTCAGCAGTGCTTGGGAAAATTCGGGCTTCACCGAAGGCTTGACCGACGCACAAGGGCAGGGGGCCTGGCCCATTGCCGGTGCGACGCTGGCGTTGATTCGCAAGGTGCAGGACAAGCCCGAGCAAGCCCGGGAGGTGGTTCACTTTTTTGCCTGGGCCTACAAGTTTGGCGCTCCGGCGGCGAATGAATCCTACTATGTGCCGCTGGCGGCCAGCACGGTGCGCGCCATTGCCGACCGGTGGCAACTGGTGCGTGACACCAAGGGCAAGCCCGTGATGGAGTAGTGCAAAGGCGGTTGGCTATTGCGTTACCCGTGTCATGGTCATGTACCAGTTGGGCTTCCAGGTCTTGCCACCATCAAAGGAAAACGCCTGTTGCCATTTGGCGGACTTGGCACTGATGTCGGACCAGGTGTAGCGCACCCGCAGAGCCTGCCCATCTATCACATCGGGGCCCTCAAAGATGCCTACGCCGTGTTCGTCAAAGCGACCTACTACGGGTGGCGTCAGCGCTCCCGTGGCACTGTCAATGCCGCCGGTTGTCGAAGACAGCCAGTACAAGCTCCACAACTGCGTTTGCGCATTGAAAATTCGCAGGGTCATGCCGGTCCAGTTGGGGCGCCAAGTTGGAGCCACCAGGGTGTCGATATTGGCGAAGCCACCGGGCAGTGGCTGCATGTGTTCAGTGGCGCTAAAGGTTTCCCAGGGCGCATCGTCTTGCAATGGTTTGGTCAGGCGACGGTTTTCGACCTGCCATTCGCCGACCAAAAAGTCAAAACTCTGGTTGCCTGGTGTGGGGCTGGTGCCGTTGTTGGCGTTGCTGGAGTGGGTAGGTGCGGTCATGGTTTGGTTTCTCTTTGGTGTGAGGTTGGTTGGGGTGGTGGAAATCTGTTTGGTGTCGGTCTGCGTTGGCGCCGCCCAGGCATGCGCAGCCGTCAACAGCGCGCTGACGATCAGCATGCTGCCCATGGTGCGGGAGATGACGCGCTGGCGGGTGTGGATCACTGTGCGGGCCCGAATCGCGAACGCCGCGATTGCTCCATATACGGCCACTTGTGTACTGACGGTGATCAAGCCCATGGCCAGTGTCTGTGCAAACAGCGAGCGCACTTCGCTATGGATAAAGGCCGGAAACAATGCCAGCGTAAATGCGTAGGCCTTCGGGTTCAGCAAGCAGGTCATGACAGCGCGCCGATAAACCGCTGCGCCGGATAGAACCGGCGTGGCGTCATCAGTCGCGGGCGCGTCGGCACTGCGCAAAATGCTCCAGCCAATCCACAGCAGGTACAGCGTGCCCAACAGCAGAAGCCCTCGGTACATATGTGGAAAAACGACGACCAGTGCGGCGATGCCGGTGGCACCCGCTGCGACGTGGATGGCACCCCCGCTGGCAATGCCCAATACTGCACTGACGGCGCCGCGCCGCCCGCCCGACAGGCTATTGGCCATGATATAGGCCATGTCCATGCCGGGCAACAGAATAACGGCCAGTGCGGCCAGAAAGTAAAGCCAGAGGTTGGGCTCCATGGTGTGCGTCCTTAGGTTGAAATGCGATGGAGGCAGTCTAGTTTCTATATAGGTCTAAACGTGTCCTATATCGGCGTACCATGGGGGCCATGGAGAAACCTTTGCAACGCGTGCTGACGGTGCTTGAACTGCTGCAGTCGCACCCGCGCCTGAGTGGCGCGCAACTGGCGCAGATGTTGGGCGTGGAACGGCGCACGGTGCGCCGCTACGTGGTGGAGCTGGAGCGCTTTGGCGTGCCGATTCGCGCTGAGCGCGGCCGTGATGGCCACTACGCGTTGATGCCGGGTTACAAACTGCCGCCGCTGATGTTCAGTAACGATGAAACGCTGGCACTGTCGGTCGGTCTGCGCGTGGCCGGTGAACTGGGTTTGAGCGATATGACGCCGGCCGTTGCCAGTGCCCAGGCCAAACTGGATCGGGTGATGCCGGCATCCTTGCGCAAGAAAATTGGCGACCTGCAGCAGGTGGTGGCGTTGGACCTGACCCGGCCACAGGCGCAAAGCGGAGCTGAGTTTTTCGCATTGGTGACCAAATGTGCCAGCGCGGCCCAGCGCATGCAGTTGACCTATGGCGCGCTGGATGGTCAGGTCTCCGAGCGGGAGTTCGATCCCTATGGTGTGGGCTACCTGTATGGCGCCTGGTATGCGGTGGGCTATTGCCACCTGCGCCAAGACCTGCGCTCGTTTCGGCTGGACCGGGTGCGCGGGGCACAGGCGTTGCCAAAATCATTTGGCCGGCCGCCGACGTTCAACGTGTTGCAGTACCTGCAGCAATCCATTGCCAGACTGCAACGGGCGCATACAGTGGTGTTACGGTTTCACGTTGAGCCCGACGCCGTGCGACGCTACATTGCTGCCAGCGTTGGCACCCTGACTGCAGAAGGTGCATGGACGCGGGTGGATGCGCAGATTGATGACCTGCCAGCATTCGCGCGTGACCTGGCACGCCTGCCGTTGAAATTTGAAATCGTCAAACCCAAGGCGCTTACAACGGCGCTGCTGCAGCATGTGCAGGGCGTGCTGGCGGCACATGGCCCGCGCCGCGTGCCTGCGGCACCGCAAATACCGCGCGCGCGCTGATGGCCCGCGCGCGCGCCGAGCAGCCGTCCAGGTGGTCATTGACCAGTCCCATGGCCTGCATGAAGGCATACATCGTGGTCGGCCCGACAAAACTCCAGCCACGCTTGCGCAAGTCCTTGGACAATGCAATCGATTCCGCCGACGTTGTCATGCCGCTCAACGTCTGGTGCGTGATCTGCCCGGGGCGTGTGGCCGATGCCGGCTCGAACTGCCAGAAATACGCCGCCAACGAGCCAAACTCCTTGCGCAGTTCCTGCGCGCGTTGGGCATTGTTGATGGTGGACGCAATCTTGCCCCGGTGGCGCACGATGCCGGCATCCAGCACCAGGCGCTTGGTGTCGGACTCGTCAAATTTTGCCACCTTGTCCATGTCAAAGCCGGCGAACGCTGCACGAAACGCCTCGCGCTTGTTGAGAATCGTCAACCAGCTCAAGCCTGCCTGAAACCCTTCCAGGCAGATTTTCTCGAACAGGCGTGTGTCGTCACTGACGGGCACGCCCCATTCCTGATCGTGGTAATGCTGGTAGTGGGGTGTGGCCCGGCACCAAACGCAGCGCGTGACCTGGCTGTCGTCGGTAAAAAGGCCGGTTGGCGCGGCGGTGTCGTCAAGCATGGGGTATTTCCAAATTTAACATGGCAAGGCCAGAGCTGACCATACCGTTGGATATCAATAAAACAAATACTGTGATTTTGGACAGTATATTTGATTGGCGTTTGTCTTGCTGTTGGGGTTGCCTGCGTTTGGTGCTTGCAGGTCTGCGCAGTTGGCGAGGGGATCAGGCTGCCTGGGCGTTGTGCTCCATCTCCTCCGGCCTTCGGCCTCCCCCTTGAGTTGCGCAAAACGCCCAGACAGCCTGTTCCCCGGGTTGCTTGGTTTGCATGCCCAGCGCAGAATTCGATTGCAGATCGGTGCTCGTCGGATTTGCGCAAACCGGTATTGGCACAAGGTGATTTCCGACTTCCACTCTCCTGGCACCAAGAACCAAGCTGAGAGGCCACCAGGGCAAATCCAGCGGTTCAAATTTCCACTTGCCTCAATAACCGCCAGATGCATTCGTGAGCTATTTCGAAGCCGCAGTTATTTTGTGCAAGCGCTTCTTGCAGTCGAAGTAGCAGCTGGGATAAAAGTCATCGACGCGAACGCCGTCCAGTTCAAATTTGGACAACGGCAGCAGCTTTAACTGGGGAAATCGCATTTCGCCAGTCACCACGTTTTTTGGGCGAGCTCCCCGTTCGAAAAGGCTTTGTGCTTCCTTCAGTTGGATCACGTTTGCTGGTGAATCACCGCTGTCGAGCATCTTCATCCAGCATTCCCCCCGTGAAGCCAGAAGATTCGTGCTGGTTCCCGACCACATCTCTTGGCTTCTATAGCCTGGCGCGTCTCGCGCCTTTTCAGAAACACCACGGTAATCGCCTGGTGACATATCCTGCGATTCGATACCAATCATCTTGAATTCCCCATCGACTTGCTTGAACTGGTATTGGACGAATCGAATGCCGTGATGAGCGTAGTCCTGGCGAATGTAGATCGAATTGTTCTTGACGCTCGTCGAGGCCCCGCGCTCCCCAATTTCGAACTCAGTGAATAATCTGTGCTGCCCATTCCGGCTTCCGAATATGACGATAACTGGGCGGCGGTTTTCCTCAGGATTTCCTCGATTTGCAACGATCGCCGTAAAGACTTCTCCATCGATCTTGCCTTGCGAATACCGCACAATGACTTCAGAGTTATTGAGATTTTTGTAGAGCCAGGCCGGGTCGCTGGATGCTTGAACAGTGACGGCAAAGCTAATCAGGAATGGGACGGCTATTGTCTTCGCGTGGATTGTCATGGCTAAAAATTCATGATGCGGTTTGTTCCGCAGTCGTGGAGGACATTGCGAGTGCGCAAGCACTTGCTATTTCGGCAAGTATTTTTTATGTTTACCTATTCTGAAAAGCCTGACTTGGCGGTGTCCACCGACGTCTTTCCTAAGAATCAAGGTCGATACATCCACCTGCCAATCGCTGCGCCAATAACGCAGAACCCTGCGGCTCCAAGCAGACCGTAGGAATTCAATTCCATGCCAATCTTTCCTAGCAAATAGAAGACCATGATCCCCATTGCCGCACCTGTGGCGGTTGCTTTCTCTTGAATCCTAACGGCAGCCGCATGTCGATTTTTGCCGATGGATTGCAT
>OUNL010000169.1_pt2 | contig 10402 bp, 11 predicted proteins | sample 1779831 | NCBI WGS metagenome assembly OUNL01 (sample SAMEA3914863, study PRJEB12502) | metagenome | biome: forest; material: soil | place: USA | collected 2011-09-16 | depth 0.1 m | reverse complement strand
GCTGGCGACGGCCCAGGCCACTGTGAGTGCGCTGTACCAGGTGCCATTTCTGGCGCACGCCACCATGGAGCCAATGAACGCCACCGCGCGCGTCACGGCCACGCACGCCGAACTGTGGCTGCCCACGCAGACCCAGCAGGTCACCCGTGATGCAGTGGCACGGGAGCTGGGGCTGCTGGCAAGTGCCATCTCCATCCACACCACGCTGGCGGGCGGCGGTTTTGGTCGCCGCCTGGAGTTTGACTTTGTGTTGCAGGTGGTGCGTATTGCCAAACAAGTGGCCGCACCGGTCAAGCTGATCTGGAGCCGTGAAGAAGACATTCAGCATGACTTTTACCGACCCGCTGCTGCGGTCCAGCTGACGGCCGGTGTGGATGCGCAAGGCTTACCCATCGCGCTGCGGCTGGACAGCGCCTGCGAATCGCTGGTGACGTATACCCGTGGCGGTATCTACAAGGCCGAAGCGCTGCCGGTGGACACCACGGCCCTGGGCGCCACCCCCAGCCACTACCGAATCAAGGCATTTTTGCGCTCGGCCAACACCATTGATATTGGCGTGCCGGTAGGCTACTGGCGCTCGGTGGAAAGCTCGCAAAACTGCTTTGCCATCGAGAGCTTTATCGATGAACTGGCTGTGCGCGGTGGTACCGACCCCTTGGCGTTTCGCAGCCAGCTGCTGGACCCCAAGGGCCGCGCATGGGCGGTGCTGAACCGAGCGGCCCAATTGAGTGACTGGGCCAAGCCACCGCCACCCGGCCAGTTCCGTGGCTTGGCGCTGGTGCGGGCCAATGGCAGTGTCGTGGTGCACGTGGTGCGCTTGTCGGTGGGCGATAGCAACCGCGTGCGCATCCACCACGTGACGACGGTGGTGGACTGCGGTCTCGCTGTGAACCCGGGCAGTGTCAATGCCCAGATGGAAGGCGGCATAGCGTTTGGCCTGTCGGCCGCGTTCTATGGCGAGATCACGATCAAGGACGGTGCGGTGCAACAGTCCAATTTCCATGACTACCGCCTCATTGGCTTGGCCGACATGCCGGCGGTAACAGTGGAAATCATGGCCAGCACAGAGTCACCCAGCGGCGCCGGTGAAGAAGCCGTAGGCCCTATCGCCCCGGCCGTTGCCAATGCATTGTTTGCCGCTACGGGCAAGCGTATTCGCACGCTACCGTTTGCGAAGGCTGGCTTCGAGCTGGGCTAACGTTGCTTACAAAGCCCCGGAATCAAACAATATGGTTCCCCAGTAGTGCAGTTGTCCCGGTGCTACCGGTCGCGGAATAATATCGGTCGAGCGGATAGATGAGCGATAGATTTCGACGGCCAATTCGGAGCAATAGTATTCATTGGGTATGTTCACACCCACCAGACCCAAGAAGTCATAGGGTCGACCCAACAGTGAGCGCGCTTTCTTAACCGCGCCATCAGCGGAGTCGCCATGCGCCCATACGGATCGGACGAGCATGATCCGCTGTGATTTGGCAACGAACGCCGCCAACGGTGTCGTGTGGACGCCGGACGATTCCGCTTCTATCACCTGGTTCGCGTCAAGATCGAGGACCGCGGCATGGCTAAACGGCATATTGGTGAGCGTGGACACGATGTTGTCGGTGGCGTGGTAACCGCGCGCTACGAGCCAATCGCCGTTGTGGCCCAAAGCCTGCAGTTCTTTCACTACACGCGCATTGCGCTCTTCGGCGATGTTGGCGTCGATTCGCGGGACGACGGATTGAACCGCACATCCGCTGAGAACAAGTAGAAGGGCGCAAATTGACAGGTAGGTGGTTCGCATAGTGGGTCGTACTGTACCAAGTCAGTCGATTGACATGTTAGCCAACACCTTGCGCACCCGCAACAGCGTGGCCTTCAGCGTATCCATGGGTACGGTTGCCAGTGCCAGCCGCAGCGCATGCGGCGCCTGGCTGCTGGTGGCAAACGGCTCGGCGGTAGATGCGGCGATTCCAGCCTTGGCCAGTGTCAGCACCACCTGGTCGGCACGCACGCCATCTTCCAGCGGCAGCCAGACAAAGTAGGCGTTGGGGTGGCGCTGCATTTTGAAGCCGTGCAACGCTTCGCCCACCAGCTGTTGGCGCTGGCGCGCGTCTTCGCGGTGTTCATGCTCCAGGCGCAGCACCGTACCGTCTTGCAGCCAGGCGCAGGCCAGGGCGGTCATCAAGGCCGGGGTGTTCCAGGTGGTGGCGCGGATGCTGCGCTCGATGCGCGCGGTGCAGTCTGCGGGTGCTGCCACATAGCCAAAGCGCAAGCCCGTGGCCACACTTTTGGACAGACCCGACACATGCACGCAGCGCTCGGGCGCTAGCGCGAACAGGGGCGGGGGTGCTTGCTCCAGCAGAAAGGCATAGGCGGCATCTTCTATCAGCAGCAAGTCATGCGCGCGGGCCAGCGCCACCAGATCTTTTCTGGCTTGCAGCCCCATCATGCAGCCCAATGGGTTGTGCATGGTGGGTATGGCGTACACGGCGCGCACCTTGCGCTTGTGGCACAGCACCTGCAGGGCTTTGAGGTCCGTGCCATAGCGGGTAACGGGTAAGGGCGCCAGCTCCAGGCCACAGGCCTGTGCCACGACCTTGAAGCCGGGGTAGGTGAGGGCGTCCACCGCCACCACATCGCCCGGGTGCAGCAGGGCCAGCGCGGCCACGGCCAGGCCATGCTGGGCACCGCTGACGATGGCCACTTGTTCGGGCGGCACGCGCACGCCTTGGCGGGCCAGGTGCTGAGCCACCAGGGCGCGCTCGTGCACCCTGCCGGCGTGCGGCTGGTAGCGCAGTATGGCGTCCAGGTCGCCACTGCCGGCCAGGCGTTTGAGGCCGTCGCGCAGCAGTTCCACCTGGCCGGGCAGCACGCAGGCGTTGAAGTTCATGTCGACCACGCCGTCGGCCATGTGGCGGTGGTCCAGCCCCTGCTCTAGCGGCAACCGCGGCTCGCGCACGAAGCTGCCGCGGCCCGTCTCGCCGCTGACCAGGCCCATCGCCTGCAGCTCCGCATAGACGCGCGTGGCGGTGCCTGTGGCCATGCCGTAGGTGGCGGCCAGTTCGCGGTGCGTGGGCAGGCGTGTGCCGGGCGCAAGCAGGCCATCGCGTATCTGCTCGGCTAACTGGTCAACGATGGCTTTGTATTGGGCACGGGGCATGGGGCAAATCGCCAAGCAATGTATTTAGGACAATCGTTTGATTGTATTGAATGTTGTGGCTAGCATGACTCTTGTCAAAACGGTTTTCAAAAAAAGGACTTCACCATGCACATTGCCATACTCACCTTTGACGGCTTCAACGAACTGGATTCACTCATTGCACTCGGCGTACTCAACCGCATCAAACAGCCGGGCTGGCGCGTGTCGCTGGCGTGCCCCACACCCACGGTCACCTCCATGAATGGTGTCACGGTGCACGCGCAGGCTTCGCTTGCTGACGCATGTGCGGCAGACGCGGTGTTGGTGGGCAGCGGCATGCACACCTTTGATATCGCCCACACGCCGGCCTTGATGGCGCAACTGCAGTTGGACCCACAACGCCAGATGATCGGTGCGCAATGCTCGGGCGCACTGTTGCTGGCCAAACTGGGCCTGCTGAACGACATTCCAGCCTGCACCGACCTAACCACCAAACCCTGGGTCATAGAAGCCGGCGTGCAAGTGCTGCCCCAGGCCTTCTTTGCCAAGGGTAATGTGGCCACTGCAGGTGGTTGTCTGGCGTCGCCATATCTGGCCGCCTGGTTTATTGCCCGCCTGGTGGGGCTGGAGGCCGCCAAGGGCGCGCTGCATTACGTGGCGCCGGTTGGCGAAAAGGACGACTATGTGGCCTTGGCCTTGAGGAACATACAGCCATATTTGCCGTGAGCGCCTTGCGGCCCCGGCCATTTGTTGGCGTTGGTACGCTAGGCCACAGACTTATCGCCCGTGGTCTGGCAATACTAGGGTTAGCGGCATGTTGTGCCATTGCATGCATAAGACATTGGCGCGCTCGGTGAGGGCAGTTGATAATGAAAGTAACTGTAATAACAAGGAAACCAAAACATGTACTACGGATACAACGGCCTCATCGGTATCTTGATACTGGCTGGCGACATTTGGGCCATCCTCAATATCATTCAAGCCCCGGTCTCGAATGAGAAGAAGCTGATCTGGATCATCGCCGTGGCCCTGTTGCCTTTGTTGGGGCTGGTACTGTGGTACTTCATGGGGCCGCGTTCCAACCGGTCCAGCTGATTGAGACGCGCCATGACCAGTCAACTGCGCGCACGGTGGGTAGTTGCGCTGGCATTGGCGCTGGCACTGCTGGGCGGCTGCGCATCGTTGCCACCGGGCGCCGACCAGCCCAAAGTGGCAACCTATGCGTTGGAGCATCCACAAGAGACGCGCCTGGGACAGCAGTTTGCAACGGCCGCACTGGCACATGGCGGCACGTCTGGTTTTCGCATCATCTCGGTGGGTGCCGACGGCTTCTTGACGCGCATGCAGATGATCATCGCTGCGCAGCGCACGCTGGATCTGCAATACTTCATTTTCCGGGGCGATGAAACCGGGCGCCTGCTGACCGGCGCCGTGCTGCATGCGGCCGACCGCGGCGTGCGCGTGCGCCTGCTGCTGGATGATGGTGAGTCGCTGTCTGGCGACGAGCAGGTCGAGGTGCTGGAAGCCCACCCCAACATTGAAATACGGATGTTCAACCCGTTTGTCTACCGCGGGCACTTTGCGCTGTTCAAAGCCACCGAATACTTCTTCAATGCGTCGCGGCTTGACTACCGCATGCACAACAAGCTGATGGTAGTGGACAACGCCGCGGCGCTGATGGGCGGGCGCAATGTGGGTGATGAGTACTTTCAGATTGACCCGCAGGGCCAGTTTGCCGACGACGATGTGTTTGTGGCCGGACCCATGGCGCAAAAGTTATCTGGCACCTTTGACGAATTCTGGAACAGCGATTTGGCCATTCCCATCGGTGCGCTGGCCAGCGACAAGCCCACGCGCGCGCAGTTGGACGCGGCACGTGCCCGGTTGACCGAGGAACGCCAGCAAATGAAGGCCGACGGCGTGGACTATGTGAAGCGTGTCGCCAGCGGCGAGCCGTTCAACGGCATGGTCTCTGGCACGTTGCCGTTGACCTGGGCGCCGGCCCAACTGGTCTACGACACCCCCGACAAGAAGAAGGTGGAGAGTGGCGCGATGGTGGGGCGCCTTATGCACCGGCCCGTGGCCAACGTTGCCGCAGCAGTGCAGTCGGAACTATTGATGATCTCGGCCTACCTGATTCCGGGGGATGAAGGCATGCAAATCTTCAACACCCTGCGCCAGCACAATGTGCGCGTGCGCATTTTGACCAATTCGTTGGAATCCACCACTGTGGTGTTGGCGCACGCTGGCTACATGCACTACCGCGTGCCCCTGCTGGTAAGCGGTGTGGAACTGTTCGAGGTCCGGTCGCTGCTTGGCAACAGCCGGGGCAGCGGCCAAACGCCGGCCATTTCACGCTTTGGCACCTATTCGCTGCACGGCAAGTTGTTTGTGTTTGACCGCCAGCGCGTGTTTGTGGGCTCCATGAACTTTGACCAGCGCTCCATGCACTTGAACACCGAAATCGGCCTGATCATCGACAGCCCGGAACTTGCCCAACAGGTGGCGCGGCGCTTTGAAGCCATGGTGCAACCAGAAAACTCCTACGCGGTGGCGCTGCGCAAACCAGAAACCGGTCAGCCCAAGGACGCCCTGGAATGGCGCACCTCAGAAGGGGGCCAGGCCAAAGTGTATGACGAGGAGCCTGCGCGCAGCAGCTGGCGGCGTTTTGAGGCCCATGCGCTGTCGCTGGTGGCGCCCGATAGCGAGTTGTGAGCTAGCACAGGTTTTTGCCTGGTCCCACTTCCCGTCACTGTGCAGGCGTGTAGTACGCAAGCAGCGCCCCGCGTTTGGAGTCGGTGCGATGGCATATGCGTGGTCTGCTACACCCCTTACGTTTTTATAGCTGGCTCTTGCGGAGGGACTTTTCGACTCCCGGTACTCTGCGCAAGAACAGGTCCGTCCCCAGTGCGGGTAGCTTTGCCAAAGACGCCACGAGGGAGTCTTTCAGGAATGAAAATTCCTTGCCGGGCATGGCAATGGTTTCGTCCGCACCGAAAGCGCGATCAAAGAAGGCAATGATTTCCATCTTGCATCTGGGGTCGGTGGAAACCTCGGACAGCTTCTTTCTGTATTTCTTGACGTATTCAAAGACTGCGTCCGCCGCACGCCCATCGCCAGCCACGCCAATGGCCCACAGGGCATAGTCCTTGGCCCTGTATTTGGGGTCCAGCAGGCATTCGGCGTAGTACGGTGTTTCGCTAGACCCCGCTATATGTGCAATCGTCAGTATGGCTGTGCCTTTTACGTCCTGCATGGGGTGGGTTGCCATTGGTTTCAACAGTGGCACCGACCTTTCAGTTCCGCAATCACGCAGTGCAATAACGGACCAGTAGACATCATGCTTCGACTTGTTCTGTGCAATGGTTTTGCAGAAGAAGTCTTCGGACCATGCAAAATCGCCTGGAATCGGTTGGACCGGCTATGTCACCTGCGATCGTCCTCGGCAATCTCCTCGGCGCTCAGGGGAACGAATGGCCCCTGCATGCGGCGTTTGCGGTATCGTTCCCCATCGGGCGAGTTAGACAGCTTCAATAGTCTGTATGCCAGATAGAGCATGGCGACAAAGCACAATGCCGCGACCGACACAACAAGCGTGTATTTATCCATACATTGCTCCCATGTTCGTTTGTGTGCCGGCTATTTTTTGGCTGCGAATGCCATTTGCATTGTCCCGGTATCAAACCCATTGGACGCAAGCCCTTGGGTCGCATACCGGTACAAGGCAGCAGAGTAAATGCCGCCCAAGGCCGCATGCACCAGCGCCACCAGGGCCACAGCCACGACCGCCGCAAAAACCGCCAGTCCGATCAGCGCAACGCTGCCGGTGGTCACTGCGGCAACCACTAGCACCACGCCGCAGATGATGACCAGCATGTGGATCAACCCAAACGCAACGCCCACGCCGGCCTGGCCGATCACGTTTTCGCCCCAGGTCTTCTTGAGAATGCTGGCGCTCTCGGACACGGCATCAAACGGGCTGACGTCGCGTGAGACCAGAATTGGCACGACCATGTAGGTGGCCACGGTCCAGCCCACGCCCAGCATGCCCACAATAATGCGGCCGATGAAGCCCACGCGCTCCTGGATGACACGCAACACAATGCCTACGGTGGCTGCCATTGCGGCGTAGCCCAGGATGCTCCAGAACCGCGAGTTGGCAATGCGCAGGCCGTCACCCACAGTGGGCGTGCCGCCATCCAGCCGAATCATGGCTGCACCGACCAGGGCGGCATTGAAAAAGAAGATGACGAAATACAGGCTTACGTAAAACAAAAAGCCAAACGCGTAGGTGGCCATGGATATGGCCCGGTGGTTGCCATGCGAGATGCCATCAAAAACACCCAGACTGAACATGGGCAACGCAAAGGACGCGAACACCATGATGGCGGCAACGGCCGAGATCAGTGGGAAGACCAGCAACTGCTGGTCCTGCTTGAGTACCGACCAACTGACTTTGACCAAGTTCCAACTGCGCGACAGACGATCAAACATGGTGGTTCCTTATGCAGGGTGGATGGAAAGCGCAGGGCATGCGACGGGCGTATTGTGCATGGGAATTGTCCTTTTCGGCCGTGGGTGTAATTTTGTTGGGCTAGGGCGCCTGCTTTTGGAGGGAACGTAAGTAACGCACATGCGCCAGATACCTAATGATGCTGTAGATGCCAAAAACAATAGCAGGAAAAAGAATCGCGACCACCACAGGTGGCCCATCCCCGTTGGGAAATGCGATCAGTGGCACTACGATAAAGAACGTCGCCGCAAAACAGGTCAATAACGCCCACTGCTTGAAAATGCGCCGGCCGGCCTGTTCGTAGCTCTCGGGTGGGAAGGTACCACTTTCGGGCCAGGAGCGCCCAGCGGCGCGGGCAATGCGGTCCAACTCCTCCGATGGCAAGCTAAGCGTGCCGACGGCGGGCTGGCCAAAGGAGATGACGCCAACGTTTTGAAAGAACTCCTTTTTTCTGGTGACGCCAATTGCTTCCCAGGGTACAAAGAAATCCCGACTGAACGGTCCGAACAGGCGCAATATTCCAACCCGCATTCCGCTGGGGCATACGCTCAACCTCAAGATTGAACGCATACCTACGCCACCGAGTGCCGCTAATTCAAGTTGGAACTTTGCCAGAGGCTCTTCCAATCGGTTGGGAAACGCTTTCATCAATCGGAACCAACCCGATACGACGCTCAAACCAGTCGTAACAAGCAACCACATCAGCACGAAGAATATGAGAAAGAAGACAGGCTCTTCAAAAGGGGCGGGCAGCATATGTACCAGTCAATTGTCAGCAGAAAGTTAAATTGAATTCTTGTTGGCGCCCAATCTACCCGCAGCAGATTGCTTCCCACCAGAGGCTGGTTGCAATATGCCCGCCTTGCCAAGACCAAACGGCGGCATGTTGACATAGACGTTTTCGTAGGTGCCCGGTGAGGCTGCGTATGTTTCATGCCAGATTCCGACCGAACTGTCCATGCCAATTGATTTATTGAAGGCTTGCCACGCGGGTAAGTGCTCGGAGTTCTTGTTCTTCGCGTATGCCAGCAACTGCGCCATCGAACGCCAGTATTGAACGAGAATGGTCGTGCGTGAGAACCACGTTTCGGCATGTATGAACCCGAGCTCAGGTTGCCGATAGAGCTCCTTGACCATTTTCGGCATGGCGCGCACGACCGGAAGCCACTTGTGCACCTTCAGCGGTTTGTTGATGCGCATGCCAATGAGAAAAACGACAAACTCGCCGCTCAGGCTTGCTGTAAGACGCTCCCGGTTGATCATGCTGCGTGCACCCAATGAAATGTAGGCTGACAAATATACCGTAGTTCATGTCATTTGGACCCATAGACCCAGCCCAAGGCAGCTTCGGCCCCGCGCTCGCAATAGCGCACGTCAAGGGCTTGTCACTGGTATCAGGCTAAGCTCAAACTCTGCAAGACTTCAAGCACATGCCGCGTGGAACGCTCGATGTCTCCCTTGCGATGGGCGATGCCGAGTTGGCGCCACAACGCGGGGCGGGGCGGGCGCATGATGATCCTGGCGTCGGCTCGCGGTGTAGCGGCTTCATGCGGCAGCAGAGTGGCGCCGTATCCGGCGGCTACCAGGCTTTTGATGGCATCGTTATAGTTCAGCTGGATGCGCGGCGTGGGGTTCTGCCCACCAGCGGCAAACCATTTTTCGGTCAAGCGTGACAAATGGGTGCTGGCGTCGTTCAGTATGAGTGGCTGCGCCGCCAGCCATTTCGGTGTGATGCGAGCCGGGCACTGCCATTGCGCCGGCAGGAAGGCCATGACAGGGTCGCGCCGCCATGGCCGTATCTCCACCCCTTGCATGGGCTTCTGTGGCAGGGCCACGAGGCCGATTTCCAGTGTGCCATTCACCAACTTCGCCAGCGTCTCCTGCGAAGTGAGGACCGCTATCTGAACGTCAATGCCGGGATGCTGTTGGCCCAATGCCTCCAGGGCCTGTGGTAGCAAGTGGGCGATTGCGCCGGTTGATGCACCCAGGCGCACGCGGCCGGTGTGCCCCTGCACTTGCCGCTGAATGTCTTCCAGAACCTGCTCCGCGTCGGCCAACAAGCGGCGCGCGCGCTCCACCAGCGTTTCACCAATGGCCGTTGGCCGCACCAGCCCGCGCTTGCGCGACAAAAGCGCGGTTCCGGCCCACTCCTCAAGGTCGGCGATATGCAGGCTGACTGTTGGCGCCGCAAGGTGTAGAACGCGCGCTGCTTCGGCAAAGGAGCCGTGGTCGACGATGGTCACCAAGGTTCGCAAACGGTCTAGGCTGATTTCTCGCACGGTGGTATATCAATTCAGAAAAAATGAATCTCGTCATCAGGAAATTCAACTTTTGTTATTTTAACAATTGACCGAAGATCGCTGCAAACACTTTTTCCACACCATTCGACAGCGACGGGCATTCCATGACTTTCCCCATAGTTTTTATTGACGGCGACCAAGGCACGACCGGCCTGCAAATCCACGAACGCCTGCACGGCCGCTCCGACCTGCAGCTACTCACCCTGCCAACGGCGCATCGCAAAGACCCCAGGCGCCGCGCTGAGGTTATCAATGCTTGCGATATCGCAATTCTCTGCCTGCCCGACGATGCGGCGCGTGAATCGTTATCACTGATTACCAACCCTGCCGTTCGTGTGATAGACGCCAGTTCCGCCCATCGCATAACGCCAGGTTGGATCTACGGCTTCCCAGAGATGGGTCCAGAACAAGCGCAGCACATCGCCCGCGCACACCGGGTCACCAACCCCGGCTGCTACCCGACCG
>OUNL010002197.1_pt1 | contig 10416 bp, 11 predicted proteins | sample 1779831 | NCBI WGS metagenome assembly OUNL01 (sample SAMEA3914863, study PRJEB12502) | metagenome | biome: forest; material: soil | place: USA | collected 2011-09-16 | depth 0.1 m | reverse complement strand
GAATACTACGTCCCGTTTTCAAAACAGTTTTTCGCAACGTCTCCAGAGCTCGTGAGCAAATTCTGGGCGCAGATGGCCGAGGTTCGCAAAGCCCAGGGACGCGAGCTGCTGCGAAAGTACGGTGATCTGAATTAAACTGCGTCGTCTTGCTGAGGTTCACCCAAGGAGTATGTCTTTGCGCACTAACCATAATCGCATGCTGTCTGCCGCCTTGGCAGCCCTGTTCACGCTAGGGGCCCCCGCAACCGGCTGGACGCAGGCTGCCCGCCCGGCGGCCGCGGCGGCTGCCGACGCCAGCACCGCGGATATCAACCTGACCTCCTATGCCAATGGCGCCTGGATCGTGAAGAAGCCGGGGGAATACGATGAGTCATGGTCTGCTTTCTGGTTGTTGGACGAGCGTAGTCAGACCGGGTGGGCAACGCCCAAGGGCGTGGTGACACCGCAAGAGCTACTGGTGGTTTTGCCAGAACAATCGGTGATCAAAAACATTGAATTTGACTCGGCGCAGGCCGATGGTGACGGCGAAGGCAGCCGCACGGCCAAGGATGTCGTGGTCGAAGTCTCCAACCAGGGACCGAGCACAGGTTTTGAAACCATTGCCAGTGTCTCGCTGAAGCCCAAAAAAGACAAGCAACGCTTTGCCGTCAGCAAGGCGGTTCCCGCGCGCTGGATTCGGCTGACCATCAAAAACAACCACGGCTCGCCAGACTACATCGAGCTGTTTGACTTTCGCGCGTACGGCGAACAAAAGACCAAGACGCCGGCACCCAATCTGTCGGGTACCTATGCAACCAATTTTGAGGGCTTTCACCTGCAACAAGATGGCGCCACGGTAACCGGGTGCTACGAGCATGCGGGCGGACTGGTGACCAATGGTGGCGTTGAGGGACGTGTCACACGCTTCACCTGGGTGCAAAATGAGCTGCATGGCCCGGCCGTGCTGACGTTTTCGCCTGACGGCAAAGAGTTGATGGGCCTGTGGTGGAGCGAGGGCCAGACCGATGCCAGTGGCAATATCTGGACCGGCAAGAAAACCAGCGACAGTGTGGGCACCTGCCCGCATTGGAAGGGCGTCCAGACTGCGTCCTCACAACTGGCCAAAGAATTGGCACAATCGGGGCGCACCCGCATCTACGGCATCACGTTTGACACCGATTCGGACGTGATCAAACCCGAGTCCAAGGCCGCGCTGGACAATATCGTCAAGCTCACCAAGGAAAAGCCGGACTGGAAATTCAGCATAGAAGGGCACACCGATTCAACGGCGACGGCAGCGCACAACCAAGCCTTGTCAGAGAAGCGCGCGGCAGCCGTGAAAGCATTTCTGACAACAGCCGGAGTGGCGGCGCCCCGTTTGGCGACCAAGGGTCTGGGCGCCACTGTGCCGGTTGCGGACAATGGAACGGCGATTGGACGGGCGCAGAATCGCCGGGTTGAGCTGGTCAAAGAGTAGCCGAACGGACGCCCGGCGTGCCCGCTGGGTGCCCAGAATGGCTGGCGGAAGATGTCAACGGCACGCGTCAGATGTATCCAGTTGTTTCAATCGCGTTGCAATGGCGCGTTTTGATACACATCGGCGCTGCAATTCAGTCCAAAACCGGCGATTCTCTAGGTGTGCCGCGCGCATACACCGGAGCGAACCCATGATCACGCAATTCGACGCACTCACCGAAACAGCAGACGGCGACTGTTCCGCGTGGAGCGTCATGCCCATGGAGCAGTTGGTGCAGGAAGTCTATGCTGGGTCCCGGCCCGATGCGCAAGACCATATGCTGGCCAAGCTGGTCGGGAAAGTGTTTGAAACCGCGCCGGTACCCATGCGAGTCCACATATTGGAGCAATTGATGCAATCCGTGGGTGTTTTGGCATTGATCGCGGTTGCCAATGGCACGTTTGCAAGAATTCGCTTGCGCAGTGGTTGGCCCGCCGCGGAGTTGCGCTTGGACGACGTGCAAACGGTTCAGCCGGACGATGTCATTGCCCTGGCGGAGCATGTGTTGCTGGCCCGTGGGAATGCGCTCAATGGCTTGCTCAATGAGTTGCTCAGCGCGCCACAAATTGCGGGCACCGGTGCCGCCGCCGTATTGGTGGCGATTCTGCTGCAGCGGGCACAGGGGCATGCAGTCGGTAGGAAGCAGAGCAATCCGCCTATCAGCCAGTTCGCCACGCTGTGACCTTTGTTGCGGGATTCAGTGGCGCCAGCCACGATCCCGCGCGTTGCGTTCACCAGTAGGGTCCAGTGCGAGTCCAGCAATGCGTTTGTCGACGGCATCCAGTATGGATGGCGGCAGATTCGTCGCTGCGGGTCGAACTTCGCCCCCTGCAACGGCGTCTTGCGCGGTGACCGCTGTCACGGCCCATTTCCCATCTTGCTGGCATGCCAGACCCGCAACGGACGATGTACTGAAGGTTCGGCAGTAGTTGCCGGTCTTGTCAACAAAGCTCAATTGCACGGCAACGGCTGCCCCTTGTTGGGGTTCGCTGGCCAACTGATCGGACAAGGCCTGGGCTACGCTTCCGGTTGCTACAAGTTGGCCGTGGGAGAGTGCCATGGCTTGCTCGGCACCATTTCCGCTCCATTGAAGGGCCAACACAGCGCCCAGCAGCAGGCTGGCGGCCATGCCGCCCCATTGCGCCCATGTCGGCAGTTGGCGCCTGGCTTCACGCCGGGCACGGGCATCTTCCAATGCGACAACCGTTGTTTTCGCGGGTGCCAATGCTGCATCCGGGGGGGCCTTCAGCAGACGCGTCAGACGATCCGGAACCGGTTCGTCCAGTACCGTCGCAAACGCAGCGGCCAGCTGACTGCGTTGCAGGCGCAGTGTTGCCACCCGTAGACGCAGTGTTTCGTCGGTTGCCAGAGATTCTTCAAGCTGTGCCCGCCGCTGCGCGGACAACTCGCCGTCGGCATACGCCATCAATGTTTCATCATTTGGGTTCATGATTGGCTTCCTGTAATAGGGGCACCCAACAAGGCCTGCAATGCGTCCCGCGCCCGTGCCAGTCGGCTGGTCAGCGTGCCAACTGGAATGTCCAGTACGTCGGCAGCCTCTTGATACGACAGGCCCTCCACCAATACCAGGCCCACGACGGCGCGTTGGTCGTCGCCCAACTGGGCAACCGCTTTTTGCACCGAAATGGCGTCGATCTGCGCGTCAAGGGTGGACACGCCGACGTTTTCTCCGGCCTCTTCACCGACAAAGGTCTGCTGGCGCCGCGTGCGCGCGCGTGTTTCATCAATCCAGGCGTTTTGCATAATTCGAAACATCCAACTGTCTAGCCGCGTGCCAGATCGCCATTGCTCGGTATGTGTCAACGCACGCTCAATGGCCGTCTGCACCAGATCATCCGCATCTTCCCGGTGACGGGCCAGCGTGCGTCCAAACCGCCGCAGGCGCGGCAGCAGGGCGGCTATCTCGTCCTGGAGCGTTTCGGGTGATTCAGTCACGAGTGGTTCTCTAATGGATACAACGGTTGGCAAAGGGATTTTCTTCCATCGATCATTCGTTATGATTGCATGTACACCATGTTTTCCTGTTTCTGGGACCTTTCGCGGGCGTTCCGAGTTGCCGTTGCGGCACTGGTGTTCAACCTGTGCCCAATGGAACCTGCCCTGGCCCAACTGGGTGTGCCCCGGGTGGCGCTGCCGCCCGCGCAGGCGGTGCAGCAGCTTTCACCCAACCAGCAGTTTCCATCGGTAACCCTGCCGGTGCAAGTCCAGCGTCTGCCACAAACGCCCCAGGTACCGCAGATCACGCAGGGGCAACCAGTCGTGGGTTCGACTGCGCCCGTGGGCCCATTGTTAACGCCTGCGTCCAATGCTGCAAGCGTGCTGCCGGGCGCAACTGCCGTACCCGACACCATTTCGTTGCAAACCGTGCGCGCAGCCACGGCGCGGGAGTTGCTGCGCAGACACGTGGACCTGCTGGAGGCAGATCCAAACGGCGAACTGGTTCGGCGTCAAGAGCTGTTATGGGCGTCTCCACAGGCCAATCAGTTGGAGGCGGCATTGGCTTTGGGTTTTATCGTGCTGCGCGAGCAAACGCTGCCGACCCTGGGCCTTCGCCAATTGGTGTTGCGTCCTCCGGCCAGTTGGCCTACCGCGCAAGCTCTGGAGACACTGCGGGCGCTGGGCCCACACGTGGCAGTTGACTTCAACCACATTTATCAGCAGGGCGGCCGCGTACAAGGCAATGCGTCGACAGCGACCAAAAGCTCCACTGGCGCTCGACGCATTGGCCTGATTGACGGTGGGTTGGACACGCAGCACCCTGCGTTGCGCGGTGCCGATGTGCGCAAGTGGGGTTGCCAAGGCGCCTCATTCCCAAGCGCCCACGGCACCGCCGTGGCGTCATTGCTGGTGGGTGGTGGCCCGGCGCTCAAGGGAGTGGTTCCTGGTGCTGTCGTCTACGCTGCAGATATCTACTGTGGCCAACCCGCTGGCGGGGCAGCCGAAGAGGTTGCGTCGGCGTTGGAATGGTTGGCACATGAAAAGCTCGCGGTCATCAATATCAGTCTAGTGGGGCCACCGAACCGCTTGTTGGAGCAAGTCGTGCAAGCCATGGTGCGCGCCGGGCATTTGTTGGTGGCCGCGGTTGGCAATGACGGCCCGGCGGCGCCTGCGCTGTACCCGGCGGCGTACCCTGGCGTCGTCGGCGTTACCGGCGTCAACAGTAAACGACAGGTCCTGCCAGAGGCAGCCCAGGGTCCGCAGGTGATGTTTGCCGCATTGGGAGCTGATGTCGCGGTGGCTGAACCCACGTCGGGCTATGCGCGCGCACGCGGCACCTCGTTTGCGGCACCGGTGGTTGCTGGCCTCTTGGCGCAAGAATTGAACCTACCGGAACCTGCGGCTGCGCAAGCAGCACTGGCGCACTTGGCGGCCCGTGCCATCGATCTTGGCGCGCCCGGGCGCGACGCCGTGTATGGGCTCGGACTGGTGGGGCGTTGAACACGGGTGCGCAGGCTCGGTTGCAATTGATTACAACTGCGGATGGATGGAATGGACGATGGGGTCCGTTGTTCAAACTGTAAGGGTTGGAATGGCTAGCCCTTTCATTTATTGAAGGACCATTCATCATGTTCAAACGTCAAACCTTTGTCCGCACGACCTTAGCCTGTGCTCTCGTGTCGGCCCTGTCTTTGTCACTTTCCGCCCATGCCGGTTTGCTCGGTGGTGGCACCGTTGCAACGGGTGTTGCCACAGGATTGACCAGCAGCGTCACTGGCCGGCTGGGCAGCTCGGTTGGCCCGGCCAATATGAATGCCGCCGGTTCGGTGGCCAACCAGGCCGCCGCACAGAGCGCCGTCCAGGGGCGCGTGCCAAGCGTATTGCCTGCCCGTACGCCCGATGCGACCGTCCAGCAAGCAGGTCAGGTGAGTGGCGCTGCGACCAGCAGCGTGGCTGGGCGTACCGATATCGGTGCTGCTGCCGCCCAGGTGCAGGCGCAAGGCAGGGCCAGCGAATCAGCCGTCGTGTCTGGTGAGGAAGATTTAAGCCAGCAAGCACACCGCCTGACCAACAAGAGCCGTCGAGTTGCCAATGCCACCGCCACTCAGGCCGTCGAAACGACGTCCCGGACTGGCGCACAAGCCACTGCTGTCAGCCGTACAGGAGAGCTGTATGCGAGCGAGCAATTGTCGAACGTGCAAAGCAAGACAAAAGTCACCGGCAGTGCGTCTGCTTCGGGTTCCGCGCAAGCCTCGGATGGCGATGCAACGGCCCGGGGTAATGTATCTGCCCGAGGTTCCGTCAGCCGTTAAAACCATGTGCCGACGCCCGGTTGCGTACCCGGCGCGGCACCATGCCACTGGCGATATAGACACCACCCAGCACGCTGTCATGCACCGCCATGCCGCCAATGCGTTGCTCCAGCAGACTCCATGGCCGACCCAGGCCATCGAGCGAACTGACGGAATGCATGGCTGCGGCCATCACCAGCAGGTTGGTCGCCCAGGCCCACGGTGGCGCCCATTGCAGGCCGGCGGCCACGACGATGGCTCCCGGTTTGAGACTGCGCAGCACATTGTCAATGGCCTCGCTCGCGCGCAGGATGTCATGGGTGAAGTGAAACAGCGCCGCGTCGGCCTTTCGCGCAATGTTGGCAGATTCCACCGGTGTGTTCAAAAGCGTCACGTTGGTCCAGCCATGTGTTGCCACGCGGGTGCGTGCCTTGGCCAGCATTTCGGGGCATTGCTCCACGCCAACAATATGACCGCGGGGTCCCACGGCCAGTTGCAGTTGTTCGAAGCTCAGGCCGGTACCGCAGCCAATATCCAATACAGTGGCGCCTGGTCTGAGTGTGAGCCGTGCAATGGCATCCGTGCGAACGGGCTCGAACGCCAGCAACTGCAGGTCGTAAACGTCCGCGCGCCTGCGGTATTGCTCCAACGCAAACGCATGCACCACTGGTTTGGCCATGATAGAGCTGCTAGAGCGTAATGACGCACAACACGCTGCACGGCGCATGCTCGATCAATGCCCCGGATATGGAGCCGCGCCACCAGCGCGCGGCCCAACTATCCAGGTGTTTATGGCCAACTACGATCAGGTTGGCATTGACCTTGCGCGCGTAGTTGGTGATTTCCTCCACTGATTCACCGGTGAGCAGCTCGCCGCTGACCGTAAAGCCCGAATCTTCCAGACGGCGCAGGCCATCGGCCAAAATGCCTTTGAATCGGGCGCGTTCGCGTTGCTCTATTTCGGGGTCGTAGACGCTGCCTTCCATGGCAATGAAGCCCACGGTGGATGGCATAACGGCCACCAGTGACAGTTGCGCATGGCTCCATTGCGCAAGTTCCTTGCAATCCAGCAGGGCCTTTTGCCCGGAGTCAGAGCCGTCGTAGGCCAGAACAATGTGTTGGTACATGCTTCACTCCAAAGTGGTCTACGCCAAGCATAGACCTGCCGGGCCGGCGTAGCAAGTCCGGGTAAACGAGTCCGCCGTCAGCGTGACGATTCGGTGTAGCGCATGAATTTTTCCGGGCTGACGCGCAGGGCCGCACCGGTGGGGCAGGCCCGCACACAGGCGGGGCCCGCTGCGATGTCCTTGCACATATCGCATTTGACCGCCTGTTTTTGGCTGCTCTTGTCATGGGTGTCCACCACCTGGTGGGTTCCTGGCTCCTGTCCAATCCCAAACAACAACCAGGTCAGCAAGCTCCCGGATTTCTTTTTGCTGGACACAGGCGCCATCTGGATCACGTCGTAGGGGCAATTCTTCTCACAGTTTCCGCAGCCTATGCACGCGTCGCTGATGTACACCTCGCCATTGGGCGCGCGGTGAATGGCGTCCGGTGGGCAGTCCTTCATGCAGTGTGGGTGTTCGCAGTGCCGGCAAGATGTCGGTACGTGCAAACTGGCAAAGGTCGGGCCGGCTTCACGGTCGAGGCGCGAGAAGCCGCCATGCGTGCTGGCACAGGCTTTTTCGCAATGGTCGCAGCGCACACACAAGGACTCGTCAATCAGCAGCACATCGGTGGCTTCGCCGACACCTTGCTTGAGCAGGAACGAGATCACATTGCCCGATTGTGTGTTGTCCGCCAGCGCCTGGTTGGCTTGCACGCGCTGGTTGTACTGCTCGTCCAACTGCAAGCGCATGCCGGTATTGCGTGCCATGGCTTCCAACACCAGGTTGGCGTCCAGCAGGATGGCCTCGGTCGGCACGGCGGCGCGCACCGTGGCAGAGCGCGGCGCATTCATCATCAAGGCCATTTCACCAACATAATTCCCGGCCGATACGTAGGACATCACCACTTCACGCCCGCCCAACATATGGGAGACGGTGACCGAGCCGCGGCGAATCAGGTAGAGTCCGTCGGCCTTGTCACCCTCGCTGAACAAGGCCTCGCCGGTCTTGTATTGTTTGATCTTGGAACCTTCGATCATGGCGCTCAGGTCTTCCTCGTGCACATCCCCCGTGACATATTTGCGTACCGCGCGGCGCAGCGCAATCATGTCCAGATTGCGCCGCACGGCCTCTACTGTGGACAGCAGCTTCAGCATGGCCCGGCGCGGCGTTTCAACCAGCAGGCAGTCGAACCCGGCGACTACGGTGGCCGAACGCCGGCGCCCGGATATCAGACCCATTTCTCCAAAAAATTGTCCCGCGTCCAGCACGATATCGGAGGCGCCACCGTCGCCCAGAATGACTACGGTGCCAGAGACGACGGAAAAGAACGAATTGGTGTAGTCGTTGCGCGCAAAGATGTGCGTGCCGGCATTGACCATGCGCAGCTCGCTGTCGAGCATCAATTCACGCAACTGCAGACTGGTCAGGCCATCGAGCAGCGGCACGCTGCTGCCCACCAGGTTCAGCACGCCACTGACGCCACCCAGATGCGGCATGGCCGACAGGATGCTGGCAAATTTTTGCCGCAGCAAGGGTTCGTCCGCCGACTCCACGGCGCGGCCCATGATGGTCTCCACCACTTCATAGCCCTGGTTCATTGCCTGCTTGATCAACGGGTAGCCGCCCAATGCGCCAATGACATACAGGCCCATGACGCTGGACTCGTATTTGGTAGACAGTTCCGGCAGGGCCGTGGCTTCGCGGCTGGTGAAGTGCACGCCAAAACCCTCGACCAGTTTGCGTGGTGGTGTTGCGCCCAGGCGTGCAATGATGCGGTGGCACTGCACACGCTCCTCGCCCGTTGGTGTATTGAGCACCACCGACAATCCCGGCCGGCTGCCTTTGCCGCCATAGCGCTTGGACAGGTCGACGTGGGACACCAGCACGGTGCGGTTCATATCTTCTGCACTCGTTTCATGCAATATGGCTTCGATGCGATCCAGCTGGGTACTGAAACGGCAATTGACCAGATTGGTACGCGCCGCCGTCTGGATGGCGGTCAAATTGCCGTCCTTGCAGCGGGTGAACTCTTCATTGCGGTTGAGCAAGATGACGTGGTTACCGGCCTTGGCCAAAGCCAGCGCATTCTCGATCGCGGCGTCGCCCGCACCCACACGATGATGGTCTCGTTCTGGTATTCCTCCGGGTTGTCCAACTGGTACTGGATGCCTGGCAGGTGGTCACCGGCCACGCCTAGCGTGCGCAGATTGCCTTGCAGGCCGATGGCCAACACCACATGTTCGGCGCTGATGATTTCCGAACTGGCCAGTTCGATCTGGAAACCGCCGATCTGCCCGGTGACGCCAACGACTTCTGCATGGTGTTGAATCTGCACCCCCAGCGACGTCACTTCAAGGTTCCACTGGTTCAGGATGGATTCACGCGAGCCGGCTGCAAAGCTGACCGGGCTGCGCAAGCCCAGCACCGCAGGCTCGGCCATGACATGCTTGCCCTTTTGGTATTTGTAGATGGTGTCGGCCACGTGGTCCTGGCTTTCCAGCAGGATATGGGGAATGCCCAACTTGGCACAGTGACCCGCCGCAGAAAGACCTGCCGGTCCGGAGCCGATGATGGCGATCTTGAAATCAGCGTTCATGGCGTGTCCTTGCTAACGGGTTGCAACCAGGCTGCGAAATTCACGTAGCCGGGCGACAAATTCTGCGGGGTGGTAGGCCTCGTCCTTGACCAGAACCATGCGCAATTGCGCCAGGCCCCTGTTCAAACCTGCCACATTCTTGACCTGACCGCTTTGTACCATGGTAGTGACCAGGCTGCCCATGGCCATGGTTGCCTGCTCGGCGCCGGAATAATCCGGGTACAGTCCGTTGATGCCATCGTCCACCAGCATCAGCGCCATGGCGCGCAGGCTGTTGCCGTCAAATGTCGATTTTGCGATTTTCTGCGCCGCCTCGTGTGCCTGCAGGCGTACCGCCATGGCTTTGTCGTTGAGTTTTCCGTTACCCGCCAGCGCCTTGTTCAGGTCCAGCGTAGCCAGTCTGAAGTGGTTGTAGAGGTCGCCGTCCACCTGGCGCAGAATCAGCCGCAGCATCAGCAGATTGGCATCGTTGAGGCGAATCAGCCCCGGTGAAATGCTGGCACCAAAGGCGGTGTGTGGCGTCCAGCGTTGGTCAGCCATCGGATGGTGGCAGGCGTGGCAGTCAAACAAGGTCAGTTCTGGAAAGACGCCGTCGTGCCCGCGCTGCGGGTCGACCAGCAAATCCATTTGCGTACCCACGGCAACCGCCTGGCCCAGCGCCCACACCTTGGAGCTATTGAAGGCGCCCTTGCGCTGCACATAGTCGCTGTCAATCTTGAAATGGGCCGGCTGCAGGTTGGTGAAGGTCTCCAACTCGAAGCTCAGGCGGGGATGGCCGGCCGCCATGGTGCGGTGGTTGACGTATTTTTCGGTGTTGCCCAGGTGGCAGGACAGGCACAGACGGGCGCGTGCCTGCGGATCATCGGTGGGGTACAAACCATGGTTCACGTTGTCTGCGTGGTTGGCGTCGGGTGCGGTATGGCTGGCAATCCATTGCCCGGACGGCCCGTGGCAGCCCTCGCAGCC
>OUNL011247475.1_pt1 | contig 10635 bp, 14 predicted proteins | sample 1779831 | NCBI WGS metagenome assembly OUNL01 (sample SAMEA3914863, study PRJEB12502) | metagenome | biome: forest; material: soil | place: USA | collected 2011-09-16 | depth 0.1 m | reverse complement strand
CCCGAGGCGACAACGGCCCCCATGGGGGGTAGCGCAGTACGCGAAGCGACTAGCGTGGGGGCAACATTTGTGCAAAACAATATTCAGGAGCTAGCATGATTCAAGTTGGTGACACACTTCCCGCATCCACATTGATGGAGTATTCCGAGGTCGAGGGCAATGGCTGCAGCATTGGCCCCAACCCCGTTGACGTGACCAAGTCGACTGCGGGCAAGACCATTGCAGTGTTTGGTCTGCCCGGCGCCTTTACCCCGACCTGCTCGGCCAAGCACGTCCCAGGTTACGTAGAGAACGTAGCGGCATTCAAGGCCGCTGGTGTCGATGAAATCTGGTGCGTCAGCGTGAATGACGCATTTGTCATGGGTGCATGGGCCAAAGACCAAAAGACCGACGGAAAAGTTCGCATGCTGGCCGATGGCAGTGCCGCGTTTGCCCAGGCGACAGGCTTGACCCTGGACCTGACCGGCAAGGGCATGGGGCTGCGCAGCAACCGCTATTCCATGCTGGTCAAAGATGGCAAGGTTACCTCGTTGAACATCGAAGGCCCTGGCAAGTTCGAAGTCAGTGACGCTGCGACCTTGCTCGCGCAAGCCAAAGGCTAAGGCCCACAACGGTTGTGACGCACGGGGTTTCTGTTAACCCACCCATTGCAGAAACCCCGCGACAACTCCCGCGCACAGTAGGTAGATGGCCAACGCCAACAGGCGTGTCTTGGTGTCATCGCGTGCACCCATCGCATCATGGGACAGCTCCTTGTCGCCATTGACCATGGCGCCCACCAGACGCTGCTTGCGCCGTACATGGTAAAAAGCCAGCGCCGCCAGGTGCAAAACCACCAAGGCGATCAGCACCACTTTGCCAATTTGGGAATGGTAGAAGCTTGCCCGGTGAACCCAGACTTCGGACAGCCACTTGACCAGGGGGCCGGAGCTCGCAATTTCGTCGTCACTGCACAGGCCCGTCGCGGCCTGCAATAACGTAAAGCCCAGCATCGCCAATACTGACAAAGAGCCCAGCGGGTTGTGTCCGACACTCTGGCCGTTGTTGCCGTGCCTTTGCAGATAGCGCCAAACTGCCCGCGGCCCCACGATAAACGAGGCAAAGCGTGACCAATAACCACCGATAAAGCCCCAGACCAGTCGGAACAGTAGCAGGCTCAGCACCGTATAGCCCAGGCGAAAATGCCAGACAAACGCGCCATCGCCGATTTCACCACTGATGATCAGGCCTACGAAACACAAGGCCAGGCCCCAATGGAATAGACGTGTGGGTAAATCCCAGACCCTGACCTTATGAACCATACAACTCCAATAGTTAGGTATTTACCCTAAATCCGTCGGACCAGTGAAACCATGGCTGCAGCATAGACTCTATGCCTGCACTGCTGTCCATCCTGTCGCGTATTCAACCCATTTAATCGGAATTCTGTATGACGAAACTCGCTACCCTGGTTCTTGCTTGCTCAACTGCGTTAGTCACTGTGCCGGCCGTCGCGCAATTCTCCAAGTCCGAGGATGCCATCAAATACCGGCAAAGTGCCTTGTACGTGATGCAACAAAACTTCAGCCGTGTTGCCGCCATGGCTGCCGGAAAGATTCCGTTTGACGCCAAGGTGGCCGCTGACAGTGCCGCCACTGCAGAATTTGTCGCCAAATTGCCGTGGGCGGGTTTTGCCGAAGGCACCGACAAGGGGCGCGAAAACCGCGCAAAAGCCGAAATCTGGACAGATAGAGCCAAATTTAACGAATACGCTGAAAAACTACAAGCGGAAATGGCCAAATTCAGTGCCGCTGCAAAGACCGGCAATTTGGACAATATCAAGCCAACCATTTCCGGGGTGGGAAATAGCTGCAAATCCTGCCATGACGCCTTCCGCAAAGAATAGTGGCTGGTCCGTGTGACGCGCACACCGTTATGGCGCGCCAAAGGCGCAATATGCTTTGCGGCATGGCTCATGCTGGCCTGCAGTCCGGCGCTGAATTGGCGCGAAGTGCGTTTGAATGGCTTGGTCGCCATGCTGCCCTGCAAGCCAGACCATGCCGAGCGCAAAGTGCCGTTGGGTACGCAGGATGTCACGATGGCGATGGCTGGCTGCGAAGCCGCAGGGGCACTCTATGCCATCAGCCATGTGCAAGTGGCGGACGTAGCGCGTGCCAACGCCGCATTGGCCGACTGGCAGGAGTCCATGCTGGCCCACTTCCAAAAGCAAACCGTGCAGCATGAGCCGTACCAACTACGACACGCCTCCGCTGCCGTTCCGGCGGCAGCGTCCAGCCGTGGCGCCATTGCTGCCCCTACGGGGCTTGAAATTCTGAACGTGCAGGGCAAAGGCCCCGACGGTGCACCACTACAAGCCCGGTTGTTATGGCTTGCCCAGGGCGTCGACATCTACTATGTGGCGGTCTATGCGCCGAAATTGCAATTCGACCAGTTCGACATGTTGTTTTCAGAGCTAGCGCTGCAATAAACCACCAGTGAACGCCGCCGCCACCCGCGCCGCAGTGTTGCATTGGCGCCCATGTCAAACAATCTGAGCCAAAGAAGCCATAATCGGGGGCAAGAGCTCCCATGAATACCGGCATTCTCATCATCGCCCATGCACCGCTGGCAAGCGCCCTGCGGGAATGTGTTTTGCACGTCTATCCCGAAACCGCCAATGGTGTCCTGGCATTGGATGTATTGCCCAATGACACGACGGAGACATCCCGTCAGGCGGCACAGGCGTTGTTGGAGCAAATGAATGCACCCTACACACTGGTGTTGACCGACGTTTTCGGGGCCACCCCCTGCAATGTCGCACAGAAGGTGGTTGATGGGGTGCATGCCAAACTGGTCGCCGGCGTCAATTTGCCCATGCTATTGCGCACCGTCAACTACCGCCACGAGCCACTCGACGTGTTGGTGGCCAGGGCCCTGTCGGGTGGCGCGCAATGCATCATGCAAGTTGCGGTCACCGCGCCCCAAAATCAGACTCGTAAACCGCATGATCAAAATATCAACGACCATCAGCAATAAGCTGGGCTTGCATGCCCGTGCCTCTGCCAAATTGACCAAGCTGGCCGGGAGCTATCCGTGCGAAATCTGGATCGCGCGGGGCGACAGGCGCGTCAACGCCAAGAGCATCATGGGCGTCATGATGTTGGCCGCGGGTCTGGGCGCGCAGGTCGACATCGATACCGAAGGCGATCGCGAACAGGAAGCGATGGACGCCCTGTTAGCCATGATCGCGGACAAATTCGGCGAAGGCGAGTAGATATGGCCCCCACGCTCCACCGCTGCGCGGGTCGCTGCCCCCCATGGGGGTTAATTTTCCTTGGGGCGGCCCGGCGGAGAATTGTGGCCCCCACGCTTGCCACTGCGTGTGCTGCGCTGCCATGACTTTTGCCATCCACGGTCTTAATGTTTCGCGTGGCGTGGCCATTGGGCGCGCGGTGTTGGTGGCGTCCAGTCGGGTTGATGTCGCGCATTACTTCATTGAAGCCAAAGATATTGCTGCCGAGATCGACCGTGTGCGTGTCGGGCGCAATGCCGTCGTCGATGAAATCCACCGGCTGCAGGAAAGCATCACGCAGATGGGGCCAAAAGAGGCGCCGCACGAGTTGGGCGCCTTGCTGGACGTGCACCTGATGCTGTTGCAGGACGACGATCTGGTCGGGGGCGTCAAGCATTGGATCACCGAGCGCCTGTACAACGCAGAGTGGGCGCTTACAACGCAGCTGGAAATCATCGCCCGCCAATTTGACGAAATGGAAGATGAGTATCTGCGCGAACGCAAGGCGGATCTGGAGCAGATCGTGGAGCGCGTGTTGCGCGCCATGAAAGGCAGCAGTTCGCCCCTGGTGGTGCACCACCAGCGAACATCGCGCAAGTCATCACAACAGGATCTGCTGCTGGACGACACGGTCGACGTACCGTTGATACTGATCGCCCATGACTTGTCTCCCGCTGACATGTTGCAGTTCAAGCAAAGCGTGTTCGCCGGATTCATCACGGATGTGGGCGGCAAGACCTCGCACACCGCCATTGTGGCGCGCAGCATGGATATTCCAGCCGTGGTTGGCGCGCGCCTGGCCAGCCAGTTGGTGCGCCAGGACGATTGGGTCATCATTGACGGCGATGCGGGCGTGGTCATCGTCGACCCGTCGCCCATCATCCTGGCCGAATACGGGTTCAAACAGCGCCAGCGAGAACTCGAACGCGGGCGGCTGCAACGCCTGCTGCATACTCCGGCCGTCACCATGGATGGTGAGCGGGTGGAGTTGCTGGCCAATATTGAAATGCCGGAAGACGCACCCGTGGCGCTGAAGGCTGGCGCCGTGGGCGTGGGCTTGTTTCGCAGCGAATTCTTGTTCATGGGTCGCCAAGGCCGCTTGCCGGGCGAAGAAGAACAATACCAGGCCTACAAGCGCGCCGTTGAAGGCATGCAGGGTTTGCCGGTCACGATTCGCACCGTTGACGTGGGTGCCGACAAACCGCTGGACGACTCCCTGCGCGACGCTGCCCATTTGAACCCGGCATTGGGCTTGCGCGCCATCCGCTGGAGCCTGGCCGACCCGGCGATGTTTCTGACCCAGTTGCGGGCCATTTTGCGGGCGGCGGCCCATGGCAAGGTCCATCTGCTGGTGCCCATGCTGGCCCATGCGCGGGAAATCCGCCAAACGTTGGCGCACCTTGACCAGGCCCGTGCCATGCTGGACAACCGGGGCGTTGCCTACGGGCCGGTCAAGCTGGGCGCGATGATAGAAATTCCGGCCGCAGCATTGAGCCTGCGGCTGTTTTTGAAATATTTTGACTTCCTGTCCATCGGCACCAACGACCTGATCCAGTACACCTTGGCCATTGACCGGGCTGACGAATCGGTGGCCCATTTGTATGACCCGCTGCACCCGGCAGTGTTGCGCCTGGTGGCCGACACCATTGCCGAATGCCGGGCGCAAGGCAAGGGGGTCAGCGTCTGTGGCGAAATGGCGGGCGATGTCGGTCTGACCCGGCTGTTGCTGGGCCTGGGCCTGCGCAGCTTCTCCATGCATCCTGCGCAGATCCTGGCGGTCAAGCAGGAGATACTGCGTGCCGACGCCGGCAAGTTGGCACCCTGGGCGCAGCGTGTGCGCGAGGCCGAAGACCCGGCGCTGGAAATGAATACACCCTGACCCCCATGATTGAAGAACTCCCCGAGAAAATTCAGGAACCCCGCCTGTGGCGCGGCGATGGCTGGACTGCCCAGGTCATCAAGAACGAAGACGACGATGGCTGGGCCGTAGCCATGCTGAAGGATGGCGAACCCGAGCCCGCACTGGTAGGGCCTTGGACCATGGGGCGGGACAAAAAGAACCCCAAGCCGCTGGATGCCAATGCTTTCAACACCCTGGTTAAAACCGCCAGTGAGTTTGTGCGCCGGCACGAGCAGCAGTTGCACGCCACCCTGCACCAAAGTATTGCGGTCACCAGCCAATCGGGTCGTGTCACAGTCAGGCTGGACATCATTCCCGACGAAGACAACCCCTACGCCCTGTTGAGCGCCGAAGATGACGACGGCGCGCAACTGGCACAGGTGCGTGTGGCACCATCATTCACCCTGAATCGCAGCAGCGCGCTGGCCTGGGCGGATGGCGGGTTTGCGAAACCCGGTGGGCGTTAAAGAAATCCCTATCGGCGTGCGGCGCCAATCTCGGCAATGAGGTAGTCCACGACTTGCAGCCCGCGCTCCCGGGTGCGGGTCAAGCCGCCACCGGTGTAGTAGCGCCCGGCAACGCCAAACGACGGAACACTGTCAATCTTGAAGGCGTTTTGCATCTGTGCGGCTCGGCTGGCTTTGGTCGTCGCCGAAAAAGACTTGTGCTGCTCGACAAACTTCGCGCGGTCTACGCCTTGCTTTGCCACCCAATCGGCAACGGCGCCGTCAGTGCCGAGCGGCAGCTTCTGGACATGTATCGCGTCAAACACTTTGGCGTGCAAGGTGTCCAGCAACCCCATGGCTTCCAGTGCGTAGTACAGGCGTTGCAGTACACCTGCCTCGTCGCCAAATGACACCGGGTTGCGCCGCAAAACCACGTTCTTGGGCAAGCGTTTGACCCATGGCTCGAACGTCGCTTCAAACTCAAAGCAGTGGGGACAGGTGTAGCGAAAGAACTCCAGCACTTCAATCTTGCCCGAGGGTACGTCGGATGCAACCCGCGACTCCAAAACCAGAAATTCCTGGCCTTCGGCGGGTTTCGGATTTTGCGCCCACGCCGAGCGTACTGAAAAAAGACTGCCGGATGCGGCAAGTGCACCGGCGGTCCACTGCGAGAAATTGCGACGATTCATAAATTGATCTGTGGGTTGTTATGGATTTGTCTCGGAGCAAACTGTAACCTAGCCGCCTGAGCCAACACAGGCATGCTCGGCCTATGCCTCGCGTGCTCGGATGCTGGCCAATACCTTGGCAATTCTCTGCGCTTCAGCACCTTTTGCGCCCGGCCCCGGCTCAAACGTGACCGTGCTGGCATTCACTGGTAACCGGCAATGGCTGCAGTAAGCCCCGGCCGGCATGATGTGGCCACATACCGTGTGGCGCACCAACACCGGGGGACCATTCGTTACATCACGGTGCAAATCCCCCCAGTGCATGAACTCCAGCAGCATGGGCAGCGCATCGGCGCCAGTTGGGGTCAATCGGTAGTCAAAACGCGGAGGGTGCTGCAAGTATTCATGCCGCGTGAGCAAACCTTCGGCGACCAGTCGTTTGAGCCGGTCGGTCAACACGGTGCGCGATACCGACGACAGCGACAAAAAATCGTCAAACCGCGACGCACCGCGAAAACAGTCCCGCAGCACCAGCAGGGCCCAAGGGTCGGCCAGAACCTGGGCGGCGCGGGCAATCGAGCACAGCGGCAGTGTTGCAGTTGGGGGCGTTGCTGTCATTGCGGCATTTTAACATAGTGAGTAGCATTTTAAAACTGACTGTGTTACGCTTCAGTCAGTAGCATAACGCTACTGACTAATTCACAGGAGAAATTGACCATGCCTTTGTTTCATGTTGAATACCCGAGTGGCAGCCTGCAGCCTGGGCAAAAGGCCGAATTGGCCGAAAAACTGACACACCTGCTGCTACTGATAGAAGGCGGCGCAGACACCCGCGGCGGGCGCGAGTTGTCCTATGTCATGTTTCGCGAAGTGCCGGCTGATGACTGGTTTGTCGGTGGCTCCAGCGGGCCAGAGTTTGTCGGGCCAGGCGGCAAATTCATTGTCAACCTGACCGTGCCGGAAGCCGCAACCAGCCAGGCCTTCAAGGAAGACATTCACGCCCGCGTCAACGCAGTGTTGGCCGACGTTCTCGGCTGGCAAAGCCCGCAGGATGGACTCAGCGCCTGGGTCATGATCCGCGAGATGCCAGAAGGCAGCTGGGGCGCCAAGGGCCAGACCTACACCCTGGAACGCATTGCACGGCATGCGGCCGTGCCACCCGACCCGCAGCGCCGCCAGTTCGTCAAAGCTTACTTCGAGGCCAAGGGCGCGCTGTACGGCCGCGCCGGCTTCCCACCCGAAACATCCGGCTTGTACAAGCCGTCGCAGCCATGAGCGGCGTGCCAACTGGCGCGCTACGCCGCACTGATGCGGCGGGTGTCGCAACGATCACGTTCGACCATCCGCCAATCAATCTGTTGGAGCGCCCGCTGATATTGGCGATGGGCGAATTAGTCGCCGCGTTGGAGGCCGATGCGCAAACCAAGGTGGTGGTGTTTCGCAGTGCCAACCCGGACTATTTTGTCAACCATTACGACATCTCCGGCCGCTCGTCCGATCTGCCGCCAGACGCACACGTGCCGGCGCTGTTCCGCCGCATCGCCCGCTTGCCCCAGATCACGCTGGGCGAAATCCGGGGCCGCACGCGCGGCGCCGGCAGCGAATTAGCGCTGGCGCTGGACATGCGTTTTGCGGCTATCGAAAACGCCATCTTCGGCCAACCCGAAGTCGGCTTGGGTTTGCACCCGGGCGCCGGCGCCACCCAGCGCCTGCCGGAGTTGGTTGGCCGAGGGCGTGCGCTGGAGATCATGCTGTCGGGTGATGATTTTGATGCACAAACCGCAGAGCGCTTTGGCTGGATCTACCGGGCCTTGCCGGACGCCGACCTGAGCATGTTTGTCGATCGGTTGGCACAGCGCATCGCATCCTTTCCCACATTGGCGCTGCGTAACATCAAGGAGCTGGTCAACCTGGCAAGCCTGCCCACCGACAACCGGTTGACCGACGAGACGCAACGCTTTGTGCAGGCATTGCGAGAACCCGAGACCGGGGCGCGAATCCGTTGGCTGTTTGCAAACGGAGCGCAGACTGATGGCCCACTGGAGCGGGACCTCGGCACGCGCCTGTCAGACATCCCGACCAATTTTCCGCAGGGCAGCCCCAAGGAAAATTAACCAACTCGGCGCACAGCGGTGGAGCTTGGGCCCAAAATTTAAGCGATCAATGCCTTGATACGCTCATGCCCGGCCCGGCTGATCGGCACCTGCTGGCCGGCGTGCAGCACTGCGACAAAACTGTCCTTCGCCACGCGCTCAATGCTCTTCAGGTGGGCCAGGTTGATCAGCCAGGACCGGTGCACGCGCACAAAAAGCGCTGGGTCCAGGCGCGATTCCAGCTCCATCAGACTTTGGGTTTTCAGATAGCGCCTGTCGGTGGTGTGGATCTGGATGTAGTCGTCCTGCGCCTCCACGCAGACCACCGTGTCCAGCGCCAGCACGTGTACCTGGTTGCGGTCACGCACCAGCAGGCGCTCCAGGCGCCCCGTGGGAAGCGTCGCCAAGCCCTGCAGCGCCGGTGTGGGCTGGCCCAGCATCTGGCGCGCACGGTCCAGCGCTTCGTCAAACCGGGACTGGCTGAACGGTTTGAGCAAATAATCGACGGCGCGCAGGTCAAATGCCTTGAGCGCATATTGGTCATACGCGGTCGTAAAGATCACCCCGCGGTCGCGCTGGGTCAGCTCCAGCACTTCCAAACCGGTAAGCCGCGGCATCTGGATGTCCAAGAAAATCAGGTCCGGGCGCAGATCGGTAATGAGTTTGACCGCGTCAAAACCGTTGTCACATTCGGCCACGATTGCCACGTCACCGTGGGTCTGCAAATACTCGCGGACCAAACGGCGCGCCAGCATCTCGTCATCAACAATCAGCGTTTGAATCATGGGTGGTCTGCAGCAGGGCCTTGTGTGGCATAGGGCAAGGTCAATTCGACCACAAAGCGATCAGGCATGACTCGCTGCACAAGACGCGCTTGGTCGCCATACAGGCTGACCAGTCGTTGCTGAATGTTGCGCAGCCCCAAACCGGTGCCGACAACAGGTGCGCGCGGTGCTGCGTTGATGGCCTGTGCCTGCAAAGGGTTTTCCACGCGCACATGCAGCCAGCCATCGCGCCGCAATGCGTGGATGCTGACGGTGCCACCGTTCTGGCTTTGCGCAATGCCATGCTTGACGGCATTTTCCACCAGCGGCTGCAAAATCATGGGTGGCACCAACGCGGCAGTGACGCCTTCCTGCACACACACATCCACCGCCAACTTAGCTCCAAAGCGCTGCACCTCGATATCCAGAAAGCACTGGCAATGTGCAATTTCGTCGAACAAGGCGATGCTGGGTTGTTGCGACATGGCCAAGGTCTGGCGAAAGTACTGTGCCAGCGCAATTGTCATGGCACGCGCTGCCGGCGCGTCACTACCGGTCAACGCGCTGATGGAGTTCAGGCAATTGAACAAAAAATGCGGATTGACCTGGGCGCGCAACATTTGCAACTGGGCTTCCTGCGCCAGCGCTTTGGACTGCATTTCGCGCTGCTGTGCCTCTCGCACCTGGTCCCAGGCAATCAACACCTGGTGTAGCAACAGGGACAGCAAATAAATGCCAGCACCCGCCGCAAACAGTGCGAGGCCCAACCCGGGGGCGAACACAAAACCAGCCCAGTCCTGACCCAGCGCCACGCTGAGCCCGTTCCACATCCGGCACAAGCCCCAGCCAACTGCACCGGCAACAGCGCTGGACGCCAAAAACAATACCAGACTCGGCGCCAGACCGCGTTGGGTATTGGGCATGCTGCGGCACACGTAGTACGCGGACGGAACAACAAACGCATAGGCCACACAGACCGGCAATGCAAACCACACCGCATTGCGCAATGCCACCTGCAGCGACAATGCCAGCGCGCAGGCCAGCACCGTGCCAACCAGCAACCAGGCCAGCACGTACCACGACAGCGCACGCACGCTGGACAGAACGGGGTGCATCTAGCCGCCGCAGGGCCGACCCAAGGGAAATTCGCCCCCTAGGGGCGCAGCGGTGGAGCGTGGGGGCAACATTTTTAGTTCTTAATTTGTATGCCGCCCATGATCAGAACGCCCGTGATGCACAGGCGCTTGACCGGGTTGGCCGGAGGCACGCTCTTGTCTTCGATGCCGCCGAGCAGCGGTATGCCCTTGACCGTCACACTCCAGTCGGCCGGGATCTTGATGTCCAGGCCGCCCATGGCCACCAGCACGTCGAGCGTCGCTTCACTGCCAATGGACGCGTTGCGAAAGTCCAGCTCGACGCCGGCCATGACGACCGTCAGTTCGCCCCCGCGAAAATCCTGGCTGTCCACTTTGACCTGGTTGCCGCTCATGATG
>OUNL011257014.1_pt1 | contig 10646 bp, 7 predicted proteins | sample 1779831 | NCBI WGS metagenome assembly OUNL01 (sample SAMEA3914863, study PRJEB12502) | metagenome | biome: forest; material: soil | place: USA | collected 2011-09-16 | depth 0.1 m | reverse complement strand
TGAACGTGGAAGAAAAAACCGGGCAAAAGAATTGCCAGAAAGACCCGTCGCAACAGGCCATGTATAACGTGTAGCAAGTTTCCCGCTCCCCGATTTCGTTATTAGACTTACCAATAACTTACACAAAAGTCGCGGAATGTAACACGTGACAACGGATTCGTCGATTACAACGACGTGCCATGACAACACTGCAATGAAACCTGCGCACATGATGCGCGGGATGTGTTTGCCCTATCATTGCCGCTTTTCACTAAGACCCATCACATGGCAAGCCTAGGCAAGCCCGCCGGCGCGGCGGCGACCATCAATGACGTGGCGGACAAGTCCGGCGTGTCGATCAAGACCGTGTCGCGCGTCATGAACCAGGAGCCGGGTGTGCATCCAACCACGCGCGAGCACGTGCTCAAGGTCGTGGCGCAGCTGAAGTACCGGCCCAAGTTGTCGGCACGCAGCCTGGCCGGGGCGCGTTCGTTCCTGATCGGCCTGCTGTACTACGACCCCAGTGCGGCCTTTGTGGGTGATGTACAGCAAGGTGCCACCCTGCGCTGCCGCGAGGCCGGTTACCACCTGGTGGTGGAGTCCTTGCACAATGACGCACCTGACCTGGCCCAGCAAGTGGGTCGCATGGTCAGCGCGCTGCAGCCCGACGGCATGATTCTGACACCGCCGCTGTGCGACAACCCGGCCGTGCTCAAGGCCTTGCGCGAGAACCAGACGCCCTGCGTGCTGCTGTCGCCCGCACGCGACGTCAAAGGCATGGCCAGCGTGCGCATGGACGACACCAAGGCCGCCGAGGAGATCACCAATCTTTTGATTGGTCTGGGGCACGAACGTATTGCGTTCATCAAAGGCCCGGCCGACCAGGCCGCATCGGGCCTGCGCTACCAGGGTTACCTGCGCGCCATGCAGTCCCACGATATCGCAGTGGACCCCGAGTTTGTCTGTGACGGTGACTTCGTGTTTGCCTCGGGTGTCGAGGCTGCGCACAAGCTGCTGAGCCGGCGTCTGCGGCCCAGCGCGGTGTTCGCCGGCAATGACGACATGGCGCTGGGTGTGTTGGCCGCGGCGCAGCGCCTGGGTCTTGCAGTGCCGGGCGATTTGTCGATTGCCGGTTTTGATGATTCACCCGCCGCCAGCCTCGTCTGGCCGCCGCTGACCACAGTGCGACAACCCAAGAACGAGATGGCGCGCGTGGCAGTGGAAATGCTGATCGCCGCCAACCGAACCGATGCGCCCGCGCTTACGCCTGCGCAATTGCACCGTGTGCTGCCGCACGAGCTGGTGGTGCGCGATTCCACTTGCACCCCTGGGCAAAAGAGCGGCACGACCGGCAAGCGGAACTGATGTATTGAAGTGCCGTTAACGCGGCACCGCTCTCGCGTAGAGTTCCTCCACCAAGGCCCGGTGCCCCGGCAGATCGTCCAACGCCCTCCCCGCCATCTTCGGGATCATCGCAAACTCCTGGCGCGCCTCTTCCATGCGCGGGTAGGCCGCGCGGCTGGCAGTCATATCGGTCTTGAATTCCATGCCATACAGCACATACTGCCAGCTTGACGGCGGGTACATCTCCAGGTCGATGATGAAGTCAAGGCGGTGCGGTGGCCGGTAGCGCCACATGGCCAACTTCTCTTGCAGGCTGGGTGGAATGCTGCGTGCGTTGGCATTGTCGACCCAGAACGGTGTGTCGGTGCGCTGGGTCAGGCAGAAGTGCATCTTGACGAAATCCACAATACGCTCGTAGCGTGCCTTCATCATGTAGTTGTACTGCTTGGCCACTGGCTCCATGTTGCCATCGCGCGGAAACAAGTAGCTGACCAAGTAGGCTGCCGTCTCGATCAGCCCAATGCCGGACGATTCCAACGGCTCCAGGAACCCGCCGGACAAACCCACGGCAACGCAGTTTTTGACCCAATGTTGCTCGCGGTAGCCCACGTTGAGTCGCAGTTTGCGCGCCTCCAGGCCATCAGCCATGGGCCCAATGTGCTTGCGCAAGACCTGCTCCGCACGGGTGTCGTCGGTGTAGCGGCTGGAATATACGTAGCCAATGCCACGGCGGTCATGCAGACCAATGTCCCACGTCCAGCCGGACTCCTGGGCGGTGGCAATCGTGTAAGACACAATGGGCGCGTCGGCTCGTACATACGGTACCTGCATGGCCAGAGCACTGTCGACAAACAAGACGTCATTGACACTGTGAAACGGTGTGCCCATGGCCTTGCCAATCAATGCCGAATGAAAACCGGTGCAGTCGATATACAGGTCAGCCGTCAGCGTGCCGCATTCGCGTGTGACAACACCAGCGATGGAACCATCGTCGGCCAATTCGGCGCGTTCCACCGTCGCCACCTTGTGTGCCACGCCCATCGACTTGGCGTGCTTGGCCAGCATGACGCCAAATTTACCGGTGTCAAAGTGGTAGGCGTAATTGAGTGGCCCCAGGTAGTCTCCGTCTGCCGCGCGCTTGGGGCCGTGCGATGCATCGGCCACGCGTTTCTGCATGGTGGCCGCTTGCGCAAATGCGCGGTCTTCGCCCGCGGCACCGAGTAGCCAATACGGCAGCAAATCCGGGCCGCCGGCGCGCTGGCTGGGCAGGCTGAACGGATGAAAGTAATGGTCAGCACCCGGTGTGCCAGGTGGGCGCACCCAGTTCACAAAATTGATGCCCTGTTTGAAGGTGGCGTTGCATGCGCGCATGAAAGTTGCCTCATCAATTCCAATGGCCGCCAGCGTGCCACGAATAGAGGGGAATGTGGCCTCCCCCACGCCAATGATGCCAATATCGCTGGCCTCTACCAGTGTGATGTTGATGCCACCGGTTGCACTGCTGACGCCCAAGGTGCGCGCCAGAAATGCAGCCGTCAGCCAACCGGCAGTACCGCCGCCGACGATCAATACGTTTTGAATGGGTTTCACTTTTTTGTCTCCTTTTTCAGGGTAAACCCTGGCGTTTTGCAGTTGAAAATACAACAAATAGACAGCGTTGTCATTTTAATTGACAGCGCTGTCTATTTTGTGCATTATTCGCCTACTCCGGTGCAAAACGCAAGCTTCCGGCAGTGACCCGATAACATCAAACATTGACAGGAGACAAACGTGAAGAGTCCAGCATTTCGCTTACGAAAAGGTTTAGCGTCCCCCATCCAGCTGGCCGTACTGGCCCTGTTAGCCGGCAACGGAGCAGTCTACGCGCAGGCCAAGGCCGACGACACGGCATTGCCTGAAGTGGTCGTCACCGCGACCAAGCGTGCAACCACCTTGCAGACAACACCGATTGCAGTCACCTCCATCGGTGCCGCCGATCTGGAAAAACACCATGTGCAAACGGTGCAAGACATCGCGGCCTTGGTGCCCAGCTTTCAGGGAACCACGCAGGGTGACCATGGCGTCATCACCATGACGCTGCGCGGCATTGGCAATGACAGCGCGAAGACAGAATACGCCGACCCGGAAATCGCCATCTTTGTCGATGGCATTTATGCGCCGCGCGCCGAAGGCGCTGCCGCCCTGCTGTTTGACATGGACTCGATTGAAGTCTTGCGCGGACCACAGGGCACGCTGTGGGGCCGCAACTCCACCGTCGGTGCCGTCAATATGCAGACCGCCAAGCCTGTGCTCAACGAGCAATTTGGCAGCGTGCAAGGCGGCTTGGGCAATTACAACAAGATCAGCGAACGCGCCAACTTCAACGTGCCACTGGGTGAAACCGCCGCCATGCGCGTGGCGGTGGTGCACGAGGCGCATGATGGCTACGTCGACTTTCAGTCCCCCACACGCTACAGCGTAGCCCAGCAGCAGGCTGCCTACATTGCCGGTGGCGGCACCTTGGCCACTTTTGTGCCCATCAACTACAACCTGTTCACACAAGGTGGACAAAAGTACAACGCGCAAGACCAGAGTGCGGCGCGCATCAGCTTTCTGTTCAAGCCGTCCAATGCATTGTCATGGAACATCTCGTACGAGAAGTTCATTGACCGAGGAACACCAAGCATGGACCTGATGCAAGTGCCCCGTGCTGGCCAAAGCCAGTGGTCGGCCTTGATTGACACGGCCCCCTACCTGAAGCGCGATGCTGACACCGTGCGCAGCCGCCTGGACTATGACATGGGTGGCATGAACCTGACCTACACGGCAGGCTATTCACGCTTCACCGGCTCCAGCACGTTTGACCAGGACCGTGGTATCAGCGTGCCCACCAGCTTCAATACCGGTGGCAGCTACCAGGAAGACCGCACCAATTGGTCCACCTACACCAACTACAGCCATGAGCTGAGCCTGCAGTCCACTGGCAAACGCAACGTGGACTGGATTCTGGGCGCCTACTACGCTGCGGAAGACAACGGCATCCGTTTTGACATTCCCATCATGAACGGCACACAGCAAGGTACGGTCGGCTGGCAGGGTTCGTTCATACAGCCCAAGGAAACGGTCAAGTCCGTGGCCGTGTTTGGCCAGCTCACCGCCAACGTGACCGATGCACTGCACCTGACCGGTGGCCTGCGCTTCACCCAGGATGAGCGGGAAAACGTGGGCGGCCGTGGCTACGGCTGGGCCTACGATCCCGCTGTGCCACAACGCCCGGTGGACCCCGGACTGGACCCCAGCCAGCCTGGCTCGGGTTTTAACAATGGCTGCTGCAATGATGGCAAATACAGCAACAGCAAGGCGACCTGGCTGGCCCGTGCCAACTATGAAGTCAGCAAGGAGACCATGGTTTACGGCAGCGTCTCCACCGGCTTCAAGTCGGGCAGCGTGCAGGATGGTGGCAACACCTACAAGCCCGAGACACTGACCAACTATGAGATCGGCAGCAAACAATCGTTCATGAACGGCAGCGTCAAGTTCAACAATGCGCTGTATTACTCCGAATTCAAGGACTTCCAGTTCTCGGCACCCGTGTTGAATGCAGATGGCACGCGCTCGTTCCTGACCGACAATGCCGAAGGCGCCACGGTGTACGGGCTGGAAACTGAACTGTCGGCCAAGCTGACGCCAGACGACCGTCTGCAAGCCACGATGGCCTTCACCCAGAGCAAGCTGGGCCGATTGATTGGCCTGAGCAATGACTACAGCCTGCCCGGCCCATGCAAATTGGTGAGCATCGGCAACGGCTGCCTGGACGTCACGGGCAACAAAATGGCCCATGCCCCCAGCTTCTCCGCGACGATCCAATACGAGCACACCTTCCGTTTGGCCAACAGCGCAACGCTGATTCCGCGCATCAGCCTGCACTATGAGACGGAGAGCTGGTTGAGCATCTTCAACTATGGCGACCTGGACAAGCAGCAGGCCTATACCCGCACCGACCTCGGGTTGCGCTACAACTCGGGCAAGTCCTGGTGGGTGGATGCCTTTGTGCGCAATGTCGAAAACGCCAATATCAAGACCAGTGCGGCGGGTGGGCCCACCATTGATCTGGCGGTCGCGCAATACATGGCGCCCAGAACCTTCGGCATTAACCTGGGCTACAACTTTTAAGCGGCAAGCGCCCAGACAAAGAGAAACATGAGGGTCCGATTCGGGGCGGATCGGTTGGGTGTCGCCCACGGCGATTGCGGCGACACCCTTTTTTAAAACAATAGACAAACAGATTCTGCATTCATGGCACACACACCACATTGGCGCCAAAATCTGCTGACAAAGGAGATAGCGTCCATGCCACTGATCACATTCATTCGGGGCCTTGCCGCCCTCGTTATTGGGCTTGCCTGCACCTGCGCATCGGCAGAAAAGACCGTGCTGATGGTTGCCACCTTTCCGGACCTGGACCGTGCGGCCAAAGCCGCAGCCCCTGCCTGGGCCAAGCTGCACCCGGATGTCGATCTCAAAATCGTCTCACTGCAATACGCCGACCACCATACCGCCATGACCACCGCATTGGCCACCGGCAGTGGCCTGCCAGACGTGATGGCAGTCGACTTTCGTTTCATTGGCCGCTTTGCCGAATCCGGTGGCCTGGAAGACCTGGCACAGGCACCGTACAACGGCCTGCAATTGCAGAGCAAATTCGCCCGCTACACCTTTCCCCAGGCCATGAGCAGCAAGGGCGCATTGGCTGCGTTGCCGACCGACATCGGGCCCGGTACCCTGCTCTACCGCAAAGACTTGATGGACAAGGCCGGCGTTACCGAAGCCGACCTGACGCGCGACTGGGACTCGTATATTGCCGCCGGCAAGAAGATCAAGGCCGCAACCGGTGCCTATTTGATGGCCGACGCGGCGGACGTGCGCGACATTGCACTGCGCATTGGACTGAAGGACGGCGAAGGCATCTACTTTGACCAACAAGGCAACACCACGGTGGATAGCCCCCGCTTCGTCAAAGCCTTCGAGCTGGGTCGCAGCGTGCGCCAGGCTGGGCTTGATGCCAATGTGGTGGCCTGGACCAATGAGTGGGCCGCAGGCTTCAAACAGAACCGCATCGCCACCCAGATGATGGGTGCGTGGCTGACCGGCCACCTGAAGAACTGGCTGGCGCCCGACACCAAGGGCCTGTGGCGCTCGGCCATGCTGCCCGGTGGCTTGTACGCGTCCTACGGCGGCTCGTTCTACGCTATACCGAAAAAGGCTGCCAACAAGGCGCTGGCCTGGGAGTTTGTGCAGTTCATGAGCGCCAACAAGGACACGCAGCTGAACTCGCTGCGCGTGCTGGACAGTTTTCCGGCGCTGTTGAGCGCGCACCAGGATGCCCTGATGGACGAACCGATTGCCTTCCTGGGTGGGCAACAAGCCCGCAAATTGTGGCGCGACATTGCGGCCCATGTGCCGGCCATCACCGTCAACAAGCTCGACGCCATGGCAACCGACGTGATTCGCGACGAGTTTGAAAAAGTCGTGGCCCAGAACAAAGACATCAGACAAGCGCTGGCCGACGCCCGCAACCTGATTGAGCGGCGCATGCGCAAGCGTTGAGGCCAGCATGACCACGACCACGACGATGCCCACCGCTGTGCCCGCCCCTGCTGTTGCTGCCAGGCCGTGGCGCGGTCGCACGCTTGCGCCCTACCTGTTTATTGCACCGTTCTTTGTGCTGTTTCTGGTATTTGCCGCGTTCCCGCTAGGCTTTTCCATTTATTTGTCACTGCACCAGTGGGACCCGGCAGCCGGCCTGTCAGCCATGCGCTGGGTCGGGCTAGAGAACTACCAGTATGCGTTGACCGACCCGTGGTTTCAAAAATCGCTGTACAACACGCTGTGGTTTGCCTTGGTGTCGGGCTTGCCACAGCATCTGGTGGCGCTCCCCCTGGCCTACTTCATCAACCTGCGCCTCAAGCGCAGCCGCAACCTGATGGTGGGGGCCTATTTTGTGCCCTACATCACGTCCAGCGTGGCCATTGCATTGATCTTCAGTACCCTGCTGTCCAAGGACTATGGCGTCATCAACGCCTTTCTGGCCGAGCTGACCCGCATGCCACTGCTGGGCACGCTGGTGCCGGTGGAACCCATTGACTGGCTGGGCAATGCCAACTACACGAAACCGGCTGTGGCCTTTGTCGTGTTCTGGCGTTACCTGGGCTGGAACCTGGTGCTGTACCTGTCGGCCCTGCAGGTCATCGAAAAAGACCTGTACGAGGCCGCTACGCTGGACGGCGCCAGCAGTTGGCAACAGTTTCGGTTTATTACGCTGCCACTGTTGCGGCCCATGATGTTCTTCGCCGTAACGCTGACCATCATTGGCAACCTACAGCTGTTTGAAGAGCCCTTCATTCTGGTCGACATCGAGAAAGGTGTGGCGCAGTCGGTAATGACCACCGCCATCTTCATGTACCGCACGGCCTTCTCAGACGGCGACTTTGGCACCGCGTCGGCGATCTCGTGGCTGCTGTTTCTGGTGATTGCGGTGCTGACGTGGATCAACAGCCGCCTGTTTGGCCGCGACGCATTGCAAGGGGGCGCACATGGCAAACGCTAGGTCTTTGACCAGACCACGCATGGGCGCGGTATTGGCCTGGCTGCTGGTCGTGGCGGGCGCAGTGATGCTGATTGCACCGTTCTACTTCACATTTGTTTTTGCTACGCACACGCGCAGCGCCATCTTCAATTCACCGCCGCCGCTGTGGTTTGGCGCAGCCGCCATTGGCAACCTGGACCTGCTGCTGGAGCGGCTACCGTTCTGGCGCAACTTTGCCATGAGCCTGTATGTGGCGGGCATGACCACGGCCCTGAACCTGTTGCTGTGCTCGCTGGCCGGCTTTGCCTTTGCCATCTACGAGTTTCGTTTCAAGAAGCAGTTGTTTGGCGTGGTGCTGGCCTCGATGATGTTGCCCAGCTTTTTGAACATGATCCCCAGTTTCATGGTCATGGATTTTCTGGGCTGGATAGACCAGCCGCGCGCCCTGTATGTGCCGGCGGCCGCGGGTGCCTTGGGCATCTTCATGATGCGCCAGTACATAGGTTCGGCTATACCGCGCGACCTGATCGACGCGGCGCGCATGGACGGCTGCTCGGAATTCCGCATTTTCTGGAGCGTGGTGCTGCCACTCTTGGGGCCAGCCCTGGGCACCCTGGGGTTGATCACCTTCATCTCGTCGTGGAACAACTTTGTCTCGCCGCTGGTGGTGATGCGTTCCATTGAGCACTACACCGTGCCACTGGCGCTGCGCTCCATGCAAAGCCCCAACAACACCGAGTGGGGTGCCCTGATGGTGGGCAGCGCGCTGGCCATGTTGCCGCTCTTGATCGCCTTTGTTTTCAGTGCCAAGCGCCTGGTGGCCGGCCTGACTACCGGTGCCGTACGTGGCTAGAACCATCTTTCTTTATTCACCTTGACTGACTTCATGAAATTGACCGAATCCACCTCCGCCCCGTTGATCGAGTTGTGCCGCAGCCTGCGCAGCGATTTTCAGTGGGGCTCCGCCACCAGTGCCGCGCAGATCGAAGGGGCAGCCGCCCTGGATGGCAAAGGCCCATCCATCTGGGATCGCTTCTGTGCCGAGCCCGGGCGCATCAACGATGGCTCCAACATCGACATTGCCTGCGACCACTACCACCGTGTCGACAGCGATGTGGCGCTGATGCAATGGCTGGGTCTGGACGCCTACCGGTTTTCCATCTCCTGGCCACGCGTGCAGCCGCTAGGTGAAGGCGCCTGGAACGAAGCCGGTTTTGCCTTCTATGACCGCTTGTTGGATGCATTGCTCAAGGCCGGCATTGCCCCGCACGCGACGCTGTACCACTGGGACTTGCCTGCCGCCTTGCACGACAGCATCGGCGGCTGGACTTCGCGCGACATCGTGCCACGCTTTGCCGACTATGCGCACGAAGTGGCACGCCGCTTTGGCAGCCGCCTGGCCAGCATTGCCACCTTGAACGAACCCTGGTGTGTAGCCACGCTGGGCTACGAGACGGCCCAGTTCGCACCCGGCATGACCAGCCGTGCCACCGCAGCCCAGGTGTCGCACCATTTGATGATGGCCCATGGGGCAGCCATACAAGCCATGCGCAGTGTCTGCAAGACACCGCTGGGCGTAGTGTTGAACCACACGCCGGCCTTTGCCGCCGAAGCGCTGGAGGCCGACCGCCGCGCGGCCCGCATTGACGATGGCTTGAACGTGCGCTGGTACATGGACCCCATCTTCCGCGGCAGCTACCCGGCCGACATTCTGGAATACCTGGGACCAGACGCACCAACCGTCAGCGCCGACGACCTGGCACTGATCCACCAGCCGCTGGATTTTTTGGGCGTCAACTTCTACACCCGCAGCTTCATCAGCACCCAGCAGCCGCCCAAGGCAGCACCCGGCAAGCAGGGCTTTACCGATATGGGCTGGGAGATCTACCCCAAGGCGCTGACCCAGCACCTGGTGCGCATCAGCCGCGAATATTCGCCACCACCCATCTACATTACCGAAAACGGCATGGCCAATGCGGACCAGGTTGTTGACGGGCGGGTGCCCGACACCGAGCGCATCAACTACCTGCGCGAACACCTGAGTGCCATGGCACTGGCCGTAGACCTGGGCGTCGATGTGCGCGGCTATTTCTACTGGAGCCTGTTCGACAATTTTGAATGGAACTCGGGCTATACCAAGCGCTTCGGCCTGTTCCATGTGGACTACGCCTCGCAGGAGCGCCTGGCCAAGGACAGCGCCCACTGGTACCGCAACTTTATTGCCGAATTCAAAGCCCGCCAAGCCGTGGCGGTAGGAGCCTGACATGGTAGGACTGGCATTCAAAGCGGTGGGCAAACGCTATGGCGACAACGCGCCCGTGGTGCATAAACTCAACCTCACAGTGGACCCCGGCGAATTCATGGTACTGGTGGGGCCATCGGGCTGTGGCAAGAGCACCACCTTGCGCATGCTGGCCGGCCTGGAAGACGTGACCGAGGGCAGCATCCATATCGGCCAACGCGATGTCACGCACGTGGCGCCTGCGCAGCGCGGCGTGGCCATGGTGTTCCAGAGCTATGCCCTATACCCGCACATGACGGTGGCCGAGAACATGGGCTTTGGCCTGAAGATGGCTGGCAAGTCCAAAGCGGCAGTGGACGCCAGTGTGCTGCAAGCCGCGCAGAGCCTGCAGTTGGAGCCGCTGCTGGCACGCAAACCGCGAGAACTGTCGGGCGGGCAACGCCAGCGGGTGGCCATTGGCCGCGCCATTGTGCGGGCGCCCGACGTGTTCTTGTTTGACGAGCCGCTGTCCAACCT
>OUNL010002196.1_pt1 | contig 10668 bp, 12 predicted proteins | sample 1779831 | NCBI WGS metagenome assembly OUNL01 (sample SAMEA3914863, study PRJEB12502) | metagenome | biome: forest; material: soil | place: USA | collected 2011-09-16 | depth 0.1 m | reverse complement strand
CCCATGACCTGGGGCTGGCAGCGTAGGCAGTAGGGGTCTTGAACCCGGTCGTCGCCTTCCAGGTGCGATTTGCGAATAGCGCTGCCAATGGCCAGTGCGCGGTAGGCTGCGGCGCAGTCGATCTGGCCGGGCTGGCCGCGTACGGCATGGATGCGGGGGTCAAACGGACCGTCGCTGCCGCGAGCCGCGTCCAGCGTGACCGCACCGGCAATGACGGCCGCTTCAAACAGGCGTTCGGTGGCCAGCAGCGCGTCGATAGCCAAGGCGGTTGACACTTGTGTGCCATTGATCAGAGCCAAGCCTTCCTTGGCCGACAGGCGAATCGGTTCCAGCTTGGCCTGTGCCAAGGCTTGCACGGCGGGCATGCGTACGCCATTAAAAAACACCTCACCTTCGCCGATCAGTGGCAGGCATAGATGCGCCAATGGTGCCAGATCGCCGGAAGCACCAACCGACCCTTGGCAGGGGATCACCGGCGTGATACCGAGGTTGTAAAACGCAAACAGGCGGTCAATCACCAGCTCGCGAATGCCGGAGTAGCCGCGCGCCAGGCTGGCCGCCTTGGTCAGCAAAATCAAGCGCACCACCGGCTCGGACATGGGCTCACCCACCCCCACCGCGTGCGAACGCAGCAGGTTCAATTGCAGAGTCTCCAGGTCGGCCTGGGCAATGCGCTGGTTGGCCAGTTTGCCGAAACCGGTATTGACGCCATATACCGCCGCGCCGCCCTGGGCCGCCTTGTGCACCAAGTCGGCGCTGGCACGAATGCCGGCGCGCGCGCTGGGGTCCAGGGTGATCTCGTTGCGGGTGGCGTGTAGTTCGCGCAGTTGCGCCAGGGTTAGTTGGCCGGGTTGGATGTTCATGGTGTTATTTACTTAAAGTGTTGAGGACAGAGCTTGCGGCTTCGCCGCTGCGGTCTGTCCCGAAAGTTTCAGGATGTTGAGGACAGAGCTTGCGGCTTCGCCGCTGCGGTCTGTCCCGTAAGTTTCAGGATGTTGAGGACAGAACTTGCGGTTAGGCCGCTGGGGTCGTTAACATCGGCAAATTGAGCCCGTTGTCCTTGGCGCATTGCAGTGCGATGTCGTAGCCAGCATCGGCATGGCGCATGACGCCTGTGGCGGGGTCGTTGAACAGCACGCGGCCCAGCTTGTCGGCGGCATCAAGCGTGCCATCGGCCACAATGACCACGCCAGCGTGCTGCGAATAGCCCATGCCAACGCCGCCACCATGGTGCAGGCTGACCCAGGTCGCACCGCTGGCCGTGTTGAGCAGCGCGTTCAGCAGTGGCCAGTCGCTGACGGCGTCACTGCCGTCCTGCATGGCTTCGGTCTCGCGATTCGGCGAGGCTACCGAGCCGCTGTCCAGATGGTCGCGGCCAATCACGATCGGGCCCTTGAGTTCGCCGCTCTTGACCATGGCATTGAAGGCCAGGCCAGCCAGATGGCGCTCGCCCAGGCCAATCCAGCAGATGCGGGCTGGCAGGCCCTGGAAGGCAATGCGCTCCTGCGCCATGTCGATCCAGCGGTGCAGGCCGGCGTTGAGCGGGAACAGCTCCTTCATCTTGGCATCCGTCTTGCGGATGTCTTCCGGGTCCCCCGACAGCGCCACCCAACGGAATGGGCCGACACCACGGCAAAACAGTGGGCGCACATAGGCCGGCACAAAGCCAGGGTAGTCAAATGCCTGTGCCACGCCATAGTCTTTGGCCACCTGGCGCAGGTTGTTGCCATAGTCCACGGTCGGAATGCCCATGGCGTGAAAGTCCAGCATGGCCTGCACGTGAACCGCGCAGGAGGCACCGGCGGCAGCGGTCAGCGCGGCATGCTGTGCGGGGTCCTGCTGGGCGGCCTTCCATTGCGCCACCGTCCAGCCACTGGGCAGGTAGCCATTGATTATGTCGTGGGCCGAGGTCTGGTCGGTGACGATATCGGGGCGCAGACCGCCGGCTTTGGCGCGTTTGACCAATTCGGGCACCACGTCGGCGGCATTGCCGCACAGGCCTATGGAGACGGCCTCTTTTCGTTCAGTGTGGAACGCGATCATCTCCAGCGCTTCGTCAAGAGTAGCCGCCTGTTTGTCCAGGTAGCGGGTGCGCAAACGAAAGTCAATGCTGCTTTGCTGGCATTCAATATTTAACGAGCAGGCGCCGGCAAAGGTCGCGGCCAGCGGTTGCGCGCCGCCCATGCCGCCTAGGCCTGCGGTCAGCACCCAGCGGCCCGCCAGGTCGCCGTTGTAATGCTGGCGGCCGGCTTCGACAAAGGTTTCATAGGTGCCTTGCACAATGCCCTGGGAGCCGATGTAAATCCAGCTGCCGGCCGTCATTTGCCCATACATCATCAAGCCGGCGCGGTCGAGTTCATTGAAATGTTCCCAGGTCGACCACTTGGGCACCAAGTTGGAGTTGGCAATCAACACCCGCGGTGCGCCCGTATGAGTGCGAAACACGCCCACTGGTTTGCCCGACTGCACCAGCAAGGTCTCGTCGGGACGCAGCTTGCGCAGGCTGTCCAGAATGGCATCGAACGCCGGCCAGTTGCGTGCTGCCTTGCCAATGCCGCCATACACCACCAGTGCGTCGGGGTTCTCGGCAACCTCCGGGTCCAGGTTGTTTTGCAGCATGCGGAAGGCGGCTTCGATCTGCCAGTTGGCGCAACTGAGTTCTGAGCCACGCGGTGCACGCACCGGGCGGGCAGTGCTGTCCAGGTAACGGCTGGCAGAAAGATCGGACATGGCGGGCTCCTGAAATAAATGGGGTGGTGAATTATTACTTGTCTATACAACTTGTGTCAACAGGGTTAAAATGTAAACATTCCAACTTTGCGGATTCATGCCGCAGCACGCCATGCAACCTGCCTACCTTCAGGTCAAGACCTTCATCCAGCAGCACATCAGCTCGGGTGCGTGGCGCCCGGGCGACCCGGTGCCCAGCGAGGCCACGCTGATGCAGCAGTTCGGCATCAGCCGCATGACGGTGAACCGTGCGCTGCGTGAATTGACCGACCAGGGCATGGTCACACGGGTGCAGGGTTCGGGCACCTTTGTCGCAGAACTGCACCGCATCGCATCGAATCTGACCATTCGCGACATCCAGGAAGAAGTGGTGGAGCGCGGCCATGTGCATGGCGCGCGCGTGTTGTTGACGCAAGCCGAGAAAGCCAGCGCCGCGGTGGCCCAGTCGCTGGGTCTGCGCACCGGTGCGCGGGTTTTCCATACGGTGCTGGTGCATCTGGAAAACGGCGTGCCCATCCAATTTGAAGATCGCTATGTGAATCCGGCCGCAGCCCCGGATTATTTAAAGACCGATTTCACCCAGACCACGCCAACACGGCATTTGCTGACGGAGGCACCGCTGACAGAAGCCAGCTATTCCATCGAAGCCTGCCTGCCGACAACGGAGCAGGCGCAGCAGTTGGGCATTGCACCCACTGAGGCCTGCCTGGCCATGGTGCGTCGCACTGTCAGCGCCGCCAACGTGGCCAGTGTAGTGCGCCTGGTCTATCCCGGTTCACGCTACAGCTTTGCCGGCAGGTTCCAAGCATGAGCTGGCATACCGTGCATTTGGCCGATGTGCCCGCCACGCGCTGGCGCAATGGCGGCGGCATGACCCGCGAACTGGCGGCCTGGCCCACTGACGGCGATTGGCAGTGGCGCATGTCGGTGGCAGAGGTTGGCGCCAGTGGACCATTTTCCCGGTTTGAGGGTGTTACGCGTTGGTTTGCGGTTTTGCAGGGCGCGGGCGTCACCTTGGACGTACGCACACCTGGCGACAGTGGTGAAAACGGCGCTTGCGAACACTGTTTGACCCAGCATGAACCGGCGCTGTGTTTTGATGGCGGTGCTACTACGCAGTGCACGTTGATAGATGGGCCGACACAGGACTTCAACTTGATGGTGCGTGAACCCTGTTTGCCAGCCCGTATGTTGCGCGTGCACGGCGAAGCGCAATTGTTGGCTGGCGCCGGAAAAACCATTGCCGTATACGCCGTGGGAGCTGGCATTGATCTGCGCTTGAACGAAGAAAGTTTGTTCTTGGCGAGCGGCACACTGGTCTGGCGCACGCTGACGAAGGCGGCCACTGTACGCATCACCGGCGCGCACGCGTTGTGGATGGAGCTGTCGGTATGAGCCTGCAACTGTGGACAAATTGCCGCCTGGCGACCATGGCGCCTGCTTCGGCGTACGCCTATGGACTGGTAGAAGATGGCGCGCTGGTGGTGGACGGCGACACTTTGGCATGGGTCGGTCCCCGTGCCAATTTACCCGCGGACTTGTTGTCGCGCTGTGCCGTGGTACACGATGCCAATGGTGCTCTCGTCACGCCAGGCCTGATCGACTGCCACACGCATTTGGTCTATGGCGGTGACCGCGCGCACGAATTTGAGCTGCGCTTGAATGGCGCCAGCTACGAGGACATTGCACGGGCCGGTGGCGGCATTGCGTCGACCGTGCAGGCTACGCGCGCAGCCAGCAGCACGGAGCTGCAATACGTCAGTGGGCAGCGGCTGCGCCGCTTGATGGCTGAGGGCGTCACCACGGTGGAGATCAAGTCGGGCTACGGATTGGCATTGGAGCATGAGCGCAAATGCCTCAGCGTCGCGCGTGCTCTGGGGCGGAGCCCAGGGGTGGACGTGCGCACCACCTTTTTGGGCGCACATGCGGTACCGCCAGAGTTCATGGGCCGCACGGACGACTATGTCGCGACCGTGCTGCAGATGCTGCCCGTGCTACACGCCGAAGGCTTGGTCGATGCGGTCGATGGCTTCTGCGAGCGCATTGCCTTCAGCACCGCGCAGATGCAACGGGTTTTCAACGCCGCCCAGGCGCTGGGCCTGCCGGTCAAACTGCATGCCGAACAACTCAGTGACAGTGGCGGCGCGCAACTGGCGGCTCAATACCAGGCCTTGAGTTGCGACCATCTGGAGTGGCTGTCGCAAGAGGGCGCGCAGGCCATGGCAGGCGCAGGAACCGTTGCGGTGCTGCTGCCCGGTGCCTTTTATTTCTTGCGCGAAACCAAGTTGCCGCCGATTGCGTTGCTGCGCCAACAGGCTGTGCCTATGGCCATCTCCACGGATTGCAATCCCGGAAGTTCACCGTGTACTTCGTTGTTATTGATGCTCAATATGGCCTGCACTTTGTTTCGGCTGACGCCGGAGGAAGCATTGGCCGGTGTGACGCGCAACGCCGCCGCCGCGTTGGGACTGTCGGACCGTGGCGTGCTGGCGACCGGCTTGCGCGCGGATTTTGTGTTGTGGGCGGTGCAGCGACCGGCCGAACTGAGCTACACGTTGGGCAATAACCCGCGCATTCAAACCATTCATAAGGGACAGGTGCTATGAGTCAGGACGCCACATATAGTTTGGTGCAGGGCAGCGTACCGTTGCTGGTCAGCATGCCGCATATCGGCACACATATTCCAGCGTCGTTGCGCGCGGACTATGCGCCCCGCGCCCTGGAGGTAGAAGACACTGACTGGCATTTGCACACCCTCTACAACTTTCTCGACGAACTGGGTGCAAGCGTGCTCAAGCCCGTGCATTCGCGCTACGTCATCGACCTGAACCGCCCGCCGGATGATGCGCCCATGTACCCGGGTGCATCGAATACCGAGCTGTGCCCAACACGCTTTTTTACCGGCGAGCCCTTGTATCGGCCGGGGCATGAACCCGATCCTGCGCAACGCGCGGCACGGCGTGCGCAATATTGGCAGCCCTACCATACGGCACTGGCGGACGAACTGTCGCGCCTCAAAGCACTGCATGGGGTTGCATTGCTGTGGGACGCGCACAGCATTCGTTCGGAAATCCCCTGGCTGTTCGAAGGTCGCCTGCCCGATCTCAGCATCGGCACTGCCAATGGCACCAGCGCGCACGCCACCATTGCCGACGCAACCGTGCAGGCCTGTGCAGCCTATCCGCATGTGTCGACGGTGCTGAATGGCCGCTTCAAGGGTGGCTACATCACGCGCAACTATGGCCGCCCCGACAGCGCCATCCATGCCATTCAGTTGGAAATGTGCCAGCACCTGTACATGCAAGAACAGGTACCGTATGCCTATGACGCGGAGCATGCCAAGGGCATACAGCCGGTGCTTGCGCGCATGATCGCCGACGCACTGGCCGCCGCGCGGAGCCGCCATGCACACTGACGCATCACTGTTCTTTGCCGAGCAGGCCTGGGTTCAGGGTGAGTGGTTACGCGACGTGCTGTTGGGCGTCTCTGTCGACGGCCATTGGAACCAGGTACTGCCGAACGCCACGCCCACACAGTTGCAAGGCGCTGTGCGCTTGGCCGGCCCGGTATTGCCGGGCGTCGTCAATGCCCACAGCCACGCCTTTCAACGTGCCATTGTCGGGCTGACCGAGCGCTTGCGTGCCCAAGGCGCTGACGGCGCGAGCGACGATTTCTGGAGCTGGCGTGACCGCATGTATTCAGCGGCCAATTGCATCACGCCGGAGCAATTGGAAACCATCGCCAGCCAGCTCTACGCAGAGCTATTGGCAGGCGGCTATACCCAGGTCTGCGAGTTCCATTACCTGCACAATGCCTTGGCTGGTGCAGCCTATAGCAACCCGGCTGAGATGTCGCTGGCCCTTGTACGTGCCGCGCAGCATACCGGCATGGGGTTGACGCTGTTGCCCACGCTGTACATGCGTGCCGGTTTTGCCGACAACAGCCTGCGTGACGACCAACGTCGTTTTGCCTCCACGCCAGACGGCATCATGCGCATCACTGACGCCGTGCAGCGCCAGACGGCCGGCGATCCACGCATCAACGTGGGTGTGGCCATTCATTCGCTGAGGGCGGTCAGTCCGCCTGCGCTGAAGGAGGTTGCGGATTTTGCGCGGCAGAACCACATGCCGGTGCACATCCATATTGCGGAGCAAACGCAGGAGGTCGATGACTGCCTGGTGCATACCGGTCTGCGTCCCATTGAATGGTTGCTGGAGCATGTGGATGTCGATGCACGCTGGAATCTGGTGCATGCCACGCACACCACCCGCGAAGAGCTGGTGGGCGTGCAGGCACGCGGCGCGTCGATCGTGATTTGCCCGGCCACCGAGGCCAATCTGGGCGATGGTGTGTTTGATTTTCCGGGCTTTGCGCACCTGCAGGGCCAATGGTCGGTGGGCTCGGACAGCCATGTCACACGGCGTTGGAGTGAAGAACTGCGCTTGCTGGAGTATTCGCAGCGCCTCACTCTGCGCAGGCGTAACGTGGCCGCACAATCCACCGGCCGGCTGAGCAGCGCGGGCGCCTTGCTGGAGGCTGCGATTGGCGGTGCCGGCAGTGCGACCGGTTTGGCGCTGTCGGGGATTGCGGTCGGTCAGCGGGCCGACTTTGCGGTTTTGAACCGGCAGTCTGCGGCACTGTTGGGTGTGCCTGCGGACCATGTGCTGGATGCGCTGGTGTTCTCCAGCCCGGACGCAGGTTTTGACGCCGTATACGTTGGTGGGCGGCGGGCGCAGTTGGATCACAACCCGCAGTTTGCCCCAGTCATGCGCGCACTGTGGGGCGGGTAGTCGGCCATTCGGAATTGCAGTGGACAATGGGGGCTTCATGAACCAACCTGTACAACCCCGCAATCCGCTGCACGGCAAGACGCTGGAAGCCATCGTCACCGAGCTGTCCGAGCACTATGGCTGGAGCGAACTCGGTCAGCGCATTCCGGTGCGCTGCTTCACCCAGGACCCCAGCGTGGGCTCCAGCTTGAAGTTCTTGCGCAAGACGCCATGGGCGCGCGAGAAGGTCGAAGGCCTGTACCTTTTCATGCAGCGCGAGATGCGCCGCCAGGGCGGCCCAAGGCCCTAGCGTTTGAATTGGTGTCCAATAGCCCCATGGAACAAACCGATAGCACCGATCAGCGCCTGACCGAACTGGAGATCAAAGCCAGTTTCAGTGAAGACCTGTTGGACCAACTCAACCACGTCATCGTGCGCCACCAACAGGAGATTGATCTGTTGCTGCGCGAGGTCCGCATGCTGCGCCAGCAGATGCCTGAGGGGTCAGGTCCGGCGCAGAGCCGCGCCAGCGAAGAGTTACCGCCGCACTATTGAGCTGCGGAAGCTGCCTTGGCTTTCCGTGCGGCTTTGGCAGCGGCACGGTCTTTCTTGGCTTGTGCCCGGTCGGCCTTCAGCTTGTCCTTGTCGGACTGGATTGTCGCGGCAGGGGCATTGGCAGTCTTGTCGGCAGCCAACTTTTCCTTGTCAGCCTTGACGGCGGCCTTGTCTGCAACCAACACGGGCGACTTGGCAGCCGTGGCTGTTGCAGACGCTGGCGTCGAAGGCGTTGCCGGTGTCGAAGCCTGGGCAAAGGCGCCTGCGCTCATCAGACTGGCAATCAGGGCGGCAGCGGTCAGAGTTTTGATGTTCATAGGGTACTTTCAGTTGTTGTTAGACGATACCTATCCACAACGACAGGGCCCTGCACGAAGTTGACCAAAGCTTTGACTGGGGCAGGTAAAACTCTGTAAAGCGGCACCTGCGCGCGTGGCAATGGCGCACTGTCGGAATAGTTTACGCGGCATAGCTTGGATGGGCGCCACGCGGGCGTAAGATAGGCATACGCCGCAGTCCAGGTCAGCGCGTCCTGCTGGGGTGCTAAGAAATAATTACAAACAGCGAGGTCTCCATGGCGTATTCGGCAATGGCGGTACATGGCATACGCATGCAGGCGCTCGGGAGCCGATGGGCCGGCGTGGCCCTGGTGTCGGTGGCGCTCTGGGGGCTGATGCCGGGTCAGGTCTGGGCGGCAGACCCCAAAATGCTGCATATCGGCGTGACCAAGATCGTCTCGCATGCTGCGCTCGATGCCGATGAAAAGGGCTTTGAGGCGGCGCTGGCCAGTGCCGGCTTCAAAGAGGGCGTCAACGTCAGCTACGACCGCCAAAATGCCCAGGGCGACATCGACAAGGCGACTGCCATCGCGAAGAAATTTGCGTCGGACCAGGTGGATCTGGTGCACAGCATTGCCACGCCAACCAGCCAGGCGGTGGTCAAAGCCATCAGCAACATACCGGTGGTCTTTTCTTCGATCAGCGACCCGGTCGACGCCGGGGTGGTCCCCAAAGACAGCGCACCAGGCAAAAAGACTGCCACCAATGTGACGGGTGTCAGCGACATGTGGCCGGTGCTGCTGCAAATGCAGACCTATGCCAAATTCGTGCCCAACGCCAAAAAGTGGGGCACGATATACAACCCCGCCGAAGCCAATTCCGTGACCCATATCAAGGCCATGCGTGAGGCGGCAAAGAGCCTGGGCCTGGAATTGATCGAGGTCACGATCGGTGCCAGTGCCGAGGTCGAGCAGGCCGCCCGATCGCTGGTCGGAAAGGTGCAGGCCATTACCATCACCTCGGACAACACGACGGTGGCAAATATTGATGCCATTGCCAGGGTTTGCGACAAGAACCAGATCGCATTGTTTGCCGGCGATGTAGACAGTGTGCCGCGCGGTGCCATTGCGGCCTATGGCATGGACTATTTCCTGGTGGGCTACTCGGCTGGCAAGAAAGCCGCACTGGTACTCAAAGGCGTCAAGCCTGGTGATATTCCATGGGGCCCGGTCGAAAAATTCAGCCTGGTCATCAATCTGAAGGCGGCCCGTGCGCAGGGGGTCGTGGTATCTGCGGAATGGTTGAAAAAAGCTGACAAGGTCTTGCAGTGAGCCCAGACCACCGTTTGCTGCAACACTGAAGCCAAAATCCCAATCCATGCAGTCCAACAAAAGCATGTATGTTGCAGTGGCAACGCTGGTGCTGACCATGGGTCTGGGTTCCTACGTAGATATTGCCGATGACGCCATGCACGCGCGCCAACTGGAAATCAACACCGGGCTGGAGCGCATGGTGCGCTTGAACCAGGAGTTGACCAGCATGCTGGTCATCGCCGTGCTGGAGCAAAACACCTTGCGTACAGCCAGTTACGACACAGTCAATGCGAACCTGGAAGCGACGATCAAAGCCGTTGGAGGCCTGACCCGGCAACAAAGCCTGTCGGAAGAAATATCGGCATTGAGTGAGGACCATCTCAAGCTGCACATAGTCGAAGAAGCCGCGCTGCAACTCATGCGCCAGGAGCGCTGGGCTGACGCGCACAGCATGTTGTTTGCCGACTCCTACGTCATGGCCAAGAAGATCTACGAAATCAACAGCGAAACAGCGGTGGGAGCGTTGACAGGCGAGTTGGCACGCAAAGACGAATTTTTTGACCAACTGCGATTGGCAGCGCAAGTCATGCGCATTGCCGCCTTGCTGTTGCTGCTGTGGGTGGGGGCCATGTTTTCGCGCCGACTGCGCGCCGAGCTGGCCGAGCAGGCCCGCTTGCGCGCCGAAATCACCGCGTCCAATCTGGTGCTGGAAGACAAGGTGCAAAGACGCACGGCAGAGCTGGAGCTGGCCAACCGGCAGTTGGAGGCACTGAGCGCCACCGATGGGCTGACTGGCCTCGCCAATCGCCGCAAATTCGATCTGGAATGGGAAAGCGAATGGCAGCGTGCCACCCGCAAGGCTGAGCCGCTGGCCATCGCCATGCTGGACGTGGACCAATTCAAGGCCTTCAACGACCACTACGGGCACCACATGGGCGATGTATGTCTGAAGATCGTGGCCCAGACGCTGGCCAGTGTGGTGCAGCGTTCGGGCGACCTAGTGGCGCGCTATGGCGGCGAGGA
>OUNL011223164.1_pt1 | contig 10690 bp, 11 predicted proteins | sample 1779831 | NCBI WGS metagenome assembly OUNL01 (sample SAMEA3914863, study PRJEB12502) | metagenome | biome: forest; material: soil | place: USA | collected 2011-09-16 | depth 0.1 m | reverse complement strand
CGCTGACATTGGCATAACCCACGCCCAGCCCGCCCACCGTGGGGTCAATCTTCAACGTGCAGGTGCCTGTGGCGCAACCCGACAGGCCAATGGCGGCGTTGGGCAGCACGGCGGGTGTGTCACTGGTGGCCGTAACCAACAGGTTCGCGGCGTTGGGAGTTGCGCCATCACCGGTGACGGTGAACGTCAGGCCGGTGGTTTTCATGGGTTCGGTGCTGTCACCAGCCGTCACGGGATAGCCAACAGAATCGGCGGCCAATGACAAGGTGGGAACCGTGTTGAGCGTGGACACCGTGCCCGACGTGACGTTGGTGGCAGCGCCAAAGCTGTTCATGGCGGTTACGCGAAACGTGTACGGCGTATTGGTCGCAAGCCCTGTAATGCCGACCGAGTTGCTGGCACCTGGCACAAACCGAGTCTGGCTGATGGTCACAAAATTATCGCCAGACACTTCCACCACGTAATACGCCACACTCTGCCCGCTGCTGGGTGCCGTCCAGCTGGCAGCAAAGCCGCTGCCCGTAATGCCGCTGGCTACAGGCGTTGTTGCCGCATTGGGTGCCGCTGACGGAAGCGACGATTCGGGTGCCAGCGCAACGCCATAGAACAAGGCATTGGCCGGCGAACCCGACGCCGTGGCAATGATGGCCGGTGTACTGGTATTCACCCCGGTTGACATGGTTCCCGTAGGGCCCGAATAGTCCATCACACGGTAGAGATTGCCGGTGTTGGAATCGGTGGCAAACAGCGCAACATTGCCGTTGCCAATGCTCAAGGCCGCCAGTCCCTGCAGATTGTTGACGCCGGTAATGCTGCCCTTGGCACTCCAAGCCGTGCCATTGAACGAGTATTTGTCAATGCTGCTATTGCTGTTGTTCGCCAGGTACAAGGTGTCTTTTCCTGCAACGCCGGCTTGAAGATCAAGAAACGCGATGCCCCGGTAGTTCATTACATTGGCGATGTTGGCAACCGGCGTTTCCGTTTGCCCGGCAGTGGTTGGCAAGCCGGTGCCTATGGTGTCGAGCGTCAGGCTCTTGAGCGAGGCATACAGTTGCCCGTTGCCAATGCCAATGCCATGCACCGCAGTATTGCCCGTGCCGCCATACACTTGCGTAGCTGTGGACGCGCCTTTCACGGCGTACCACACGCCCAGATTGGCCACCGCATTGCCATCGCCGCTCAACCATGCATGGCCACAGGTGTCGCTGACCGCCGCGCGTGGCGATTTTTTGCTAAACGCAGCACTGCCCAGGGTAGTCGTGGTATCGACGGCCCCCGAAACATCCACAAAGGCCACCGACCGCTGGGTGGCAAGCGTTGCCGAGGTTGTCACGCCCGCAACGCCAGCGGTGCCAACCAGCGCAGCATAGCCAGGCACCGTCAGGCACAGTCCGTCCACCGAGCGGTTCAACAAACCTTCCGACCCGGTGTTGCTGGCCGTCAGTGGATTGGTCAATGGTGCCGACCCCGCCGCGGTTGGCATGGCGATGGACTGCACCAAGCTGCCGTCGGGTTTGTACTCGTCCAGAAACACGGCTGCTGCGTTGGCGCCCATGGCGTTGGTGCCGTCGCCAGCCCGGTACACCACCAGGTTGCCGGGCGTGAATGCTGCCGCCGCAGCACCACCGGCACAACAGGTTGCCAAAAGGGCAAGCGCCAGTCGCACTGGCAAACACATCCACTTGTTATTCATTTTGAACCTAACCCGCCGTGACACCCATGAACACCTGACAGTGCAACAGGCGCACGTTCAGCAAACCCGGGCGAGTCTAGGTGTGGTGTGTGACAGATTGGTTACGGTTTTAGGTTTGCCCAGCCCACTTTAGGGAGTGTCCAAACCCGCGAGCCTGTGCTGAAATCCTCCCGCGAACCCCATCTCAACCATCGGAAAGTTACCATGAATTTGCGAACCATTGTTCTTGTCAGCACCGCCTTGTTAAGCTGCAATCTATTTGCGCAATCAGGCCCCAAAACGGCCATCGTTGCGCCCAATGTCACGACGAACACCACGGCAAATGCGGCGAAGCTGGTCAAGCCACTGCCGCCCGTTGAGCCGGAGATCCAGCTGTCGATCTTTGTGTTTGATCCGACCAACAACCCAAATTCTGGTGTTGAAGTCACCCAGAACGGCAAAATGTGGGGCAACTGCAAGTGGGGCGGCGTGAACGCGCAACCCGTACCGGGCCAGACGTCCACCAAACTGTGCAAGTTCGCCACCTACCGTGGCACCAAGGTGAACCTGACGCAGTCCGCCGGCAGCCCCAATGTGGCCGCATGGCAATGCAATAGCACTGGGACGGGCGCGTGCTACAAATCACCCGCTATTGAGTTGCTGCGCGACGGTCAGATCGAAGCTGCGTTCAATATCAAACCTTGATAGTTGGAGCCTGGCGCAATCCCACGAACGATCGGGTGAAGCGCACACCATTAAAAGTATGTGTGCAGCACTTGCAATCCGTCACAAGGCTGGACGCACCAACCGAAGGGTCGACGACCTGAAGAACTCCAGCGGCGTCTACGCACATGCCGCTGTAGTAGCTCGATTCGCCAACTCGCACAAACGGTTTGCGCTCGTGCTCATGTAGTGCGACCAGCCAGAAGATTGGCTCGGCACGGTCCAGGCGACTGACGGCTTGCGCGTAGACGTCATCCCACGGCATTCCAACTTTCGACAGCAGAAACTTGAAAAGTGGGGTGTAGTCCAGACCCCGGTGCCGCTTGCCGTGCATGGACTGGCGCGCGCCGACCGATTGCGCTTGCTGCTTCGTGTTTCGCTCGTCACTGAATGCGCCACCGCGCACGTGGTGCACGCCATGGGCGGTGGTGTTGACCTTTCGATAGAGCGGGCTTTTGCGTGGCGACATGGTTGCAGTCTAACGTGATGTCGATTGGCGGGTATCCTGAGCGCCCAGGCCCTGTGCCCTATATGGGCATCGCTGCATCAAAGCCAGCCTTTTCACTTGGCGCCCCGCAAAACTGCCTACGTTGGACAACGTCCGCCATCGACGCCAGAAGACGCTCAGTAGTCATACGCGAAGCTCCATTGCTGTCATTCAGCAAGTTCGGAGGACCGGGCTGACCCCTGCGTCGGCGCGCTACTTTCCGGCGGCAGTAACCGCGGACGGGGCCTTCGGTTCGACGACCTTATCGGTAGCCTTCGGCGCGTTCTTGGCGCCGTGACCGCCGAGAGTCCCTTTGTCCTTGTGCTCGTCTTGGCCAACGGTGGTCGCGGCCGGCTTGGCCTTCGTGCTGGTAACCTTTGGCGCGGCCGTGGCGCCGTGACCGCCGAGAGTGCCCTTGTCCTTGTGCTCGTCTTGCTTCACGGCCGCCGCGGCCGGTTTGGCCTCCGGGCCTTCGGCAAACACGGCGGAGGAAGCACAGAGGGCGGCGAGGACGATGACACGTTGAATGAGGTTGGGCATAAGTGAGGATCTCCAGATACAAGCGCGCGAACGTCCGCTGCTTGCCGAATCGGTCAACCGCAAGTTTATCTGAGTCCACGGCTTCAAGTGTGCCGATACAAAGCCATGAGTACTGCGCCGCATCGACTTGCAGACGGTGCATTGTGGCGGTGGATTCACGACTCAAACTTGCAGCCACTCTTCGCGACTCAACGCATGCGTTGCCAACAATTCGCCATACCAGGTCTCGATACCTCGGTATCGCATGCCCAGCCGATCCATGATTCGCGCTGAAGCGGCGTTGTCGGGGTGACGCACAGCAATGAGCTCCGGTGCTGCCAGGCTGTCGAAGGCGAAGTCAGCCATGCACTGTGCAGCCTCGCTGGCCAACCCCTGACGCCAAAAGTCGGGGTGCAGGCGCCAGCCGATTTCGAGCGGGTTGGGTCGCAGGCTTTCCAGATCAGCTGGTAGCGCAGCCGAATGGCGCGCATACTGAATGCATCCGGCTCCTGCGACACGCCCGCTGGTCAGCTCCATGAAGGCCCACCAACTGGTGCCCCATGCAGTCCAGCAGCGCTGGACACGGGCAATCCAGGCGGCAGTTTGTTCGCGCGCTTCGGGCTGCCCGCTGATATAGCGCATGACTTCAGGGCGCTGGTTCATGGCGCTGAGACCATCAAGATGCTGAGCAGCAATGGGCTCCAGACGCAAGCGCGCTGTATGCAAGATGGTCAAATCTTCCCCGCTTCTAGCTATTGGTATGTCCAGCAGGTGTACTGGAAAGCATGGAAATAAGAAGGCCCCAAATCGGCCAATCATATTTGAAAAGCAGCCAACGACCACGTTCGGCTTAGGATTGAACCAATTTGCCATGGTTTGCGACACACGGCTATTCATCGATTGCCAGATCAGCAAGCCAAGGAGTATTGATATGCATACCATACGCAAACTAATGACGGTATTGCTATGTGCCGCACAGTGCATGGGCGTTGGCCTGGCCAGCGCCGAGCAGGCAAAGCCTGGTGCGGCCGCTGTACCGACGGCTGGAGTGCCACCGGCGGGACAAAAGCCGGCCACCGTTGGCGGCGTAGCAGGCGGTATGCCGGGTACCTCTGGAATGACGAACTCCGGCCCAACGGCTATTGCGCTCATGCCCGCGCCCAGCAAGTTGTTGGCGTCAGATGCGGCAATGAATCTGGCGCAAACTGGCGTTGAACTGAAGGCGAGCTTGTATTCGAGCAGCAGTGCAACGTTGGCGGCACGACCCATTGTCTTCAAGGTGGAAGGCAAGATTGTTGGCACGATGCAGACCGGCGCCGATGGCAGGGCGACGTTCAACTACACACCGCCTGCGGCCCCAGCGGCAGGTTCACATACCTGGACCGCCAGTTTTGATGGCGACAACAACTACAAGAGCGCAACCGCAAACGCAACGCTGATCGTCAACAAGGAAGCGTCAAAGCTGGTCATTGATTCGACGAATGTTACGTGGGATCAGGTGGCCTTTACGCACCACGTGCATTTTTCAGGGACTCTGACCGGGTATGCAGATCATGGTCCCATCAAGGTGGGCGATGGTATCTCCGCCTCGATAGACGGCAAGAAAATTGAAAACCTGAAGACCGACGCCCAGGGCCGATTCGAGGGTGAAGCGCTTTCCGTTCCATCGGGTAGCAGAACGCTGCAGATCGAATTTCAGGGTTCCACAAAATATGCCACATCCATGGATGGAAAGACGTTTTCCGTTCCACCCGCCAAACTCTACTTCTGGTTTCCAGAGGGCGTGGGCGTGTTGCATGACCACAGTAGCTATGGCTTGGGCGATTTGCAACAGCCCGCCAAATGGATATGGATGGACTGCGACTACAACAAAACTTCCGATGCGGGTACCTTCATGGTCACCGGCTACCCAACCACCGTCAAGGTTCATGTGACCAAAGACAATACATCGTCCGGCAGACCGGCAGGCGCCGTGAACGTCAGCCTGAATTTCGCAGGGGCTGGAAAAACCGATGCGAACGGCGACGCAGTGCTCACCTATACGCTGCCGACCTCCGGTACGGGCTCCGTTCAACTGAAGGCTGAGCCGGCTGATTCAACGCAATTTGCCGGCTCGGGAGTCTCTGCTAAATATCTGTACCCACCGATAACACCACCAGATACCTGTGTCGGCGGCTCGTCTCATCGGCAACGTTTGATGCCGGTACATTAGTTCTAGTGACCTTCCGCCAGCACGGTCCGCTTGGAGCAGCTTGGTGACAGTGCTTCGTGCAACATCAATCGAACCGCGTGGCGAACATCAATACAAAAAAGAACACAATGAAGCCAACCAGCAGCAAGCGCGACCAGTGTATCGGGTGATACCAGGCTTTGCGTCTGATATCCCTGAAGCTACTCTCGTTACGGTTGGCGATAGTGAATTTCTGAGCATATTCCTTGCTGCTGAATGTCAGCCTGACGATATCTCTGCCGTAGCCACCCGCCTGCCCTTCCCAACGCGACATGCGCAAGGGCACCCACCGCCAACTCCAGGCTGCTAGTAGCAACCATGTAACGGCGAGCAGATCGTACATGACAGTGACCAGCTTTTTGTTGACACGCATCGTGGCCCACTCGCCCCCAGACAGCGAATCGTAGCTGCCAATCAGATAGCCCCCGACCAGCAGGGAAATCAAGATACCAATACGTCCGGCGATCAATGACGCAATCGGCGCAATCATGGCGTGCGTGCTACATACTGGATATTCAAGCGTATACCGTCTCACCTTGGAACGGATGATGCCGACCAACAGCAGCAGCGGGTTGACCGACTCCGTCTTCGTCACCGAAGCCGAAAGGAAACTGAGGTTGTTGCGCCCCCCGCACTTGGCGCAGCACATGGGCCACTGAATCGGGGCTTCTATGACCACGTCCTTCTGCGTTCCCCTGATAAAAAAGCTGATCGCCAATAAGCCGACAGCAATCACGATGAGAGACAAAATCGCCATTTTTATCGTGCGGCGGCTTATCCTGGTTGTCCCCACGTAGTCGGTGTCGGCGGGAACGTTGGCCCCGGCATCGGCCGCGCTGGGGGGCCGAAACGCATTACTGGGCCGGTTCGCAGTACTGGTCTGCGTTACTGTGCTTGGGGCTAAGATTGGAGTAACCGTTGGTGTTAGGGTCGCGGCTACCGATGCGCTTGCGTTCTCGACTGGCGAGGTTTTCAAGGCACCAGCCTTGTTTTTGACGATGACCTGCTGCGGCAATCCTTCGGCGCAGGGGTCTGCCTGGAAGGAATACGTGTCGTTGGCTTGCTTGCATTTGTACATTCGCGGCTGAGCACCCGCGACCAACGACCAACATGCAAGTACCAACAAAAGAGTCAAGCGAGCAGTTTGGGACATATGTCTCCATCACAATTGGACGTTTTGCGTCAAATATCGGGTAAATTCTTGTAGCAAAGATTCGGTGTTTCGCGCATACGATACCTGAAGCGCCTGATCGAACTCCGTTCCCGACAGCAACAGCTGTATCAGCTTATCGAATTTAACGGGTTCTGAGTCATGCATGAAATGTACAAACAAAGCGCCAACATTGTACAAAAGCAAGTCTGGAACGCCGCTTTTCGTGACCGCATCACGAGGGTCCTTGGAATGAAACCAGAAATTGACGCGGCCAGATAAATAGGCCGTTCTTTCGTCGTTGCGCATGACGCTGGATACCGCTCTGTCCTTTGTGTATCTGGCGCCTCCATTTGCAACGTAAACAGCAATTCCTTCTCTAAACCAAAGAGGGATGCCCTCAATATGTGCTTTTTCTCCCAGGTGGGTGAAAAACAGATAGTGCGTCAATTCATGCGTGGTCAACTCTGCAAGCGAGCCTCTGTTAAAAGCACCCGGAGACAAAAATAGCTTTCCCCAATACACAGCACCTCTGACATTGCGCGATAAAAATACATATTCGTTGAAGACCTCTTGGGAAGCGCAAACGTACACTTCAATCGGCTTGCTGAATGCAGCGCCGAGCGCGTCTTCCACCGCTTTTTGGCTGCTATCCAAAACGGTGCGCAGGACCAGCGCATTGTCTTTTGCTTGCGCTTCGTAGTTGATACGCGCGTCTTGTTCCAGCACCAAAAATTGGTCGGTTGACTTGTATTTGCTCATCACGGCCTTGAGCAAAAGGGGTTGGGTAACAAAAATGGCAATGACCAATGCAAGCAAAATTGCGGCTATCCACATAGCTATTTTTTTATATCTCATGTGCCTGTGTTTGAATGATTTTCAGCAGTACTGCGCCGCGCCCGCCCACCTGACGCGCTATGCCCATGAAACCCGTCTTATTGCTGCGCCGCCCTACTCCGGCTTCATCCGCGAGAACCGAAAATTGCAATGGCTGGCGCCGCCTGCCAACGTCTGCGTGCGCTCCAGATGGATGCCACGTGCCGCATAGGCGACAAAATCCAGCCCACAAATGTTCGGCAAGATGTCTGTGTCGCCATGCTGCGCCGCGAATTTACAAAAGCCGCAGGCGGTGTAGTTGATGCCGAATGTAAACGTGTCGCCAGGGCCCGGCGCAACAAAGTCGTAGACAAAATCGCCGGGATGCGCTTGCTGATGGCCTAGCGTAGCGCTGAGCAGCGCCTGCTCGCGCACCTGCATTTGATTCTCTACTGACAAGAATTGCTGCCCCGCCGCCAGGCGCTCTGTTTCGGGCTCGGTGAGCAGTTGCGCCTGGTAGGTTTCTCGTTCAATGTCACCAATCACGGCCAGCGGCACGCCGTGGCGGTGCAGCACGCGGCTGATGGCCATGAAGCCGATCAGCCGCATGAAGAAATCGCTCATGCGGCTTGCCGTGCCACCCACATACGGCAATTGGGTCAGCACGATGGTAAATTCGTCCATCACCTCCTGCGCAATGCCATCCACATCTGATAGCAGCGCACGCTCGCGCAACAACGCCTGCGCAAGTTCGAGGCGCTGGCGCATGGCGGCCTCCATGGCGCCGCGATGCACCTCGTAAAAGGGATGGATGGTCTCAGCCAATGCTCGCTAGCTCAAATCCGCGTGGGTTTCGATAATGCGCGACGTGATGCCGTACTCAATGGCCTCCTCGGCACTCATCCAGAAATCGCGCTCAATGTCGGTCATAACGGTTTCCAGTGGCTTACCAGTCTGTTTGGCGATGACGCGGGCCAGCCGCGCGCGTACGCGGATGATCTCTTTGGCCTGGATGGCGATGTCGGTGGCCTGGCCACCAGCGCCGCCGGCTGGCTGGTGAATCATGAACCGCGTATTGGGCAAGCACACGCGGCGCTCCTTGGGCGGTGCCAGGAAAATGTGGGCACCGGCACTGGCCACCCAGCCGGTGCCAACGGTTGTGACCGGCGCCGACACAAAGCGGATCATGTCGTGAATGGCGTCGCCCGACTCGACGTGGCCGCCCGGTGATGACACCAAAACGGTGATGGGTGCATTGGACTCTTCAGCCAGTGCCAGCAGGCGCCGGCAGGTTGCCCGTGCCAGTGCGTCGTTGATTTCGCCAAACACCAGCACAAATCGGGACTTGAAGGACAGCCGTTCTTCCAGGCGATCGTCTTTCTCGGGGACCGCTGGTGTTGTTTTGGGTTCTTCGTCGTCGGAAAGGTAAATAGGCATGGTAGGTCTCCTTGATGCGTAGTGCACACAGTCTAGCGCAGGCCGAATGCACGGCGCCGGACTACTGTTATTGCACTGCCAAATAGCAGCACACCAGGTAAACCAGTTCCTTTTTGAGCGCGGATGACTGCAGCGAGCCGCTACGCGCACCGCTGTGTATCACACCCTCCATGGCAGCGCTGAGCACCTGCACCATCACCTCGCGCTCGGCCCGGCTGCGCGCTGCACGGGGGCAGGCCGCAACGATGGCCCGGTAGCGATCCAGGTACTGCGCGTCAAACGCGGCCTGTGCGGCACCGGCGCTGCCACCGGCATGCGGCGGGGCCAGTTCCAGCAGCACGTGGTGCAGAGCCGGGTGAATACTGTGCGCGGCAATCATGCCTGCCACCAGTTCCTCAACCAGTTGCGCCAATGGCTGGTCGTCTGTTTTCGGAACGGGCAGCACCGCCAGCACGTCGTCCAGGTGGCGTTGCCGAATGGCCGCTACCAGCGCCTCCTTATCCGGAAAGTACTGGTACAGCGAGCCGATGCTGACCCCGGCGGCGTCCGCTACTTCGTTGGTGTTGAAGCCAGCCCAGCCACGTGCGCCCAAAATGTGAGCCCCGGCTTGCACGATGGAAGCGACCGTGGCCTTTGAGCGCGCCTGGCGCGGCTCTTTGCGCATGGCAGCGGGCGCGGGCGAAATGCGAGTTGCCAAAGTCATTCCCCAAATTGAAAATATGAGCACTTTACTCACATTTCAAACCACTAGATCTATCCACTAGAAAGAAGCGCCATCAATGACCGCATCCACCCCGCTGCACACACTGTTTAACTACCAGGCCTGGGCCAACCGCGAGCTGCTGATAAAGATGCAGGGTCTGGACCCGGCACAGCACCCGACGCAATGCAACACGGCGTTGCGTTTGCTTAACCATTCGCACGTTGTTGGCCAGATCTTTGCCGCCCACTTGATGGGCCAGCCGCACGGTTTTGCCAGCGACAACACGCCAGAGACGCCGACTTTGGCGCAACTGTGCAAATCCGTACCCGCACTGGACAACTGGTATCTGGACTACGTGGCGACCGCGGCGACCGAGCTGCTCGCCGAGTCCATTCACTTTGTCTTCACCGACGGCGACAAGGCATGCATGACCCGCATGGAAATGCTCACCCATGTTGTGACCCATGCCATCTACCACCGCGGTGAGGTGGGTCGCATCCTGACTCAGTTGGCGATACCACTGCCTTGGGACACCTTTGCCGTGTACCTGCATGCCATGCAACCAGAGCGGCGGCACCATGCGTAAACTGGGCACGGGAGCCGCAAGACTGCGTGTACGCCGCGCGCCATCCATGGTCGGTTCGTAAAGTTCCGCGCGCTGTGGGTGTCTTTGATGTGCCTCAACAACCAAGCTTGACGACGGCACTAAAAATGTAGCCTGATGTAACGAGAATGCGGAGCACAATCAGGGTGCACCCAGGGGGAGCGACCATGTCTTCATCATCCATTGCCACAATTTTGATTGTGGACGACGCACCGGACAACCTGGCAGTGCTCTGCGATTTGCTCAGCCCGACCTACAAGGTGTTGGTGGCCAATTCCGGCCAACGCGCGCTGGACCTTGCCCAAACCACGCCCATGCCAGACCTGGTTCTGCTGGACGTGATGATGCC